>Ga0315282_10000236_pt1 | contig 110532 bp, 102 predicted proteins | sample YL17G07_20_MG_FD_203693 | JGI IMG/M metagenome (GOLD analysis project Ga0315282, IMG submission 203693) | Sediment microbial communities from Yellowstone Lake, YNP, Wyoming, USA - YL17G07_20 | ecosystem: Environmental > Aquatic > Freshwater > Lake > Sediment | place: USA: Wyoming | collected... | reverse complement strand
GGTGCAAATACAAACAATTAATCGTCGCAGAGACTACAACCGGGGCCTCAGGGAGCTTGCTAATGCCGCCTGATTATCCCAAAGTGTTCGGTTCAAAAAGTGTCCCATTTCGCTGATTGACAACACTGCTGGACCTCCTAAGAGAAATTTCCGAGGGGACTCAACATTTTTTACTAGGAAGCGAACAATATCAAAATTTGAACTAAAGATATTAAGACCGATATACTCTGCGTCAGATTGGTTGATGATTTTAAGAATCTCGTCTGGAAGTAGGCAATTAACGACAGCGTCAATAAATTGACACTCATAGCCGGAAAGGGTCAGTTGAGTGTAAATATAACCCATACCGATTGGAGGCACACTAATTTCCGACTCCGGGTCGCGATGTGCCCGGAAAATCGGGGTGTTAATAAGTAATATGTCCTTCATATGATCAACTCTAAAGTCATAATGATTTATCAATTATAAAACATAGTTGACAAATAAGTCAAATAACTATATAATTGTCAACTAGAAAGGCTAGAGGATTTATTATGATTGGCGAACGATTAACCCAGTTGCGCCTAGCCCGAAATTTGACACTTGATGCATTGTCCGCAAAAATGGGGGGGATAGTCACAAAACAAGCCCTGTCAAAATATGAACAGAATCAGGCTCAACCATCTCCCTTAGTGTTAACTAAGCTTTCTTTTGCCTTAGGTGTAAAGGCTAATTATTTCCTTTCGCCACCGCAAGTCACGGTAAAGTTCGTCGCTTATCGCAAAGCGACGTCTTTATTAGAGCGAGAGAAAGCAAGGGTAAAGAGCGTAGTTACTCAATGTTTAGAGGATCGGATTCGGGTCCAGACGCTTATTGGACAAACCAGGACAGACGTTCTACCGTGGAACAAACTCGTAATTTCTTCGCTTGAAGACACCGAAAAGCAAGCAAGTCACATGCGGACACTGTGGGAACTTGGCGCAAGCCCTATCAGTGACGTAGTGGGGACGTTCGAGGAACATCAACTCTGTGTTCTTTCAATAGAGGCAGACGAAAAGTTCGATGGAATGTCAGCACTGGGCTATGATACCTCGGGGAACATATTAGCTGGAGCCATCGTAAGTAGGCAAGACGTTCCAGGTGAAAGACAGCGACTTAACCTCACTCACGAATTGGGACACTTAGTATTGAAAGTTCCTGTGAGCATAGATGAAGAAAAAGCAGCTTTTCGATTCGGATCTGCGTTTTTAGCTCCTGCTGAGCGGTTGATTAGAGAAGTTGGGACCAAACGTTCATACATCCACATCTCTGAGCTTCTGATTTTGAAAAGGCAGTTCGGTATAAGCATACAAGCGCTATTACATCGAATGCTAGAACTTGGCATTATTAACGATTCGTATTACAGGCGATGGTTTGTATATATTAGTAAGACCGGATGGAAAAAGCATGAACCTGATGAATTGGCAAGAGAAAAGCCTCAATGGCTTAATCGAAATCTTTCTCGTTTGGTTGGAGAAGGTGCAATAACCCGAGATGAAGCGGAGCGTATACTGGGCACATGCATCGACGTAGATGAGCCCACAAATATAGTGCAACGTCACGCCTTCTTGAAGCTTCCAATGGATAAACGCAGACAATTGCTTGCCCAACAAGCGAAATTGCTATCTGCATATTATGAGAAAGAAGCGGAGCACTTGACGTCTGAGGATGCAATAAATGACTACTAACAATATTCTGCTCCCGTCCAAGTTGTCTCCTATTCGTGGTGAAGTATGGCGCGTAGAGTTCGACCCAGTAAAAGGCGACGAAATTAGGAAGAGCCGTCCTGCAATTGTTATAAGCTCCGATGCTTTAAAACCGCTCAAGACTAAGCTTGTTGTGCCACTCACCAGTTGGCAAGATAAGTTCGCGATTTCTCAATGGATGGTTAAGATTGTCGCCGATGCTAGTAATGGGCTTGACCATGACTCAGCTGCAGATGCGCTCCAGCTCCGATGCGTGAGCTATGAGCGTTTTACTTTAAAATTAGGTGCAGTTCCAGCACCGGTTCTCGATGAAATAACAGCTGCGATAGCCATCGTGATTGAGTTCCAATAGCATTCTGTTAAATCATCACTTTAGGAAGCTTCGGCTTAGTCGGTGATTTTGACCATGGAAAAGTTGTTGAAAAGACTCTCCCCGGCGAAGAGCCAAGAGTTCTAGGTATTGTCCCCTTTGGTAGACCATATAAGATTTAAACTAATATCTTTTAGTTGAAGGCATCCATTATTCTACTAACTAATCAGTCTGATTTTTTCCCCTGCAGCCATACCATTTCAGCCTTTTCCCGCTTAGTGCTAAAATGGAGCTATGAAGGTACAGGTCATAGAGGAAAGGCTGAAGGCGCTGCCTGCCAAACCGGGTGTTTACCTCATGCGTGATAGCAGGGGGGAAGTCCTCTACGTGGGCAAGGCGGTCAGCCTGCATAACCGCGTCAGGTCATACTTCGGTTCTCCTTCAAATATGGTGCCTAAAACCCAGAATATGATGGCCCAGGTCAGTGACTTTGATTTCTACGTCACAGACTCGGAGCAAGAGGCCTTAATCCTGGAAAACAACCTGATCAAGAAATACCATCCTCATTACAATATCATGCTCAAAGATGACAAGAGCTATCCTTATCTAAAAATAGACCTGACCGACCCCTGGCCCCGTGTTTATATGACACGGCGTCTGGAGAAAGATGGCAGCCGCTACCTGGGTCCCTTTGCCAGCGCTCACTCTCTAAAAAGCACTCTGAATCTGATAAGGAGGCTGTTCCCCTTTCGCTCCTGTAAAAAGCCTATCGATGGCACTGATTCCCGCGCCTGCATCGAATATGATATTCACCGCTGCCTGGCTCCCTGCACCGGCAAGGTCAGCCAGCAGGAATACCGTCAGGTGATAAAGCAGGTAATCCTGTTCCTGGAGGGCAGGCAGGAGGAAGTGGTCCGCAGGCTGCGACGCAGTATGGAGCAAGCTTCCGAAAAAATGGAGTTTGAAAAGGCGGCTCTACTGCGGGACCAGCTTCAAGCGGTGGAGCAGGTGACCCAGAGCCAGAAGGTGGCCGGTATGAGCAAAGGTGACCAGGATGTTGTCGCTCTGGCCCGCGCTGGCGACCGCGCATATGTACAGGTGTTCTTCATCCGTAACGGCAAGCTCATCGGAAGGGACAATTTCACCCTGGAGGGCACTCAGGACGAGGAGCCGGAACAGATTATGACTAGCTTCATCCAGCAGTTCTATGCCTCGGCTTTATCTGTACCGCGGCTTATTTTACTTGAGCACCCCGTTCTGGATACACAGCTTGTCACTGATTGGCTGGCTAGCCTGAGAGGCAAGCCGGTGGAGCTTAGAGTTCCCCAGCGGGGTAAGAAGCGAGCACTGGTTGAGATGGTGGCTGAGAACGCCCGCCAGGGGCTGGAGCAGCTACAGATCAAGGAGTCACCGGAAAAGCTGTCTGCTGCCCTGACGGAACTCCAGGAGGTGCTCCATCTGCCCCGACTCCCGCAGCGGATAGAGTGCTATGATATATCCAATATCCAGGGCACCTCGGCTGTGGGCAGCATGGTTGTCTTTGAGAAAGGGCGGCCCAAGACAGCACATTATCGCCGCTTCCGCATCAAAACTGTGTGCGGCGCTGATGACTATGCTATGCTTAAGGAGGTGCTGAGACGCCGCTTCAAGCGGGTGACTGAGGGTACCTGGGCAGTATTGCCTGACCTGGTGCTCATTGATGGCGGACGAGGGCAACTTAACGCTGCCCTGGAGGCTATGGGTGAGACAGGGACTTCCTCCGTGCCGGTGGCCAGCCTGGCCAAAGAGCAGGAAGATGTATTTTTGCCTGATTCACCCCTACCGATACAGCTTCCTCGAAGTTCTCCCGCCTTGCAGTTGCTTCAGAGGCTGCGTGACGAAGCACACCGCTTTGCCATCAGCTATCATCAACGTCTGCGCCGTAAACGCTCGTTAGGCTCGGTGCTGGATGAGGTACGGGGGATTGGGCCTCGGCGCAAACGGGCGCTGCTCAGGAAATTCGGCTCGCTGGTGGCTATCAAAGAGGCATCTGCGGAGGAACTGGCGGCCTTGCCCGGCATGAGCCAGCGCCTGGCGGAACGGATCAAGAGCTATCTATAGGACTTGCTTGCAGAGATTCTCATATGAGTTGGAGGAAGACACTCATCCTTCGACAGGCTCAGGATGAGCGGATATAATAGGTAAAGCCTGTTCGCGCCTGGGGGTTGCAAAGCATTGCTAAACGCTCTCCACCTAAGGACAGTGATTAATTTGGCTGTCATTCCGAACTTGTTTCGGAATCTCGTACTCTTGCTGTCCAGTGAGACCCGCCTGCGGCGGATGACAGATTATAGGTCAATTGCTGATTTTGGGCTTCCATGCTGCGCTTGACAGGGTTGACCCTTGGTGTTAGACTGAAAACTAGCATCGGATACCGAGGTAGTCTGGTGGCGATTATCTCTGCCGATGGATATGCGAGGACTCATGGCGAGACTGCTTGACAACATAAAGTCCCCCGCTGACCTGAAGACGCTCACTCTGAGCCAGCTTCAGGAGCTGGCTGCTGAGATACGGGCAGAGCTTGTCAGCACGGTGTCGGACACCGGTGGGCATCTGGCATCAAGCCTGGGGGTGGTGGAGCTGACCATCGTCCTGCATCGTGTCTTCAAAAGTCCCCAGGACAAGATTATCTGGGATGTGGGGCATCAAAGCTATCCTCATAAACTGCTCACTGGTCGTAAAGAGACCTTTGCCACTATCCGCCAGTACAAGGGACTATGTGGCTTTGCCAGCCGTGAAGAAAGCCCCCACGACCCATTTGGCAGCGGCCATGCTAGCACCTCGGTTTCTGCTGCTCTGGGCATGGCCCTGGGCCGTGATATGGCGGGTCAGGATTACCAGGTGGTCGCTGTCATTGGCGATGGCGCTCTCACCGGAGGCATGGCCTTTGAAGCTCTGAACCACGCCGGCCATACGGGCACCCGGCTTATCGTGGTGCTCAATGACAATGGCATGTCCATCTCGCCCAGCGTAGGGGCGCTCTCTCGCCTATTCACCCGCATCCGTTTTGACTCTCGCTATCTGCATGCCAAGCAAGATGCCCAAAAAGTGGTCAGACACCTGCCAGTAGGAGATTCTCTGAAACTATGGGGCGAGCGGTTCAAGAGAGGTGTCAAGGGGATAATGGCGCCCGGATTTTGGAATGATCTGGGCTTTGATTATTTTGGTCCATTCGACGGCCATGATATTGCTCAGCTTGAAATGGCTCTCAGTTTGATCCGTGATAATTGCAGCAGTCCGACCCTGGTACATGTAGTCACACAGAAGGGACGGGGCTATGCCCCGGCCGAGCAAGATGCTGTTACCTATCACGGCGTAGCCCCTGAGAACAATGAGCCAAGCAAATCACCATCTTACAGCAAGGTCTTCTCCCAAACGATGCTCCGGCTGCTTAAGGAAAACCCCAAGGTAGTGGCCATTAGCGCGGCCATGCTGGAGGGCACGGGTCTGAGCGCTGCCAAAAAGGAGTTCCCCAGCAGAGTCCTTGATGTGGGCATCTGCGAGCAGCATGCGGTGACGCTGGCCGCCGGGCTGGCCTGTCAGGGCTATATTCCGGTGGTGGCTATGTATTCCACCTTTCTGCAGCGGGCCTATGACCAGCTAATCCATGATGTCTGCATTCAAAAATTGCCCGTGGTCTTCGCCATAGACCGCGCTGGCATTGTGGGTGACGATGGCAAGACCCACCAGGGGAGTTTTGATATTTCTTATCTCTGCGCCATCCCCGAAATGGTGGTCGCTGCTCCTCGGGATGAGAACGAACTGCAACATTTGCTGTTTACTGCAGTTCAGGCCAATAGGCCGATGGCGGTGCGCTATCCCAGAGGCCATGGACAGGGCGTCTCTCTGGAGAAAGACTGGCGACTGTTGCCCATAGGCAAGGGGGAGGTGCTGAGGGAGGGTCAGGATGTGGCCATCATCGCCCTGGGCAATACGGTCTATCCAGCAATGGAAGCGGCCTTGAAGCTATCTCAACAGGATATTCAGTGCAAGGTTATTGACGCCCGCTTCGCCAAGCCGCTGGACAGGGAACTGCTGCTGGACGCTGCCAGCCAGACAAAAAGAGTGGTCACCGTAGAGGAAAATGCCCTGGCTGGAGGCTTCGGCAGTGCAGTGCTTCAGCTTTTGTCCGAGGCGAGGTTGTCTGAGGTGAGGACGCTTTGCCTGGGTCTGCCTGATGAATTCGTTGAGCAGGGTCCGCAATCGTTGCTGCGAGCCAACTATGATTTGGACGCTTCAGGTATTGAACGCCGCATCAAGGCAGCCTTTCCCGAGCTATTAGAGAGGCCACTCAAAATTAGCCGCAAACAATAAAATGAATTTGCCAGCCATCTTCAATAAATATCGCGGTGATATAGAAACCGCTCTCAAATCGGCCCTGCCAGGCGGTAACCCCGCCTTGGACCGGATGATGCGTTATCACATGGGCTGGATTGACCAGACAGGTCATTCTACCCAGGGCAATTCAGGCAAGGCGTTGCGTCCTACCCTGTGTCTCTTCGCCTGTCAGGCAATAAGCGGTGATTACCACCCGGCACTGCCGGCCGCCGCCGCCATTGAGTTGGTGCATAATTTCTCCCTGATTCACGATGATATTCAGGATGGGGATAAGGAACGCCGTCACCAGCCTACCTTGTGGTGGCTGTGGGGAAAACCTCAGGCCATCCATGCTGGCATCGCTATGCGTATACAGGCTAGCTTGGCCCTCTCCCGCCTGTCCAACGGCGCGGTGCCCACGTTCAGATTGCTGCGAGCCAACCAGTTGCTTGATGAGCGTTGCCTGGAGATGATTGAAGGGCAGTATCTGGACATCAGCTATGAGAGCCGTCTGGACATAACCGTAGCTGCCTATCTTGACATGATCTCCAAGAAGACTGGTGCTCTCATTGGGTGCTCCCTGGAAATGGGTGCTCTGGTGGGTGGGGCTGATGACACTTCGATTTCCTGTTTACATAGCTGTGGTAGCAAGCTGGGGCTGGCTTTTCAGATACGAGACGATATGCTGGGGATTTGGGGCGATCCCAGACTCGTCGGCAAACCTCTGGCCAGTGACATCCGCCGCAAGAAGAAGTCGCTGCCTGTGGTCTATGCCTTCCAGCAGGCCAAAGGCCGGCAGCGTGACGAGTTGGCAAAAATCTACCGAGGCACGGATGTTGGAGACTCGGAAGTGAATCAGGTGCTGGCCATTATGGATAAGCTAAAGGCACAGGATTATGCCTGGCAAATGGCCCGACGTTTCAGGCAGGAGGCCCTGGCCGGCTTGAAGGAGCTAGCTCTTTCGCAGGCTGACCAGCACCTGTTTGTGGAAGTGGCTGATTTCTTGGTGGAACGCAACTATTAGGAGTTATTCGTGGTCGATTCTGATTCAGACCATAGCCTGAGGAAGGCAGAGCATCTGAGTATAAACCTTAACCATGATGTCCAGTCCAGAGAGATGACAACTGGCTTTGAGAACTATTACTTTGTTCACCAGGCTCTGCCGGAGTTGGACGCTCGCTCGATAGACCTGTCCACTAGCCTGTTGGGTAAGCGTCTGAAAGCGCCTGTCGTAATCTCCGGCATGACCGGCGGCACTGCTGAGGCACAGCGGATCAATGAGAACCTGGCCCGGGCGGCCCAGGCTGCCGGGGTGGGCATGGGGGTGGGTTCCCAGCGGGCTGCCCTGGATGATCCTAAACTGGCTTGGAGCTATCAGGTGCGCCATCTGGCCCCGGACATTCTACTCTTCGCCAACCTGGGGGCGGTGCAGTTGAACTATGGCTATGGCACTGAGCACTGCCGCAGGGCGGTGGAGATGATTGAGGCTGATGCTCTGGTGCTCCATCTCAATCCGCTGCAAGAAGCGCTGCAACCGGGTGGCAACACCGATTTCAGTGGCCTTTTGTCCAAAATAGAGCATGTATGTAGTGGGTTGACTGTTCCGGTGCTGGTCAAGGAGGTGGGCTGGGGCATATCGGAGCCGGTGGCCCGCCGGCTGGCTCAGGTGGGGGTAGCTGGCATTGATATTGCCGGTGCCGGAGGTACTGTCTGGAGTGAGGTGGAGAGACTGCGAGCGGGCAACAAACTGGCCCAGAATTTGACCAACGCCTTTGCCAGTTGGGGCATACCCACTGCTGAGTCTGTCAAAATGGCGCGGCGAGGTGCTCCCGGACTGCCCCTCATCGCCAGTGGTGGCATCCGCCACGGCCTGGACGCTGCTAAGGCCATTGCCCTGGGCGCTGATGCTGTGGGTCTGGCAGCGCCCTTGCTGAAGGTCGCTAATCTTTCGTCCGAGGCGGTGACCGAGGCCCTTGAGGAGTTAACCCAGGGTTTGAGCCTGGCCATGTTCTGCCTGGGTGCCCCAAATCTCAGTGCACTCAAAGGCTCGCCTTATCTCAGAGTCAGGGAGAGATGACATGGTCTTTCCCTGGCAGCTTTCAGTACGGCTGAGCTATTATCTGGCGCAGAATAGACTTCGAGGCAGAAAGTGCTTTCCTCTGGTACTCATGCTGGAGCCGTTGCTGCGCTGCAATCTGGCGTGTGCTGGCTGTGGGCGTATCAGGGAGTACAGAGATGTCCTGGATAAAACGCTCACCACCGACGAGTGCCTGGCTTCGGTGGAGGAGGCAGGGGCGCCGGTAGTTTCTATCACCGGCGGTGAGCCGCTCTTGCATCCTGAGATAGGGCAGATAGTACAGAGGATAACAAAACAAAAACGTTTCGTCTATCTTTGCACTAACGGCTTGCTCTTGGAAAAGTCCTTGAGCAACTTTAAGCCTGATCCCTATCTTAGCCTTGTCGTTCATCTGGATGGCTTGGCTCCTATCCACGATAAAATGGCCGGTCGACAGGGGGTCTTTGATACCGCCTTCGAGGCTATCAAGGCAGCTAAGGCTGCTGGATTTCAGGTGCGCACCAACACCACCCTCTATAAAGGCAGTGACATAGCGGAGATAGAAAAGCTGTTCACCTTGCTGGGGCAGGCGAAGGTGGATGGCTTGATGGTATCGCCTGCTTTCAGCTACGAAGGGGTGAACAACGACGTTTTTCTGTCCCGCGCTGAGATGAATCGCCTGTTCCAGCCGCTCTACCAGTCCCGGAGAAAATTCCGCTTTTATAACACTCCCTTATACCTGGGATTCCTGGCTGGCCGCCATAATTATCAGTGCACTCCCTGGAGCAACCCTACCCGCAATCCCAAGGGGTGGAAGCGGCCTTGCTATCTGATCACTGATGAGCACTGTCACAGCTTCCGGGAGCTGATGGAGGAGACTGACTGGCAGCACTATGGTGTGGACAGAGACCCGCGCTGTGCTAATTGTATGGTTCATTGTGGCTTTGAGGCCAGTGCCATTGGAGACGTATTCAAAAGCCCAGCCAACTTCTGGGAGACAGTGCGCTGGAATTTCTTCTCCTGAGGGAGGTAGGACTTGCTTGCTCTGTTGGGAGCTATGAAGCCGGAAATAGAGCCTCTGAAGAGGCAGATGGAGATGCAGAGGCAAGTCAGGGCTGGCAGTTGCCTGGTTTATGAGGGGCGCTACCGAGGCCGGCCTGTGCTGCTGGTTCAGACCGGAGTTGGCGGACACAGGGCTGAGGCGGCTGTGAAGTATGTTCTTGACAATTACCAGGTGCAGACGATTATCTCCCTGGGGTTTGCTGGGGGGCTTGTCCCGGGACTGAAGGCTGGCGAGCTTATTATCTGCGGGCGTTTGGTTCATGGACAGTCTCCGGTTCTGGAGTCAACAGCACCCCTGATTGAGCTGGCCAAACGCATTGCCGGACAGACTGAGGCTAGTTTGGTGACGGTCTCCAGACCGGCTAGCCAGCGGCATGAGAAAGAGATGCTGGCCCAGACCTATTCTGCTCAGGCGGTGGATATGGAAAGCTACTGGATGGCCGCTGAGGCAGCCCGCCATGGGACACCTTGCTTGGTTGTGCGGGTCATATCTGACCCTCTCGATTGTGACCTGCCCAATCTGGAAGGTATATCATCAGGCAGTGGCGAGTGGAATAAAAGGAAGGCCTTTTTCTATTTTGCCGGTCACCCGCTGGAGACCTTGCGACTGTCACGGCTATACTTCGGCCATCGCCGTGCTAAGCGAAATCTAGTCCGCTTCGTAAATGGTTTTGTGTCGGTTTTTCAGAACCAGGCCGAGAAGCTTGAGGAGAAGCCTTGAAAGCTCTGCTGACAGGTGCCAGCGGTTTTATCGGGAGCAATCTGGCCAGGGAACTCTTGCGCCAGGGCTTTGAGGTGCGGGCGCTGGTCAGACCGGGCTGTGATACCAGAAATATTGATGGTCTGCACATTGAACTGTCACAGGGCGACCTCAGAGACAGGTCTTCCCTGGAGCGGGCGGTGCAGGGTTGCCAGGTGCTGTTCCATGTGGCCGCTGACTATAGCTTTTGGGTGCCAGACGTCAAGGCTATGTATCAGACAAATGTGGAAGGTACCACGAATATACTTGAGGCTGCTCTACGAACTGGGATAAGCCGGGCGGTATATACCAGCACTGTGGCTACAGTCGGCTTGCCCAGAGATGGCCGGCCGGGCACCGAAGAGTTGGCTCCTCAGCCCAAAGACCTGGTTGGCCATTACAAGAAGTCTAAGTATCTGGCGGAAAAGGCCGCCCTGGAGGTACAGCGCTTGGGGCTGCCTCTAGTAGTAGTCAATCCTACCACACCTATCGGCCCCGGCGACCTCAAACCTACACCCACCGGCAAAATCATTGTGGATTTCCTTAACCGGCGCATGCCTGCCTATGTCGACACCGGCCTCAATTTCATAGATGTTGAGGATGTGGCCAAGGGACATATACTGGCGCTGGAGAAGGGAAAGGTGGGGGAGCGCTATATTCTGGGCAATCGCAACCTGTCGCTGCGGGAGGTTTTTCAGATACTGGAAGGGATAACCCGTATAAAAGCCCCCAAAGTGAGAGTTCCCATTGGGCTGGCTCTGGTCGCTGCCTATGTTGACGAACTGGTCAGCGGCAAGCTGCGGGGCAAGCCGCCTCGCATTCCGCTGACAGGGGTGAAAATGTCGCGCAAGCCTATGTATTACAGCGCAGCCAAAGCGGTAGCCGAATTGGGCTTGCCTCAGAGTCCGCTGGAGTCAGCCTTTGAAAAGGCAGTGAGGTGGTACTATGAGCATGGCTATGCCTAAAGTAGCCATCGCTGAAAGACTTGATGAGGCTGTGGCGCGAGCGCAGCGGCATTTGCTTGGTTTCCAGACCCCTCAAGGGTTCTGGAAAGGTGAACTGGAAGCCGATGCTACCGTCACCGCCGGCTACATACCTCTTATGTATTTCATGGGCGCCCTTGATCCGGTGCGGCAGGCAAAGGCAGTTAACCACATCAGGGGCAAGCAAAACTCTGATGGCACCTGGAGCATTTATCCGGGTGGCCCCGGTGACCTGAATGCCACCATCCAGTGCTATTCCTTTATGAAGCTGGCTGGCGTGTCGGCCAATGACCCAATGATGGTCAAGGCCAGGGATTTTGTGCTGGCTGAGGGGGGTGTAGAGCGTGCCCATACCTTCACTAAAATGTTGTTGGCCCCCATTGGCCAGTATGAATGGCGACGTCTGCCCTCGATGCCTCCTGAGGTGATGTTCCTGCCCAACTGGTTCTATCTAAACGTATATGAATTTGCCAGTTGGGCCAGAGCCACTATCGTGGCCTTGATGGTACTGCTTACTACCAAGCCGGTGTGTCCAGTGCCGGATTACGCTCGCATAGATGAACTATACTTGGAGCCTCGGCGTAAGGGTCTCACCCAGGCCAAGCGAGTGCCCTTGTTTGGCTGGGGGCGCTTTTTTCTGCTTTTGGACCGATTGTTCAAAGCCTGGGACAAGTTGCCCTGGCATCCAGTGCGCAAAAGAGCGCTCAGGCGAGCCGAAAAGTGGATTCTCTCTCACCAGGAGGCTGACGGAAGTTGGGGAGGGATCATGCTGCCCTGGGTCTACTCGCTGATCGCCTTGAAGAGCTTGGGCTATGGCCTAGACCATCCTGTTATTGTCAAAGGGATTAAGGGTATGGACGGTTTTATCCAGGAGGACGACAAGGAAATGATGCTGGAGCCCGCCATATCGCCTATTTGGGATACGGGCTTGGCCATCATCGCCTTGCTGGATTCTGGATTAGCGCCAGACCATCCTGCTCTGACAAAAGCCGGCCGCTTTCTCATTGAGAAGCAGATTAGTGTCGGGGGCGACTGGCAGGTCAAGAACCCCAGGGCTGAGCCGGGCGCTTGGGCTTTTGAGTTCGACAACACCTTCTATCCCGATATTGACGATACTGCTTTGGTGGCTCTGGCCCTGAGTCGCGTAAAGCTGGAAGAGGCTGAGGCTAAAGAGCAGGCCATAAAAAAGGCAGTGGGCTGGAATGTGAGCATGCAAAGCCGCAACGGGGGCTGGTCTGCTTTTGACCTGAATAACGATAAGAAGATTATCGCCCATATCCCGTTCGCCGATTTTATGACTCCTCTTGACCCTACCAGCGTGGATGTCACGGCACACATGGTGGAGTTGCTCGGCTTCCTGGGTTATGACAGGGATTATTCCCCACTCAAAAAAGCCATAAACTATATTAAGAGAGAGCAGGAGGAAGACGGGGCCTGGTGTGGTCGCTGGGGGGTGAACTATATTTATGGCACCTCAGCCGCTCTGGTGGCTTTGCCCCAGGTTGGCGAGGACATGGCTCAGCCCTATATTCAGCGAGCCGCCTGCTGGCTGGTCACCTGCCAGAACGAGGATGGCGGTTGGGGGGAAAGCCCATATTCTTACCATGACCCGCGCACCCGCGGCCAGGGTTCCAGCACTGCCTCGCAGACTGCCTGGGCACTTTTGGGACTGATATGCTGCGGGCAGGAGCACAGGGTGGCGGTGGAGCGCGGAGTTGATTATCTGTTGAAGAGCCAGCGCCCTGACGGCACCTGGGATGAGGAGGAATTCACCGGCACCGGCTTTCCCAGGGCCTTCTATCTGCGTTATCATCTTTACCGGCTCTATTTCCCTCTCATGGCGCTGTCCCGCTGTAGAGTTTTCTTAACGAAGGCATCAAAATGAGTGAAATTGAATTAGAGAAACAACTATTATCCATAGCGCCATCCCAGCGAGTGCTGCTGCTCTCTCACTGCTTGCGGCCCAGCCAGACCTGTCCAGGCCGTTTCAACAAAGAGGGTCTGCAGTGTCCGGCTGATTGCCAGCTAGACTGCGTTGTTGGCCATTTAAAGCAAGCTGCTGCTGAGCTTGGTTACAAAGGTGTCTGCATCGCCGCCGGAGGTGTTCAGGCACTGCGTTTTCTTAAGGAGCGCAAGCCACGGGGCGTAGTAGCTGTGGCCTGTAACAAGGAGCTGGAGGAGGGGGTGCAGAGTGTAGCGGAAATGGCTGACCAGCTAAAGGAGAACCCCACCATCATAGCTGTTCCCCTGCTCAAGGATGGCTGTGTGGATACTGAGGTGGATGAGGCAGCGGTGCTGCGGGCTATAAGGCTGGGAACATCTGGTACAGAAAGATTAGCATGAAAGCCCTTATCCTGGCGCCCTTCCACTCTGAAGCTCTGGAACGGCTCAGCCGGGCCGGGGTGGAGGTCATCTATGAAAGCTGGCTGGACATCGGTAAGCTGCACTCTCCCGAAGAGTTGGGAGAACGCCTCCAGAGGCAGGATATTGCCATACTGGTGGTGGAGGCCGATTTCGTTTTTGAAGAGGTGTTCCAGGCAGCGCCCGGGCTTAGGTTGGTGGGGATATGCCGGGCTGCTGTTGACCATATTGATGTTCCCACAGCTACTCAACATGGCGTGATGGTGATAAATACACCGGCTCGCAATGCCATTGCCGTGGCTGAGCTGACTCTGGGACTGATGTTGTGCCTGGCCCGTGGCATTCCTCAGTTTCACAACTTGGTCAAAGGTGGAGGTTGGGTTGACCCAGTGGGGCCTTACCGGGACCAGCGAGGTATTGAGCTGGCAGGCAGAACCGCTGGTCTCATCGGCCTGGGAGCGGTGGGGCGGGAGGTGGCTCGCCGGCTGAACTCGCTGGGCATGAAAGTGCTGGACTATGACCCATATGTTACCTCTGAAGTGGCTGGCCAGGCCGGTGCTGCTCTGATATCGCTGGAAGCGCTGCTAAGCCAGTCCGACTTCATCAGCTTACATTGTGCACTGACAGACGAGACAAATGAGCTGCTGAATAGTGAGCGCATTGCCTTGCTTAAACCTGGCGCTTATCTGGTGAATACCGCCGCCTGGGAGCTAGTGAATGAAAAAGCCCTGGTTGCTGCTTTGGAGCAAAGACGCATGGCAGGGGCTGCCTTTGATGTCTATGAGAGCCATCCTGTTTCACCAGCCAGCCCCCTGCTCAAGCTGGAAAATGTTATCCTGACTCCTCACATCGGGGGGGCTACAGAAGACACTATAAGACGCTATTCTTTGATGATTGCAGAGGACATAGAGAGATTCCTCCGCGGGCAGTCTCCGCTGCATCTGGTCAACCCCGAGGTGGGGCATGACCACTGAATATGTTTTGGCCATTGACGTTGGAACGGGCAGCATCCGCTGCCTGGTGACCGACCTGCTGGGGCGGCAGGTTGCGCTTGCAGGCCAGCCATGGAGCTACCAAACACCTGAGGACCTGGCGCCCATGGGCCATGAGTTCCAACCAGAAGAGCTATGGCAGACCCTGTGCCAGGTTATCCGCGAAGCTCTGGCTGAGGCTAAAATTAGACCGGAGCATATCCGGGGTGTCAGTGCCACCAGCCAGCGAGAAGGTGCTGTTTTCCTGGATAAAAAGGGACGGGAGTTGTATGCTGGCCCCAATATCGATCTCAGGGCACTTTTTGAAGGCATTGCCATAGACGATGAGTTTGGTGCTGAAGTCTATGCTTTATGTGGCCACAAGCCTTCTTTAATGTTTGTCCCGGCTAAGCTGAAATGGTTTCAGATTAACAGACCTGAAGTCTATAATGAGATAAACTCGGTTCTGTCTATCAGTGATTGGGTGGCTTACCGGTTGACTGGCGAGCTGGCCTGTGAGCTATCGTCTGCCTGTGAGCTGGGCCTGGTTGACATAAAGCGACGCTTGTGGTGTGATAAGCTAATTGAGCGGTTAAACCTGCCTCGTTCTATCTACCCCCGTCTGGGCAATGCAGGAAGCAGGGTAGGGATGGTTAGCGCCCGGGCGGCGGCCGAAACTGGTTTGAGCGCTGGTACTGTGGTAGCGCTGGGGGCTGCCGATAGCCAGAGTGGACTTTTAGGGTTGGGGCTGAGCAGGCCGGGTCAGGTGGGGGTTGTAGCCGGGTGGAGTGCTCCGGTGCAACTGGTCACCGACAGGCCGATATTTGATACAGAAGGTCGGGTGTGGACAAGCTGCCATGCGCTGGAGAGTCTTTGGATTCTGGAGAGCAATGCCGGAGAAGCAGGTAACGCTTATCGCTGGCTGAAAGAGAACCTGCTGGGAGATGATAGCCCGGATGGCTATGATTTGATGGAAGAGATGGCTCAGTCAGTGCCTCCGGGTGCTGAAGGGACTCTGGCTCTGCTAGGCCCGGACCTGATGAATATGGACAAGCTGGGATTACGCTGGGGCGGATTTCTGTTTCCGCTGCCCTTGAGCTTTAGCCAGATAAACCGGAGTCATTTGGTTAGAGCGGTTTTGGAAAACCTGTGTTATGCTATAAAAGCTAACTATTTACAGCTTGAGGAAATATCTGAAATAGGAATGGGAGCTGTGAGCCTGGGTGGTGGGTTAGCTCGCAGTCTGTGCTTGGCCCAGATACTAGCCGATGTTTTAGATAAACCGGTCCTTGTCCCTCAGCACAAGGAGGTGACTGCTCTGGGAGCGGCCATGTGTGCCGCCGCGGGCGCAGGACTGTATCCTTCGCTGGCAGAGGCAGTGATGGCCATGAAAGGTAAGCAGTATCGCTTTGCGCCGGATGTAGGCAATGCCGCCGAATACGCTGAGTATTATCAGAAATGGAAGGTAGCCTCCCGCCGCATGGAGGAACTAAGCCAGGAGTTGCAATGAGTCAGTGGCAAAGAGAAAAAGAGCAGGTGCTGAAGATCGCCCGTCGAATGCTGGCGGAAGGCCTGGTGGTGGGCACCGCAGGCAATGTCAGCCTGCGCTTGCCCCCTTATGAAGGCCGGGAAATTATAGCTATAACTCCTCATCATATTTATTATGACCTGATGACCCCGGATGATATTGTGATCATAGATTATGAGGGGGAACCGCTGGAGGGAGACATACCCTCTGTAGAGGCCATGTTGCATATCGGAATCTATAAGGTACGCAGCAATGTAAAGGCGGTGATCCATACTCATTCTGTTTATGCCAGCGCTTTCGCTGTGGCAGGCAGAGACATTCCTGCTATCCTGGATGAACAAGTAACCTATATTGGCGGTGAAGTACGACTAGCCAAATATGCTATCTCAGGTAGTGAGGAGCTGGCCGACAACGTGGTGCAGGCGTTGGGTCAGCACAATGCGGTCCTTTTACCCAACCATGGCATGGTGGGGGTAGGGCGCAGCCTCAGAGAGGCGCTGACTGTTTGCCAGCTAGTGGAGAGAACAGCCCAGATATTCCTGCTGTCGCAGAACCTGGGTGGGGCTATTCCTTTGCCCCCGGAGGTGGTGGAGGCGGAGCAGTCCTTTTTTGAAATGCTCCAGAGCGGTGAAGAGTGACCATAATTGGTCAATGCTCTGTGGCAGAATCTTACCAGTCATTGCGAGCCCTTCGACTTGGCTCAGGACAGGCTCCGCGAGGCAATCTCACCTGCTTTTTTTAGAGATTGCCACGTTGCCTTTGGCTCCTCGCAATGACATGGAAGTCAGTGAATCCCTTGTTAGCACTTATGAGGTGACATTTTTAAATCTGGACTCACGGGTTACGGTACTGTAACCCCAATTGATATCCTTTCTTTTTGGCGTTATAATGCTCTTAATTGCGGAATGAGTATAAAAGTGAATGTTTGGGAGAGAGAACACAGGAGCAATCGAGATGTCCCTTAAACATTCCAGTCGTATGTTTAATGCTAAGCCTGTGCAGAAGAAAAAGACCACATACACATTAGGCAAAGGCTCGAAATGCCGTCAGATCCGTGGTCCTGTTGGTGCCTACCATGTGCGCTGTCGTAAGGCAGGCGATAACATCCTGCTACCCGGATTTGAGACCATCGAAACGACAGCTCCGCAATCTGACGCAATACATTCTATCGACGCTCTGTTTCGGAGATATGGTCTTGAGGGAGAAGACGTGTTCCTTGCCATTGCTGCGCGTTGTGTACAAGAGTCACGTATCCGACACAATGGGTTTGACTTCTTCAAGTATGGGCGAGGCCTTCAAGTCCTTGATATTGTCACTCACGACCGCCAAGTGGATTCACTTCTGGCACGTGTTTGCGTCGGGTCGAATGCTGTCGATCGCCTTCCCCTATTGTACCAGTATTTTGTTGGACGCCGCTTCCGTGAGGGGTCGGGGAAGTTCTTCACACCCAAGTCTGTTGCCCGATCCATGTTGAACCTCTTGCCGCTCAGGGCAGGAATGACCTTCTGCGATCCCACATGTGGCGGGGGAACATTCCTGTCGGAAGTCGCTCGACTACTGCAAAGCACTCAGTGCGAACTGGTCGGAAATGATGTGGACCGTACATTGGTGGGATTGACTGAGGTTGTCCTTTATCTGACATGCACGGGCGAACAGAAATGGCACCTCTTCTGCGACAATGTATATGATCGCGGCCCTCTTATTGAGTCCTATTCGCAACGTATTGATTGCATCTTGGCGAATCCACCTTTTTCACTGCCTCTTGAGAGTGTTGGTATGCGAAGCGCTCTCTTCAACATGGGCTATCGCAACAGCGATGCGGTTTTCTTGGATGTGTGCTTGGATCTGCTAAAAGAAGGTGGACATCTGGTATGTCTGCTCCCGCATTCAATCGTAGTCAACACCGACTACTCGGGACTCCGCTCTCACGTTGAACGGGATTGGGACTTGTGCGGCATCATCACGTTGCCCGAGGGCGTATTCTACTTGACGGCGAGCACGACGACACGAGCAGACATTATCCATCTCCGCAAGAAGGTAGCAGGGCGGACAAGTCGGGCAAGAGTTTACTTCGCGAATGCACCCACGGCGGGCATTGCCCTCAACTCTCGAGATCCCGCACCGACAGACAACTCTCTTGACAAGGTGGTACTGGCTGTGCGGGCAAAGGGTTGCATAGCGAGTCTCGCCGAGGACAGCAAATGAAGAAGAACGGAGCATACTTCTTGTCGATTGTGGAAAGGGAGGCGTTGAGGCCTGGGATCTGGGACCCCCATTGTTATCGGGAGATAAAGCAATCACAGACGCTTGGGTCTTTTGCCTCGATTCAACCATTGAATGCGACTACACTCCCACGTCACACGTTAAAATTCGCTCCATTGGAGTACCGCCACATAGCTCGTGGGCATATCCCGGCTTTCACCCTTGAACCGTCTAGCGGTGGCCTACAGACGAATTGTCCTAGCGTTGGCGAGGGAGTTCTGCTTTTTGGCACAATGCGGGCGTACCTCGGGAATGTTGTTGTCACGCCACTTGCAGATTGGATTGGCGAACAAAGCCCCTTCGTTTTCGCCGTGAAGTCTGAGTTTGTCCAAGTTGTGCCGAGAGATGGTTTGGTCTACTTCTGGTGGGCCTGCCTACAATCTCAGTCCTTTCTCCATAGCTTGCCGCTCGGTACGGGCGGAACCCGTCCTCGCCTTCATGCGTCTGCGTTGGCTCAGACACCGGTTGAGGTGCCGACCAGGGAAATTAGAGAAAGGCTCCACGCACAACTTAAGGGTTTTGCGGCAAGTCTTTGGTCGCAGTACGTAGCTGCGGAACGACTTCTCGAAGAGACGATTGGATTGTGAAATGGCAGATATAACGCATGATGATCTTGATTCACTGCGCCGCGCTTTCGCCCCTTTGATAGGTTTGCGCATAACCTGGGTGGGGCCATTCCCTTACCCCCGGAGGTGGTAGAGGCGGAGCAGTCTTTTTTTGAAATGTTGCAAAGCGGAGATGAGTAAGTCTTTGATGAAAAGTCATTGCGAGTTCGCCTCAGGCGAACGAAGCAATCTCACTTGTTTTTTTGAGATTGCCACGTCGTCCACCAGTGGTGGACTTCTCGCAATGACGGGATTAGCGATATTCTTGATGTGAAAGTAGGTTGTGTTGCTAGCCTTTAAGTTCCAGGACTACAAATCAGACTACTTGTGTAGTGCTTGTGGTAGCCTTATATATTGTGACATCAATAATAAGTCCAAAGAATATTGCATCAATCCAAAGTGTCAATACTGTGCCAAAGATATGGTAATCATGGATTTTTCTGCCCAAGCATCACCCCAATTGTATAGTGAGTTGAAAGTCGAAGAAACTAGACTGTTAGCATTAATTGACGCATGCAACCATGAGTCACTAGCTCTTTATGCTTATAATATTCGAAGAGGATTAATTGAGACTGCTCTCAAAAAAGGTGTAATGCCCTCAATCCCATTATGGCATGCAATAGGTGATCTACTGATTCTGATGAACCTTCACCCGCCTTGCGGTTCAGATAAGTCCCAATCGAACTTCAAATCAGTTGTGGCCATGAGCTACAATCGTACCAAACATCTTAACTTCATTGAGGATGTAGAGAGTGGCCGACATAAGGTAGTTCACTATCCCAATGGGACCATGAGCGTGGTTATGATGAAGTATCTGGAACCTGTTCATGACATGTTAAAGGTATATGGACTGGCATCTTCGGGTGACCTAGTTGGTGAGTCTAATCTTTTCAAGTTCCAAGATATTGATGAACTCGTTATCAAAGAAGTTGAGCTTGGGCCAGTAGTGGATATGGCGGATTTCTTCGACTCGCTATGGCCGTATATCGTGACTTTGCGATATGCTTTCTCTTTGTATCATAGAACTTCCCTTCAATATCGATACATGCCAGCGAGAGTTGATATGCCAGTTATCATGGGACTGCTCTACAGCTTGAAGCTTGGAAAGACTTTTCTTATACCTAAGCAAAACGTGGCTCGGCATTTTGCTAAGTACGACGCGTTTACTCAAGGGCGGACGTTTGATCAGTTCCTAGAAGAATATGTTATGAACGATCATAAAGTTCCTATAATGGTCTCCGTTGGAGATAAGGTCATTTCGGATAAACTAACACTCTTATATTTTGTCATTCATCTACATGGCCAATACATTGTGGCGAACAGACGAAATGGAGGCAATGACAGCATATCTGAGATGAAGAAGGAGGCAGCCAATGTATTTGAGAATAAAGTCCGCAGCGAACTGCGAAAGTATGGATACACAGGTCCAGATTCTGCCGTGAAAGTGAAATACGATTACGATGTTCTTGGTATATCTGAAGAAAAAAAGCGAATACTAGTGGTAGATGCCAAATTCCGTGATATCTCACCCTCATCGATTTCTGCGTCCACATTGATTCAACAGGAGTTGTTGGAGCTGGGACAAGGCATACAATATGAAGCAGATAGGCATATCACGAGGGTGGACTATTTAAGAAAGAATCTTGGATTATTCAAGCAGTGTTTAAAAACTACAGGTGACTTGAGTACCTATGAAGTTCGAGCATATTTGGTGACAAAGCATACACCATTGGTCAGTCAGTACAAAGACATAGGAATACTTTCACTAACAGAATTAGTCGACAGAGAACTCAGGTGACTTATAAGTGAAGCGCAACCCACCTTTTTAACACCTCTTGAAAGGATATAAATAAATGGCTATTACAGTGCCCAGCTTTTTACTCAAAAGAGTCTATGCTAAAGGCAGTCTGCGTAACAACGAGAGCGGATTCCAGTTTGACCTCAAGAACTCCCTAGGCTCTGGCTATGCCAAAGAGCTGTTTCCTCTGACCCTGGATGGCCAGGAGGTGCCCAAGGATAAAAGCTTTTTTATGCTGGATGGCAAAGAAATTTGTTTCACGGCAGTAAATCCTGAGACGCCTTTCACTTTGACCAAAAACAAGGCTTCTACTATCCTGATCAAGGGTTTCAGCCTGTCTCCCGGTGCTCATAAGCTGGGTATAAGTTTTGTAGTGCAGGGGATAGGCACGCTCCAGTTTGATGTCACTGACATTGTGGCTGGTTAGCACCCAATATTTTCCTCTCCCAGTGTGGGAGAGGATTAAGGTGAGGGGTTACCCTCATCCTAGCCTTCTCCCATCAGGGGAGAAGGGAACAAGCCAGCATCACGATGCATAAAAATGGCTTAATTTCTGTCACCCTGAGTCCGCCTGGGCGGGCGAAGGGTCTCTCGCTCCCGCAGGGAGAGATTCTTCGCTTCGCTCAGAATGACATTTTTAAGGGAATCCTGTAAAATCTGTGTATGTGAAAAAACTCCTTCGCATTATTGATAGCCTGTGAGGGGAGGGCACATTACGATGATTGTGAAAAAAGACTTGGATTATTACGCCGGGCTTCCCTATACAATAGTCTTAGAGCGACATGATGATGCTGATTCTCCTTACTGGGTGGCCAGGGTAGCTGAATTGCCTCACTGCTTGATCACCGGAGACACTGCCGAGGAAGCGCTCAAAGAGATTGAGGAAGTAAAGTTGGACTGGATAAAATCTAATCTTGAGGACGGACTGCCAATCCCGGAACCAACCCAGCACAAGTATAGCGGGCAAGTGCGTCTCAGAATACCTCCGTCTCTACACCAACACCTGGTTCGCCTGGCTAGTGTAGAAGATGTTAGCCTTAACCAGTACATGGTTTCGGCATTGTCCCGGGCCGCAGGTTATGGAGAGGCAAAAGGGAAAAAACGAAGAAAAGTCTCTGCATGACAACATCCAAATCCATTTCCTCAAATTTTCGAGATGATAACTGGACAACATCGCTCATACCTCAACTAGCTTCGCCATACCGCTTAGAACCATATTGCTACGAAAATAATGCTTTCAACCCCCTTTATCCCCCACTCTTGGGGGAATTGGGAGGGAGTCGGGGGACACCCCCAAACCCCCGGCAGGATGTGTCCTGCACCTCTTCTTGGGTAAATTGTAGGGGCGAGTCTTGCGCTCGCCCTGCGGGGGCATCACAGTGCCCCCGCCTAAGGGATTGCAACCATTATGGAATCCCCATTTTCATACTTCATGGCACTAGTGGTAAAACCAGCATGGCGGTTTACTTCCGAGCATGAGCGGAGCGTTTTGGGGTAAAATCCTCCTGGTGGACCTGTCTACAGGCCACATCACGGTTGAGACCCCTGGAGAGGATATTTACCACGATTTTTTGGGCGGTACCGGTCTGGCCGCCCGATTTATTTATGAAAACCAACCGGCCAACGTTGACCCCCTGGGTGAGGCCAATATCCTGGCACTGGTTCCAGGGTTGTTTTGCGGTAGTGGTATTCCTATGTCCAGTCGCTGCTCCCTGGCTGCCAAATCGCCTATAACAGTTACCTGGGGAGACAGCAATGTGGGGGGATATCTAGGCTCAGCCATCAAGAAGGCGGGCTATGATGGCATATTTATAAGAGGCGTTGCACCTCGTCCGGTATATCTCCTGGCAACCTCGGAAAAGACAGAGTTGCGGCCAGCCGAGCATCTTTGGGGCAAGATTACCAGCCTGACTCAGCAAGCCATCAGGGAGGAGTCAGGTGATAATGCTATAGCTGTGGCAGCCATCGGGACAGCGGGGGAGAAACGCTGTCTGGCCTCCTGTATCATCCATGACCAGGGGCGAGCGGCGGCACGCTCTGGGTTGGGGGCGGTAATGGGGGCCAAGAATCTGAAAGCGGTGGCTTTCCAGGGGAACCGTCCTCCACCTTTGACCCATTCTGACCAAATACAGAAGTTATGTGACAAACTTAACCATTCCCTCTCCCCCCACTCAACCAGGCTTGTGGGCGGAGTAGCTCCCAGGATATTGCCCCACCTGGGCCGGTTGCTGGGTACTCGTTTTCTCAAGTTGCGGGCCGGCTCTCTCATGGTTGACCTTTTTCATCGTTATGGCACTACTATGGGATTGTCTCTGTTCACCGAGCTGGGCGATGCCCCGATCAAGAACTGGTCGGGCACAGCCAGGGACTTCCCTCTGTCACAGTCGAGCCGCATCAGTGACCGTCAGGTGGCGCGTTATCTGGTGGCTGACTACGGCTGTGCCGACTGTCCGGTGCGCTGCGGTGGCCTGGTCCAGCCAGAATGGAGTCCCCGCCCCCAGCGGCGGCCTGAGTACGAAGTGCTGGCTGCCTTTGGCCCTTTGCTGCTAAACGACGAGCTGGACACCATCTTCAGAGCCTATGACCTGTGCAACGGCTATGGTCTGGATGCTATTGAGGTAGGCTCGTCTATTGCCCTGGTCATCGAAGCGTTTGAGGAAGGTAGGCTTACTCTTAGTGACACTGACGGCCTGTACCTACGCTGGGGGGATGCCGCCGCCATCATCAGGCTGGTGGAGATGACTTGCCGCTGTGAAGGCTTGGGGCAGGTGCTGGCCGATGGGGTGGCTCAGGCAGCCAAGCAACTGGGGCTGGAAGACCTGGCTATGCAGGTGCATGGACAGGCGATTGGGATGCACCACCCGTTGTATAGTCCCAGCCTGGCTATTACCTATTTGGCTGATCCCACCCCTGGTCGTTCCGACTCCGGTAATGATGCGTTTGCCGAAGTCATGAACAGACGATTTTCCCTGGAGGGCATAGATCTGCCCCAGGTGGGTCGCTTTGATTACCAGGGCAAAGGGGAGGTGCAGGCTGCCTGGAGCCACTACGCCCAGGTGCTCAACTGCCTGGGCGTCTGCCAGTTTTCACTCTTTCCAGGTGGCTTACCTCTGATTCAGTTGCTAAACGCCGCTACGGGTTGGGGCTATACAGCAAAGGAGCTATTGCGCACGGGGGAGAGAGTTCAGAACTTACGCCATCTGTTTAATTTGAAAGAGGGCCACCGCCCTGACCATTTCAAACTGCCTGCTCGCCTGATACATCGTCTAGACCCAGCGGTTGATGTGGACAGGCTGCTGGCTGATTATTTCAAAGTCATGGACTGGGACCCTGTGACAGGGCAACCATCGCCGGATAAGATGGAGGAACTGGGTCTTTCTAGGCTTCCTTCTTCTCTTTAGACTCTCCGAACTGTTTCAAGCCCTCGGCTATCTCTCTGAGCCGCTTGTCCACCAGATAATTGATAGTGCCTTCCGGGTAGCTGCCATCAGCCTGGCGCTCTCCAGCGGGCATTCCGGTAAGTATCTCAATGCCCTCGTCAATGCTCCTGGCGGTATACATATGGAACTTGCCCTGGCGCACTGCTTCCACCACCTCTTCGTGGAGCATCAGATTCTCCAAATTCCCCGCTGGGATGAGCACACCCTGTTCGCCGGTTAGCCCCTTGGCACGGCAAACCCGGAAAAAACCTTCTGTCTTGTGGTTGACTCCGCCGATGGGCTGGATCTCGCCTTTCTGGTTGACTGAGCCGGTCACCGCTATATTCTGCTTGATAGGAACCCCTGCCAGACTGGAAAGGAGGGCATAAAGCTCCGTGGAGGAGGCACTGTCACCCTCCACACCCTCATAGGATTGCTCGAAACAAAGGCTGGCCGAGAGGGACAAAGGCCTGTGCTGGGCGTATTTCCAGCCCAAATAGCCGTTGAGGATGAGGACTCCCTTATCATGAATACTGCCACTTAGATGGGACTCCCGCTCGATATTGATTACGCCGCTGCGACCCATATATGTTCTGGCAGTTATGCGTGATGGCCTGCCGAACACGACGTCACCCAGGCTGTAGACGCTGAGTCCGTTTACCTGACCCACCACACTGCCTTCGGCATCTATCATCAGAGTGCCCCGCCTGATAAGCTCACGGATATGCTCATCTATTAGGTTATGCCGGTATACTTTTTCCTCCAGAGCCTGTTGAACGTCCTTGGCGCTGACCAGCTCGTTGCCGTTCTTCTTGGCCCAGTAGTCAGCCTCTAGGATGATGTCCTTTATCTGGGCAAATCTGGAGGAGAGTTTGAGCTGGTCGGCTACCAGCCGTGCCCCATATTCCACAACCTTGCCCACTCCACTGCGGTCAAAATGCTTGAGTCCATTGCCTTCACAGCAGCCTGCTATGAAGCAAGCATAGGCCTCAGTATTTTCAGCGGTGCGCTCGATCTGAAAATCGAAGTCGGCCTTGACTTTGAATATCTCCCAGAAGTCCTCGTCATAGGCAGAGAGCAGGTGATAGAGGAAATCTTCGCCGATGAGCACTATCTTCACCTTTACTGGCATGGGTTGCGGTCTCAGCCCCTGGGGGGCGATAAGACCAAATTGCTCAAAGGGGTCTTCTATGAGCACTTCTTTGTTCTTGATCACTCGCTTGAGTGTCTGCCATACTCCGGGGCTTAGAAGGACGTCTCGAGTATTAAGCAGCAGATAACCTCCATTGGCCAGGCTCAGAGCGCCGGGCTTTAGCATGGTATGGTTGCTTAGATAGCCGCCCAGGAAGAAACGCCGCTCGGTTTTACCGAACATGTTGCCATAAATGGGATTGTTTTCAACAATGATTGGTGGGCCTTTGGTCTGACTGTTGTCCACAAATACATTAACCCGGTAGGGGAGAAAGGGCTCACCCATAACCATCTGAGTTGGCAGGGACATGCCTGAGATAGAGCCTTGTGGCATCTCAGCCTGACGGAATAGCTCCAGGTGCTCCAAGGTATGACTCTTAAGGTCCTTAAGGTATTGAACCAACTTGGGGAAAGCGTCGTAGCGGGCCAGCAAATCGTCAAAAAGCTTAGCGATGGCGAATTCAGCGACCTGATGATCAAGTTCCTTCAGACTGTCGCCGGAATCCTTTTCCAGGTTGCGGGCTTTTTCAATGACCTCTTCCACTAGCTTTTTTAGTCCAGAGCGCCTGTTTTCAATAGCACGGCGTTTCTTCTCGCTCAGGGCCGCGTAGTCTTTTTCTGATAGTGGCTTGCCGTTGGCCATGGGGATCAACACTAGCCCGGCCGGAGAGACTTGAAAGCGAAAGCTTTGTTTGACGGCTTCCTCCTCGACTTCCTTAAATAGCTGCTGCTGATGTTCCTGGCCCTTTTCCACGACCTGCTTGCGCTGCGCCTCGTACTCCGGGCTGGAAAAGGCCTTCTTGATACCCGACTGAAGGCTTTCCAGAAGGCTATCCAGGTGGCTGGCCAGCTCACGGCCTCTGCCCTGGGGCAGATTCACTATTTGCGGGCGGTCAGGGTCAGTGAAGTTGTAAAGATAGCACCAGTCCTCAGCCCGATAGTCCTCGGTCTTTCTGGTTTCGATCACCTTTTGAATGTAGGTCTTGACGGCTGAGGTCTTGCCTGTACCGGCAAGACCGGCGACGTAGATGTTGTAGCCTGGCTGGTCTATGGCCAAACCGAATTCCATAGCCCTTATAGCGCGGTCCTGGCCGATGAACTCCGCCAGAGGCGTCAGCTCACTGGTGCGTTGGAATTTGAACTATTCGATATCACAGACCCAACGCAGTTTCTCCGCTGGCACTTCTAACTGACTTGACATAAATCCTCCCTCCAGGCTGGTTTGCTTGGCTGGCTACAGTTCCTCTAGCGCTTGGCGATAAGCTGCAAAAGTTCTTTGGTCAAAGAGAACGAAGGTCACTTGTTTCAAAGTGGTGACCTGCCTCAGAAAATCGGTCACTGTTTTAAGCGCTACCCGGGCTGCCTCAGACAGCGGATAACCGAAGGCACCAGTGCTTATAGAAGGGAAAGAGACGCTGGTAAGGCCTTGCTTAACAGCCAGCGCCAGACTTTCTCTATAAGCGCTGGCCAGAGTCTCGGCTTCATTGCTGGTGCCTCCGTGCCACACCGGGCCTACAGTGTGAATCACATAGCGTGCTGGCAACCTGCCGCCTGTTGTGATGACTGCCTGGCCCGGGGGAAGTCGTCCTTTTTCTGCCCTGATCCCTTTGCATTCCTCAAGTATGGCTGGCCCACCGGCGCGATGGATATCCCCATCTACACCGCCCCCGCCCATCAGGCCGGAGTTAGCCGCATTGACGATAGCGTCCGTGGACTGCTCGGTGATGTCCCCCTGGATAAGGCAAAGTACGGTGCTGTTTATAATTACTTCCACACTCAGGTCTCCCTTAAGACTACGCCTATCCAGTATATGCCCCTGCAGGTGAAAAAAACAATAGCAGGCAAGTTATCAATGGTCCGCTCTCAGGCCGGCCAGTTTTTGACTTATGGCTTATCTTATGTTATATTAGTATAAGCTAAAATCATTATTTAATCATGTTGAACAGTGGCGGCATTCGCCATAGGTGAGATAAAAAGGAGTGTACCCTTGTACACTCCTTTATGCTCTAGGGAGAGGAGGTGATAACCGTGGCTGGCGATAACTTTAGCCGTCTATTTGGCTTCATAGTGCTAGGACTCCTTGGCTTTGGTGTGGGCCGCTGGGTTGGTGGAGCAGATGAGACTCTCTGGATGGTAGCGTTGAGCCTGGGTGGGGCTTTTGCTGGCTTATTGCTGACCCCTTATGTCGGAGGACGCTGGTTGCTGAGAAAACTGGAAATGATGGCCACCGAGACCTACCTGGCTGCCGTCGTTGGTCTGTTTCTCGGGTTAGTGGCCGCAGCGCTGCTGGCTTTGCCTCTGTCCAGGCTGCCGGGACGCTATGGCGAAATTACACCGGCGGTGGTAGGTGGTGTGCTCTGCTATCTGGGTATTGCCTTTATGGCACTGCGAGGCAGGGAACTCTTCCATGGTTTTGGTCTTTCGGCAGTGGGCCTAGCCAAGACTGCTGGGGGGAGGATGGTTGACGGGCGCTTGCTGGTGGACACCAGTGCAATTATCGATGGTCGCATAGCTGATATTAGCCACACCGGATTCATTCGCGGTCCTCTGATCATCCCTCGTTTTGTGCTGGAGGAACTCCAGTATATAGCTGATTCCCCTGATTCGGTGCGTCGCAAACGAGGTCGGCGTGGCCTGGAGATGCTTAATAAGCTGAAACAGGAGGCAGAAACCCCGATACAAATCCTGGACACTGACTTCCCAGATGGTGATGGGGTGGATGCTAAGCTGGTCAAACTGGCCAAGAACCTGCATTGCTCTATTGTCACCAATGACTTCAATCTTAACAGGGTGGCTGAGCTGCAAGGGGTGTCTGTGCTGAATATCAATGAGCTGGCTACTGCTGTAAAACCGCTGGTGCTGCCTGGTGAGGACCTGGAGATCCGCGTCATTCAAGAAGGTAAGGAAGCTGGTCAGGGAGTGGGATTCCTGGATGATGGCACTATGGTGGTGATAGAGGGTGGTCGGCGCTATCTCAATAGCCGTGTCGACGTGACGGTAACCAGGGTGCTCCAGACTGCTGTGGGCCGCATGATATTCGCCCAGATGAAGGAGCAGCCGTGAAGCAGGGAAGCGACAGCAATTCCCTATTTGAATCGTCCGCTTCACCGTTGGTGGGTGCTGTGATTGTGGCAGCCGGCTCAAGTCGGCGTATGGGTGGTGTGGACAAGCTGTTTGCCTCTCTGGACGGCAAACCGATGTTGGCCTGGACGGTGGATGTGTTCCAGAACTGTCAGGCTATTCACCAGGTTATTCTAGTTGTCGGTGAGCAGCGGCTGGAGGCAGCTCGGCATCTGGCCGAGCAACAGGGTTGGTCCAAAGTCAAGCAGATATGCGCTGGGGGAGAGCGTCGCCAGGACTCTGTAGCGAATGGGCTGAGCAGACTCTCTGATTGTGGCTGGGTGGTGATTCATGATGGCGCTCGCCCCTGTCTCACCAGTGACCTCATTGAACGGGGTCTGGCTGAGGCCGCTGATACTGGGGCGGCGGTAGCGGCTGTGCCGGTGAAGGACACCATCAAGGTGGTGTCTGAAGGTCTGGTTCAGGAAACCCCCAGCCGTCAGAAGCTATGGGTGGTGCAGACCCCACAGGTGTTCCGGTTTGATATCATAGAGCGGGCTTACCGTCAACCTGTGGACGAGGTGACTGACGACGCCAGTCTGGTGGAGAAGCTGGGACAAAAGGTCAGAGTATACATGGGTTCCTATGATAACATCAAAGTAACCACCAGGGAGGATCTGGCGTGGGCAGCTCTGCTGTTGCACAACAGGGGTACACACGCCAGACAAGTCTCATGATGCGAGTGGGCATAGGTTATGATGTGCATCCCTTAGTCAGTGGTCGCCGTCTGGTGTTGGGTGGGGTGGAAGTACCTTTTGAACGGGGACTGGCGGGACATAGCGACGCTGATGCGCTCATTCACGCTGTCATTGACGCTTTGCTGGGGGCTGCCGGTCTTAAGGACATTGGCAGCCATTTCCCCGATAGCGATGCTAGCTACAAAGACATATCCAGCCTGCTGCTGCTACAGCGCACCAACAAGATGCTCCAAACCAGAGGATGGCATGTAGTGAACATAGACGCCACTATTGTGGCGCAACGTCCTAAACTAGCTCCTTTTATCGACCAGATGCGCCAGAATATGGCCCAGACCCTGGGGTTGAGCACCGAACAGGTTGGGGTCAAAGCCACTACCAGCGAGGGGTTGGGTTTCGCTGGGCGTGAAGAAGGCATCGCTGCCTATGCAGTGGCTCTGCTTGAGCAACCCTGAGTTGCCAAAACAGTCTGCCAATAGTAGAATAGGGTAGAAGTATCTTCATATGCTGCAAAGGTGACAAGATGGAAAAAGGGACGTGGACAGTCAAAAAAGGACTGGCCCAGATGCTCAAAGGCGGGGTCATAATGGATGTGGTTACCCCAGAGCAGGCTAAAATTGCTGAAGAAGCCGGTGCCTGTGCAGTGATGTCACTGGAGCGAGTGCCGGCTGATATCCGTGCTGCTGGCGGTGTGGCGCGCATGGCTGATCCTGGCATCATCTTGGCCATCATGGAGGCAGTGAGCATACCGGTGATGGCCAAATGCCGCATTGGGCACTTTGTCGAGGCTCAAGTGTTGGAGTCCCTGGGTGTCGACTTCGTTGATGAATCTGAAGTGCTGACCCCGGCAGATGAGAGCCATCATATTTGGAAACATTCCTTTAAGGTGCCCTTTGTCTGTGGCTGTCGTGACCTGGGCGAGGCCTTGCGGCGCATCGCTGAGGGAGCGGCTATGATCAGAACCAAGGGCGAGGCAGGCACAGGCAACATTGTAGAGGCGGTCAGACACATGAGGGCGGTCATGGATGGCATCCGCAAGCTGAAGGAAATGCCCGAGGACGAGCTAGTGGCTGAGGCCAAGGCGCTGGGCGCGCCCCTGGAGCTGGTTCAGGAGGTGCAGCGCACTGGGCATCTGCCTGTGGTCAACTTTGCCGCTGGAGGCGTGGCTACCCCGGCTGATGCTGCCCTGATGATGCAGCTAGGCGCTGAAGGCGTGTTTGTCGGCTCAGGCATTTTCAAGTCAAGTGACCCAGCGGTCCGGGCCCGTGCCATAGTCATGGCCACCACGCACTATAACGACCCCAAGATCATCGCCGAAGTCTCCAAGGGGCTGGGCACAGCTATGCCTGGTTTGGACATCAAGGCCATACCTAAAGAATCTCTGCTGTCGCCCCGTGGGTGGTGAAATGGGTCCCAAAAAGGTGGGTGTACTGGCTCTTCAGGGGGCATTCGTGGAGCACGTAGCAGCCTTGCGCTGTCTTGGTGTGGAGGCGGTGCTGGTGCGTTTGCCCAAGCAACTTGAGGGGCTGGATGGATTGATTATCCCCGGCGGTGAAAGCACCACTATGACTAAGTTGATGCAGAGCTATGAGTTGGTTGAGCCGATAAGGGAGTTGGCCAGGGAAGACAAGCCTATCTGGGGCACCTGCGCTGGCATGATTCTGATGGCTAATCAGCTTTTCGGGGATAATGGGCAGACTCTGGGATTGATGGATATTAAAGTGAGACGCAACGCCTTTGGCAGGCAGGTGGATAGTTTTGAAGTTGACCTGCCCGTGCCCGCTCTGGGCAAAGATACCTTCCGGGCCATCTTCATCCGTGCTCCTTTCATTGAGGAGGTTGGTTCTGGTGTGGAGGTGCTGGCTAAGCTGGATGATGGCACGGCGGTGGCTGCCCGTCAGAGGAACTTGCTGGCCTGTGCCTTTCACCCAGAACTCAATAACGACCTGCGCTTTCACGATTATTTCATTCGCATTATTGGACATAGCGAGTGTGAGCGTCAGTGATCAGACCCTTAGGTACCAGTAACCTGCCTAGGCTCTTTCTGCAGTCTGGCAAGCTGACGGGCAATCAGGCTGTCCCCAAGGAGGCACTGATCTCTCGGCGGGCTAGCGGCCTGCGATTTCGGAGCCTGCTCAGACAGTGGTTCTCCCCTGGCGATAGCTTCCACGGCTGGCTCTTTCTGAAAGATGGCAAGCTTTGTGGGGTGGTCTCGGTGCGAGAACGCTCCAGCCGCCGGACTTGGGAGATTGACCGGCTGCTGTTCAGCGAACTTGACCAGAATGCTGGTCAAGCGCTGCTTGAGGCTGTAGGCAACGCTGCTGCTGAGCGTGGCGTGCTGAAGGTTTTCCTGCGTCTACCGCAGGGCAGCCCTGTGCTGAGCATCGCCGCTCAAGCCGGCTTTTGCACCTATCTTGAAGAGAAGCTGTTCCGCTCTAAGGGCATTTCGCTGGGCCCCAAAATGGCAGAATCTAATTACAGCCTTCAGCCATGCTCAGAGGCTGAGGCACAGATTCTCTTTCAGCTCTATTGCCAGGTTGTCCCGGCTGCGGTGCGCTGTGTAGAGGGCATGACCCTTAATGAGTGGCAGACCACCAGTTGGGAGCCTGCTTCGCGCCGCCGGCAATTCGCCTACTGGGAGCCTGCTTCAGGCCGTCGGCAATTCACCTGCTGGCAGGAGGATGAGCTTATTGGCTGGCTCAGGGTTGCTAGTTGTGGCCGGGCAGGCATCATCGAACTGATGGCCCAGCCTAAACACATGGAGGCCATGCTGGACTATGGGCTGAGTTGTCTGCGCCACAAATCGTATGTCAACTACCTTGTTCCTGCTTTCCAGGGCAATCTGGCGGTCCTTCTGCAGGAGCATAAATTTGAACTAGCAGGCAATTACATAAGTCTGGTTCAGGAAACTGCTAGCCGGGTGCGCCAACCCCAGCTAGCTCCACTGAAAGCGTGAACAAACCAGGAATGACTATGCAAAAAGTGGTCACCGACGACCTGGATGCTTTTCTGGATGTCCTGCCGTCAGACATAAGCCAGCCCATTAAGCAGCGGGCTGATCTGGCTGAGATCCTTGAAGTGGTTTTGGACCTGGGGCGACCCCCTGAAGCTCGCTTCACTCATGAGGAGGTGGTGTTGCACCCCGGCGATGTCACTGAGCCAGACATAGATTACGTGGTGTCGCACATCAGCCCCTTCGGCGATGATAACCGGGCGGGCATCGAGCGCACATTGCACCGTATCTCGGCCATACGCAATCGCAAGAGGCGTGTTGTGGGGCTTACCTGTCGGGTGGGACGGGCGGTTTACGGCACCATCAGGGTCATTGAGGACCTTGTCCAGTCGGGGAAGAGCATTCTGCTGTTGGGCCGTCCCGGAGTGGGCAAGACCACCATGCTCCGTGAGGTAGCCCGTGTGCTGGCAGACGATATGAAGAAGCGGGTGGTTATTGTGGATACCTCCAACGAAATCGCCGGCGATGGCGATATTCCTCACCCCGGCATCGGCCACGCCCGGCGCATGCAAGTGCCTACACCGGCATTGCAGCATGCTGTAATGATTGAGGCGGTGGAGAACCATATGCCCCAGGTCATCGTTATTGACGAGATCGGCACTGAGCTTGAGGCCATGGCGGCACGCACCATCGCTGAGCGAGGTGTGCAGTTGGTAGCCACTGCCCATGGCAACACGCTGGAGAACCTGATAATGAACCCTACTCTGGCCGACCTCATCGGCGGCATTCAGACGGTGACTCTGAGTGATGAAGAGGCCCGCCGCCGCCGCACCCAGAAATCTATTCTGGAGCGCAAGGCACCCCCCACCTTTGCGGTGGTGGTGGAGATCCAGGACTGGGAGAAAGTAGCAATTCACCCCGATGTAGCTCAGGCGGTGGATGCTATCCTGCGTGGCCAGCCAGTGGTGGCCGAGGTGCGCTGGGTGGATGAAAAAGGAGAGGTGCAGCGGGAAAAACCTGTGCCCGTGCTGGCTACCAAGAAGATGACTGTTGCCAGGCCAGCGCCTGGTCAGCCCCCTGCTGGGTTGCGAGCCAGACCCAGAAAGCTATTTGCCTATGGTATAAACGGTAGCCGGTTGGAGCAGATGGTGCGGGAAATGCAGGCGCCGGCGGAAGTAGTCTCCGACCTGAGGGATGCTGACATCCTGGTCACCTCCCGTGCCTACTACCGGCGCAAGCCTCAGAAAGTGCGAGATGCCGAGTCCTCCGGAGTATCCATTTATGTGCTCAAGAATAACAGCGCCTCTCAGATGCGCCAGTGTCTGAGCAGCCTCTACCCTCTGCCTGAGCCCCAGGACAAATTCGGTTCGGCTCTTAAGGAGGCAGAGCAGGCCGCTGCTATGGTACTGGAGGGTGAAGAGTCCGTGGAGCTCAGCCCACAGACCTCCTACATCCGCCGTCTCCAGCACCAGATCGCCGAGCGCCATAATCTCTTTTCCAGCAGCCTGGGCCGTGAGCCTCTGCGCCGTGTGCGGTATCGAAGGAGCGGGTAGGGTTCTCAGGTGTGGGTGACGAATCATCTTTGGGGAGCCCTTTCCCTCTTCGCCAAGCAGCGCTTCATCCTTTAAACCCCACGCCAAGCATTCTGCTATAATAGGCATTGAAAACCAGAGGGTGAGGTGATTTATGGTGCGTCAGTTTAAGATAGTGGTGGAAAAGAACTCCGATGGGTATGTAGCTTATCCCTTGGGCTTGAAGGGGGTTGTGGTAGGGCAAGGCGACAGCTATGAGGAAGCCCTTTCTGATGTGAAGTCAGCCATCAGGTTTCACATTGAGACCTTTGGCAGTGAAATACTGGAGTTGGAGCCGCCTGTTCTGGAGGCTTTCATCGCTGAAGCGGGGGTAAATGTTTGAGTGGCAAGTTCCCCGTAGATGCGCCCAGGTCTCGGGTCATAAAGGCGTTTGAGACTCTGGGCTTTAGACTGGTCAGGGAGAGGGAACATATTGCAATGATACGCCAGAATCCTGACGGGACTAAAACGCCTTTAACAATGCCAGGCCACCCCAAAATCAAAAGCTCTACTTTGAGAACAATCTGCACCAAAGCTGGGATATCAAGAGAGGACTTTTTAAGAGCTTATAACCAGACATAGGATTTATCCTGCCTCAATGTCGCCCTTCTCTCAATCCCCCCTCTTTGCCCCAGCACCCATTTCGCCCTATAATTAGTTAGATTTACAAGACTGGGCAGGTGAACGGCTTTGGGTGAACCCAGGGAACTAGACAGCAGAATTCAGTTCGTGGTGGAGCATACCGAGGTGGTACGCAATCCCAAACAGAAGCTAGCCACCTTCGGCACTACGCGGCTGTCCTACTTTCTGGTCACAGAGCCGGTATATCAAGAGGTGATGCAGATAGAGCCGGAAACTGTTGTCCGAAAGGGCAAGGTCAGCGCCGAGAGGCCGCGCATTGTCACCCCTTTCTATTTGAGGAGTCTGTTTCAGGGCTTTGAACATGGCAGAGAATATGTGGACTATCTGGTGCGGAAATATGGCCCCCGGCAAAGCGGCCTCCTCTATGAGTACAAGAATGAGCTTCAGGAAACCAGCATTGTCTCCAACCCTCCAGCAGAGGTGTTGGCTCACCTGAATGAGATGTTAGACCGGGAAAGCAACCCCCTGGCGGCCATAATCAGGGGGGTGGATGAGATGTGGGATGTCTCCCTGATGAAGTTCATCCACGACTTCACAGGCTCCTCTTTGACGGAGAACGTGATGGAGATGGCGGCCCGGGGGCTGCTGGACATGGACAGCTCGGGGGTGCCGCGGGAGGCCCGGCTGAGGATTGAGGAGCTATTCCAGTTTGTGCAGAAAGGCGAGCTAAGCCCCTCAGACTTGAAACTGGAACTCGACCGCTGGGGCCTTTTCAGGGAGTACGAGGATCGTTTCCTAGGGCTATTCCGGCGGTAGCTACTTCTTCAATATGATGACAGCGCTGTTGTCGGCACCGCCATAGACGTGAGTCAGCCCCACCTTGGCGCCCGCTACCTGGCGGGGGCCAGCCTGGCCTCTCAACTGAATGACAACCTCATGTACCTGTCCCAGCGCTGAAGCACCCACTGGCTCGCCCTTGGACAGAAGGCCACCGCTGACGTTGATGGGCAACTTGGTCCCAGGCAAGGTTTCCCCTTGTTCTATCATGGTTCCTGCCTCTCCAGGCTTGCAGAATCCCAACTGTTCCATGTATTCGATCTCGTTCCAGGAGCAGGTGTCCTGAATTTCGGCCAGGTCTAGGTCCTCTGGCCCCAGACCGGCCATTTTATAAGCCTCCTGACTGGCGAACTCGGTTACAGGGGGTACCTCGACTCTGGCGCTGCAACTGAAGTCCGGTATGGCTGGCATAGGGCCTCCGTAGCGACCACAGGCCAGGACACAGGCGGCTATCTTTATGGGCTTGCCGGTGAACTGCCGGGCTTTGTCCGCGCTACAGAGGATTGCTGCTGCCGCCCCGTCGTTGGGGGCGCAGAGCATGAAGAGGCGGAGGGGGTCGCAGACCACGGTGGACTTCATTACTTCTTCCAGGCTCATCTCCTTGCGGTACATAGCATTGGGGTTGTGGACGGCATTCTTGTGGTTCTTCACTGAGACCAGGCCCAGTTGCTTCTCAGTGGTGCCGTATTTGGCCTGGTGTCTCCTGAAGGCCAGTGACCAGTAGAGGGGGTTGGTAGCTCCCACCAGGTGGCGTGGTTCCATGGTATAGGTATCAGTTGCCATGAACCCCTTGGGCATTTTCTCCACGCCGAAGGCAATAGCGAGGTCATAGATGCCGGTGGCTATGGCTTGGTAGGCCAGCCTGAAGGCTGAACCGGCGGTGGCGCAGGCGTTATCCACATTGACAATGGGTATGCCTGTTAGTCCCACTTCCCCTAATATCCGGTGCCCGGCCACCGAAAGGGTGTAGCAGCCACAGTAGGCAGCCTGTATCTGCTTCCAGGCCACACCAGCGTCCTTGAGGGACTCTGTGATGGCCTGCCGCGTCATATCCTGAAATCTCTTGTCGGGAAATCTGCCGAAGGGGTGGATGCCAACGCCAATGATGGCTACTTCTCTCATTTATCACCTCAAGTTTAAACATGTTGGCCATATTGTCTGGTGCCTCTGGCCAGAAAGAAATTATACTACAGCAGCTCCGCTTTGAAAAGGCCACGTTGCCAGCCCAGCCCGCTGGTATTATACTGAAGGAAATATCGTTTTATAGGAGTGTCACATGGATGTGAAGGAAGCCATTCTTACTCGCAGGAGCATACGCGCCTTTAAGCCGAAGCCGGTACCCCAGGAGATATTGCAGGAGATTCTCCGTGTGGCATCTTGGTCGCCCTCTGGTTATAACATCCAGCCCTGGTACATCTCTGTGGTGAGCGGGCAGTCGCTGGAGAATCTCAAACGTGCCCTGTTGGAGAAATCCAAGACCGATCCTGAGGGCAAGCCAGAGGTACCATTTTACGACCTGGGTGAGGCGCACAAAGAGCGCCGCAAGCGGCTGGGCATCCGGGTGATGGAGGCTAAAGGCATCGCTCGTGATGACAAAGTGAAGCGAGCGGAGTGGACCGAGCAGATGTATAAATTCTTCGACGCTCCCAGCGTAATAATCATCTGTACCGACCGCAGACTGGGCAGCATGGCCCTGTGTGACCTGGGTGTGATTGCACAGTCTCTGATGTTACTGATACACAGCTATGGTCTGGGCACCTGCCCCGAAGGTATAGCAGCGGCATACCCTGATGTGATGCGGAAGATACTGGGCATCCCTGAGGACAAGCTGATTCTGCTGGCCTTGCCCATAGGCTATCCCGACACCAATGCCCCGGTAAACAAGTTTGCCAGGGAGCGGGAGCCTGTCGAGAGCTTTGTCCAGTGGCGGAAATAAGTCTTAAATCGTTTGACCGTCATCGCGAGCGAAGCGAAGCAATGACGGGGAACTGCTTTTTCCTTAGTAACACAGTAACGCCACAGGAATTGTATGCCATAAAAATCCAAGGTTTAAGGCTATCTCAACAAGGCTAACCTCATTGGTTGTGGTGCTCCAGGCACGGTGCTACAATGAAATTAGTCCAGGAGTAAACTCTATATGCCATTGGATGCCATTATTGTCAGGGGAGCCAGGGAGCACAACCTCAAGAATATAGATGTGGTCATACCCAGGGACAAGCTGGTGGTCATCACCGGCGTCTCCGGTTCAGGCAAAAGCTCCCTGGCCTTTGACACCATTTATGCCGAGGGGCAACGCCGCTACGTGGAGTCTTTGTCGGCTTATGCCCGCCAGTTTTTGGGCCAGATGGAGAAGCCCGACGTTGACTATATCGAGGGGTTGAGTCCGGCCATCTCAATTGACCAGAAGGGGGCCAGCCGCAACCCGCGCTCTACTGTAGGCACGGTGACTGAAATCTACGACTACCTGCGCCTGCTGTTTGCCCGCGTGGGACATCCCCACTGTCCCAACTGTGGTCGGGAGATCGCTCGCCAGACTGTGCAGCAGATCGTGGACGCTGTACAGCAGATCCCTCAGGGCAGTCGTATTATGATCATGGCACCTCTCATCCGAGACCGCAAGGGGGAGCATCAGGCTGTCTTTGAAGACCTGCGCAAGGCGGGCTATGTGAGGGTGCGAGTCGACGGCCGCATTTATGATTTGTCCGAAGAATTCCCCCTCGATAAAAACAAAAAGCATACTATTGAGGCGGTGATAGACCGGCTGGTAGTGGGGGAGTCAGGCAGCCCAGCCCGTATCGCCGACTCTGTGGAGACTGCTCTTAAACTGGGGGCTGGTGTGGTGCTGGTCTCTATCGTCGAAGGTGAGGAACTGCTCTTCTCGGAGCATTTCGCCTGTGTTTACTGTGGCATCAGCCTGGGCGAAATCGCCCCCAGGACCTTCAGCTTTAATAGCCCTCACGGAGCTTGCTCAGCCTGCACTGGACTGGGGGTTAAGACGGAGGTTGCCCCCGACCTCATCATAGTCAATAAGAATCTGAGCCCGGCGGAAGGTGCCATCAAGCCCTGGGGCTGGTATAGCTGGCATGCCTATGAGCTGGAGCGGCTTGGACGTCAACATGGTTTCTCCACTAATACAGCGATTAAGGACCTGACTGAGGAGCAGTTGAATCTCCTCCTTTATGGTGAGGAGGGGGAGATGGTCAAATACCGCAACCGTTATGGCCGCATCAGGGAACATTTCACAGGCTATGAAGGGATCATACCCTATCTGGAACGGCTGCACCGGGATACGGAATCTGAGCTTACCCGCTCCGATATAGAACGCTACATGACCGGCCGCCCCTGCCCGGTCTGCAAAGGGAAGCGGCTCAAGCCGGAGTCCCTGGCGGTGACCATAGATGGGAAGAACATCATGGAGGTGACCGCCCTGTCAGTTACACATGCGCTGGAATGGGTTGCCCACCTCAGCGGTGATAAGGTGTTCAATCCCAGGGAGCAGATGATAGCTCACCAGGTGTTCAAGGAGATTCAGTCCCGGTTGGTTTTCCTCAGTGATGTCGGCCTGGACTACCTGACGCTGGAGCGTCCCTCGGCAACCCTTAGCGGCGGAGAGGCGCAACGCATCCGGCTGGCCACCCAGATTGGCAGCGGGCTGATGGGTGTGCTCTACATCTGTGACGAGCCAACGGTGGGGCTGCATCCTGCTGATGATGCCCGGCTGATAAATACCCTGAAGCGACTGCGTGACCTGGGCAATACCATCATCATCGTGGAGCACGACGAGGCCATGATGCGCGCCGCTGACCATATTATTGACCTGGGGCCTGGTGCTGGTGAGCACGGAGGCCATGTCGTGTGCAGCGGGACTCTTCAGGACATCATGGCCTGCCCTGACTCTCTGACAGGCCAGTACCTCAGCGGGGCCAAATCTATTCCCCTACCCCTCAAGCGACGCCAGGGCAATGGCAAGCAGATAGTCATTCAGGGGGCCAGGGAGAACAACCTCAAGAACATAGATGTGGCCATACCGCTGGGCAAGTTTGTCTGCATCACCGGTGTCTCGGGCAGCGGCAAGAGCACCCTGATGGACGATATTTTACATAAGAAGTTGGCCCAGATGCTCTACAAGTCCAGAGAAAGGGCCGGCCAGTGTGACGACATCACCGGTGTGGACCATATTGACAAAGTGGTCAACATAGACCAGTCGCCCATCGGGCGCACACCGCGCAGCAACCCGGCCACCTATACCGGCACCTTCACTCCAGTCCGGGAGCTATTCGCCACCGTGCCCGAGGCTCGCATGAGGGGCTATGGCCCGGGGCGTTTCTCTTTCAATGTCAAAGGTGGCCGCTGTGAAGCCTGCGGTGGTGAAGGCTATATCCAGATTGAGATGCAGTTCCTGGCTGATGTCACCGTGCCCTGCGAGGTGTGCAAGGGCAAGCGCTACAACCGGGAGGCGCTGGAGATACATTTCAAGGGCAAGAACATCGCTGAAGTCTTGGAGATGACTGTAGAGGAGGCAATCTCCTTCTTCGAGCACTTTCCCAGGATAAAAGGCAAGCTGGAGACGTTGCGCGATGTGGGGTTGGGTTACATACGACTGGGCCAGCCGGCACCTACCCTGAGTGGCGGCGAGGCGCAGCGGGTGAAGTTGGCCACCGAGCTATCGCGGCGTTCTACCGGCAAGACTCTCTACATCCTGGACGAACCCACCACTGGACTATCTTTCCATGACGTGGCCGCTCTGCTCAAAGTGCTCCAACGCCTGGTAGATGCTGGCAATACCGTGGTCATTATCGAACATCACATGGATGTGATCAAGGGCGCTGACTACATTATCGACCTTGGCCCGGGGGCGGGGGAGCAGGGGGGCTATGTCATTGCCACTGGCACTCCTGAAGAGGTGTCCCAGATGGAAGGCTCTGCCACTGGCCAGTATTTGAGAAAGACGCTGGGCAAGCGGGTGGAGGCGGTGGTGGGGTAAAGGAAAACTAAAATACGAAGATTTTGTGGGAGGTGCTGAAAGACAAGCTGGTGGTGTGTGTTGATATCGGGGAGTCAGTAAGGCTATACTGACCATTTATGACCATTGCATAGTTCGTCATTTTGTTACTGCAAGGGGTAACCTGCACTCACTTTACAAGAGGCTCTGTTTGGTGTATTATATAGGTTGATAGTTGCAGTTTAGGTTATTACAAGCTTCTTAGAATCACCCCATATTCCTCTTAAGTTTTGGATGACCCCAACTCTGACTACGAATTCTAAAGAGAGGAGGTCATCCAATGAGTTTTCAGGACAAGTCAATTCAGTGTTCCGATTGCGGCACAAATTTCACCTTTACCGCTTCTGAGCAGGAGTTCTTCGCTGGCAAGGGCTTCACTAACGAGCCTAAGCGCTGCCCTTCCTGTCGACAGACAAGGAAAACAGAGCGTAATGGAAACAGTGGCTCCGGCTACAAAGTTCAGCGGCAGATGTTCCCTGTAAAATGTGCCCAGTGCGGAAAGGATACCGAAGTGCCTTTTGAACCCCGCGGAGACAAACCAGTGTACTGTAGCGATTGCTACCGTACAGTCGGAATCCGCAGATAGTGCTGGCTTGATCTTGAGAGCATATATAGGCTGGCTATTCCCAGCTTATATATGCTCCAGAATGTTTGAGGTGTTCTGTTGTCGGAAGTTTGCCTGCGTGAAGGCGAAACACAGGATTCTTTGTTACGGCGCTTTCAAAAGATGGTGCAGATGAGTGGCATCCTGCGAGAAGCAAAGGCTCATCGCAGGTTCATGTCCAAACGAGAGATTTTTCGTATGAAGGCCAGACGTACTGCTAGAAGAAGGCGCCGGGAGAGAACTTGAGTTGAGGGGAGAAACAGTTCAAGAAAAGGGGGCTAATTATGAAAATCTATGTAGGTAACCTATCCTTTGATGTGACTGAAGAGGAGCTACGGGCTGAATTCGCAGCTTTTGGAAAGGTTGAATCTGTGAATGTCATAACTGACAAGTACAGCGGACGTCCAAAAGGATTTGCGTTTGTTGAAATGCCTTCGGTGTCCGAAGGCCAGGCGGCCATCACCGCTCTAAACGGGAAGGCTTTAAAGGATCGGACGCTTACCGTTAGTATAGCTCGGCCTCGCACAGATGACAGAGGTAGCTCTTATGGGGGCAGGAGAGGCGGTGGATTTGACAAAGGAAGGGGGTAGAAGATACTAGAACTTCCTCCACATTTGAGTCTACTTGATACACAGAAGATAAATCTATGACTACGAAGAGCCATTAGCCTAGACGTTAGTGACAAATGTGGGGCCAAGCCTAGCCCACTTCCAAAGAAGGGTGGCTAATATGAACATCTATGTGGGCAACTTATCTCTTGACGTTACTGAGGAAGAACTGCGGCAAGAATTCAGGGCTTTCGGAACAGTGATATCTGTGGTCATTATGAACGACAAGTATATTGGTAGCGGCCAGACCAGGGGATACGGATTTCTTCAAATGGCCTCAAAGTCTGAGGGCGAAGCCGCAATTACCAGACTGCATGGTAAAATACTAAAGAGCCGGGTGATTGCTGTGGTTGAAGCCCTTCCTCTTTCAGATAAGAGGGATATAGTGTCCCTCCATGGAAGGATAAACAACCAGTTCAATCGAAAAATAAGACAAAGAAGATACTAAATCACAATACATCATCGTAAATCAATTGGGTAGCCTCTCCTATGTTGGACAAATATAACTCGATATTTTACCTAAGGAGTTTTAGTGAGTTTCGAAACCTTTAATTTTGATCCTAGCATTATGGCTGGTATACAGGAGCTCGGTTATGTTACACCTACACCAATCCAGCTTCAAGCCATCCCTCCAATTATGCAGGGCCGTGACCTCATTGGTCTGGCCCAGACCGGCACCGGCAAGACCGCAGCTTTTGTGCTGCCCATTTTGCAGCGTCTACTACGATCCCAGAGGGGGCGCGTTGGTGCTCTTATAATCTCACCCACGCGTGAATTAGCCGAACAAACACACGAGGCTATAACTGACTTGGGATGTCAAACGGGGCTGCGGAGTATCTCCATTTACGGTGGGGTAGGTATGTACCAACAAGTCCAAAGACTACGCAGTGGAATGGAAATAGTGGTTGGCTGTCCCGGCCGTCTGCTTGATCACCTCTGGAAGGGATCAATCGATTTATCACACATAGAAGTCCTGGTAATCGACGAGGCCGACCGGCTGTTTGACATGGGCTTTCTACCAAGCATTCGGGGTATTTTGGAATGTATACTACACCAGCGACAGACACTTCTTTTCTCGGCCACCATGCCTGATGATATCCGGTGTCTGGTGCAAGAAATACTGCATGACCCAGTCGCTGTGCAGATTGGCCGTACACTACCGGCAACAACAGTCTCTCATGCTCTGTATCCAGTAGAGCCGAATCGCAAGACTGCGCTGCTGAAGGAGCTTTTGCGTAAGACCGATACGGAATCGGTTCTTGTGTTTACGCGTACCAAGTATCGTACCGAGCGCGTTGCACAGCAACTTAAAAATGCAGGCTTCAAAGTCACCTCATTGCAGGGCAATCTCACTCAACCCCAGCGCCAGGCCGCGCTTGATGGCTTCCGTGCCGGCTCATTTGATGTATTAGTGGCAACCGATATTGCTGCTCGTGGTATTGATGTTCTGGCTATTTCACACGTCATAAACTACGATATGCCCGACAGTACAGATGCCTATATTCATCGCATTGGCCGAACTGGACGAGTTGGCAAAACTGGCGACGCATTCACATTTGTGACAAATGAAGACAGGGTCATGGTACGCGCTCTTGAGCATCTTCTCAATTATCCACTGCAGCGCCGCACTCTGCAGAACTTTGATTACAGGGTATGTGCACCAGACAGCGAATCCGTCCACTCGCCGTACCAACTGCGGCGGCGCACAATGCGAAAAGGCGGATAGGTAACAATCGGCCATTTTGTTGACCGCAAGTGCTGTCAGTAAACCGAGTGAAGTTCCTCTCCTTTAGCAGCATTGGCGTATCAGCCCCACCCTTTAGCTCAGCCACACCCGTGACCCCTGGGCTGTCTTTTCCACGTTGATGCGCACCGGGAAGACATCCTTCAACTCCTCAAGGTGGGTGATGACAATTATCTTCTGAAAATCCTCCTGGACGGAATTGATGGCCTCAATGAGCTTCTCCCTGCCCGGGTTGTCCTGGGTACCGAAGCCCTCATCTATGACCAGGGTGGGCAGGGGAGCGCCCGCCCGCCTGGCCAGCAGCTTGGCCAGGGCAATGCGCAGGGCAAAGTTGATGCGGAAGGCCTCGCCCCCGCTGAACATCTCGTAGTCGCGAGTGCCCAGCTCGTCTGATATCAAGATGTCCAGGGTCTCCACAGGTTTCCCCTGCTTGGTCTGTCGCTGAGTCTCCAGTTTGAGGTGCATCCGGTTGTCGGTCATCCGCCCCAGCAATCGGTTGGCCTCAGCCTCAATCTCAGGCAGTGCTGCCTCTATAAGCAATGCCTGGATGCCCTTCTTGCCGAAGGCCTTGGCTAGCTCTTCGTAGATTTCTTGCTCCCTGGCCGCCTCCTTTAGCAGAGTCTCTTTCTTACGCCTCAGTACCTCAAGCTCCTCACAGCGCCGCAGGCTCTGTTTGGCCGCATTCAGGCGATCCAGACAGCTCTGCCGCTGCCCTTTTAGCTCCTGCCACAGCGCCTCGGCATCCCTGAGACGCTGGGCGATTTGAGGCAGGGCAGCCATCTCGGCGGTTAGGGTCTGCTTATGCTGAGCGAGGTTATTCAGAAGCTGATGGCTCTGATTGACCCCGGCTTCAGCCTGAGCCAGGGCGGTTCGCTCAGCGGTGATGGACTGCTCAGCCTCCTCAAGCTGGTGTCCTAGCAACTGGTAGTGTTCAGAATCCTTGAGGTCTCTCTGCACCCTGCGGTGTTCTTCAGCGTCATAGCCCAGCCCGGCGGCCTCCTGCTCTATGGCCTGAAGCGCTGTCTGCTCGGCTTCGGCGAATTTCTTCTGAGCCAGGCGCAGCTCAAGCTGGGCCTGGCGAGCCTGTTCGGTGGGGAGTTCGGCGGCTGCCTGCTCGGCCTGGGCGATATCCTTCTCTAAGCCAGCCGTATGTCGCTCCCTGGCCCGCCGCTCGTCGTTCAAGCGTTTCTCTTTCTGGCCGGAGTCTTTCTCTAGCTGCTGGTATAACTGCCTGGCGAGCTGGACGTTGACCTGGGCGCTGCGCTGTGCCTCAGCCTTAGCCTGTGCCTCGGCCTGGAGCCTGGCTACCAACCGCTGTCGTCCATCCGTGCCCAAATCAGTCTCACACAGGGGGCAGCGAGCACCTTCCTTGTCCAGCAGTGCCAGCCTCTCCTGAAGCCCCTTTAAGTCAGAGGCAAGTTGAGCCTGCTCGGACTCCAGGCGGTGAATTTGGGTCAACGTCTTAAGGGATTCCTCTTTCTGGCTCTTGATGGCAGCCTCAGCCTTGTCCAACTCGGCCAGCCTGAGATGGGCCTGCTCCAACTCTGCGCTCAAATTAGGCAGGCTGGCGCTTTTCAGATCCCTATCCTTGATACGTGCCTGAAGCAGGCCTTGCTCGGCCACAAGCTGGCCGCGAGCCTTCTCTATAGCTGTCTCAAGCTGGCTACGGCGCTGCTGAAGGGCAAACAAACGCTTGAACTTTTCATCAAGGGTCTGGCTGGCCTGTTTCAGTTCGGCCAGGCGGCGCTGCCCGTCCTCTATCTCAGGCCGTCGCTTCAGCACCTCTTCATAGCGCTCAACCCTGGCCTGGTGTACCGCCGCCTGCCCTTTCCAGTAGCTCAGTTCCCCTTCAGTTTTCTTTATCTGCGCCTCGGCCTCAGCAAGTTGCTGTCGTTTTGCTTCCAGGCTATCTCGTTCGCGGCGTAGCGACGAGACTGCTGTTTCCTGGTCGGCTACCTGTCCCTCAAATCGCTCCAGTTCTGGCGCAAGCTGGGCCAGCTCAGCCTCATATTCGGGGCGATGCACCAGTTCCATGTCAATGACCTTGATGGAGCTGGCATGCTCCTGGCACTGGCTCTCCTGCATTTTGGCCATCTCTTTGGCCTTCTCCTCAAGCTCATCGTAGAGCGAGAGACCCAGGATGCGTGATAGCACCTCTTTGCGCTCTCTGGGGTCGTTCACTGTGAAGGAATCAGCTTGTCCCTGGAGTAACAGGGAGCTGTTGACAAAAGTCTGGTAGTCCATGCGTAGAATTTCGGAGATGCGGTGCTGTGTCTCGTCCAGGCTGTCGCCGGTGAGGGAGGCAAAGCCATCTACACGGGCTGCCTGTAGCTCCAGCACGCTCAGCCCCTGGCGGCGGGGCTGGGGCCGGGCGCGCTTGCGGATGACCCGGTAGCGCTGCTCGCCCATGGCGAACTCGAACTCCACCTCCATCTCACTCTCCCCCTGGTGGACGAGTTCATCGTGGCTTTTGGCCCGGGCCTTGCCCCACAGCGCCCAGGTTATGGCATCCAGCAGGGCTGACTTGCCGCTGCCGTTATCGCCGCAGAGGCAGGCGATGTGAAAGCCCTCGAAGGAGAGAGGCTCCATATTGTTCCGATAGCACATGAAATTGCGCAGGGACAGTCTGATTGGTATCATGGCTCAAACCAGCTTCATAGGTTTACCGTATTCAGGCAAAACGACCTTAATGCCGCTGCCCGCCAGGTTCTCCACGAAGTACTCCGGCTTTTCAGTGTGAATGGGTATGAGCACCTTGGGTTTGATGTGTCGGATTATTTCCAGAAGCTCCGGCCCGCTGGCATGCCCCGAGGCGTGAAAACCTTGCTCTGCATCAGGTATGTGCCACCCATCTCTTTGTGGTTGTGGCAGACCCAGAGGTGACAGCTCAAAGTGCTTTATCCAGTTGTACAATCGCTCCATGTCCAGGGCACCCTCTTCGTCGAACACCTCGCTGGAGGAGTAAAGGTAGAGGCCGCCCTTTGGTGCGATGTCAATTAGCTCGTTGACGTCCCAGAAGCTGAAGCAGAGAATAAAATCTCTGGGACAGGCGCTGACGTTGGCAGGGGTGAGCAGCTTGCTGTTGTATTTCTGGCGCACCTGTTTTTCCCAGGGTTTCATCGTGCCCTTAAGCTCGGCGTAGAGCAAAACGTCAGCCCATTCCTCAAGATGGGGCATCTCAGGGGATGCCAGGGCCATAGCATCCAAAAGATAAGCATCTTTGGCCAGGATGACCAGCTTTCGCCTGGTCTGGGTGGCTATGCGGTTGAAGACGAGCAGTCTTTCTATGTTCCGTGGCCCGAAGTCGGCTATCACCAGGCCGGGCGCAGCAGCTATCGCCTTGAGGGCATTTTCATAGACCTCTGTTTCGGTGATGAGCTTCTTCTCACCGGCGCGGGTGCCCTCGCAGATAAGCGCTAAGGGGTTAAGGTTGTGTATCTCATCTGCGAAGCGCCTGGTATTCTCTCCGTGTCCACCATGAAGCCGCAGGTCGCCGGTGTAGGCTACCCAGCCAGCGCTGGTCTCCAGGGCAAAGGCAGTTGCGCCAAAGACGGAGTGGTCCACCGAGAAGTGTCGCAGGGCTAAGGAGCCTATTTGTTGACAGGGGCCGCCAGGCTCTGTGCAAGTAAGTTTTTTCTGGGAGGTGGGAGGCAAATGCCAGAAAGAGACGGCTGCCTCAGATGCAGGGGAGCCATCCAGGAAATAGAAGGGGCGTTGCTGGTAAGGCTGCTTACTATCTGCGCCCAGATAGCCTTCTTTTGATGTCCTGGTGTTTGAGTAGCACACCTCCTTCTCCAAATTAGATGTGCTGCTATCTTGCATCGCCTTTAGAATAAAAGCGGTCATGGCCGTGCTGTAAATCGGGATGTCTGCTCTTAGAAAGGACACGTGGCCGCAATGGTCAAGATGGGCGTGGGAGAGAAGTACTGCCTCCACTGAGACCTTGCGGTATTGTGGGTGGGTTCGGAAACGCTCCCACATCCCGGCAGGTGCCAGGTCATCTCGATAGACACCCTCCAGGGGTGGCAGCAATCCCATCTCCAGGAGGTCGAGCAGGCCGGTGCTGGGGCGGGGGTTGAGATATTCTTCAAAAAAGTCGGCGCGCCTGGCGAAAGAGGTGCCGAAGTCCAGAAAGAGGCGTGTCTCCTCCTCTTCCAGGAGAATCTTATTCCCTCCTATCTCCCTTACGCCGCCGTAGAAAGTGAGGCTGGTCATGACTATCCTCCAAGCGTGACCGTCAAAAGCAATTTTATCACAACATGAACCAATATACCCAGCTTTCCTCTTGACAGGCTAGCATGGTGCCCCTATAATTTAGCCATACTAGAAAACCTTCTGCGAAGCAGGACTGTTCTTGATTTCTGTGTTGCGGTTAACCTTGTTGAAACCCTTCGTAGGTCAGTTTTGAGTGCTATAGTAGTAATGAGTGTAGCCAGGTTACCAAAATCAGGCTATTTCCTACTTAGCTTCTGGAAGCAGGTATGACCAAATTCATCTTTGTCACTGGTGGGGTGGTCAGTTCAGTAGGCAAGGGAATCAGTGTCGCCTCAATAGGTCGGATACTCAAGAGTCGCCAGTTGTCCGTCTCAGCGCAAAAGTTAGACCCCTATTTGAATGTTGACCCCGGGACTATGTCACCCTATCAGCATGGCGAGGTCTTTGTTACCCAGGACGGGGCAGAGACTGACCTGGACCTGGGCCATTATGAGCGCTTTATAGATGTGGCGCTCACCAGCGCCTCAAATGTAACATCGGGGCAGATTTATAGCTCGGTCATCGCCAAGGAGCGGAGAGGCGATTTCCTGGGGGGGACTATTCAGGTGGTGCCTCATGTCACCAATGAGATAAAGGAGCGCATCCTGGGGGCAGCCCGTGCCAGCAATGCCGATGTGCATATTGTTGAGGTGGGGGGCACGGTGGGTGACATCGAAGGCCTACCCTTCCTGGAGGCCATCCGCCAGATGCGCAAGGACGTCGGCCGGGACAATGTCCTCTATATTCATGTGACTTTCTTGCCTTATATCAGCACCACAGGCGAGTTGAAGACCAAGCCAACCCAGCACAGCGTCAATGAGCTGAGACGCATCGGTATACAGCCGGACGTCATCCTGTGCCGTACTGATTACCCTGTGTCAGAGGCTATCAAGGACAAGATATCCCTCTTTTGTGATGTGGACAGGAAGGCGGTGATACCGCTGGCCACGGTCTCGCCTATTTATGCGGTGCCTCTGGTGCTGGAGGAGGCTGGCCTGGGCGATTTCATGGTGGGGGAATTGGGCCTCAAGGCAGGTCAGCTTGATCTGAGTGACTGGCGAGTGATGGTGGAGAAGCTCAAGTCTCCCAAGGAGCCAGTGACCATTGCGCTGGTAGGCAAGTATGTAGAGTTGCCTGATGCCTACATTTCGGTGCGAGAGGCATTGTGCCATGCGGCGCTGTTCCATGACCTGGATGTCAAGCTTCTTTGGGTTCATGCTGAAGACCTGGAAAAGGAAAATGGCGAGCAACTGCTGCGCTCAGCCCAGGGCATTGTAGTTCCCGGTGGCTTCGGACAGCGCGGCATTGAGGGAAAGGTGCGAGCGGCTCGCTATGCCCGGGAGAACGATATCCCTTATCTGGGCTTGTGTCTGGGGATGCAACTCATGGTGGTAGAGTTTGCCCGCCATGTGTTGGGCTCCAATGAGCCTAATTCTTCTGAGTTCAACCCTAAAACCGCCTACCCGGTTATCGACCTGCTGCCAGAGCAGTGTGGTGTAACCGATAAAGGTGGCACCATGCGCCTGGGTAGTTATCCCTGTCACCTGGTGGCCGGCAGCCGGGCTGCCCAGGCCTATAAAGAGACCGTCGTCTATGAGCGGCATCGGCACCGCTTTGAGTTCAACAACCAATTTCGTGATATGCTGGACAAAGCAGGTCTTAAGGCCAGCGGGCTTTCACCGGACAACCGTCTGGTGGAGATCAGCGAGCTGGCAAACCATCGCTGGATGCTGGGAGTGCAGTTTCATCCGGAGTTCGCCTCGCGGCCCAACCGTCCTCATCCTCTGTTCACGGCTTTTATTGCGGCGGCCAAAGGCGTACTGCGAGAGGGGGCTCAGCTACCATTGGAATCGGCAGCTTAGGCTGATCATGGATAAGAATTATGGTCAGGAGGTTCATTAATGATAGATTATGGATTCAAAGGAAAGGTTGCTGTAATCACCGGGGCGGGTGGCGGTGGCTTCGGCACCGGTATTTGTCTGATGTTTGCCAAGGAGGGTGCCAACGTCATTTGCAATGACATAGACCATACCTGGGCAGACAAGTTGGCCAAGGATGTCAATGATCTGGGAGCTAAAGGTATAGCTACCTACGCTGATGTCACCAAGTTTGAGGACTGTCAGAAGATGGCGGAGACCTCCCTGAAGGAGTTTGGCAGGATAGATTATCTGGTGACTGTACCAGCTTTGACCGTGGCCGGCCTATTTGTGGAGTCCAAGCCGGAGATATGGCGCAAGACCTTTGAGATCACCTACTTTGGGGTGCTGGGTTCTGTGAAGGCAGTTTTACCTTCTATGATGGAGCGCAAATCGGGCAGCATCGTAATGATTAGCTCCGACGCTGGCAAGGTGGGCGAGTCGGGCATGGCTATTTATGCCGGTGCCAAGGCGGCTATCAATCATTTAGCTAAGTGTCTGGTTCAGGAGATAAGCCGTTACAATATCAGGATCAATGCCGTTTCCCCCGGCACCGCCAAGACGCCTATGGCTGTGTCCTCCGGCTGGCTCACCCCGGAGCGAGAGGCCAAGATCGCCAAAATATTCCCCATGGGCCGGCTGACTGAGGTGTCTGACGTGGTTGACTGTGTGTCCTTCCTGGCCTCTGACAAAGCCAAGTTCATCACAGGCCAGGTCGTAAGTGTCAGCGGAGGTTACTCATAATTGTCATTGCGAGGAGTCTGCCTTAGGCGGACGACGAAGCAATCTGGTAGGGCACAGTGGGACGAGATTGCCACGCCCGCCTCGGCGGTCTCGCAATGACAACTAAGAGAGTGTTTGATGTCGGGGATTCCAAAGGGGCACAGCCCCTTTGGCGGAGGAGTGGGGGTGTCCCCCAACTCTCCCAACATACCCCCCCAAGAGTGGGGGGCAGGGGGGATGATGAAGACACAAAAGGTAGCCCTGTCTGATAATGCGGAGGCTGGATGACTCCCGTAGGGCGAGATTCTTCACCCGCCTGCGGCGGCTTCAGAATGACAGGGGGGGGGCAAAGTGTCATCCGCCGGGGGCGAAGGGCTCGCAATGACAAAAAATAGGCTGGACAGTATCTTTTATTTGTGTTATAGTAGGAGAAAACGTGCGCTTATTCCTTGACACAGCCAATGTTGGTCACATCCGCCAGGCAGCCAAACTGGGGGTGATCAGCGGGGTCACTACCAATCCCACTTTAATCTCCCAAGAAGGACGGGCTGATTATAAAGCCATCGTTCTGGAAATAGCTTCTATTGTTGATGGGCCTATCTCTGTGGAGGTGTTGAGTGAGGAGACTGGTGATATAGTCAAAGAAGCGCACCAGGTGGCCTCTTGGCACCCCAACGTAGTGGTGAAAATCCCGGTCACGCCAGCCGGCCTGGAGGCGACCTCTCTGCTCAGCAGAGAAAACATCAGAGTCAACTTAACCCTTTGTTTTTCCCTTAACCAGGCCCTGCTGGGCGCGTTGGCGGGGGCCTATTTCGTGAGTCTGTTTGTGGGCCGCCTGGATGATGCCGGCCATGATGGTATGAAGCCGGTAGCTGAAATTGTTGAGGTATTCAACCACTACCAGTTCTCTACCCAGGTGATGGCAGCCAGTATTCGCCATCCGTTGCACTGCGTGGCGGCGGCCAAGGCGGGTGCTCATATTGCTACGGTGCCCTATAACGTGTTGATGCAGATGATAGCTCATCCGCTGACTGCGGCGGGCATCAACCGTTTTGCTGCAGACTGGCAAAAAGTGGCTGGGGTCAAACCCAAATAATAAACCTTAAACCGTGGGTTCGCGGATTTAGGTGTCATTGTGAGGAGCGCAGCGACGAAGCAATCTGAAGGTAAATGGGATGAGATTGCCACGCCCGCCTGTGGCGGGCTCGCAATGACAGAGCAGAGGTTGAGTGCTATGAAAATCCGTGGTCTAAGGGTAAAATGATAGATCGAGAGGTGTAAAGACAGTGGCTGGCATCGCTGAACTGGAAGGTAGAACTAGAGAAGAACTGCTGGAAATGGCCAAGGAGTTGGGCATTTCAGGGGTTGGTGTGCTCAGAAAGCAGGATCTGGTGCTGCGGCTGCTGCGTGCCCAGGCTGAGCAGCAGGGATACATGTTCAGCGGTGGCGTCCTGGATATAGTGGACGATGGCTATGGCTTCCTGCGTGGCCCCAGCCTCCTTCCCGGGGCCAACGATGTCTATGTGTCCCAGTCGCAGATCCGCCGCTTCGGCCTGCGCAGCGGCGATAAGGTCACCGGCCAGGTGAGGTCGCCCAAGAACGGCGAGAAATATCCCAGTCTGCTGAGGGTGGAGGCGGTCAACAGCATAGACCCGGAGTTGGCCAGGACACGCCCCCATTTCTCTCAGTTGACACCGATTTTCCCCAACAAGATGATCAACCTGGAGACCACCTCTAGCAACCTGTCCACCCGTTTGATGAATATCATGTGTCCGGTTGGGCGGGGGCAGCGCGGCCTGATTGTCTCACCGCCCAAGGCGGGCAAGACCATGCTGCTCAAGGCCATTGCCAACTCCGCCCTTGCCAACTACAACGATATACATGTGATAATTGCTCTCATCGGGGAGCGACCTGAAGAGGTGACCGATATGGCGCGCTCGGTAAAAGGGGAGGTGGTCAGCTCCACTTTTGATGAGCCGGCGGAGGACCACACCCGTGTGGCCGAGCTGGCCCTGGACCGGGCCAAACGCCTGGTGGAGACGGGCAAGGACGTGCTTATCCTGCTGGATGGCATCACCAGGCTCACCCGTGCCTATAACCTGGCCATGCCTCCCAGCGGACGTACCCTTTCCGGCGGCATTGACCCGGTGGCCCTTTATCCGCCCAAGCGCTTTTTTGGGGCGGCCCGCAACATCGAGCAGGGAGGCAGCCTGACCATTCTGGCGACCTGCCTGGTGGATACCGGCAGCCGCATGGATGACCTGATCTACGAGGAGTTCAAGGGCACCGGCAACATGGAGGTGCACCTGGACCGGAGGATGGCTGAGCGGCGCATCTTCCCAGCCATAGACATTCAGCGCAGTGGCACCCGGCGTGAGGAGCTGTTGCTGGATGAGAACACGGTGAAGCAGGTGTGGCGGCTCAGGCGCATGATGTCCATGATTGCCTCTGATTCTGTAAACCCCACGGAAGCGGTGGAGCGGGTGCTGGAGCGGCTGGCCAAGACCTCCAGCAATGCTGAGTTTCTGGCCACGCTGACCAAAGAAATATAGGCCGGCGCTTGGTTGCATAAGTCGGCGTAACCCTCACCCCAACCCAGGCTGTCCAAGAATTCTTTTTTCGACCATCCCCCTTACCCCCTTCCTAGCCAGGAAGGGGGATTTTGAATCTGGGGGGACACCCCCAAGCCCCTGGTCCGCCTCAGGCGGACACCCCTTTTCAACTACCCTCACTCCAACCCTCTCCCGCTCCTCACCAAAGAGAGAGAAACACAGGAGGTGAGGTGTCTCTCGGAATGGCACTATTTATAATGATTATAGTTGTCATTGCGAGGAGTGTAGCGACGAAGCAATCTGGCAATGAGAGTGGGATTAGATTGCCACGTCCGCCCAAGGCGGACTCGCAATGACACCGTTATGTTGTCATTCTGAGCGAAGCGAAGAATCTCTCCCTGCGGGAGCAAGAGACCCTTCATCCGCTCAGGCGGATTCAGGGTGACAAACCAAAGAAATATAGGCCAGGGTGGAACTTTTGGCTGGCTACGGCGTTGTATAAAGTAAGGTGACTTCTTCAAACTGGCAAAGGAATGTGGGCTAAAGGGGAACTTTTGGCCCCCAAAAAGCGTCTAGCTTATTGACATTCGTGTGACAGAGCCTTATGATAGGACTAAATAGGGATTAAATAGGAACAAATAGCAAAAGAAAGGTGAAAAAAGCCTTCAGGAGTCTTGACAAACGGGCTTGAATGTGCAAGTATATGTGCAATATAAATAACTTGAATACTTGAATAATCGAATGTGTTGGGGCTCGACGAAGGAAAGGAGGGCCAGTATGTGAAAATAACGACTTCCAAGAGTTGTAACATATTTGCTCTGTCAAAAGAACTGACAAAAGAACCAAGGAAAGGAGACAAAGGAGAATAGATGAAGACAAAACACAAGATACTTAGTGTACTGACTATTCTGGCCATCGTGGCCACGCTGTTTGTGGTGGTGGCTGCGCCGGCGAGTGCGGCAGCCACAGTCAGCCCCGCTGCCGGTTACACTTTCGGCACAGTGACTGGCGGCACGGCGGCATTCTCAGCTGCCCAACACCATAGCGGAGCGTACTCGGCGGAGCTTGTTAAAGGTGGTACTGGTAGTGATGGTAGCACCTACGTGCAATTCGTTCCGAACACGGGAACAACGTTTGCTGCCTTCCAAGCTGCTATTACTGCTGGAACTCCCAAGTACAGCTTCTTTCACCGTGAAACAGCAATTACAACTAATTGGGCACAATTTGAGTTGCGCTTCGAGGATCCCAATAGTACTGGCTGGCTTGAAGTAACGGCTGTTGGATTACAAAATTATCTCGGAACAACAGGCTGGCTTGAGGAGACGCTGGGCGGCGCCACGCCGGCCGGATACGGCGGCTGGGGTGAAGCTGGAATTACTGGTAACTTCTTTAACTGGGGTCCTCTAACTCTTCTTGGTGGTATTGAGGCCTCAGTTAACGCTCAAGCAAACGTTGATAGTGCTAGTGATTGGCTACTTGAGAGGGTTAAAGTCGAGCTCTATGAGGCTGCCACCGTCAGGACGGAGTACATTGACGATGTCACCATTGCCGGCACCACCTACGCCCTTGAACCCGCAGGTGCTGTCACTGTTGCTCCCAACACCGCAGGGAGCACGGCCCAGTATTCCATCGCTTTCTTCGCGGGATGTGGTGTCGGTAACACGTATGTTGCAGGCACCGACTTCTTCACCATTACCTTCCCTGAAGGTACTCAGTTGCCTACCAGCATAGACAGAACTGCCGTCACGGTGAATGACTCCACCACCCCAGTTGTGGGGAATCCCGCAGTGGCGCCGGTGGTTAACACTGTTACTCGGACAGTGCGGGTCTATGTTCCGGCAACCACTCTGGCCGCTGGCGCGTATGGCACTATTGCTGACGGCAACGCCGTGACCATCACGTTCTCCAGCGCTGCTGGCATCAAGAATCCTGTGGTAGCCGCGACTACCTACACCCTTACGGTGGCCGGCAGCTATTCCGGTGGTACTCCTGGCACTGAGGCCATTGCAACACCGGCTGCCTACGCTATCGGTAGGTACATTGCGCTCAGTCCCACCCATGGCGCTCGCGGCCAGCTCATCAGCATCACCGGCGGGGGCTTCATCGGCGGTATCACCATCCTTAATGGTGCCAACTTTATTAGCCAGGCAACCGCTGGTACGGACGGCACATTCACCGGAGCCGCTCTGGCCACCGCGCCGACCTTCACTGCTGGTGCCACCAACACTATCGTATGTATGGATGGTACTGGTGCTGCCAGCGCTACAACTGCTACATTCACCCTTGACCCCAGCATTGCAGTAAGTCCTATTGAGGCTGCTTCTGGCACAGTTGTAACTGTGTACCTATACGACTTCCCGGCTATTGACACTTTCGCTGCCAACGCTGCAGTGACCCTGCAAGGTGTAGCGGGAACGCATGCTGCTGGCCTTGCCGGTGCAACCAGCCTCTCGGTAACGCTGCCGGGTGCCGGTATCACTTCCGGTGCCTCAACAATAAGGGTTACCAGCAGCAGCGGCGCTTATGCGACTACCCCCTTCACCGTCGTGGGTCGCACGGTAATCATCAGCCCGTCTAGCGGGGCTATTGGCACCACCGTCAATATCCAGGGGCAGAACTTCTCGCCAGGCCTGGTCCATATGGGTATTAACGGCATTACCCTGGGGACAGTGCCTTGGGGCCCGGCAGCAGCTGTTGACATTGATGCTGCGGGCAACTTCGTCATACCCCTGGTGTTACAGGGTGCTTTAATAGAGGCGCTGCCGGCGGGCGTGGGGCAGGTCCTTTTAGTCACCGATATCCACGGGATCACGGGAGGCGGCTTATTCACGATTACGGCGCGCGCCATCACGCTGAGCACGGCTTCCTCCGGTCGGGGCACCACGGTCACTGTGAGTGGAACAGGCTTCCGCGTTAACGGCTCTGTCTCAGTCTCCTATGCGGGCACCATTTTGACAACGACGACCTGCGATGGCAGCGGTAACTTCACTGCTCCTATCACGGTCCCGCTCACTGCCGCTATACCGTCAACCAATACCATTGCGGCGACTGATACTGCCAGGGCCACTATTACTGCTACCGCGACGCACAGTGTGTCCAGTGCATCACTCAGCCTGTCAGCGGCCACCGCGGCGGTAGGTTCCACTATCACCGTCACTGGCACTGGCTTCGCCGGGTACACCGCTGTTACAGCGCTCTCTATCGGTGGGCTTGGCGTACTGCCTTCACCTGCTCCGAACACTATAGCTGATGGCTCATTCACAGCCGCGGTTCTGGTGCCTGCCATGCTGCCCGGTCCTGTCGCTGTGATTGCTACGGCTGGAGGCATTACTGCCACAGCTTCGCTGGCTGTTACTGCAGCCGCGGTGGTACCGCCAACGGTGACTGCTAGCCTGACCCCCATAGCTGGAAAGTTTGATCAGGTTTGGACTCTGGATGCTGGAACATGGAAGCTCTACGATCCCGCTAGCCCAGCAACAGCCGAGTTCACCAACCTGACACCCGGCATGGGCATCTTCATACACAGCACCGAGGCTGTCAGCGGCGTGACTATCGGTGGCGTGGTACGCACCCTGGTTGCGGGCTGGAACCTCGTGGGCATTGTTAACTAAGCATTAAGAAACACGTGGGGATGACCCGCCGTAGGCGGGTCATCCCTGGAGAACTCCTAATAGAGAAACGGCATTCAAGATTCGAGAAGAAAGGAGGATGAATGTCGAAACTGAAAATATCAATTCTAGTTGTTGTGATGACGGTGGTGGCTTTACTTGTCGTGCTTGTACCTGCTATAGCCTCTGCCCAGATGCCTCCGTGCCGTGTACAAGGGACGGTGACTCTGGATGGAGCAACTGCTCCTAATGGCACAGTGGTTACAGCGTCTGTAGGTGGAACGCAAGTAGGGACAGGTACTGTAGCGAGTGGTAGCTTCCAGGTACAGTTTGATGCCACCTCTTCTGTAGGACAGACCATTACGTTTAAGGTTGGCACAGCCGATGCTACTGAAACGGCTACAGCCGCCTATGGTTTGGTCAAGAAAAACCTGACGGCTACGAGCGGTGCTGTCACTCCTACCCCTACTCCTACCCCTACTCCTACCCCTACTCCAGTTCCGGCTGGTGTAATAGCGAGTGTGACGGCTAATGCTCTTCCTGCTGGTTCGGCCCCCACCTTAGATCTGACGAACGGTGTACTTACTTTGGGCATCCCGAAGGGAGACACTGGTGCTGCTGGTAAGGATGGAGCCGCCGGTGTTGCTGGTAAGGATGGAGCCCCTGGTAAGGCTGGGGCAGCCGGTGCGGCTGGAGCCCCCGGTGATAAGGGCGATACTGGTTCAGCAGCGCTGGGTATCGTTGCGCTGATAATTGCCATAGTGGCATTGCTTGTGGCTGCATTTGTTATGATAAAGAAGCCAAAAGCAGCCTAACTTATCCGTTTAGGTAAACGTAAACAAAAGCGGGCCTTTCCAAAGGCCCGCTTTGTTATTCTGTCACCCGCACAAGAACGTGTCATTCTGAGCCTGCCTAAGGCGGGCGAAGAATCTTTCCCTGCGGTAGCAAGAGACCCGCCTGCGGCGGACGACGAAGCAATCTGGCAATGAGAAGAGGATGAGATTGCTTCGCTTCACTCGCAATGACGAGGTGGCAGCCTCGCAATGATGGGGGATGACAATATGAACAGGCAATATTACGTGTATCTAATGACTAACCCCAGAAATTCGGTACTTTATACAGGTGTTACCAACGATTTAAGGAAAAGGTGTTTTGAGCATAAAGAAAAGCTGGCTAAAGGATTCACCGCAAAATACAACGTCGTGAAGCTGGTGTATTATGAGGTCTTTGAGGACGTCGCTAACGCTATTTCCAGAGAGAAACAGCTAAAGGCAGGTTCCCGACAAAGGAAAATCGAGTTGGTCAATAGTGTAAATAAGGAGTGGCGGGATTTGTATGGGGAATTATAGGAATGTTTGTCATTGCGAGGAGTGCAGCGACGAAGCAATCTGGATGGAAGGAAGAGGCTGAGATTGCTTCGCTTCGCTCGCAATGACGAAGGAAGAGATTGCCTCGTCCACCTAGGGCGGACTCAGAATGACAGGCAAAAGTTTGTCACCCTGAGCCAAGGCGAAGGGGTTGCAATGATGAGAGACAATATGTCACCCTGAATCCGCCGCAGGCGGATGAAGGGTCTCATGCTCCCGCAGGGTATTCTTGGTCTGATCTCAGAATAATAGGAGGACAACTATAGTCTCTAGTTCTTCTCTCCTAGTGACTGATTGCATAAGTCGGCATATCAAGCGAGATTCTTCGTCCGCCCTAGGTGGACTCAGAATGACGGGGGCGTTGGTCATTGCGAGGCGGGGAGTGCCGAAGCAATCTGGTGGTGGTGGGGATTAGATTGCCACGCCCGCCCAAGGCGGACTCGCAATGACGAGGTGGCGGCCTTTAGGTCTCTCTGCCCCTACCCGGACAGGCCTGAAGACCTGTCCCTACGTCTGTTTCAGCGGCCCCCTTATTTCAGCAACATCACATTGTTGCTGCCTGAGTTGACCACCCAGAGACGGGTTCCATTCACTACCAGGGCAGAGGGGTTGCTGCCCACTGCATAGGTGGCCAGCACCTCGCCTGTGGAGGCTCTCAGCATCATCACATTATTGCTGCCTGAGTTGGCCACCCAGATATAGGGATCATTGACTACCAGGGCAGAGGGGTTGCTGCCCACTGCATAGGTGGCCAGCACCTCGCCTTTTGAGGCTCTCAGCATCATCACATTGTTGCTGCCTGAGTTGGCCACCCAGATATAGGGATCATTGACTACCAGGGCGGAGGGGTTGCTGCCCACTGCATAGGTGGCCAGCACCTCGCCTGTGGAGGCTCTCAGCATCATCACGTTATTGCTGTCTGAGTTGGCCACCCAGATATAGGGATCATTAGCTACCAGGGCACTTGGATTTTTCCCTACTTCATAAATGGCAACGGCATTCGGCGTTGGTGTAGGTGTCGGGGTAGGTGTAGGGGTAGGTGTCGGAGTGGGCGTTGGCGTCGGGGTTGGCATGGGCGTTGGTGTAGGTGTAGGTGTCGTTGTAGGCGTTGGTGCAGGAGTTAGCGTGGCCGTGGGTGTCGTTGTAGGCGTTGGTGCAGGAGTTAACGTAGGTGTGGGTGTCGTTGTAGGCGTTGGTGTTGGTGTTGGGGTTAGCGTGGCCGTGGGTGTCGTTGTAGGCGTTGGGGTAGGTGGAACCGGCGTTATTGCTGTGACCGTTGGTGTCAGCGTGGGTGTCGGTTCCTCTTTATTTTTACCACAGGCTGCCAATATGGGCACTATCAATACTAAGGCCAATATCAAGAGTGTGAACTTATGCCGGAAGCCACTTTGCCAGAGCATAATTAAACCTCCGCGTCAGATTGCTATTTCTTGAATCTGTGAGCTGGTGGTGCGTTTATCTGTTGCTCGACTCTTTAAGTCACCTTTACCTTGGTATATTAAACACCTGTTGGCAACTCTTGTCAATCGGATAGCGAAAATTGGATGGGATTGCTTCGTTTCACTCTCAATGACGAGGTAACGGGCCCGCAGTGGTGGGGACAATATGTCACCCTGAATCCGCCGCAGGCGGATGAAGGGTCTCGTGCTCCCGCAGGGGATTATTGGTCTGGTCTCAGCAAAATAGAAAGATAACTAAAGTCTCTGGTTCTTATCTCCTGGTGACTGATTGCATAGGTCTGCATATCAAACGAGATTCTTCGTCCGCCTGAGGTGGACTCAGAATGACAATAATCACCAGTCACCTGCTGCAGGCGTTTCTTCTGCTCCTGAAGGATGAGATTGCCACGTCTGCCCGTGGTGGGCTCACAATGACGGGGACAATTCTTAGCGGTGTTCCAGCAGCACCACCTGAGTGTTGGGGGGCAGGTTGGACTTGGTTACAGAGAGCTTGGGCTGAGGCTCTGGATCCTTGAGTCCCATCTCCTTGAGGAACCTGTCCACAGGCTCTAGATCCCGACTGGTGGCCGGTGTCTTGAAATGCATGGGAATTACCAGGCGTGGCTCCAGGAGCCGCACCGTTTTAGCGGCGGCGGCGCCGTCAAGTGTTGATTTGCCCCCCACCGGCACCAGCAACACCTCCACCCCGCTTAACTCTGCCACCTGGTCGGAGGTGGGGATGTGCCCCAGGTCACCCAGGTGGCAGACCAGCACCTGGTCTATTTCCATCAGATAGACGGTGTTCTTGCCCAGCCTCTTGCCTTGCTCATCATCGTGGAAGGTGCTAAACCCGTTGATGAGCACGTTGCCAATCTCGTACTCACCGGGGCGACGCACTACTTTAGGGTCGCCTCCCACCCCTTCAACATAGCTGTGGCCAGGGTGGGGGTGGCTCACCGTCACGATGTCGGCTGTGACCCGGGTCAGGGAATAGCCCAGGTTCTTGGGGAAAGGGTCGGTGATCAGGCTAGTCTCTTTACCTTTGATACGGAAGCAGGCGTGCCCTAGCCAGACGATTTCCAAAAGCTTAACCTCACCTGTTGGATTTGTTCATCGTGGTTCAGGAGAAGTATATCAAGACCAGACCATTCAGGTCAACAGCTTGAATCCCCTCACCCTATCCCTCTCCCACGGGGAGAGGGAATTTTAAGGAGTATAACCAAACTCCCTCGTCCTCTGGGAGAGGGTTAGGGGGTGAGGGCTACGCCGACTTGTAAATTGTCATTGCGAGGAGTCCGCCTAAGGCGGACTCGCAATGACGGGGCGAAGGGCTCGCAATGACTAAGTCATCCTACTCGAAGGAGGAGAAAATCAAGCAGGCATTGTGTCCACCAAAGCCAAAGGAGTTGGATAGGACGTTCCGCAAACGCATGGCACAGGCCTGGTTGGACACGACAGCCAGGTTGCACTCCGGATCCGGTACAGAATAGTTGATGGTTGGAGGAAGTATTTGTTCCTGGAGGCTTTTGGCTACAGCGATTGCCTGTACAGCGCCTGCGGCTCCCAGCATGTGGCCCAGCATAGATTTGATAGCCGTTACGGGAATGCTGGATATCACATCACCTAACGCTAGCTTCAGCGCCAGAGCTTCAGCCCTGTCCCCGGCGACAGTGCCGGTAGCGTGTGCAAAGACGGCATCAATATGATGCTTGGAAAGCCCTGCTTTTGCTAATGCTCTGGTTATGGCTCTGGCGGCGCTTGTCCCGTCTGCAATCGGTCTGGTCTCGTGGGCGGCATCCGAGGTGGCGGCGTAGCCCTTTAGCTCGCAGTAGATATGGGCGTGTCTGGCCAGAGCGTGAGCCAGGTCTTCCAGAACCACCACCCCTGCTCCCTCGCCCAAGACAAAGCCGTCTCGGGCGGCGTCAAAGGGTCTGCTGGCTTCTTGTGGGGAATCGTTGCGAGACGAGAGACAGCCCAACGCTTCATCGCCGCGAAAGGTCAGTTCAGTGAGGCAGGCTTCAGTGCCGCCGCAAAGCATGATTTGAGCATCTCCCCTTTTGATGAGTTCAGCCGCTTCGCCGATGGCATGGCTTCCTGTTGCGCATGCCGAAGACACGGCAAAGTTGGGGCCGTGCAGTCCCAGGAGCATTGCCACTTGGGCCGAGGCCATGTTGTTCAGTATTTTGGGTATAAGGAAGGGAGTAACCCTGCCACGGTCAGACATCCATAGCCGCTTCATCTCCTGGACGGCAGTGGTTTCTCCACCGTGAGCGGAGCCAACTATGACCCCTGTTTCGAAGGGGTCAATCTGGGAGATGTTCAGGTTTGCATTGTGCCAGGCTTCTAGAGCGGCAGCGAGGGCGAACAGCGCAGACCGGTCCAGGCGCTGTGCCTTCTTGGGCTTTATTTGTGCAGGAACCTGGAAATTTCGCACCTCGGCGGCGATATGCGTCTTCAACTGGTAAGTGTCAAAATGTGTAACAGGGCCGACACCGGAGCGGCCTGCCTGTAGGGCAGCCCAAAGTTCTGGGACGCTATTCCCAAGCGGTGTTATTGCACCGAGCCCGGTGACGACGATGCGCCGATTGTTCATTGCTGCTCGATTTCGAATCCTATGTCTTGGATCATCTTGAATGCGTCTTCCGGGGATTGCCCGGGAGTGGTCAGATAGCCAGAGACGAAGACTGAATTTACTGGGTATAGCGCCAAAGGTTGCAGAGAACGCAGATGCAGTTCTCGGCCACCTGACGCTCGGATTGCCTGGCCAGGACATAGAAACCTGAACAAACAAAAAATCCGGAGGCACTGTAACGGCGTCAGATAGTTGAAGCGCTGAAAAGGCGTTCCCGGAATCGGATGCAAGAAATTTATGGGTAGGCACCTGGGGGCCAACGCTCGCAGTGCGAACGCAACGTCAATAATGTCGTTTTCTGTTTCTCCTTGTCCGAAGAGTACACCGCTGCAGAGGTCCAGCCCCACTTCCCGCGCTGCTAAAATAGTGTTCATTCGGTCTTGATAGGTGTGGGTGGTGCAAATTTCCGAATAGTAACGCTCGCTAGTATTCAGGTTGTGGTTGAGTTGTTTGACACCGGCTTCCCTTAGTTGGTGAGCCTGGTCTTTGCTGAGCAGACCCACGGAGCAACAGATACCGATGTCTATCTGGCTCTTGATGTTTCGGACTGCCCGGGTCAGATATTCCAGCTCTTGCTTGGAAGGTCCGCGCCCGCTCATGGCGATGCAATAGACCTTGGCTTTGGCTGCTTTGGCACGCCTTGCCCCTTCCAGGAGTTCTGACTCGCTCAGTAAAGTGTACTTCGGAATATCAGCCGTAGATATCTTGGACTGCGAGCAATAATTACAGTCCTCCGGGCATAACCCGCTTTTGGCGTTAATTAGCATGTGGAGGTGTACGCGATTGCCGAAGAAATGCCTTCGGACGCAGTAGGCGGCATCCAGAAGCTGGAGGATTTCGATGTCGGGGCTATGTAGAACGGAGAGGCATTCCTCCCGTGTGAGCTCCTGGCCGGCGATGGCCTTCTCAGCTAGTTTTTGGTAATTCACGTTCGACCTCCAAGCTGGATTCACAGCAGCAATTTCAGTAAGTTGTCTAGCTTCAGATTCTTTTCTGCCACTTGACGCAGAGCATTGTAGTCTATGGTTGGTAAGTAGGGCATCTCTCCTAAATACTGGGCCTTAACCCATCTCTGTAGTGACGCTGCATTATTGCGAGTTGCAGGGTGGGCATCGGGGGAAGGGTTGTTCAAGACTATTCCGGCGACCTGAACTCCGGCTGCCTGCGCAACGCGTACTGTGAGGTCTGCGTGATTGATTACCCCCAGCGCATTCTTGGCCACAACTACAATGGGCAGCTTTAAAGTGCAGGCCAAATCGAGCATGCGCACTTCTTTTGCCAATGGGGCGAGGAGACCACCAGCCCCTTCTACGACGACAACGTCGTGAGATGTGGCCAAAGCATGGTAGGCAGCTATGATGGTTTCCATTAGAATGTCTATGCCCGCCAACTCGGCGGCCAGGGCTGGGGTGAGGGGTTCTTCAAATGCATACGGGTTGATGAGATGGAGAGGATCCGAACTCTCAGCCACAGCCTTGAGGAAAAGTGCGTCTTCCGGGACCAGAGAACCCTTTTCATTCCTGGGGCACCCTGATTCTGCAGGCTTCATCACGCCTACATTTAGGCCGTGGGCCTTCAGGGCGCTGATGAGTGCGGCAGCCACTACCGTTTTCCCGACCCCTGTATCAGTGCCCGTGATGAAAAGTCCTCTACTCATATGGTTCAGAAAAGGTTCGTGAAGCCATGGCCTCTACTGTTCCGTAACAGCTCTAATAGAATCGTAAACGGCGTCAAGCAATGTCTTCAGTTCGTCAAGCGAGATGCTCAGTGGTGGCATGAGGACGATGACATCGCTTAATGGACGTATTATGACGCCGCGCTTGCGCGCATCCATTATGACACGATGCCCAACAAGCTCTCCGGCCTGGTAGGACTCTTTAGTAGTTTTATCTTTCACCAGCTCGATACCTACCATGAAGCCGGCTTGACGCACATCACCCACATGCTTCAGACTCCTGAAGCGTGCTAGACTCTCCTTAAGAACGTGAATTTTGGGTTCCAGTTGCCGCAGGGTTTGTTCATTTTCAAAGATTTGCAAATTGGCGAGAGCTACCGCGCACGCTAGAGGGTTGCCTGTATAGGTATGTCCGTGGTAGAGGGTGCGGCCATCCTCCACTCTCCCCAGAAATGCCCGAAAGATCTCCTCGGTGACAAAAGTGGCAGCAAGAGGTAGGTAACCGCCTGTAAGCCCTTTCCCTACTGTCATTAGGTCAGGTGTGACGCCTTCGTGCTCACAGGCGAACATTTTGCCAGTGCGGCCGAAGCCGGTAGCCACTTCATCGGCGATGAACAGGACATTGTTCCGTTTGGACAGTTCCCAAATCGACCTTGTGTATTGAGGTGGGAAGGCAATCATTCCTGCGGCACCCTGGATGACTGGCTCCATGATGACCGCCGCAAGCTCATCGGCGTGCTTAATCAAAGTCTGCTCCACGTCATTCAGGCAAACGGCAGCGCATGAAGGATAGGACTTGCTCAGGTAGCATCGGTAGCAATATGCCGACGGTGCTTTTACTGCGGGGAAGAGCAGAGGCCGATACTTCTCATGGAATTCGATACCACCCACGCTCATAGCACCTACGGTGTCCCCATGGTAGCCGTTCTGGAGGTACAAAAACTTTGTCTTTCGTGGGCGCTGGACTGGCCCCTGCTGCCAGTACTGGAATGCCATCTTGAGAGCTATCTCGACAGCAGTGGCGCCGGTGTCAGAGAAAAAGACGCGTGTGAGGCCCGTCGGGGCCAGATGGACCAGCTTTTTCGCTAGTTCAATACCTGCAGGGTGGGTCAGACCCAGGAACGTGCTGTGAGCGACCTTCTGTAGCTGATCAGTGATCGCTTGGTTCAGTTCCGGGCGCTGATGGCCGTGGATGTTGACCCACAACGAAGAGACACCATCAAGATAGCGGTGGCCTTCTGTATCAATCAGATAGCTTCCTTCAGCCCGTTCGATGATAAGGGGCTGTTCTTGTAGCCAGGTTTGCATTTGGGTAAAAGGATGCCACAGATATTGATGGTCATCCCTTGCAAGCTGGTCCCAGTGGGTCAATTGTTTTTCTCCTCGGTTCAAATGACCTTCAAACTATGGTCATGCTATAAGTCTCAAAGAGCGTCCGACCTTTCCAAAGGCCGAGAGGGTGAAGTCCAGGTCCTCCCTGGTATGGGTGGCCATTATGCTGGCTCGTATCCTTGAGCTTCGCGGCGGCACTGTCGGCGGACGTACCGCAACGGCGTAGACCCCTTGCTCGCGCAGGCGGTGTGCAAATTCCAGTGTTTTAGCGGCGTCGCCAACACGAACCGGTATGATATGTGTATCTGAGGTCAGGGTGTCAAACCCCATCCCCTGAAGACCATTGCGCAGATATTTGCCGTTTTCTTGTAACTGATGAACTAGGTCGGGCTGCTGTTCGAGGATATCGAGGGCAGCGAGAGAAGCTGCGATAACTGTTGGAGGGAGGGCGGTTGTAAAGATAAAACTCCGTGAGACGTTCACCAGGTATTCTCGCAACAAGGTGTCTCCGGCGACGAAGGCACCGAAACTACCTAACGCTTTACTCAGAGTGCTCATGGCCACTGGAACAGATTTCTCCAATCCAAAGTATGCTACTGCTCCACGGCCACCGGGGCCGATGCAGCCAGTGGCATGGGCCTCATCAACCATAAGGGTTGCATTATGCCGTCCACAGAGGTCAACCAAATCCGGTAACGGCGCAATGTCACCATCCATGCTAAAAACCGTATCTGTAACTACCAGACGATGGCCTCTATGCCCTCGTTGCTCCAGAGTTATCAACAATGAACTTAGAGCCTCCATATTGCGATGTGGGTAGGTGAGAAGTTCAGCGCGGCTGAGACGGCACCCATCGATAATGCTAGCGTGGTTTAACTCATCGCCAAGGATGACATCACCGGGCCCTACCAGCGCTGGGATTATGCCTAAGTTGGCGGTGTACCCGCTGGTGTACACCAGTGTGGCTTCTACCCCCTTGAACTGTGCCAGGCGCTTCTCAAGAGTCTGCTGCGATGGACTGGTGCCGACAATTAGCCGCGAAGACCCTGCACCGCAGCCCTCGGCCTGGGCAGCTTTTGCTGCAGCAGCCTGGACCTCCGGGCGTGTCGCTAATCCAAGATAGTTGTTGGAACTCAGATTCAGGAGCCGCTGGCCGCTCATTTCCAGCCATGGCTCCATTCCCTGCCTCACGGGTTCGAGGCGACGCTGCAGATGTCGCTTTTGCAGCGCTAGTAGTCTGTGACGCATGGACTCACCAGCAAAGTTTTCCATCACCTTTGATACTCCGTTGATGTTTGTTCTGGTGTCTAAGTTCCTATTGCTGGTGGTTTTCATTGGTCATCTGACGTCAGCCAGTATTATAGCAGAACATCAAGCGCCTCGCTAAAATTGTAAGTTGTGTTATAAGACTATGTGCAACCACTTGACAAAACGCATGTGTGCGGTGTAAATTAGATAGTGATTAGCAGTCTCTAGGTTGGAGTGCTAATTAACTGACAAAAGCAAGAGAAGAACTATGTTATCCCCCAGAAAAGCGACTATTCTGAAAACGATAGTATCTGAGCATATAGCTAGCGTAATGCCAGTGGCCTCAGAGACCATTGCCCATAAGTATGGGCTGGGGGTCAGCCCGGCCACGGTGCGTAACGAGGTGGCGCGCCTGGAGGAGGAAGGTTACATCAGCCGACCTCATGTCTCTGCAGGCAGTCTGCCCACTGACCAGGGCTATCGATATTATGTAGAATGCCTTCTGGACGAGGTGAAGCTATCTGATGCGGAGAAAAGCGCAATCAAGCGTTTTTTCCAGACGGTAGAGTGGCAGCGTCATGAGTGGCTCCACCTGGTGGCTTCGCTGCTGGCGGAAGTAGCTGGTAATGCAGCTCTAGTAAGCCCGCCCAAAGTGGCCCAGGCCAGGGTCGGCCAAATAGAGCTGGTGTCCCTGCATGAGTTTCTTGTGCTGCTAATTCTGGTGTTGAAGCAGGCCAAACTGACGCAGCGGCTTTTGCCCACAGAGGAGGCTTTATCACAAGACGAGTTAACTACCATGGCGAATAAGCTAAATGCTGGTTATAAGGGACTCAGCCATAGCCAGATTCTGGCCAAACGTCAGGAGGCCTCGCCTTTTGAAGAGAAGGTGATCCAGAAGGTGCTATGGTTGTTGCAGGCCGAAGATGATGAACAGGCAGAGGCGCCTTGTGTGGAAGGGTTGCGCTACACGCTGGGTCAACCCGAGTTCTCCAGCACTTACCAGATGCTGGAGCTGGTGGAAGTGTTGGAGGAGAGGAGTTGGCTTAGGTCTATTCTATCCCGCCAGCCAGGAGCCGGAAGGGTGCAGGTAACCATCGGTTCGGAGAATTTTGAGGGGGCCATGCGCCGTTGTAGTCTTGTTATCGCCAGATATGGCGTGCCGGGGCAGTTCAGTGGCAGCATAGGCGTGATAGGACCTACCCGCATGCCTTACGGGCGCACCATCGCCACGGTTCAATATGTGTCTGACCTGCTTGGTCAACTGGCTCAGGAACTCTACGGGGTGACTCCTCCCTGCACCACCCCGGGGCCGACTAACTGAGCAGCTCTGTCAATACTGTCCAGAGGTATGAGTATGCCCCATAACAACGGTGAAGTATCTTCTGATCGAGTGAATGATGTAGAAGAGACGGCTGCATCAGCCGAAGCAGAGCAGGCGGCACTTCAGGCTGAGGATGTAGCAGTGCTCCAAAAGACCCTGGCCGAGGAGAAGGCTAAAGCGGATAAATACCTGGCCAACTGGCAGCGAGCCCAGGCCGACTATATTAATTTTAAGAAACGCAGTGAGCAGGAGAAGGAGGAGGTAAAACAGTTTGGCAATGCCATGCTCATCGTTAGCCTGCTGCCTGTACTGGATGACTTGGAGCGTGCTCTGGCTTCGGTGTCGGCCAAGATGGCGGGCCTCACCTGGGTGGATGGAGTGCGGCTCATCTATCACAAACTCCGGACTATCTTGGAAGCCCAGGGCTTGTCAGAGATCAAAGCGGTGGGTCAGCCCTTCGACCCTAAGCTTCATGAGGCGGTGTTGCGCGCGCCTGGAGAAGAAGGAATAATAATAGAAGAGCTACAAAAAGGCTATAAGCTGAAAGAACGAGTGGTTCGGCCCAGTATGGTGGTGGTTGGACAGGGTAAGGAGCAAAAAGAAATGACGGAGGGCCAGTAACCAAGTAACAATCGTCAAAGTAGGGAGGTAACTAATATGACGAGAGCAGTTGGTATTGACTTGGGGACAACCCTTAGTGAGATAGCGGTGATGGAGGGGGGCGAGCCTGTTATCATCGCCAATGTCGAAGGCTCCCGCCTCACTCCGTCAGTGGTGACTATAAGCAAGACTGGCGAAAGACTGGTAGGCCAGTTGGCCAAACGCCAGGCCATCACCAACCCGGAGAATACTGTCTATAGTATCAAGCGCTTTATGGGCCGCAAGTTTGGCGAGCCAGCCGGCCGGGAGCTAACTGTGGAGGAGGATGCACGTCGTGTCACCTATAAGATCACCAAAGCATCCAACAATGATGTGCGGGTGGTCATGGGAGGTAAGGAGTATAGCCCGCCAGAAATCTCTGCCATGATCCTGCAAAAGCTCAAGGCCGATGCCGAAGCCTATTTGGGTGAGAAGGTAACGGAGGTGGTGATCACTGTCCCTGCTTACTTCAACGATGCCCAGCGCCAGGCCACTAAGGATGCTGGGGAAATTGCCGGGCTGAAAGTGTTACGCATTATCAATGAGCCTACCGCCGCTGCCCTGGCCTACGGCGCGGATAAAAAGAAGGAGCATACCATTGCTGTCTACGACCTGGGTGGGGGCACTTTTGATATCTCCATTCTGGACCTGGGCGAGGGCACTTTCCAGGTGAAGTCCACCAGCGGTAACACTCACTTGGGCGGAGATGACTTCGACCAGCGCATTCTCAACTGGCTGGCGGCTGAGTTCAAGAAAGGCCAGGGCATTGACCTGAAGCAAGACCGAATGGCGCTGGAGCGGCTCAAGGAGGCGGCGGAGAAGGCCAAGATTGAGCTTTCCACCGTGGTGCAAACTGATATTAATCTGCCTTTCATTACCGCCGACGCTAGCGGTCCCAAGCATCTCAATTACGCGCTTACCCGGGCCAAGCTGGAGCAACTGGTTGGTGATCTGGTGGACCAGACCATAGAACCCTGCCGTCAGGCGCTGACAGATGCTGGGCTTGCAGCCAACCAGATTGATGAGGTTATACTTGTGGGTGGCCAGACCAGGATGCCTCTGGTGCAGCAAAAAGTGAAGCAGTTCTTCGGCAAAGAGCTCAACCACAGCGTTAACCCTGATGAGGCGGTAGCCTTGGGTGCAGCCATTCAGGCCGGAGTGCTCAAGGGTGAAGTCCGGGATGTTCTCCTGCTGGATGTCACGCCGCTCACTTTGGGCATTGAGACCCTGGGTGGGGTGGCTACCTCTCTTATCCCACGTAACACCACTATACCTACCTCTAAGAGTCAGATATTCAGCACTGCCAGCGACAACCAGCCCAGCGTGGAAGTACACGTGCTCCAGGGAGAGCGGCCTATGGCTGCTGATAACAGGACATTGGGTCGTTTCATGCTGGATGGCATTTTGCCGTCACCCAGAGGTCTGCCCCAAATTGAGGTCGCCTTTGATATAGACGCTAACGGCATTCTCAGCGTCAGTGCTCGTGACAAGGCCACTGGGCGGCAGCAGAAGATAACTATCACCGCTAGTTCTGGGCTTGACAAGGGTGAGGTGGAGAAGCTGCGCCGCGAGGCGGAGCTACACGCTGCTGAGGATGTTAAACGGCGAGAGGAGGTGGAACTTCGCAACAACGCTGACGCCATGGTCTACAGTGCAGAAAAGACCCTTCGCGACCTTGGTGACAAAGTGCCTGCCGATGTTAGACAGGAGGTGGAAGGCAAAATAGCTGCCGTGCGTTCATCTCTTCAGGGGAAAGATGTGGATAATCTGCGTCGCTCCAGTCAAGAGCTGTCGCAGAGCCTGCAGAAGATAGGGTCGGCTGTCTATGGTCAGCAAGCTGGAGCGGATACTCAGGGTCCTGGCGCTCAAGGTCCTGGGCCTCAGGAGCCACCGCCGCCAGGAAAACCGGATGAGGGGACGGTGGAAGGCGAGTTCCGTGAGGTGTGACAAAACCAGGTAATGCACTTGTTATTTGTTTAAGCATTCAGAGCTATGCCCCCTTGCAAAAGGTGCTCCACTTCTTTCGCAGGGGGCATAGCTTTACTGGTTTACATAATACAGTAGGGTATTGTGTGTGGGCAAGAGATATTGGACGGGGAGGTAGACAGTTGTCAGAGGCAAAGGTCCGGTTTGTTCAGAACCCTCCGGAGTTCTTTCACTAGCCTGGGATTATGATCACCATTAGATAACCGGGCCAGACTTTCCTCCCTAGGCCCTTGTCTATACCAGTCCCTTATAACAGTAGCGCTATTTTCAGGTAAGGTATCTATGACGTTTAGCTCAAAGCCAATCTCAGCCCCCGCCCTGTCAGAGGGCAAACGGGGTCGTCTAGGATAAATATGCATGTGCCAGCGATAATAGCTGCGGGCCTCCTCCATCTGGCTGAAAGGTGCCATGTGCACGGCGATATTCAGGTCGGTTATTCCCCTGTAGAAGAAGAGGGCTGGGAATACCCCCAGCACCGGGCAAATGGTAGTCCTTCGATCGTGACCGGTGGTCTGGAGAACGTTGGCTATCGGGTATCTGGGGAAAACAATGACCTCGTCGGGGCAAGTGGGAGCAAATGCCGAAGCTATGAAAACGTCCTGGCAGTGGATCACCCGGCTTCCTTGCTCCAATTCCTCTTCTGCCAGCATATCGAAGGGGTTGCGCCCATAACGTCGCCAGACCTCTCGACACCAGTTCATCTCTTGCTCTTGCCTTGGGTCAGGGGCGAAGGTGAGGCTCTTGCGCTGAGAATGAGGGTGCTGTTGGGAGGCGCCAGCAAAAGCGCCCCAGTTAGTGAAATCAATAAAGCCTAACACATCAGGGTCTTTAGCACAGATGGCCGCCAGGTCGTAGGAGGACTCCACCATGCATTCCATGTCCTCAAAATAGAGGTCTGACAGAAGCATCTTGTGCTGACCAAAGGGAGGATAGAGAGTAATCCAGTCATATTTCTCCCAGGGGTACTTGTTGGGCACAGAGACAGCGCCATACTGGTGCTCAACCCGCTGATTAGGTGTCTGTTTCGCAAAGTCACAGAAATCACATTTCTCTATGGGCTTGAGGTCAATGTTAACTGATATGCCTATTTTCCGGGCGGCTCTCTCTTCAGATATCTTGGACACATGTCCTGAAAGGGGGTCTATTCTGGTGAGGTAGGTTATCTCTTTTTGTTCTCCATTTAAGCTGAAAGGGGTTGACTTTCCTCGGTGCTCCACGAGTAGGGTGGTAGCTACCCTGTTTACCATTCACACTCTCCTTTCATGACACTGTCCTCGATGGGGCTGTCTCTGTCTGCTTCTCGAGTCTCTCCTCGATAGCGGCCTGGGCAGCCACCAGCTTGGCCACGGGTATTCTGAAGGCGCTACAGCTTACGTAGTCTATCCCTATGCTGTGGAAATAACGGATGGAACGGGGCTCACCGCCATGTTCTCCACAAACACCCACCTCCAAGTCTTTATTGACTGGCCTGGCCCAGTGCAAAGCGGTCTCCATAAGACGGCCAACACCCTTAACGTCTACCACCTCAAAGGGATTGTCCTGAAGGATGCCAATCTGAAGGTAAGTAGAGAGGAATTTCTTTTCGGCGTCCTCGCGGCTGAAGGAATAGATCGCCTGGGTCAGGTCGTTGGTGCCAAACGAGAAGAAAGCAGCCACCTCGGCCAGCCTCCCCGCCCGCATGCAGGCACGCACCGTCTCCATCATAACGCCTACCTTGAGGGTAGGGTCTTTAACATATCCTTTAACCCAGAGCAATTCCTGCAGGGTGATCACCTGAGGCACCATTATAGACACATCGGCATTTTTCACCTCAGACCTGGCCTCCAGGATAGCATTAATCTGCATCTGGTAGATTTCTGGGTTGGTCACCCCCAGCCTGACACCGCGGTGACCCAGCATGGGATTTACCTCTTTGAGTTGCTGTATCCTCTTCTTCAGCCGAGGGTCAGTAATATCTGCCTCCGAGGGCAGGAACTCGTGAAGGGGCAAATCGAGTAGTCTTATGACAATGGGTTTACCCTCAAGTTCCTTGAAAATAGCCACAAAATCTTGCTTTTGGAGTTGGCGCAGGCGGGCAATGGCATTCAATCGCCGTCCAGAGGTCTCGGCCATGATAAACTCACGGATGACAGAGAGGCGTTCCGGGGCGTTGAACTGGCGTTCAGTGCGGCACAGGCCGACCCCTTCAGCGCCAAACTTTTTAGCCAGGGCAATCATCTCCACAGTATCAGCGTTGGCCCTCACCCCCATCCGCTTAAAGCCTATGGCCCAATCCAGCAGTTCATTGAGCTCAGGGGTTATCTCCGCCTCCACCAGTGGCAGCGCCCCGAGATAGACCTTGCCGCTACTACCATCAATAGTGACTTCGGCATCTTTCTTGACTACCTGGCCGGCCACCTGGAATTGTCCCACATGCAAATCTATCTGTATCTCCTCAGCGCCGCAGATACAGGGCTTGCCCATAGCACGTGTGATTATAGCAGCGTGGGAAGTTAACCCGCCGCGCGAAGTGAGTACCCCGGCAGAAGCGGCAATCCCCTGAATATCGTCTGGGCTGGTCTCAGGCCTGACTAGGATAATGTTTTCATTCTTTTTTGACCTAGTGAGTGCCTCGTGAGGGTGGAATACTACCTTACCGCTGGCAGCCCCAGGCGCTCCAGCTAACCCCTGCACCAGGGGCTGGTAGCGCTCTGGAGAAGCCATGCGCTTGTGCAGTAGCCCTTTCACGTCATCGGGGCTCACCCTTAAGATAGCCTGCTCAATGGATATGAGCCGCTCCTTGGCCATATCCACGGCGATCTTCACTGCTGCCTGGCCGCTACGCTTGCCCCCCCTGGTCTGGAGGATATAGAGCTTGCCTGTCTCAATGGTGAACTCTATATCCTGCATATCCTTGAAGTGCTTTTCCAGCAGGTGAACAATCTGCTCCAGTTCAGCATAGACCTGGGGCATATGAGAGCGCAGGGCATCCAGAGGGCTAGGCGTCCTCACCCCGGAGACCAACTCTTCTCCCATGGCCTGGGGCAAATATTCACCAAAGAGACCTGGCTCGCCGCTGCTGGGGTTGCGGCTGAATACCACGCCGGTGCCCGAATTATGGTCTCGGTTGCCAAAGACCATAGCCTGAACTATGGCTGCAGTGCCCAGGTCAGAGGGGATACGGTTAAGACGGCGATATTCCACAGCGCGCAGGTTGTCCCACGAGTTGAAAATCTTCTTTACGGCGGCCATAACCTCGCCGCGGTCCCGGATATTAAGCACGGTATCCATCATACCTGGCATGGATGCCGGTGCTGAGGAACGAACTGATATGGCCAAATCTTTGCCGAAGGCCTGGCCTGTTTGCTGTTCCAGATGGCGGAGCGCTTGTTCAATCTCACCCAGAGGCAAACCGTTGCCACGGCGGTACTCCTTATAGGCATCTATGGAGACGACAAAACCAGAGGGCACAGGCAAGCCAAGTTCGGTCATAATAACGAGATTGGCCCCCTTATTACCGAGAAGACTCGGTTCCTGGGGGCCTTCTTTAAACGAATAAACAATCGGCAAGTTCGAAAACTATCCTCCAGATTTATATTAAAGACAATATAAGGCAGTTGGCGACTTTTGTCAAGAACTTTCTGGACTTGTTTAGAGAGAACGACAGAAATAGTAGTGGGAAGTCAGCTCGTTTAGTGCCATCCATTTACATCATCAACGGTTATGCCATCTGAGCCAGCTATCGTCCAGCGGCTTATCCTCGCCATGCCCAACAATAGGCTCTGCTACGGCAGGAGCCAGGAAGAAGAAAAACAATAGCAGCGCAGTGAGGAGGAGTGCTGGCAGGCTCAGAGGCTGTCCTGTGGTGTGCCACACCAGAGTAAAGGCCAGTAAGGCAGCCGTCACCAGAGCGCCCAGTTTGAGGGAACGATGTCTCAATCTGAGAAAGATTATAGTGGACAGTCCCAAGGTGACCAGCGCCCATGCCATGCGTAGATCCAAAGCATGAAGCGCCTCAGATGAGCCACTCATTAGCCCGATAGCTTTGTCACGGGTTATCATCCAGCCGCCCACCACTGGCAGGGGGAAAAGCATCAGAGATGTTAATATCCAATCACGTTTAACCACCCGGATAGCAGTGGCTGTGACAATCAGCGCTGAGACACTGTAAAACAAGAGAATTCCAAAGAGGATTATTGCATCGACTGAGGATGCCCCGCCAAACATCAGCTTCAGCACAGTTTTGTTTACGATAGGCACCAAGAAATAGCCAGCCACCAGTAGCGGTAGCAAAGAGTAGCCTATCCAAGGATAAATCCAGAATGGTTTACCCTGCCACCACCCCCAGATGGTTACAGCAGCAATGGGAGCCAGAATAACCGGAATCCACAAATGATACCATAGACCGAGGCCAAAGATAATGGCTACCACAAAATGGGGCAGCGCGGCTAGCAGGGCCTCCCCCCAGCGACGCTGACTATGTGCCTCATGCATCAGGCGGGCTACTTCCTTAGGCCGGCCGAAAGACTTGATAGCCAGACGAACCGCTTCGTCCTCCGAGTAACCAGACTCCGTTAAATCGCCGATATGCTCCTCAAAGTTAGTATACAGTTCGCACATCACCTGCTGCTCAGCAGCAGGCTCCAGATACAGTCGCTCTCTTACCTGGTTAAGATAATCCCTGACGTGGGGGTTCAGTGGCATACCTTCACTACTGTTCACAGGCCAAGCATAACACAAAACAGCGGCAGCAGCAAGACGCTAGAAGCCATGGCCAAGCGAACGGTTAATTTTCCCCATTTACCTCTTCCCGTTCGCCCTGAGCTGCGTCGAAGGGCGAACCACGGTCACCGTTCATGCTTCGACTAGGCTCAGTGGCTCCTCTTTTACCTGGCCGCCAGACAGCCAAAAGGCACTGACCACCGGTATCGTTTCACGCAAGGAGACAATGAGATGCAGGACATCAAGAAACTGAGCCAGCTTGATGTCAGTTAAAGAGGGGTAGGCCTTGCTGTGAGGATGGGAGTGGTAGACAGCCAGCAACTGCCAGCCTTTTTCGTCCAGCTCCCGGTATATACGGAGCAATTCATTAGGCTCGACATTGTAACGCGTGGGGCTTTTTTCGCTGTTGGCAGTACGGTAGAGCTTTATCACCTTGTCATCTGTTCCTGCCAGAATACCACAGCACTCCAGAGGCGCTTCAGCCCGGGCATGGGCGATAATCTCCTCAGCGTAATGCTTCTCCAGCCGGAACAAACATAGCCCCCTTCGCCACTAAAGTGTAACCTAACCTCCAGCCACCGCTGGTAGTATGGACAGGACATCTCCCTCCTGGAGAGGAGTGTCCAGCTCCTTCCTGAAGCGGATGTCCTGATCATTGAGGAAAATAATGATGAACTGGTTCAGTTTGCCTTGCGGGTCAGTGATACGACCCTTAAGGCCAGGGTAGTGTTTCTCCAGGTCTTTGAGCACCTGGCCCACAGTATCCCCCTGGGCCTGCACGCTCTTAGGACCGCCCACCACCCTCTGCAGCACGGTGGGTATTCTCACCTCCACAGCAGCCATAAGGTCTCCTTTCTACTTGCCCCCCTGAAAACAATTCTGTCAATAGGAGCGGTCTAATCTTAAACCGTAGGTACAGATTCAAAAGGCTTACCTAACAGGCAAATTCACGGCTTTAGTTGTCATTGCGAGAAGTCAGCCATAGGCGGACGACGAAGCAATCCGAAGCTAAACTGGATGAGATTGCTTCGTTCGCCTGGGGCGAACTCGCAATGACAAATTAGCACTTGTGATGCCATTAAAATTCACGGGTTAAGATTAATGGTCCTGCGGTGTGATGCCGCAGAAACCTTGATAATCAATATCTGTAAGATGAACAATGTTGGGGTTATCACCGCACGCCGGGCAAGCGGGGTTGTGCCGCCACTTCACCTTGCGGAACTCCATGGCCAGGGCATCGTAAATGAGAAGCCAGCCAGCCAGGCTCTCCCCAATACCTATGATAAGCTTGATGGCTTCGGTGGCTTGAATTAGCCCGATGATGCCAGGCACCACCCCCATGATCCCGACCTCCTGGCAACTGGGCATCAAGCCAGGCGGCGGTGGTGAGGGGAAAAGACAGCGATAGCACCCCTTACCAGGCATAAATAGACTGGCCTGGCCCTCAAATAAAAAGATACTGCCGTGAACATTGGGCTTTTTCTGCAGCACACAGGCATCGTTTATCAAATAGCGGGTGGGGAAGTTGTCGCTGCAGTCAATCACCAGGTTATAGCCGGCAATAAAATCCATTATGTTCTCAGGGGTGAGCTTGACCTGATGCTGCACCACTTTGACATCAGGGTTGATATCAGCGATGGCCTCGGCCGCCGAGGCCACTTTGGGCCGGCCCACATCGTGGCCATGGTGTAAAACCTGGCGTTGAAGATTGCTTAGGTCAACAGTGTCAAAATCCGCTAATCCTATCTTGCCCACACCAGCGGCCGCCAGGTAGAGGCTACATGGCGAACCCAGGCCGCCAGCGCCGCTAATGAACACACTGGCCTCCAGCAGTTTGCGCTGCCCTTTACCTCCCACCTGAGGGAGCAAAATATGGCGGCTATAGCGCTTTAGCTGGTCCTCCCTGAAAGGGGTAGCCAATTTGGTGCCTCCATGTTAAGAACGGGGACGCCGTCCCCTTTGCGACGCCTCTCGTGCTGAAGCAACACCTGTCTCCAGACTGAAACTCAGATAACGCTCGCCGGTGTCCGGCAGTATGGTGACCACAACCTTGCCCTGTCCCAACCGCTGGGCCACCTTGAGTGCTGCCCAGACATTGGCTCCGGCTGAGATGCCCACCAGCAGCCCCTCCTCCCTGGACAGGCGCAGTGACATTTCATAGGAATCTGCATCGCTGACCGTGATAACCTCGTCCAGTATGCTTCGGTTAAGCACTCCGGGGACAAAGCTAGCCCCGATACCCAGAATCCGGTGCAGTCCCGGTCGGCCCTGGCTCAGCATCGGCGACTTGGCTGGTTCCACAGCGATAATTTTGACCCTGGGAATCTCCTTCTTGAGCACCTCGCCCACACCGGTGATGGTGCCCCCGGTTCCCACTCCTGCCACCAGGGCGTCCAGACGTCCCCCTGTGGCAGTAATTATCTCTCTGGCAGTGGTGTGGCGATGTATCTCAGGGTTGGCCAAGTTCTCAAACTGCTGAGGCATGAAGTAGTCTGGATGGTTAGCCACAATCTCCCCAGCAGCAAAAACAGCCCCGGACATGCCCTCTGAGGCAGGGGTAAGCACCAGCTCAGCGCCAAAGCGCCTAAGCAAAGTCTGCCTCTCCAGACCCACGTCCTCAGGCATAACCACGATAAGCCGGTAGCCCTTGACTGCCGCCACCATTGCCAAGCCGATGCCGGTATTACCGCTGGTAGGCTCTACAATGGTGCAGCCGGGCCTGAGCTTCCCTTGAGCCTCAGCCGCCTGAATCATAGACAGGGCAATGCGGTCTTTGATGCTGCCTGCCGGGTTAAGCGACTCCAACTTGCCCAGCACGGTGGCCCACCCCTCCTTAACCACCCGATTGAGTCTCACCAGGGGCGTGTTGCCTACCAGTTCCAGCACATTGTTAACTATTTCTGACATCTTCTGCAAGCTCAAATATAGTATCGGGCTGAAGTAGAAGGTTGCTTCTCACGATGGCGTCGGGCCAACTCCTCCAGGGTAGTGGATTCGAGCACCCCCTCTATGGCCTGCTTGACCTCACTCCAGATGTCTCTGGCTACGCATGATTCAGCACGGCGGCAACTCTTGGGGTCATCAACACACTCCACCGGAGCCATTGAACCCTCCAGTGCGGCGACAATCTGGCTTAGCCTGATCTCGGAGGGAGGCTTGGCCAAATAATAGCCGCCGTGCATGCCGCGCACAGTAGATACCAGGCCAGCAGCCCTCAAAGCGCCCATCAGGTTCTCCAAGTAGCTCACCGGTATATCCTGCTGACTGGCTACATCTTTGAGCAATACCGGCCCTTTGCCATATCGGAGAGCCAACTCCAGCATGGCCCTAGTGCCATACCGACCACGAGTGGAAAGTTTCATTTCCTCACTATTTTGGTAAAGTTTCTGGGCAAATCATAGCATGCTAGCTATCAGATGTCAAGTATTTTGCTGAGGATTTCAGCATTCCTGAGCAAACTGCTTAAATTATGACTTGCATCATAGTGGCTAAGCCACCCCTGGGCTATCATAGTTTAAGAAAACATAAGGAGGTGCCTTATGCGCAGCATGTGTCCGGGACAGGACCGCAGAAACCTGCGGGTTGAGCTATACCGTTGCCCTAACTGCCATACTGAGGTGGAGATATTCTCCGACGAGACCAAGGTAAAATGCTACAATTGTGGCAGCATGGTGTACAAAGAAAAGCTGCCCTCCTGCATCGACTGGTGTGCCTCGGCACGTCAGTGCCTGGGTGAGCAGCGCTGGCAAGAATTGAAAGGGGACAAGGAGCTATCAAACCAGAGGAGGTCATGATGCCTACCAAAATAGTCAGAAAGATCATCAAGATAGACGAAGAGAAATGTAACGGCTGTGGCGACTGTGCGTTAGCCTGCGCCGAAGGAGCCATCCAGATCATTGATGGCAAAGCCAGGCTGGTCAGTGAGCGTTACTGTGATGGCCTGGGCGCTTGCATTGGCGAATGCCCTCAGGGCGCCCTCACCATAGAGGAGAAAGAGTCCGTTGAGTTTGACAAGGCAGCCGTAGAGCAACACCTAGCAGCACAACACACGCAGGAGTCTCTCCCCTGCGGTTGTCCTTCTACCAATGTGATGCAGTTTGCAGCCACGTCAGAGCCAGCTCACACGGTTAAAGCGCCCCAGGTCAAGTCCAAGCTGACCAATTGGCCGGTGCAACTGTCCCTGGTACCCGCCGATGCACCATTCCTTAAGGGGGCTGCCCTGCTTCTGGTGGCCGACTGTGTCCCCTTTGCTTACGCCGGGTTTCATCAGGACTTTCTTGAGGGACATGCTGTGATCATAGCCTGCCCCAAGCTGGATGATTTCCAGGCTCACCAGCAGAAGCTGACCAACATACTGCGCCACGCTGACATCAAGAGCCTCACGGTTGTCCATATGGAGGTGCCCTGCTGCTTTGGGCTGGTGCATCTAGCCAAACAGGCGCTAAAGGAAAGCGGCAAGCAAATCCTGTTTAAAGAGGTGACTATAGGCATTAAAGGGGATGTGCTTCAAAAAGTGTGAGCGGGCCGCCAGGCTCAGCCCTTGATCACCGCTATCGGTCTGGTTCTGAGCACAATTTTGGATATGCCGGCGTTGTGGGCTATCCTCACTACCTCTGTTACATCCTTGTAGGCCTCTGATGCCTCCTCAGCCAGCCCGGCGAGGCTGCCTGCCCTTACCATGATCCCCCTGGCTTCCAGATCACTTAGCACCTCTCTGCCATCAAGATGCCGCTTGGCAGCGGTCCGGCTCTGCATCCTGCCAGCGCCGTGACAGGTGGAGCCGAAAGTCTCATCTATGGCACGTTGAGTGCCTACCAGCAAGTACGAAACACGGCCCATGTCTCCGGGAATAAACACTGGCTGACCCACCTTGGCATATTTGGCGGGGACATCGGGGTGGCCGGGAGGAAAGGCACGGGTGGCACCTTTGCGGTGCACGCAGAGGGTGACCGTCTTATTATCCAACTGGTATTTTTCTATTTTGGCGATATTATGGGCTAGATCATAGACCTGCTCTAGCCCAACTTTATCTTGACTCTTATTAAGCGCCTGACAGAATGATTCTCTCACCCAATGGGTGATGCACTGGCGGTTGGCCCAGGCATAGTTGGCAGCACACCTCATGGCTGACAGATAGGCCTGACCTTCACGTGACTTAACAGGGACACAGGCAAGCTGGCGGTCTGGTAGCTCAATGCCAAAACGCTGGGAGGCAGCCACCATCTGCCTCACGTAGTCGTCGCAGACCTGGTGTCCCAGCCCCCGCGAGCCGCAGTGTATCATGAGCATAACCTGTCCCAACTGCTGTATGCCCATGACCTTGGCAATCTCAGGCTCCTGAATCTCGTCCACCACCGCCACTTCCAGAAAATGGTTGCCTGAGCCAAGTGTGCCCAGTTGGGGTGTGCCCCTCTCCTTGGCTTTCTGGCTAACCGTGCCGGGGTCAGCGCCAGCCATACTGCCCTGCTCCTCAGTGGTCTCCAGGTCTTCCGCTTTGCCATAGCCGTGTTCCACCGCCCAGCGGGAGCCTTTGACCAACACCTGGTCAATCTCACCTGAGCGCAGCCTTATCTTGCCCTTAGAGCCCAAACCAGAGGGTACATTGTTGAACATAGTGTCCACCAATTCCTTCAGTCTGGGTTTGACCTCTTCCTGGGTCAGGTTGGTGCGCAGCAGCCTCACTCCACAGTTTATATCGAAGCCCACACCACCCGGGGAGACCACCCCATCATCAACCCGCATGGCAGCCACTCCACCGATAGGAAAGCCATATCCCCAATGGATATCAGGCATGGCCATAGAATAGCGCACTATGCCTGGGAGAAAAGCCACATTGGCCACCTGCTCCAGCGCATTCTCATCACGGATATGCTGGAGCATATCCGTGTCAGCATATATCAGGCCGGGGACTCGCATACCAGCCTTGTAACTCTGTGGTATTCGCCAGCGATAGTCGTCTATCTTTTCTAAGGGCCCCTGCCACTGGGACATGGCGCTGCTTCCTCCTGTTTTGGGCAGTTACCAACCATGAATCTCCTCATCATTATAGCTAATAGGGCTGGCCGATGGCCATATAGAACCAAACTTAAGCCGTACTCTTACCAGGTGAGATATGGCTTTCTGAGGCGACTACCGAAGAGGTGAAATCGCCAGGCGCAACGCCTGGGAGGATACGACTGTTTCTGCCTATGATGGTATGAGGTGGTATGTTAGCGCCAGCTCCGACCAAAGTGAGGTCAGCGCTGCCACCTAGCAGGCTGCCCGGACCGAAGCCAATGTGGCAACCCGCACCTATGGTAACTCCTTCATCCAGAATGCAATGGTCAATTACACAGTGCTTGCCTATGAAACAATGGGGAAGGATTAAGGAATCCTTGACCAGAGCGCCCTCAGCAACCACGACATTGCGGGAGAGGATGGAGTTACACACCTGTCCCCTGATTATGCAACCAGGGCCAGCCAGACTGGCATCCAGAATACCACCGGAGAAAATCCTCACCGGGGCAGGCTCCACCTGGGAAGTCACTATGGGCCAGCGACCGTTTGTTCTGATAGGAGGTTTCTCATGGAGCAACTCAAGGTTGGCTTCGTAATAGCCTTCCACCGTGCCAATATCCCGCCAGTAGTCGGTGAACTTGTAGGCAAATACCCTATCTCTGCTCACCATGTTTGGAAGTATGGAATGTCCAAAATCATGGCGGGAAGAAGTATTCCGGGCGTCCTCATCGAGACAGCGCAGCAGAGCCTCCCGACTGAACACATAAATGCCCATTGACACCAGGTTGCTTCTGGGCAGCCTGGGCTTTTCCCTAAACTCAACTATCTGGCCCTGGTCATCTACCGTCACTATGCCGAAGCGATGTGCCTGCTCAATGGAGGTAGAGGTCACCGCTACAGTCACATCAGCGTGCTTCCTGGTGTGATAAGACAGGAACGGCCTGTAGTTCATCTTGTAAACGTGGTCTCCGGCCAGGATGAGCACTAAATCAGCGCCCTTCTCTTCAATATAGGACAAATTCTGGAAGACGGCGTCGGCTGTGCCTTTATAAGAGCCACGCCTGGGGCTAAGTATTCTCAAATTCACCCCCGCCCGTTGCCACAGCGGCAGACCATTGTCTAAGTAGTGGCTCACAGAAGTGCGTTGATAATCGGTGATGATGGCTATATCTGTGAGGTGAGAATTGATACAGTTGCTTAAGCTGAAGTCTATTACACGGTAGTTGCCAGCATAAGGTAGGACAGGCTTGGCTCTTTTGTGGCATAAGAGCCCCATCCTCTCCCCTCTGCCACCAGCTAGAATGAGCACCAGCACCTTTTTCATAGCCACCTCCCCCGCTGCTGGCAACTCCTTCCAATCCATAATAGCACGCCCCCTCCTGGGGCGTCAATGTCTGCGGACTACTAGCTCTCATTCCTCCGAAAATAGGTTTTTCAACCCCCCAACCCCCATTCTTGGGGGGAATTGGGAGAGAGATGGGGGACACCCCCAAACCCCCGCCATCCGCCTCAAGCGGATGCCCCTTGTGGGAATCCCCATTTTCATACTTCGTGGTGACGTGACAATTGTGCATGAGGATTGATGCGGTAGCGCTTTGGGGTTACAATGGGAGTAAGCAACTGAGATTTGAAGTCTATGCCAGGGGGTATCTGATGACAGACTATATTCAGGTAACTACGACTACTGCCAGCCAAAAGGAGGCTGAGAAAATTGCCCGCGCTTTGCTGGAGGCCAAACTGGCTGGCTGTGTACAAATAGTCGGCCCGATATCTAGTACTTATTGGTGGCAGGGCGTTATAGAGTCAGCTCAGGAGTGGCTCTGCCATATCAAGACCAGCCTGCAACTATATCCCCAGGTAGAGACCGCCATCCGACGTCTTCACAGCTACCAGGTGCCTGAGATTCTAGCCTTGCCCGTGGTGGCCGGCAACCCAGACTATCTAAGATGGCTTGAAGATGAGTTGTCCAAGACATAATCTCTCTTGACGCATTAGTCATTTGTCTAACTAGGGGAAGAAGATGTCTTACACTAGAGGAAGAGGGTTAGATGCGAGCGAGCTTAGTAGCGGCGGTGTCCTCCGCCAAAGCCACCTCCACGCCGATTGCCAAATCGCCTGCCACCTCCTCCACCCTTAGGACGAGGCTGTGCTTCAGCTATATCCAGTGTCCGTTCCCTTAACGATTTCCCTTTGAGGCCTTCAATAGCGGCCTGCCCCTCGCTCTTGTCTGGCATCTCCACAAAGCCAAATCCTCTAGGCTGGCCGCTGTGTCTGTCCTTGAGGATATTCACCGAGGCAACCTGTCCAAAGGCCTGAAACAATTCCTGCAATTCTGCCTCGGTGACCTCCCGGTCCAGGTTGCCTACGTAGATATTCATGCTCTACTCCTTACCTACCCAACGCACTTCGCACATGCCTCTTTGAGAGACAAAGGAGGCCGGGGTACTCCCGACCTCCTTTGTTTGGTTACAGCGAGTTAACGCCTTCCAGTAGCTCTGGTCTTGTTGTAGCACTGGCTACAATATACCGGCCTGTCTCCCCGTGGCTCGAATGGTACTTCGGTAGCCTTGCCACATTGCGCACATGTGGCTGGGAACATCTGGCGACTGGACTTGTAGCCCCCACTATAGCCCTGGGAGCCGCCACGCTCAGATTTCCTGGCTTGACGGCAGTTGGGGCACCGTTTAGGCTCATTAGTGTAGCCCTTAGTTGCGAAGAACTCTTGTTCCTCAGCAGTGAAGGTAAACGTGGCCCCACAATCAGCACATTGTAGTGACTTGTCCTCAAAGCCCATTGGATGACCTCCTTTCTTCTTAGTTGGTTAGGGCTGGTCATCCAATGCAAGGGGAAGATCGAATTTGGTTTTACTTGTCAGTTGGCGACCTAAACTATAACCACTTGTTCAAGTATATATCAAAGTCAAGAGGTTTGCAACAAGAATTTTTCGGCGTGCGCCAGAAAAGAGCAGATAGACTTTGGATTTATGGCTGTTGTATACTGATGTTAGAGACAAGGAGGTCAGGGCATGGAGCGGACATTTGAAGCTACTATCGAGAAGCGTGATAGATGGTATATCGGATGGGTGGATGCAGTTCCGGGAGCTTTCAGCCAGGGAAAGACGATTAAAGAGGTTCAGGAAAACCTCAAAGAAGCGGTGCAGCTCATACTAGAAAGCCAGCAGGAACTGAGGGCCAAAGGAGCGGCTGGGAAAATCCTGAAAAGAAAAATTCAGGTTCAAGTGTAGTCTTGTGAAACGCCGTGAGTTACTCAGCCATTTGATAAAAGAAGGCTGTGTTCTTCACAGGGAAGGTGCCAAACATTCAGTCTTCCTAAATCCAGAAAACGGGCATGTTGCCACCGTTCCCCGACACCGCGAAATAGAAATCCTCTTAGCCAGAAAAATATGCCGTCAGTTGGATATCCCAACCCCTAAAGCGGCGGCTTGAGGCTCGCAGCAAGAAGTGGCTGAAGCAAAGTGAAACCCACCGTTTTCTTGGTGTGGTGGGTTTCGTTACACTACTTCTCAGGTTTGGAAAAAGCAAACCCGCTCCCCGGGCTAATGGCGCAGAGCGCGCTATTGTGGGACAGGATGAGATTGCACCTCTACAGGTGGCTCAAAGGCCACAGCCAAGGGTTGGAGAAGCCAATGGTGATTCCGGCGCAAACCAAGTAAACAGATTGCCAAGGTCAAACTGTCGCCAAAACTCGCACTCAAAGACATCACATGCCAAGTCGCATTGATGATGCTGTGCTTCCCGAATCCGCCTGTCCAGAATCATTATCTCTCGATGCATTTGTTTGTGGCATTTAGCGCAAAGCCGCTGAGTATAATGGGGTAAGGCCGCCCATCGCTCGGCAGACTTCTGGAACGCCAACAGAGAATCGGCTGGTAGAGTATCCCAGTTCACTTTAACAGACGCGTAAAGGTTCCAGTAGCCTAGCCCCACCATCCTAACTAACGCCTTTGGTATAACATGGTGGCGTTGCAATGGTTGCTTACTGCCGCAGCGGAGGCAGTGCTTCCGGTCGGTCAATATTGCTCTATCACTCACGCTATACCAATCTCCTTGAGATAACCTATTTCCCTGTTTTCTGCATTATCAGAATTCTTTCGTACTTGGTTGTACGTGTCCATCGTCTTGAGCGCCGCATGTCAGGAATCTCATCGGTGTAGATGAGCTTCTGCACTAGGCAGCCATCACTAACTTCATGAGCCAACTCAGAAATAATTTGGGCTGTAGGTCTCTTCATGCCATTGCGTTCAACGTCACCGAGGACAAGTACACAATACGCGCGTTCTTTAAGAACCCTGTCCATCTGCCTCAAGCACTGTTTCATCTGCGGTACGTATACCTGGTCGCTAGCTGTTAAGGAACGGTCCAATTCTTTCCAATCGGAGACGCCTAAAAACCATAGCCTGAGTCGGTTATCCCTCGCGTAGTCCAGAGCACCAAAATATGGAGGGCTAGAAATAATAGCATCAATAGAATTAGAGGGTAGCGACAAATTCATTGTGTTCTCGTGTAATACCTGCCAAGTCATTTTGTTTCCTAACTGCGTGAAGCCAGTTCGACGATATGCTCGGGCTACCTTAGCAAGAAGTCTGGAGCGCAGGTCTCGGTATGAGTACATCTCCGGAAATTCTTCAGGAGGGTACTTTTTCAAGCGGAGATAAGGAGTAAGGTGACTAGCGGGATAAGAAAGAAACCCAGGGCGAACGTGGTGCAATATGCCCAAGAGGCAAGCGATGAGGAAGTAGTCCTGTCTGTCTTTAAGCACTTGGAAGGCTGTAACAACCTCTTTAAGAGTGTCAGGATGAAAGAACTTTCGGACCCAGTCGGGTACATTATCAACGTTAGTAGTTCGGATACGCGACTCAATTTCTCTCAGGGCCTCCTCTGCTTCGTGCAAAGCCTCTTGCTTGGTGAACGGCGCAGAAAGTTTTCCCCTCGTAATAACATAGGCATATGGGCTAAGGTCATTGGCTACTGCGCGCCGACCCATGATGACACATTCTAATGGCACCACCCCGGCACCACAGAATGGGTCTAGAACAACATCACCTGAGCGGGAGTAGAGCTCAATGAGCACGCGTACCATTCCTGACTTCAACTTCCCAACGTAAGGGGCTAACTGATGCATTGAGCTTTCCCTAGCATTGAATGAGCCAGACCAAAGTCGTGCGTCCATCTCAATTCGCTCTTCGGGTAATAAGCGAAGTTGCCCACTCTGCAATACCATTGTGTTTATCTCCGTGGTTTTCGCTGTTCTATCAGTTTCCCTTTGTGATAGACCTTTGTTTCACGTAAAACGTGCCCCTTACTGTCCTTCATAAGTGCAATGGAGACTTGCCATATATGTTCGTCGAAGTTTTTAGGTGCCACACCGTGCGCGGCTAAAATCTTGGCTGGTAACTGAGTGGTATCTAAATCATGAGGTAAAGGCTCCGGGTTATCCTCTGTTGGCACTTCTCTAGGCATAAGAAAGATGTCTGGCGCAACTCCAAGAGCTGTAGCCGGTGATTTGTTTTTGTATTTGGGGCACAGACGGAGAGGAGTATTACACCTAGCATCTTTGAACACCACTACATCGACATGCTTGCCTCTCTTCACCATCTCGTTCTCGACTCGATTGAAGATGATTGCAGCTGCGCCGTGGGACGGCTGATTAACAATGGCTCCGTCCAAATGGCACCAAAGGATGAATTCATTTGCCCAGAGAGGCCTTTCCGATATGTTGATGCTGTTTCCTTCTCCCCCCTTTACTTCAACAGCTACCATTTCTTTGGGCTTAGATGAAAGCATAACCTGGAAATCAAATCTTTGGGCTGCCCCCTGTAATTGGTACGCGGCGATAAGGTTTGCCCGCTTCATGGTCTCAAGAACAGTCGCAACCAAACCTTGTCTTTGATTAAGTGATGAGGCGATATATGTTCCCCTTATGCTCTCAATGGCGGACCTAAAAACAAGTTTAGAATGGTAATCGGCAGGCTCCACACCGTGAGCTTTTAGAACGTCAGGATGTTTGTTATCAAGGTTACGTAGCAAGTCGATCGCAGGATTTACTTGGGCGGTAGCGCTAGGGTCATTTTGGCAAGGCAACAGCATATTAAAGCCTTACTCCATCACCTTATTAACTGGACATATTCTAACACAGTTATAGAGCTACTACACTTTAACAGTCGCGAATTTAATTTTCTGTTGGCCCAGGAGAAAGCTATGATTGTTCAACGCTTTCCGCCGTTAGCCTGGTAAGAATAAAACTCCCTGGACAGCACCTCGCCCCCTTACATAACCATCTTCAACCTCGGATTCGGGGTTATGCCTGGCAAGCGGCCCCGTTTGGCCACGGGCTTGCCAGCTATCTGGTGCAAATCAGCGGTGAAATCTATGGGCTTGGCCCCGCTGATGTAGCTCCCCACCCCGAAGCTGTCCACCGACGCATCCTCCTGCAGGAAATAGCGGATGCGCTCCGGGTCCAGCCCTCCGCTGACAGTGATTTTCACCTCTTTATAGCCCGCCAGGTCAAGATGAGCGCGTACCTCTTTAACCAGGTCTGGGGTGACCCGCCCCCGCTCTGTAGGGGTATCCAGCCTCACCCCCTGAAGCCGCCCCTTCATAGCCCTGGCCACCAGCACGCTTTCCTCCACCTCGTCCTTGAGTGTATCCACCAGGGAAACACGGGGCACTTCAGGGGGCATGTGCTTGTCAAAAGCCAGGGTAGCCTTAATTGTGTCACCCAGGGTCAATATAAGGGCATGGGGGATGGTCCCCACAGGCTTTGTGCCCGACAGACGAGCGCCGGCGACTGAGGAGCAGCCAGCGCAGCCACCCACCATAGCAGCGTAGTCCATAATGCCAGCGATGAGTGGGTGGACATGGCGCCCCCCGAAACTGATGACTGGTACACCGGCAGCGGCGGTAACACACTCACGGGCGGCGGTGGCCCAGCCGGAGCATTGAGCCAAGATTCCCAGGTAGGCCGTCTCGTAGACACCATAGCTCTGATAAGGGGCGGTGATGCGCAGCACCACCTCTTTTCTCTTCATAGGCTCTCCCTCGGCCAGCGCCCACACCTCCCTCTTGCCCTCGGGCAGCACCTGCCGGAGCAGGGTCAGCACCTCCTCCATGCCGCAGAGGATGCCGTCGTGGGTGGGGAAGACTTCCATGGTGGCCACCGGATTGACGCCTTCGGCACGCAGGATGTCCACAGCGCGGACGAAGTATATGTCGGCGGTCTCTCCAGCGATGATGGAGTCAACGGTCTCAAATTTGGGCTGTGGGAGCTTTCCCTGCTCTGGATAGACCAGCTTAGCCCCCAGCACCTTCTCTATATGCTCCAGGGCATTGTAGTGAGCCTTCTGGTCGAAGGTAGCTACGCAGTCCACTGGCACCTCCACCTGATAGTCCCGGTTACGGGCGTCTTCTACAGTATGCATCACACAGATGTCGGTGCACACTCCACACACGATAATCTTCTCCGGAGCCAATTTCTTGAGCCGGCTCGCCAAATTCGAGCCGAAAAAGGCGCTATAGCGCTTCTTGGGGATAATTTCGCCGGTATAGTCTTGCAGTTCAGGTATGATCTCTGTCTCAACGGTGCCAGCCACACAGTGGCGGGGGAAAACCTTGAACTCAGGATCGTCGGGGTCATGGTTGTCGCAAAGGAAGAAGATTTTAGAGCCTTTGGCCAGTTCTGTCTTCAGAAGCCTTTGAACATTGGGGATAATGCGGCGGGCCTGAGAGCCCAAATATAGCGAGTAGCCCTCCTCGAAAAAGCCGCGCACCATATCTATCACCACCACTGCGTTGGCCATGGTTTACCTCCACGTAGGAAGCGATATTGGAATTACTTTGAGGAATCGGGGTTTTGGGGTGTCGTGGGCAGGGGCTTAAACCGCATCCTGAGCAGACCTTTAATGTCTTCCGTAGCGGTCTTAAACACCTTGACCTTGGTACCCGGGTCCTCTATCCAGGTCACCGGTATTTCTTTTATCTTGTAGCCCTTGCGGCAAGCTAGGATGAGGAGTTCAGTGTCGAAGAACCACATGTTGTTGCGGACTAGGGGCACCAAATCCTGAGCAGCACGGTGGCTTATCGCCTTGAAGCCGCACTGGGCATCGCAGAAAGGAGTAAAGAACATGGCTTTCAGCAGCAGATTGTACGCCCTGGAGGTCAGTTCTCGTTTGAAACAGCGTGTTGTCTTAGCTCCTGACATGAGTCTGGAGCCGATAGCTATATCATACCCGTCTTCGATGGCCTTAACTAAGGTAGGAAAAGCGTTGAGGTGAGTGGACAAATCAACATCCATGTAGCTGATAATGTCGGCTGGGCTGCCTAAGATGGTCTGGCGTAGCGCCCGCCCCCGTCCCTTCTCCGGTAGATGGACATATCTCACGTCAGGATACTCCAGGGAAAGCGCTTGGGCAATGCTCAACGTATTGTCGGTAGAGCCATTATCAGCGATGACGATGGTACACTTGGATGGCAGATTCTCCTTAAGGAATTGGCGCAGTGTGGTGACACTCTGGGCTATCTGTTCCTCCTCATTATATACGGGTATTATCACATCAACTGTGGACATCAGCCCCTCCCGTCAAAGACTCTCTGAACAACCAGGCCGCTTCAAAGTGCCCTGAATAGGCCCTGGAAATAATTTACGCCGAATTTATGGTGATAGTCAAGTGCTCCACGGCGCTACAATCTGGACTATAGGAGGCCTGGCCATAATCATGGCATGCTATTGAGATAAACTCTGTATTCCTCCAGGAGCGTCGTCGCCTGGTCTGGCTGCCCACCCTGCAATGCCTCCAGAACTGCCTCCAGAAGTTGCACTTCATAGGTAAAACGCACCACAGGAGCCCAACCGCAGCAGGCCTGGGCCGTATCGGCACGCCAGAGCAGCGTCTGCTTAATCTCTATCATGCGCTGAATCTCGTCCAGACACTGCTGGCGCTGCTCTGTATAAGCCAGTCTATCTCTGAGAGCTTGCAACTGCTCATCGTTGATCAGTAACATTCCAACCTGCCTGGGAAAGACTTAATGTTTGAAGTGGCGCACTCCGGTAAACACCATGGCCATACCATAGCGGTCGGCAACCTCAATGGCCTCCTTATCTCTGACCGAGCCACCTGGCTCGATGACAGCGGTTGCGCCAGCCCGAGCGGCTAACTCTACCCCATCGGCGAAGGGGAAGAAAGCATCCGACCCTACTACGCTGCCCTTGGCTCTGCTCTCAGCACGCTTCAGTGCCAGCTCTACGCTGACCACACGGCTGGGCTGCCCCGCCCCCATTCCCAGCAGGGCCTGGTCTTTCACCAGCACAATGGCATTGGACTTGATATGTTTCACCGCCCGCCAGGCAAAGAGCAGATCGGACCACTCCTGAGGAGTAGGCTGGCGCTTGCTCATGATGCGGAAGCTGGAACGCTCCTCGGTAACCGCATCATATGTCTGCACCAGCAGGCCAGCCTTAACACGACGCAGATCAAGCTCATCAGCTCGTCCTGGACGCAGCAGGCCGGTGGCCAGCAAACGCAACCCAGACTTTTTCTTGAGCAAGTCCAGCGCTGGCGGCGCAAACTCCGGGGCAATGATACCGTCGTAATGGGTCTTGTCTATCTCCTGGGCCAGCGCCAGGTCTATTGTCCGGTTAACGGCCACGATACCGCCGAAGGCAGCCACAGGGTCACCGGCCAAAGCCCGGCGGTAAGCCTCAGTAAGGTCAGTGTGGCTAGCCAGGCCACAGGGGTTATTGTGTTTGATGATGGTCACGGTGGGTGGCTCGAAGTCGCTCGCCACTGTCAGGGCAGAGTCCAGGTCAAGGATATTATTGAAGGACAGCTCCGGACCACTTAGTTGCACTGCCGAGGTTAGGTTTGACCCAGACGCTGCACCGGGAGCCACCTCTTTATAAAAGGCAGCTCGCTGATGAGGGTTCTCGCCATAGCGCAGGTCAAGGCGCTTGTTCAGGGCGATGGTCATTTCCTGAGGAAAGCCCGTCTGGTTACCTCGCAAATACTGAGCGACAGCCGTATCATAGAAAGCCACATGCTGAAAGGCCTTGTAAGCCATTTTGCGGCGCATTTCCAGGCTTACCGAGCCCTTGCTTAGTTCGGCAAGCACCGGGTCGTAGTCAGCCGGATCACAGACCACCAGCACATGGGGAAAGTTCTTGGCAGCAGCCCGTAGCATAGTGGGGCCGCCAATATCGATGTTCTCTAAAGCATCCTCCAGGCTGACGCCAGGCTTGGCCACAGTCTGGAGAAAAGGATAAAGGTTGACCGCCACCAGGTCAATGCCTTGAATTTTGTGGCGGGACATTTCCTCGCGGTGGGCGGCGAGATCCCGGCGGGCCAGGATGCCGCCATGAATAAAAGGGTGAAGAGTTTTGACCCGGCCATCAAGTATCTCTGGGAAGCCGGTAATCTGGGAGACGCTCTTTACCGCCACCCCGGCCTGGGATATCTCCTTCAGAGTGCCACCGGTGCTGAAAAGCTCAAAACCCAGCTTCTCCAAGCCTTTGGCGAAAGGCACCAACCCCGTCTTATCAAAGACGCTCAGGACAGCCCGCATAAGACCTCCTAGCTTTTTATTATGACTCTATTATCCCCGGTTTGGGGCACCACCTGTCCTATGATCTTGGCTGACGGCAGTGCCTGGGTAAATCGTGATGCTGTTTTGTTAGCGCAAATAATCACCATACCGATGCCCATATTGAACACGTGATACATCTCGGCCTGGTCCACCTGACCCAGTTTTTGAATCAGAGAAAAGATGGGAGGCACTGTCCAGCTTCCCATCTGGATAGTGACGGCCAGGCCGGTGGGCAGGATACGGGGTAGGTTATCCTCAAAACCTCCGCCGGTGATATGAGCCAATCCCTTCACCTGGGGAAGTAGTGGCTTCAAATCACGATAATAGCAGCGATGTGGCTCCAACAACACCTCCGCCAGGCTGCGGCCCAGTTCCGGATGATATTGCCTTAGCCGGGGAGCATCTTCTTTGCCTTTGATCTGGAAAACACTCCTCACCAGGGAATAGCCGTTTGTGTGTAGCCCGCTAGAGGGCAGCCCTAACAGGACATCCCCAGCTTTAATGCTCTGACCATCAATAATCTTGTCCTTCTCTACCGCACCAACGATGAAACCCACCAAATCATAATCGCCCTCAGCATAGAGGCCGGGCATCTCGGCAGTCTCACCCCCGATAAGGGAGCATCCTACATCGCGGCAGGCCTGGGACAGTCCCCTGACGATGGCTTCAACCTGCTCTGGGACAAGCTTGCCCATAGCCACATAATCCAGAAAGAAAAGAGGCTCAGCGCCCAGAGTGAGGATGTCATTGACACTATGATTGACCATGTCAATGCCAACGGTGTCATAGCTGTCCAGAACGGAGGCCACCTTGAGCTTGGTACCCACTCCATCTGCACTAGCCACCAGCACTGGTTGCTTGAAGCCGGTTAGCTGGAAGAGGCCGCCAAAGAGGCCCACCGGGGCGAGCACCCCAGGGCGATATGTACTGGCAGCATGTTTTTTGATGAGCTCAACGGTTCGATTGGCTGCTTGGATGTCAACGCCGGCGGCAGTATAACGTGAGGTTTCTGGGGTCAAGATAGCTCCCCTCCGTGGAGAGCCACCTCACGCTCCCTGCCCCCCACCTCAAAAGCCAGTTTGTCCATCTCCAGTTGCACTGGAATGGGGTATTGCCCGGTGAAACAGGCCAGGCAAAAGATCTCGCGAGGCAAATTCACCGACTTCACCAGCCCTTCCACACTCAAATAGCCCAGGGAATCAGCCCCGATGAAATCTCTTATCTCCGGGACTGTCTTCTGGGCAGCGATAAGCTCACCCCGAGTAGCCATGTCCACTCCGAAAAAGCAAGGATAGCGTAGAGGCGGAGCACAGACGCGCATGTGTACCTCGCTCACTCCGGCCCGGCGCAGCATGCGGATCACACGGGGCGTTGTAGTGCCACGGACGATGCTATCATCCACCACCACCAGCTTGCGTCCAGCAAGCACCTCAGGCAAGGGATTGAACTTGAGCTGGACACCAAGCTCCCTGATCCTCTGGTCTGGCTCGATGAAGGTACGGCCCACGTATCGGTTCTTGAGCAAGCCCTCACTGAAGGGTATCCCCGACTCCTGGGCATAGCCGATGCCAGCTACTGTGGCGGAGTCAGGTACTCCCATCACCAGGTCAGCCGCCACTGGATGTTCCCTGGCCAGTTGTTGGCCCATCGCCTGGCGGGCGAGATATAACAGCCGGCCCTGGATAACGCTATCCGGCCGGGCGAAGTAGATATACTCAAATATACACAATGCCTTCTTAGCGGATTCTTCTCTAAAGCTGCTGAGCCCATTCAGGTCTACGACTAGCACCTCCCCCGGTTCCACCTCGCGTTGGAAATGAGCTCCGATGTGGTCCAGGGCACAGCTTTCCGAAGCGATCACCCAGCCGCCGTTAAGCTTGCCCAGGCAGAGTGGCCGTACCCCCAGCGGGTCGCGTACCCCAATGAGGCTGTCCTTGGTCAAAATCACAAAGGAATAGGCCCCTTGGAGACGCCGCATGGCATATCTTATCTTATCAGCCAGGCTTTTCCCCGGTGAGGCGAGAATGAGGTTGGCCGCCACCTCAGAATCAGTGGTGCTGTTGAAAATATAGCCCTGTTCGGTCAGCTCACGCCTCAAGTAGGCAGCATTGATGAGATTGCCGTTATGGCCCAGGGCCAGTGGCCCGCCAGGACCCTCTACTACAATAGGCTGGGCATTGGACAGCCGACTTGAGCCCGTAGTGGAGTAGCGATTATGACCTATGGCAATGTGACCCTTCAGATGTCCCAGTGCCTCTTCGTTGAAGGCCTGGGACACCAATCCCATCTTGGTATGCACCCTGATGATCTTGCCATCGGAAGACGCTATTCCAGCGCTTTCCTGACCACGGTGCTGTAGAGCGAACAAGGCGAAGAAGGTGAGCCGGGCTACTTCTTCGCCAGGGGCATATACTCCGAAGATGCCACAGGACTCTTGCCAATCCTTAAACAATAGGACTGTCTCCCTCACTCCCTGGCTCTCCAGTCTAATTATAGGACTTACCCTGGCTCAAATCAACCTGTCACCCTGGCCTTGAGCCAATCTAGGGCTAATTTCATGGCCGTCTCATCCAGGCGCAGCCGATGCCCAGCGCCAGGGATAACCCTTATTTCCTTGGGCTCTTTTGCCTGATGATACAGAGACCAGACTTGCTCCAGAGGCACCACCTCATCCCGATCGCCCTGGATCAAGAGCAATGGCCGGGGTGAGAGCTTGCTAACCCACTTAATAGGATTAACCGCCACAAAGCCTTTAGACCACTCCTCCAACGACGGCGGAAAGTCAGCATCTTTGATGATACCTCCCCGTCGAGCTAACTCAAGTCCGTCCACATTCCCAAATTTGAAGTTGACGGGACAGGCGCAGCTCACCAAACCGGATACCCTGGAATCCTGGGCCGCTACACAGATGGAAATGACAGCGCCGGCGCTGAAGCCCATAAGCCAGAGGCAGTCAACCTTTGGATGCAGAAACTCTATAGCAGCCCGGAGGTCACGGCTCCATCCCAGCATGTCGAAGTTGCCACCGCTAAGCCCGCAGCCCCGAAAGTTGAATATGAGTGTGGTGAAGCCAGCGCCGCAAAAACGCCGAGCCAATAACGGGTAGCCCTGGTCATCGGCGGCTTTGACCTGCGCTGGAATGCCATGACAGATAATCAGGCCAGGGCCAGGCGTTTTATCAACTCGTTCCGGTACATGCAGACGACCTATTATGTCCAGCCCATCTACAGACAGGTTAATCGGATCCTCTTTGTAATTCATTTTCCCTAAATCCTCAGCCAGACAAAAAATTCTCGGTTTCCCGCCGGCCCCAGAATGGGCGAGGCGACCAATCCTTTGAGTCGGAAGCCCTGGGCAGTGGCCCAGGCAATGAAGCGGCCCAAGACCAGAGCATGTACCTGAGGGTCTTTAATAACACCCCCACGGTCCACCTCTTTCCTGACCGCCTCAAACTGCGGCTTTATAAGGACAATTAGGCTGCCCTTCTCTCTGAGCAGGCTGACTGCGCTGGGTATCACCTTGGTCACCGAGATAAAGGAAACGTCAATGGTGGCCAGGTCAATCTTCTCAGAGATTGGTATAGGGTAGCGGGCGTTGACCCTCTCCAGAACCACCACTCTGGGGTCTTGCCTTAAATGGTAATTCAGTTGTCCCCGGCCAACGTCAACGGCATAGACCCTGCTTACCCCTCGTTTGAGCAGGCAGTCGGTGAATCCCCCTGTAGATGCCCCGACGTCAACAACCACCAGACCAGACAGATCAAGGCGAAACTCATCTAGGGCATGGGCCAGCTTGAGACCACCCCGACTGACGAAGGGAGGCGGCTGGCGAAGCTCGATGCTGGCTGCTTCATCTACCAGGCCGGCTGGCTTGCTCGCTGCCTCACCCTCCACCTTGACCTCCCCGGCCATGATTAAGGCCTGGGCCTTGTGGGGGCTCTCCGCCAGGCCCCGTTCCACCAGAAGTAGATCAAGACGTCGCTTGGGCATAGCACTATAGCATAGACCGCCGCAGAGCGAAGGTCAAGGGTTGCTGGTGAGAGGTAGCCCTGATATAATTACAGTTTGCTGGCAACTGCTGGGGATTCGTCTAGCGGTAGGACAGCAGACTCTGGATCTGCATGGCCAGGTTCGAATCCTGGATCCCCAGCCAGTATGGAAGCATTCCGAACTTCTCTTAGAAAAGAAACAACTAGTTCCTCTTTTGCAGCAGCTTCTGTCTTCTCGGCAGGAAAACGAGACTACGCAATGAGGGATACAAAATATGATTAAGAAAGGCAAAGAGCTAGCAAAGTATCTTAGAGGCAAGAGGGTGATTGTTGTGGCAGGCGAGCTATGCAATGAGATAGCCTTTGACGGGAAGAAGCTCTTGGATTATGCTGCGGAAATAAGCAACAAGCTTGGCGCTCCTGTGGCTGCCACGGGGAACACTGCCCTTACTTTGAAAGATAAGGGGGTGAAGTCGGTGAAGAAGACGTGGGCCATAGAGCTGATGAACTGTATGCGGTGGCCCTGGGAAAAGGAAAAGGAGCATCCTCAGATTGCGGATGAGAAGCCTCAAGTCCTTCTGTTTATTGGCTATCGTGCTCCAATTGCTCAGAGCTTGGTTGCCACAGTCAGGAAAGAAGATGGCAAAACCGTGGTTGTGGGAAGTACCTATGTGGAAAATGCAACCTATTCGTTCCCCAACGCCTCGTCGCTCACACAATGGGAACACAACTTGAAGGAATTTGTGGATTCTCTGGAGGGCATATGAGCGAGAAGCTACTAGAGCAACTGCAGGCAAAGAAAGCGCTAAAAGTGCCGGTGGAAGAGTTTCTTAAGTCTGTGGGCTATAGGTCTGTCACATGTCCCATCACTAAAGAATTCATGGCCAAGCCTGATTTCTATGGGAAGCGCGAGGAACATACGGTTGCTGTATACGTAGTGATGGACCCAAGGAAAATAGACAATGACCTTTCAAGAGTGAAGACGGTCAGTTTTCAACTGGGCAGGTCTGTAGATTATGTGTTGTTGCTTCCCGCCTTTGAGGAGAAGAAATTGGTGGAATTGGTCTGTCTTAATGAAGACAAGGCCTTGAAGAAAATTATTAAGGACAAATTCACTATCTGGATGTGGGATGCAGGGAAGAAAAAGGCTGTGGCCTATTTTAACTTGCCCAGTGACAAAGCTGTGCGAGAGCAAATTGAAGATAAGGGAAATATTGTGGCGAAATCTAGGGGGCAGTGAGGCTTTGAGGCTGGCAAGCAACCTGGATTATTCCGGCGCTGGGTGCCGATGCAGATGTGTGAGAAGAAGTTTAGCTCTAAGGACCTCTTAGGACAACTCCGGCCAGCGCCGGACCTGGCATATGAGTTCAGCAATGAAGAGGTTTTAGAAGGCGTTAAGTTTTTTATCCGATATGTTGGCTACACTCTGGAGGAGCTAAAGGAACAGCGAGAAGCTGGGGGATGATCCCCAGGAACCGAGGTGCATTGCTACACGAGTTGGTGTTGGATATATGTTCCTAACGCCTGAGAGATCTTCCCAGACGACTTGCTAAAGATAAGACCTTTCTTGGGAAGGTCATTTGTTTTCTACGAGCTTTCCCCATTGATTTGCCCCCCGCTATTATGGTGACACTATGTCACAAGTCACCACAATAATACCGAACCGATGTGATGCCGTCCTGCTATCGCGTATTTGGGCTGGCTCTCCTAGTAGAAGATGTGGCCTGGAATGCATCAACGTTGCCGATTTCTTGAAGGCATTACCGCTATCGCTCTGCAATGCCAGCTACGATATACTCGGTGAGGGGCGGAACTTGGGAAGAGTGATCTCAGGGCTAATGGGCTCAAAAACTACCGCTACCGGCATACCGATATAGACATCCTTGGGAGCACAGCCCACAATATTGGTAGTTAGGCGCACACCCTCTGTCAGTTCGACGATGGCAAAGACATAGGGCACCTCCTGTGCAAAGCCAGGCGTCACGTTCTGATGAATGACTGTGAAGGTATGAACAGTCCCTTTGCCTGAAGAACGTACCCACGCCAGACGCTGGGACATACAGTTGATGCAAAGTGGACGTGGGTAGAACTGAAAACGTCCACAGTCGCGGCATTTCTGGAGCAGCAACTCCTGTCTCTGACAACCTTGCCAGAAGGGTTTAGATATCTCATCAGGTACAGGTATCGGCTTCAGGTATCCAGCCATTGTATCTCCCTTATACACCGATTGATTATCACTCGTTGCTCAGGATCGCTGTAGCTGCGCTGGACAGGAAAACGCCTGTGCCATGAGCCAGGGCTAACTTCACATTGGGCACCTGCCGCAGCCCACAATCACCCCGTAGCTGCCGCACAGCCTCAATAATCAAGAAGATGCCCCGCATGCCAGGATGATTGGAGGATAGACCTCCACCGTCGGTATTCACTGGGAAACCACCACCAGGGGCAGTACGTTGCCCTGAGACAAAATGGCCACTCTCACCGCGAGGGCAGAAGCCAAGGCCCTCCAGGTTCAGCATAACCGTAATGGTGAAGGAATCATAAATCTGAGCGATATCTATGTCTTCAGGCTTTACGCCGGCCATCTCGAAGGCTTTACCCCCAGAGATACTGGCGCCATTATCCGTGAAATCTTTCATCTGACTCATCACAGTGCCGTGACTAAGGGCTTCACCCCAGCCGAGGACATACACCGGCCGTTGCCGAAGGTCCCGAGCTCGCTCTGCTGAGGTAACAACCACTGCCCCCCCGCCATCGGAGATGACGCAACATTCCAGAAACCTCAGCGGCGTCGAGATCATTCTGGAGTTCAACACCTGTTCTATGGTCAAGGGCTGTCGAAACATAGCGTGGGGGTTGAGGGATGCCCACTTACGGGTTGCTACCGAGATCTCGGCGCGCTGAGCATCAGTCGAGCCAAACTCATAGGCGTGGCGCTGGGCAGCCAGAGCATAGCACCCCACTACGGTTTGCCCATAGGGAAGCTCAAAACTGTTGGGGCCACCCATTGGAGGAAGAGGACCGCCGGTTCCGATGGATATCATGTCTGACAAGGCGGTGCTGCCATATGTAATGAGCGCCACCTTACAGACACCGGCGGCGATAGCAATTGCAGCATGACCCACGTGTGTGATGAAAGAAGGCCCGCCTATACAAGTTGAATCTATGTAGGTGGGCCTTATTCCCAGATATTCAGCCGTAACTAAAGCCTCCACAGGGCTAAGCCCCGCGGTGAAGTAGGCATCTACATCATCTTTTTTCAGCCCGGCGTCCTCAAGTGCGCCTTTGGCACATTCCATCTGAATCTGCTGAGTGGTCACACCGGGGGCACGCCGCAATGGGTACTCATGTATACCAACAATCGCCGCTTTCTTAGTGATGAAACTCATATAGTGCCCCTCCTGTCGTTCAAGGCTCAGTGAGGGAAAAGAACACTTGAATTCTATCATAAATGTGAAGAGAATCACTATTGGGCAGAAGAGACAAATCCTGCACCTTCTTACTAAACACCTGCTGGGAGAAATCGGTCATGCTGGTGTTGCCATCGGCACCATGAAGTATGAAAATGGGGATTCCACAAGGGGCGTCCGCCTGAGGCGGATTGGCGGGGGTTGGGGGTACCCCCCAGTCCCACAAACTTCCCCCAAGAATGGGGGTCAGGGGGTTGAAAAAGCTATTTTCGGAGGAATCTTGTCAAGAATTATCCAGCTAGGCTGGATTAATGACAAATTTATTAACCAAGTCTACCGTTTGGGTTACATTCAACCTCTGAAAGAGCAAAGAGAAGCGACTTTCCAATGTCTCCCTTATCCCGCTGAGATTTTCTTCAGGGAGGCCCCACATTTCCTTCTTGAAATCACCAAACGCCCTCTTTCGAGTCTTGTACAGGAATTGCTCGTCTGTTTCCCCTTGCTTTCTTTCGCTGGGATATTTATCCGCAAGATGTCTATATATCTTATTCAGCAGCTCTTTGGGGAAATACGAGCTATCATAGATGAGGTTCTGAAATCCTGTGGCCAGGTGCACTTCTGCCGTGCCAACTTTCGGGAATACACCAAATGCCTCGTCAGGAAGAGTGGAGGCTCCATGTTGCACAGCACCAGCCAGGCCATACTTGTCCCGTGCCACTCTGGACAGTTCTTCCAGAGTTTTGAAATCAAGTTCGACATTGGCAATTGACCCGTCAGGTAAAACAACTCCCCCATGAGTTGTCCCGGTCTGTACGCTGATTTTAGAGATGCCCTTGGCCTTGGGCCCCAACACAGAGAGATACCCCACCATAAAGGCTCTCAGGTCTTCCACAGTGCTATTTTGCTTGCCTACTTCCCCGATCTCACCACCCACGGAGATAGTTACCCCTTTAGGCTCAATATTGCGTATGAATTTGGTCAAATCACCGGTGACCAGACAGTTCTTTTCCTGCTCTTCCTCAAGGCTCTGTTTTTCTAAATCTACAAGGGTAGAGGCATCTATATCGATGTTCAGAAATCCAGCGGCTACTGCCTCCCGGATTAGCTCCTTCATCGCCTTCAGTTCCGCCTCAGGCTCGGAGTGATATTTGCTTCGGCTAACTTGAAAATGGTCTCCCTGAAGAAAAACAGGCCCTTTGAACCCCTCCCTGATTGCCGCAGCCAACACACAGGTAGCATACTCCCCCGGGCTCTGTTTAGTATAACCTATCTCAGAGCGAGCAATCTCTAAGATAAAAGCGCCGACTCTATCTTTCAGAGCAGCCCTGAAGACAGCCCTGGCCACCTGATAGGTGAGTCCACGAATATTCATCGCCGGGACTGTTATGTTATGGTAAAGCCCTTTGCCTGCTGCTTCATAGAGGCCCTGGATGCTTGCAGGGAAAATCCCATAGCTAGCAGCTAACTCCCGGATTTCCCTTTGGCTTTTGTCTTTAGCCTGGGTGCCGGCGCCAAAGACGATGTCCTCTACCAGAGCGTCAATTCCGTCAGGAGTGATGGAAGCATCTTTCATTTCTTTAGTCCACCTCAGCAGCTATTCGTATGCGGTTATATGTGCAAAAGATGGGGTTCATATGCCTTTATTGCACTGGCATAGCGCGTAAAATGGTCCGGCGTCCATTATATCTTTCAACGTCGTACTGCGTCTCAACATTTACCAAGCTAAATCTTCCGATGACCTTTTCAATGGGGACAGCAATAATTTTGCCGCTCTTATAGCTCACCATTTTCCCAAAATCTCTGTTCATCACCAAATCAACAGCAGCAATGCCAAAATACCTTCCCATTCTTCGGTCATAAGCACAGGGAGCGCCGCCGCGTTGCAGATAGCTCAAAGCGATGCTTCGTGCATCCAGCTTTGTAGCCTTGTAGATTTCATCAGCCAGGAATTCACCAATCCCACCAAGAGTTTTATGGCCAAAGCTATCCACCTCTTCCCCCTTTACAAATTCGGCGACTCCCGCAGGCTTAGCCCCCTCTGCCACCACGATGATATCGTACCTGGCTCCCGCCCTTCGCCCCTCCAGCACTAGCTCATTCACCTTCTCAATCGAAAAATCGTGCTCCGGGATCAGAATGATGAAGGCCCCACAAGATTCTCCCCCCTCCAAGGCCAACCAACCTGCGTGTCTGCCCATTGTCTCCACCACAAATATTCTCTTGTGTGAACCAGCGGTGGTCCGCAGTCTATCTACCTCCTCAGTGATGACGTTCAAGGCCGTCTCAAATCCCAGCGTATAATCAGTCTCTGGAAGATCTTTGTCAATTGTTTTGGGAATGCCAACAACATTCACCCCTTCTTGCGCTAGCCTTTTAGCGACACTCAGGGTATCATCTCCACCAATGGCTATCACCACATCCAATCCTAGCCTATCTATATTGTTCAACACTGCTTTCGACTGATCATGCTTGGGATTGTAGGGATTCGTCCGCGAAGTCCCCAAGTAGGTCCCCCCATATCTATCCCAGGTTCTGACTATCTCCTGATTCAAGGGCACAATATATCCCTGACCATCCCGACTGGTGGGTTCAGCAAAGATTAGCCCCTTCCACCCATCCCGAATCCCCAGGACCTCGTATTGGGTATTCCTCTCCCGCCGAAGTTGCTCATCTAGCGCAGTTTTGACTACCCATTTGATGGCGGGGTTTAGCCCAGCACAGTCCCCGCCCCCGGTCAGAATGCCTATCCTACACTTCTTCATGGCTCGATTATAGAGCCGATAGGTATAAGTGTCAACAAACCAGACACCCAAGTTAAATAAACAATAAACCCCTTCAGTGGTGCGGAATGGGACATCCCCGCTCCACCTCAGAAGCGCTCCGGACGAACCAGTGCGTCTATACCTCCGTCGACATAGTAGACAGCCCCATGAACATAGGAGGCTTCAGGACTTAGGAGGAAAGCTACCACTGCAGCTATTTCTTCAGGATTGCCGAACCGCTTCAGCGGAATAGGTATTGCCCTGACTAAATCGCCGGTGGTGGGATCGTCGAGGCATCTTTGAAGCAGGGGAGTTTTGGTGTTGCCAGGCGCTACTGCATTCAGCCGCACACCAGCGCCCCCCCACGTTGCTGCCCGTCTTCGCACTGCGCGCGCTACAGCGTTTTTCGATCCCATGTAGACAACGCCAGTCCGAGGCCGAGGAGTTTGGTCCTCAAAAACTACGGGATCGCTCAGTTCTTTGACTATACGGTTAGCTTCTGCCTCGTTGTGATCCAGTAGCGCTAAGACCAAAGGATACTGTTCCATTAGAACCATCTGCGCTGAATTTGAGGAGATGACAACTGCCGTTGGATTTTTACCCCGTTGCAAAAGATCAAACAAGCCATCTAGCAGGTCTACCACGCCGAAGTAGTTCACAGCAATGAGGAGGGGGAGGTTTTTCTCTTCACCACCCAGCCCTGCAGCAGCCACAAAGCGATCAAGACGGTTACCGCAGTGCCGTTTCACTTCTGCGATGGCGGCCATGCGCCCCTCTCTGGTAGAGATATTAGCAATGATTTCAGCATTCCTGAGATCAATTCCTATGACTTTTTCTCCCGTCTTCTCCAAACGCGCGCGGACAGCAGCTCCAATGCCAGACGCCGAGCCAGTAATGACTGTCGTCATTGCCAGAACCCCCTTCTTATACATCTTTCTGATACGGTGTCAGACCCACATACGTTCTAGGACTACATTTTTCGACGTAGTTGTATCATGCCAATGTCATGCTGTCAACAACCGCTCCAGTTCAGAAACGATCCGGACGAGCTAGTGAGTCAATACCACCGTCAACATAATAGACAGATCCATGAACATAGGAAGCATCTGGACTTAAAAGGAAGGATACCACTGCAGCTATTTCTTCGGGTTCCGCGAACCGCCCCAGCGGAATAGGTATGGCCCTGACCAAATCGCCAGTGGTGGGATCGTCTAGGCTTCGTTGAAGCATTGGGGTTTTGGTGTTGCCAGGTGCTACCGCATTCAACCGCACACCGGCGCTACCCCATGTCGCTGCCCGCCGTCGCACTGCTCGCGCCACAGCATTCTTAGATGCCATGTAGACAACGCCTGTACGAGGCCGAGGAATTTGGTCCTCGAAGGCTATGGTATCGCTAAGCTCTCTTACTATGCGATTTGCTTCTGCCTCATTGTGGTCCAGTAGAGCCAAGACAAGAGGATACTGATCCATCTGCAACATCTGTGCTGAGTTTGAGGCGATGACCACCGCCGCCGGATTGCTTCCCCGCCGCAAGAGGTCTAACAGCCCATCCAGCAGATCAACTACGCCAAAGTAGTTTACAGCCATGAGGAGGGAAAGGTTCTTCTCTTCACCACCCAGTCCGGCGGCAGCCACAAAGCGATCAAGGCGATCACCGCAGCGCCTTTTCACACTCGCAATAGCTGATGCGCGACCTTCTTTGTTAGAGACGTCGGCAATGATTTCGGCCTTTCTGAGATCGATTCCGATGACTTTTTCTCCAGCTTTCTCCAAACGCGCGCGGATAGCCGCTCCTATGCCTCCTGCCGACCCCGTAATAACTGTGGTCATTGTCATAACCCCCTTCCTGTACGTCTTTCTCGCACGTGCACCCGTATTCCTTCGTCTTGAGGCTGGGGAATATCCCGCAGCTCCACTTCTCCATTCTTGAAATAGACAGCTCGCATTGTCTCGCTCCCTCACACGGAAAACATGTTTCAGATGCTGCCGGTCATCTCCATCAAACCTAAGTCTGTTACTATCTTCCTCAGATCGTCAATATGGGCTTGAGGTATAGCATCACACCCGTCCAGTGGGTAGACCATGCCATATTGGGCATACTTGGATACCCCCAATCTGTGATAAGGTATCAGCTCAATCTGCCTGTATCCCAGTCCGGCCACAAACCTGGCCATGTCTTTGATGCTTTCAGCCGAATCGTTGCATCCCGGAATAACAGGGATTCTCACGATGACATCCTGAGGAGACTTGACAGAGAGGACTCTCCTCAAGTTGCCAACGATCAGTTCGTTTGACTGTCCTGTCAGCTCCCTGTGCCTGACTGGGTCCATGTGCTTAAGGTCAACTTGCAGCAGGTCCACATGTTTCAGCACAGCCTCGAAGTGTTCCCACGGTGCGTGGGCACAGGTTTCCAGACCCGTATGTAGATAGATCCCCTGGGCAGCTTCAAGCAACTCTGCTGTGAACCGGTATTGGGCCAGCGGCTCGCCACCTCCGATGGTCATGCCACCGCTTGACCTCCGGTAGAAGGGCCTGTCCTTCTCAACCTCCGCTATCACCTCATCAACACTCATCTCAAGGCCAACAACTTTCAGGGCGTCTTCACGGCACACCCTGGCACAAAGACCGCAAGAGTCACACGCCTGCCGATGAACTGACGGCTTTCCCTGTCCGTTCATGTGCAGCCCTGCCACAGGACATGCAGCGAAACATGGACCACCGCATGCACTGGCCCCAACACAACGGGATGCGATGAACCCCAGCTCAGGTCCGCTCTTCTGCGACTCCGGATTGCAGCACCAAAGGCAACGTAGCGGGCATCCTTTCAAAAAGACCAGTGTCCTGATCCCGGTGCCATCATGTACGGAGTATCTTTGAATATTGAAAACCCGGCCCTTTGTGTTGCCTGCCAACTTCCTCTTTTTACCTCACTATAGCCCGTGCTCAGTCCTGCTGATAATGTCGTCCTGAACCGTCTTCTCCAGCTCAACGAAGAAGGCACTGTAGCCAACAACGCGAACCACGAGGTCCCTGTACTTCTCAGGGTGCTTCTGGGCATCCCGCAAGGTCTCTGCACTGACTACGTTGAATTGGATTTCCCATCCACCGAGATCAAAGTAGGTTCTGATCAGATTGGCCCATTTGAGCATGCCGGCTTTTGTCTCCAATGCGGCCGGGTGCATCTTCATGTTGAAGATCGTTCCCTGAACACAGTTTATATGCTCCAGGGTGGCGACTGATTTTATGTCAGCTGTAGGCCCATTAACATCAGTGCCCTGAGCCGGTGAACAAGCATCGCTCAAGGGGGTCCCTGCTTTCCGCCCGTCCGGAGTGGCACCGCACAGCGCCCCGTTAACTATATGTGTGACCACCGGAGCGATGGTGGCTCCATAGCCCTGGCCAGGTCTGGTCTCGTGCTTCCGCAGCTCCTTTAGCAGGATATTGAGGCAATTCTTGGCCACGTTATCCACATACGGATCGTCGTTCCCATACTTGGGGGCGCAGCGGCACAGTTCTCGGATTTGAGGTCCGGTTGGCTTTGTGCTGCTGTCTTCGAAATTCGTCTCCAGCGCGTGCTTCAACTGGGTCATGGTGATGACGCCGTCATCAAAGACGAGCTTTCTAATGGCGGCAATGGAGTTTGCCAGATTGGCTATTCCCACAATGCAGACGACCACAGCCCTATTTCCGTATATCGCACCACCATCATAGTAGCTTTTACCTCTCTTGATGCAGTCCCTGGTAAGTGAGGAGAGATAGGGACACGGTCGATACGTGGCATGCAATTCCACTATCGGCAATACCTGCATGAACATCAATCTGGACCACAATCTCGCCTGTTCGGTATAGGCCAGCATAATGTCGTCAAAGGTTTTCCAGTCCAGCATGCTACCGGCGCCCGATGTTAGGGGAGATCCGGTGAAGGGGTCTTTCCCCTGCATCATAAGTTCGAGAAGCCTGACCAGACTCAAAAGATGCATAGGCAGCCCCTCAGTCCCCTTCCCCCCAAAGACAATCTCGGAGCAGCCGATAATATTGTAGTCATAAGCATCCTCTTTGGTAATGCCGGGAACATACGCCAGTTGACTGGGGATTATCACCTCATCGTTAAACAAAGCAGGGTGCCCTCCGCCATGCGCTTTGATGGCCTCGAGGCACTTCATCATGAACTTGTCCGGCGTTCGCTTGTGTATCCTGGCTGATACACACGGCTCATGAAGCAGCATGTTGCTGGAAACGTCCAGCAGGAGATAGGACAGGGCATTTGTGGCATCATAGCCGTCCACGGTCTGTCCGCCCACGGGCACCTGGAGCCAGAATGGATATCCATAGTGGTTGCGGGTCATTTGTTCGCCTGCAGCACGATTAGACTCTCCCAGCTTGAGCCACAGGCACTCCAGAAGCTCCAATGCCTGGTCTCTGGTGATCACCCCTTGCTTTAAATCTCTATCGTAGTACGGAAAACAATACTGATCCAGCCTTCCGGTGCCGATGGACACCCCGTTCGATTCGATCTGGATTGAATCCATAATGAAGGCCACTACCTGGAGTGCCTCCCTGAAGTCTCGGGCCGGATTGGCCGGCACCCAGTCACACACCTCGGCGATCCGTTCCAGCTCTCTCTTTCTCTCCTGGTCCTGCTCAGCCATGGCCTTCTCGCGCGCCAGAGCGGCAAATCGTCCTGCCCATTTGATCACCGCCTTATCAGCAATGACCACCGCTTTGAGAAAAGGTAGCTTAGCATAATCGTCCGGATTGGCGAGGTCCAGACGGCTTATGTGGCTCTCTGCGGCGGCGATGAAGGAGTTGAGACCTTGAGAGATGACGCCTTCAATATCGGGAACAACGTGGCCGATGCCACCCTGCTTTCCCATGGTGTAGTCGATGTAGGCGATCGTCTCGGCCCGCTTCACCTCATCTGGGGTGAGTGCATCGGCAATGGCCGCGAGGTTCTTTCCCGGCCAGTAGTCCATGTAGCTCTTCCACCGGATCCTGTCTTCTTCAGTCAGAAGCCAGCAATCCCCCGGCCTTGTCGAAATCGTGTCCAGCTCCGGTCCCAGCCAGGTATCATCATACTCCGGGAAGAGCAAGGCTCCTCTTGGTCTCGAAGCGATGTTGCCCACAATCAATTCACCATCCTGGATCCAAATGGGCATCTCGCTCAGTACTTTGTCGAAGGCCATCGCCTGCCTCAGCACAGGGAGCATCGCTTCCGTCTTTCGATATGAATCCGTAACCAGTATACCGCGGTCGACGCAGATATTGGGCTTCTGCCCCATGTAGGTTTGCTTCAGCTTCTGAGTCCTCGGGGTGCTTGGCCGACGTGCTGTCCTTCGCACTTCCACTGTCTTCTCTTCCGTAGTCATGTCTCCAGCTCTCCTCTCTCTGCCGTGCCACATGAGCCCGACCTGTTCCTATTCCGCTCTTGCGTTCTCATTTCTTTCTCGGCTTTTTCTTTCCTATCCTAGTATAGAATTCCTCAGGGGTGTCTTCAACGTTTTTGTATATATAGAATGTGCAAGATTTATCCCTTGCAACCTTCTCAGGGTGGACGACAACTTGTGCGGGATAGCCAAGCTGTTCGATAGACACTATTTCTAGGATAGGTTCATGAGTGCAATAGATTGGGAAATCAGTCATACCCCAGGTTATGGAGTGCGGCTTCTGTATCATGGTGAGGTTGCATGGTGACCTGTAGCGCCCATTTCGCACCAACCACTGGCCACTGCCACAAGGCTCCATCGTTATACAGACCTTCTCATCATCCTCCTCAACCTTCAGAGGTACAAGATGGCCTCTCAGCCAAGCAGCCAGCCCCTCGACCCGAACCCGAAAGTCGAGCTTTCTGATATCTACAGTTGGCCGTTGCATCGCCCACGCTTTGAGTGCCTGGTAAAGGGCATTCTCGCCGTGATTCTTGTAAATGTAGTCCATCAGCAAAGCTACCCAATCTACGTACATGTCATGCATTTGAGATGATTCTTGGTACATTTGTTTAGCCAGGTTCTTTGCTTTTACCTTATCGCCTGCCTCGATGGCTTGGGTAAGCCGGTCCAAGGTTAAGGCTCCCATCTCCTCAAGCTCAGCATCCATAAAAACTCTATTTGCCATCATAGTCTCCTTCCTCCGTCTATTCCTGATGCTTAGCCTGTCACATCCGAATTATTCGCCTTCTCATAAGAGGAGTTACCTTGTAGTGATATTAACATTTCCGTTTTCAACTTACAGTGAGCTAGTTCCCATATCTCACCACTTGCTTGCCCCGATAATATCCCCCCCGGAGGGACTTGCACCTGACTGTCAAGCCTTGCCGCTGTTGGGCCTGTGGTGAGGTCTGAGGGAATTTGCCGAACGGGTGGGCAGCACGGGCAACAGCCTCCCGCTCCTCAGTACGTCTACTCCGGTAAAGCGACATAAACCTTCTTGCCCCCTTCCACATGCGTCACGAGAGGCAAAAGCCCGGGGTAGCCCGGGTGGTCCAGGGTGTAGCGAGCCTTCCCTATGGGTGTATCCCACTCCAGCTTGCCGGAGCGGGCCGCCTCAGCGGCTTTTGCCGAATCATCGGTGCCCGCCAGCTCGATAGCATTTATGGCTGTCCACAAAGTGTTGTAATTGTATACCATATTTTCTTCGGGCAGTTTGCCATTATTCAGCGTCTGGTAGTCCGTCTCAAATTTCACCGCCCCAGGATAGGACAACCCGGGCACCCACAACCCCCCTAAATACCAGCCCTGAGCACCGGGTTTGCTTTTGGCGGCTTCGCCACTTGAGAGGGCTATCACCACTTGAATGTCACCCCAGCCACCCAGGTCCATAATCTGTTTGGCCACCGTGAGCGGGACCTCGCTTCTAGGGCTATCTATTACTAACATATCTGGCGCGATATACTTGATCTTGGTCAAGTGAGATATGTAGTCGGAGGCATCCGTCCCGACGTACTCTTCGTAGACTGTTTTTACCCCGCCTGCCTCCAGACCGCTCTTATATAATTGGACTCGCCATCGGCCGTCAGCCAGATCGGTCGTCAGATAGCCCACTGTTTTGGCCTTCAGTACCTTGGTTCCCAAAGTGATTATTGGCACAGCTAACGCCGCTTGGCTATAGGTAGCACATACGGTGAACTTCTTTTCTGGTAAGCTCTGCAGGTCGCCGAAGGAGACATAAAACACGTGGTCTTCTTCAGCAACTGCGGATACGGCCTCGGATTCGGCGCCACTAGAACCTCCCCAGACCAGAGCTGAAACCTTGTCTCCCGTGATAAGCTTCGTAGCGCCGGCTCCTGCCTCGGCCACGGAGCCACGGTCATCATACTTGATTACCTTCACCTCTCGGCCACCCAGGATGCCACCCATCTGCTTCACCTGCCACTCCACCAGCTTGATAATCGGGTCGCCGTAATAGAGGCCGGCCATGGCCGCCGGGCCACTCCAGCACGATATGGCGCCGATCTTCACTGGCCCAGCCGATGTAGGGGTAGGCGTTGCTGTGGGAGCAGAGGTTAAAGTAGGTGATTCTGTGGCAGTGGGTGCGGGGGTTTCCTTCCCCCCTCCTCCTCCGCAGGCTGCTAGCACAGGCAGCAGCAACATGAGACCTAGGACTACAGCTACGTTGCGCCAAAGACTGCTCTTCCAATACATGTTATCCCTCCTTCTACAGTCTGATACTAGGCTCACCTATCCCTGAAATGTTTATGGGATAGATAGCCCATTTTTTGTATTATATATGATAGTTGCGCTAATAGTCAAGAATGTGTTAGAATAATACACATTTATATCAATATTTATAATCATAAGAACAAATCATTAAATAGTCAATATATAATTGCAAATTAAAAAATTAGAGGTTGTTGAAGGCGTACTATGACCAAACCAGGAAATTTTCCCAGTCTTGATCAATTGGATATCAGATTAATTGAAGAGCTTGAGACGGATGTAAGGCAGACCTACAAAGATCTTGCCGCCAAGTTGGAGGTTAGTATACCTACCATCTCACGGAGGATTAAGCGGCTGATAGATGGCGGTGTAACCAGTATCCTTTGTTTGGCTGACGCCAGGTCACTGGGATATAAATACTCAATCATATTAGGGATCTGTACCCAGCCAGGACATGAAATCGATGTGGCGAATGAACTGGCAGCCAGCTCACACGTTACTATCGTATATTTGTGTACAGGGCAATTTAGCCTATGCGCATGGGCACATTTCCGTACAGCCCGAGCTCTCTCAGATTTCCTATCAAATGAAGTGAAACTAATCCGCGGAGTTCTGAGCGTTAATACAATGCTAATGCTTCAGGAAGTCAAGGTAACCTCGAGATTGTTAACAGGTGACATAGGGCCTCGAATTCCAGAATATTCTGAGTGTGGCCTAGATAAGCTGGACCTTAACCTGATAAGAGAACTCCAGGAGGATGCCAGACAAACGAATAGCCAACTTGCCCGAAAACTAGGGGTGAATCACAGCACGATATTCCGAAGAATGCAGAGGTTGATAGATAAGAATATCATCCTAATTGGAGCGTCCACAAATCCGTTCGCTTTGGAATATGATGGTGTGGCAACAGTGGGGCTGAAATGCGATCCCGGCAAAATAAAGGCGGTAGCTGAAGCGGTTGCAACCTACAAACAGGTTCAATATGTGGGTATCTATGCAAGCCCTTACGACGTAGTATTCTGGGTGGCATTCAGAACTCTTAATGATTTAGGTGATTTTATTAGAGAAGAATTGGGTAGAATTCGTGGCTTGAAAGAAGTAGCGACAACCGTAAATTATAAAATTGTCAAAATGTTGTTCCGTCTTCCTGACCTGCCCCCGATAGTTGTACCGCTTGTTAAGTTAGAGCCTCCGCCCAAATAGCCTCAGGTGCCGGTGGACGGTAGTTCTTAGCACTATGCGGACGTACCTGATTATATTCTCTTCGCCATTGCTCTATCAATACGCTAGCCTCCTCAAGCGTAGTAAAGATCTCCCGGTTGAGCAGTTCATCTCTTAGTTTGCTGTCAAAGGATTCAATATGACCATTTTCTCATGGGCTGCCCAGTTCGATAAAGAGCGTCTTCACTCCTATTCGGTTTAGCCAACCTCTTATGGATCGGGCAGTAAACTCTGAACCATTGTCGGAGCGGAGGTGTTCCGGTATACCATGGAAAATAAACAACTGAAACAACTGGTCGATCACATCTGTTGTCAATCAGCGAAATGGGACACTTTTTGAACCGAACACTTTGGGATAATCAGGCGGCATTAGCAAGCTCCCTGAGGCCCCGGTTGTAGTCTCTGCGACGATTAATTGTTTGTATTTGCACCT
>Ga0315282_10000234_pt1 | contig 111405 bp, 90 predicted proteins | sample YL17G07_20_MG_FD_203693 | JGI IMG/M metagenome (GOLD analysis project Ga0315282, IMG submission 203693) | Sediment microbial communities from Yellowstone Lake, YNP, Wyoming, USA - YL17G07_20 | ecosystem: Environmental > Aquatic > Freshwater > Lake > Sediment | place: USA: Wyoming | collected... | reverse complement strand
TACTCAAAAATTTCGCAAAAACCATACTTTTTTTCGCAAAATCGCACACATTTTTCGCAAAATTTCCAAATTTTTCGCATTTTTTCTCACTTTTTCTCACTTTTTCCCGCCCCTACAATCGTTAAATCTTACCCATCTTAACAAAAATGCCTGATTTCAATGCGATTAAAATCCGTGAAATTCCTCTGCTCTGCGGTTAAAATATAACCAAATGGGAATATTTAAGTTAAAAAGCGATTTCAATCCTTCCGGCGACCAGCCGGAAGCGATAGCGAGACTCGTGGAATGTCTGCAAAACGGCAAACGCTATCAAACCCTTATGGGCGTTACCGGCAGCGGAAAAACCTTCACTATGGCCAACGTAATCGCCCACTTCGACCGCCCGGTTCTTGTAATCTCTCACAATAAAACCCTTGCCGCACAGTTATACGAGGAGTTTAAGGAATTATTCCCCGAAAACGCCGTCGAATATTTCGTCAGCTATTACGATTATTACCAACCCGAAGCCTATATTCCGCAGCGCGATATTTACATCGAGAAAGACGCCTCAAAAAACGCCGACCTTGACCGGCTGCGGCTTTCCACCACCACCAGCCTTTCAACAAGAAGGGACTGTATCATTGTTGCCTCGGTCTCCTGCATCTTCGGCCTTGGCTCACCGGAGGATTATAAAGCCAGCGTCGTCAGTATCCGCACCGGCGATATAACAGACCGCAACGACCTTTTAGGCAGATTAGCCGACATTCAATACACCAGGAACGACATTGATTTCGACAGGGGAACTTTCCGCGTTCGCGGCGATGTGGTCGAACTGCACCCATCATACGAATCATTTGCGGTTCGCATCGAGTTTTTCGGCGACCAGATACAGCAGATAACTTATATCAATCCTGTATCCGGCGAAACTTTAGCTGTCGAGGAGCAGGTCTTCATATATCCCGCCCAGCATTACATTATGCCCGCAGACAGGATAGACTCAGCCGTTGCAGGTATAAGAGCAGAGCTGGAAGAACGCCTTGGGCAGTTTCGACAGGAAGGCAAACTCTTAGAAGCACAGCGGCTTCAGGCCCGCACGATGTATGACCTTGAAATGCTTCAGGAGGTCGGCTATTGCAGCGGGATAGAAAACTACGCGCGGCATCTCGCGGGGCTGCCTCCCGGTGCAAGACCATACACCCTTATCGACTATTTCCCAGAGGATTTTCTCCTGTTCATAGATGAGTCTCACGCTACCATTCCGCAACTGCGGGCAATGTGGGCAGGCGACAGGAGCAGAAAAGGGGTGCTTGTCGAACACGGCTTTAGACTGCCCAGCGCGCTGGATAACAGACCCCTGCGATTTGAAGAATTTCAGGAGAGATGGGCCAATGTGATTTTCGTCTCCGCCACGCCCGCCCCCTACGAACTGGAAAAATGCAACTACGAGGTCGTCGAGCAAATCATCAGGCCCACCGGCCTTATTGACCCCGAAATATTCGTGCATCCCGCAAGAGACCAGATTCCGCATCTGCTCAGCGAGATTGGAAAACGTATCGAGGCAAAAGAAAGGATGCTTGTTACAACCCTTACAAAAAGAATGGCTGAAGACCTCGCTGCCTATATCGCCAAAAAAGGCTTCAGATGCCGCTACCTGCACAGCGAAATCGACACCCTCGAAAGAATCGAGATACTTCGCGACCTGCGTAACGGCCAATTTGATGTGCTGGTAGGTATAAACTTACTGCGGGAAGGCCTCGATTTGCCGGAAGTTTCCGCCGTCGCAATTCTTGACGCCGACAAGGAAGGCTTCCTTCGGAGCCGGACCTCGCTGATACAGACCATCGGCAGGACCGCACGAAATATCAATGCCACCGTCTACCTCTACGCCGACAATGTTACGGAATCGATGCAAAAAGCTATTGACGAAACCAACAGGCGGCGTAAAATTCAACTTTTATATAACAAAAAACACGGCATTACGCCTGAAACCATAAGAAAGGAAGTTCGTAAAAGCCTTACGGAGCAGATAAAGGCAAGGCAGACAGCGCGGCAGGCAGTGCGGTTCAGCAACACCGAATACGAGAAGGTCGAACTGGCTGCTCAAATCGAAGAGGAAATGCTTGAGGCCGCCCAGATGCTTGACTTTGAGCGGGCGGCTTTTTTACGTGACCAGCTCAGGAAACTAAAGGATTTGCCGGAGTTTGCCCTCATAAAAGGGAGCCAAATCAGGCAAAAAAAGAAAGCAGAAAGGAAATGAAAAAACTTAACATCGAACAGGTTCAGCCAATAATAAAACTGGCAATTGAGGAAGACTGCGGCGAAGGCGATATAACCAGCGCACTTTTTTCCAAAAGCAATACCATCAGCAGCGCAAACATCGTCTCACGCGAAGAAATAGTCGTCTGCGGTATGGTCGTTGTCAGAGAAATCCTCAAATATTATGATGAAAAACTCAAATTAAAGGTGATTATAGGCGATGGTCATCTCGCCCACGTCGGCTCTAAAATCGGAACTATCGAGGGGCCGGTGTGTTCAATGCTGACCGCTGAAAGAGTTATGCTTAACTTCCTGCAGAGGCTCAGCGGCATAGCCACCACAACCGGAAAATACGTCCGGGCGGTTTACGGCACCAAGGCAAAAATTTACGACACCCGCAAAACCACGCCCGGCTGGCGAATCCTCGAAAAATACGCTGTTCGATGCGGCGGCGGACATAACCACCGCCTCGGCCTGTATGACGGCATCCTTATCAAGGACAATCATATCGCCCAGCTCGGCAAAAATTTTTACCCAAAGCTTAAAAAAATAGTCGAAGAGGCTCGAAAGATAAAACATGCCAAGTTTATCGCCGTTGAAGTCGACCACGTCGACGACCAGCTCAATTTCGTGCTGAAAATTCCCGGCATCGACATCGTCCTTCTGGACAATATGGGCCAGTGGCAGCTAAACCACGCTGTCGAAATGCGAAACGCAATGTGCGGAAAAGGCAAAAAGCCGCTGCTGGAAGCATCAGGAAACATAACGCTAAACAACGTTTCAGCCATTGCCCAGTGCGGTATCGACAGAATCGCCGTAGGTGCAATTACCCATTCAGCCGCAGCGGTTGACATCGGCCTCGACAGGTAGCCGCAACTATGCCAAAATCAGACGCCCTCGACCCCGACAAAATAAAAGCAAACCTGAATACAAAACGTATCGGCAGAAAAATCCTCGTCTACAGCAGCACATCAAGCACCAACGATATTGCCGCCGAGTATGCCAAAAATAAAAAAAATGACGGCCTGGTGGTCTTTGCCGAGCAGCAGACAGCCGGCAGAGGTAGAACAGGCGCAAAATGGCTCTCCGGACAGGCTGACAGCGTTATTTGCTCTATCCTGCTGACTAAAAGCAGATTAAACCCCGAATTGCTTTCGCTTGCCTGTGCGGTCGCTGTCGCCGATGCGATAGGCAAACCTGCAAAAATAAAATGGCCCAATGACATAACATTAAACGGCAAAAAAGTTGCCGGCATCCTGCTCGAATCAAAAGCAAAGAACGATACCACCGTTTACATCATCGGCATAGGCATAAACTGCCATCAGCAGGAGAATGATTTTCCCACAGAGCTAAAACAGATAGCAACAAGTATTGATATCGAAAGCAAAACGGTTTGTGACAGAATTTCGCTGGCAAAAAGACTGCTCAGTTCAATAGACCACTGGCTCGATGTGGCGGAGCAATCATCTGAAAAAGTAACTGAACGATGGAACAAATTAAGCATCCAGTTGGGCAACAGGATAACGCTATTGTATAATAGGAGGAAATTTACCGGCACCTGTATCGGCATAGACCCGCAAAAGGGTCTGGTGCTTCAATTAGACAGCGGCGGTGTAAGAATGTTCGATGCAGCGCACACAACTATCGCAAAGCATAATTAGTGGGTGTTTACAATTTATGCTAATCTGCCAAGAAACATCTAATTTATCCCGTAGACTATCTGAAACACTTGCGAGATTTTTTGCGGTTGTTATTTTCAGCATTGCGTGCGGGTACATCGAAGCGGCGGTGGTGGTCTATCTGCGGGCGATTTTTTATCCTGCCGGCTTTAATTTTCCTCTGACGCTATTCGGCCTTGATAATCCGCTCTGGAAAAAATTTCTGATTACTGAAGTTGGGCGGGAAATTGCTACACTGGTTGTGATTTTTACTGCTGCGTGGCTGTTCGGCAAAAGCAAACAGCAGCGATTTGCTTACTTTTTAGTCATTTTTGCGGTCTGGGATATTTTCTATTATATCTGGCTGAAATTCCTTATTGGATGGCCTGCCTCGATTATGGATTGGGACATATTATTTCTGATACCGGCGGTCTGGGCCTCGCCGGTCCTGGCACCGGTTTTAGTTTCAGCCACAATGCTTCTCTGTGCCGTAGAGATACTTTACAGGGATTTCCGCAACAGGCCTCTGAAGGCAAGTCTGGTGGACAAGGTCGGCTTCTTTCTGGCTGCTTTTGCTGCGGTTTTTACCTTTTGCTTTGCGGGACTGCACATTGCGGAGCCGGATTACAAGACCTACTTTTACTGGCCGGTATTTGCACTGGCCGACTTATCCGCTGTTGCACTGTTTCTGAAGTGTCTCTTAAGAGCAGAACCTGATGCTACGAAGTCATATGATAGCTGAACTCAAACACCTTCGGTGCAGCCAGCTTCAGGTAGTCATCCATATTTATCCGTATTGCCTTTTCGTGAGAGCCGGCCTGAAACATAATATGGTCGTTTTGCTCCAGGGTTTTGTCCATCATTGTAGGCAGGTCGTATAGACTGCCGAAGGGGGCTTCTGCACCAATTTCGCACTCGCCGCATATTTTTGCAATTTCTTTTTCCTCCGCCAGCTCGACTGATTTGGCCTGGAGTTGAGTTTTCAGCGCCCGCAGGTCGATTTTGTAGCAGGCCGGCAGGACGCACATTATGTATTTCCCGTCTGCTTTAACAATCACCGGCTTGGCGACATATCGTCCCGGCTCGTGTTCAACCGCCGCCACCGTCTGTGCCGTGAACGCAGGCTCGTGGTCGGTAATCTTGTATTTTATCCCGGATTTTTTGAGAAATTCTGTTATCTGCATATCCAAACCTCCCAAAAATGTGAATGATTGTTTAACGGTTTTCTCCTTTGTCTATTTTTATCCGGGCAGATTTGCTCTGTCAATAGCAGATATTTCTCTGCAAAAGGAATTTTTATTGACAGGCACATCCGCCCCACTTACACTTTTGGCAGAGTTGGGTTACGAACATAAATACAGTCTTCCAGTAGTGTTATATGATTTTGCGAAATTGGTGAAAAGAAGGTGTTACAACGAATGAGCATAAAGAAAATAACTCAAAATGCCTTAATGGATTTTGTTGGTAATCTTATATCAACGAAAAAGGTCATAGGCGTTCAGGCAAAAGGCGACAGATTCGATTTTGGGCCTTTGCGGTCGGCGAAGGATTTGCGGCTGGACTACGATGTTACACTGCTGCCGCCAAAAAAATATTTCCAGCCCCCGGTCGAAACGCTGATGACCTATAACGCGGAGCAGGGATACAAACCGCAGTATGATACCGAAGAGTTTATCTTAATCGGCGTGCATCCCTACGATATGACAGCAATAAACCAGATGGACAAAATTTTCTGCTTGGACAACTGCGACACACATTATTTTGCCCGTCGAAATAATGCCACCATAATCGCCTGCGACGTGGTAACTCCGTCGGAAAACGTGTTTGCCTCCTATATGGGAACAGCAGTCGTTAAAAAAGGTTACGATATGCTTCTAACCGACATCGGCGGCGAATACATCGCAGAGGCTGCCACGGAAAAAGGTGAAAAACTTCTTGCGCAAGCTTCCGGTGCAGCGGAAGCAACAAAACAGGATTTGGAGAAGCGGCAGCAGGTCTGGGACAAAAATCAGAAGATATTAAACAAGCACAAATTGGACTGCAAACCTTCGGACATACCGAAACTGCTGGAGAAGGCATATAATCATCCCGTATGGGAAGAAAAGGCCAAAACCTGTTTTAGCTGCGGCTCCTGTAATCAGGTATGTCCTACCTGTTATTGTTTTAACGTTCAGGATGACGTTAGCTGGGGTATGAAAACTGCTCGCCGGCAGCGGTTCTGGGACGGCTGCCTGCTGGACGGTTTCACAAAGGTTGCCGGCGGACACGAATTCAGAAAAAACCGGGCCGACCGTTTTCGGCATCGGTTATACAGGAAGGGCAAATATGTGCCGGCCAAAATAGACGGCGAAATCGCCTGTGTCGGCTGCGGAAGATGCGTAGGCGCCTGCCTGCCGGACATCGCAAATCCTGTGAATGTGTATAACAGGCTGGTTAAGGATATTGGCGTTTAATTAACGTATAGGAGACCGATGAATGAGTCAGTGCTGTGAGACAGAGAAAGATATTTATTTACCGCAGTTAGCCACCGTAAATAAGTCCAGGCTGATGAACGGCACAGAGCTGTATTTACGTCTTTTGATGGATGATGGGCAGATTAAGTATCAGCCGGGCCAGTTCGTTGAGGTTTCGGTGCCGGGTATCGGCGAAGCAACGCTTACAATTGCTTCCTCGCCGACCCTCAAAGACGGTATCGAGCTGGTTGTCCGCAGGGTCGGCGGCGTTACGAATGCGATTCACCGGTTAAAGATAGGCGACAAGCTCGGCATTCGCGGCCCTTATGGTCACGGCTATCCGGTCGAGGAAATGAAAGGCCAAAATCTTATTTTCATCTCCGGTGGAATCGGACTTGTGCCCCAGCGCTCGTTCATCAATTATGTGCTGGATAATCGCAGCAGCTACGGCGACCTGACCGTGCTGCTCGGGACAAAATGTTATGCACAACGTTTTTTTCACTCCGAATTGGCATCGTGGACCAAAAGAACCGACATCGATTTCCTGGAATCCGTTGACCAGGTCGACGATTGCTGGAGCGGAGATGTCGGCGTAGTTACCACCCTGATACCTAAAATCGAGCCGAAACTTAAATCAGCCTGGGTGTTTGTGTGCGGCCCGCCGGTAATGTATAAGTTTGTATTGATGTGCCTGGCCGAAGCCGGTGTGCCGAAAGACAAAATTTACCTTAATATGGAAAGAAAAATGAGGTGTGGTGTTGGCAAGTGCGGTCACTGCCAGATAAATAACTTCTATGTCTGCATAGACGGCCCCGTATTCCGCTATTCGGATTTAAACATTGCGCCGGAGGCAATATGATAACAAGTAAACCCAGAGTGGCGATTATGGATTTTGCCTGCTGTGAAGGCTGCCAGCTTCAGATAGTTAATCTTGAAGAGGAGCTTCTGGATTTGGTCGGCGCAATTGATTTGGTCGTATGGCGCGAGGCAATGAGCGAGGAAAGACAGTGGTATGATATTGCCATTGTTGAAGGCTCCATAACCAGGCCGGAAGACGAGTTTCGCCTGGAGGTTATAAGAAGCCAGGCGAAAACCCTTATTGCAATCGGCGCCTGCGCCACCATCGGAGGCATAAACAAACTCAAGAATAATTTTAACCTCGCAGATGTTAAGAAGTGGGTCTACGGCAAAGACGCCGATATGCCCCATCTCGATACGACGATGACCAAGGCGGTGGATGAGGTGGTCAAGGTGGATTATAAGGTTCACGGCTGCCCGATGCACAGGCCGGAGTTCACTTACCTGATGCGATGTCTGCTTATGGGCAAAAAGCCCGAAGTGCCGGAGTATCCTGTATGCGTTGAGTGCAAGGCAAAGGGCAATCCCTGTCTGTGGGATTACGGCCAGATATGCCTGGGGCCGGTGATAAGGGCCGGCTGCGGCGCAAGATGCCCTACGGCATCTCACAGATGTTTCGGCTGCCGCGGTTATATGGACAACCCCAACATTACCGCAGCAAAGGACGTCATCGAAAAATACAATTTAACCGTTGACGGTCTCAAAAGTAAGATGGTTCTTTTTGGAAGCAAGCAGGGGCCTACAAATGAGTAAAGATGTAAAAATTGACGTGCATCACCTGACCCGTGTCGAGGGACACGGCAATATAGTTGTGGACGTTACCGACGGCAGGATTGAAAAAATACAATGGCAGGTCCCCGAAGCGCCGAGATTTTTCGAGGCGATGGTTCGAGGCCGCAGCTACGAGGATATTCAGATTATTGTCAGCAGGATATGCGGCATCTGCTCGATTTCGCATTCGCTGGCTGCAATAAAGGCGATAGAAGATGCGCTGGGCATCGAGGTCTCGGAGCAGACAGATATGATTCGGCACCTGTGCCATTATTCCGAACAGTTTCAAAGTCATATTCTGCACATAGGATACCTTGCAGCACCGGATTTTTTTGGCGTTCCTTCAGTTTTGCCCCTGATAGCAAAAGCGCCTGATGTAGTTAAAACCATTGTCGGCGTTCACCGCATTGCGAATTCCTGGTCTGAGCTTATCGCCGGCAGACCTACACACCCTATAACTATAAAACCCGGCGGTTTTACTAAAATACCGACAAAAGAACAGTTTGAAGAGCTTCGCAGCACACTCAAAAAAAACATCAGCGACCTTAAAACCATAGCCGGTGTCATTTTTGGCGTTGTCGGAAACATCCCAAAATTTGAGCGTCAAACCGAATATGTTTCTTTGAAGCAGGTCGACCCCCCTGCCTATACTTTCTATCACGGCGATATAGCTTCGACCGACTATAACGGAAAGACCATCCCCATCAGGGACTGGCACAAGGTTACTAATGAGTACATTATTGAGCAGTCGACCGCAAAGTGGACAAAATGGCACCGTGACTCCTATATGGTAGGCGCCCTCGCAAGATTTAACAACAATGCCGAACTGCTTTCGCCGATGGCCAGGGGGCTCGCTATGATGTTCTCACTGGAAAAAGGATGTTGTAACCCGTTTATGAATACCGTTGCCCAGCTTGTCGAAGCCGTTCACGTTGTCGAAACGAGTATCGACATAATCGACAGGCTTCTGACAAAGGGTTTAAAACAGGAAAAGGTTGTTACCAAGCCGCGAGCAGGCAGAGGCGTAGGCTGTGTCGAGGCGCCCCGCGGACTGCTCATCCACGAGTATGAGTTTGACGGCAGGGGCAACTGCATTGCTGCTGATTTATGTATCCCGACCAATCAGAACCACGCCAACATCCAGAAGGATATTGAGAAATTTTTACCTCAGATAATTGACGAAAGTGAAGATGCTATTCGGCTGAAACTTGAAATGCTCGTTCGTGCCTACGACCCCTGTATCTCCTGCTCGACCCATCTGCTCAACGTGCGGTTTGTCAGGTAATCGGCTTCTGTTCGGCTCTTGAACTTATTCGTGCCGTATAGTAAATTGGATTTATGGCCCGAATATGCCAAAAACTCACAGGAAAAAACCAACAAAGCGACTCCTGCCCATTCCTTAATGCCGCCTTTTTTACAAAATTTGCCATTCTTGCTGCGGTTTCCCTGCTTGTATACATTCCTGCTATGCGAGCAGGTTTTGTCTGGGACGACGACAGTATGCTCACGGAAAATATCATCGTTCAGAATGATGGTCTCTACCAATCCTGGTTTACCACAAAGCAGGGCAACTATTGGCCGACAACCTGGACTTCATACTGGCTGGAACATAAATTCTGGAAATTGAATCCCGCCGGCTACCACATTACAAACATCCTGATTCACACAGCCTGCGTATTGCTGATATGGCGTATCCTGCTCCAGCTTAATATCCCCGGAGCGTTTGCCGCAGCACTTGTTTTTGCAGTTCATCCGGTTAATGTCGAATCGGTAGCGTGGATTGCGCAGCGGAAAACCATCCTCGCAATGCTGTTTTTTCTGCTGTCGCTGTTTTGTTACCTGCGATTTGACCGGACCGGCAAAAAAACATTTTACATTCTGTCGGTGGCATTATTTATCCTGGCGATGCTCAGCAAAGGCTCGGTTGTGGGGCTGCCGATTGTGATTTTATTGTGTGTGTGGTGGCTGAAGGGGACAATCGGCAGACGTGATATTATGCGAAGTATGCCGTTTTTCGCTGTCTCGGCTATGATGAGCGTTGTCGAGATTTGGTTTCAATATAATTGTGCGATAGGCGAGGATGTGGTTCGCAGCGACAGCTTCCTTTCCCGATTAGCCGGCGCCGGCTGGGCGGTGTGGTTTTATCTGTATAAGGCTGTTTTGCCGATTCATCTTATATTTATATATCCCCGCTGGAAGATTGACGCTTCAAATCCGGTTTCGTATGTCCCCGGCTTACTGCTGATTGTTTTGCTGGCGCTGGTGTGGTGGTATCGTCATAGCTGGGGCAAGGCGGTATTTTTTGCACTGAGTTTTTATATTGTGATGCTTTTGCCGGTGCTTGGCTTTTTCAATATTTATTTTATGCGATATTCTTATGTCGCCGACCATTATCAGTATGTGTCGATAATCAGTGTTATCGCCCTTGCGGTTGGCGTCATTTACCGTTATTTGGGTTTGGGCGTATTGAGGGTTGCTGTGATTTTGGCGCTGATGATATTGGGGACAGCCGTCTGGCAGCGGAGCAACGCTTACAGGACTGCCGAGACGCTGTGGTATGACACTTTGGCCAAAGACCCCAATTCCTGGATGGCACACAACAATCTTGGTTCTGCACTCCAATTGCAGGGCAAATATGAAGAAGCAGTTCACCACTATCGAGAAACCCTTAAAGTAAAACCCGATTCAGATAAAGCCTACTACAACCTGGGTATGGCTTATGGCTTGCGGGGTAAATCTGATGAGGCGATAGGTTATTTCAAGAAGGCGCTGCAAATAAACCCTTATTATGCGGAAGTATATTGCAATATGGGCATCGTGCTTCAGGAGCAGGGTAAGCTTCAGGAAGCAATCGACTGTTATCAAAAGGGTCTCAGTATCAACCCTAACGACGCCGATGCCCAAAATAACTGGGCTAACGCCCTCCTGGCGCTCGGCAAACCCGATGAAGCGATAAATCACTACGAACAGGCACTTCAAATAAGGCCCGATTATGCTCAGGTTCACAATAATCTCGGCATTATATTCAGGTCGCAGGGCAAAATCGACGAGGCGATAAAACACTACCGCAAGGCGATTCAAATTAAGCCTGATTACGCCGAAGCACACAACAACCTTGCTAACACTCTTGTTTCACAGGGAAATCTTGATGAGGCTGTTAGTCATTTTCGCGAGGCGCTTCGCCTCAAGGGCGACAACGCCGATATTTGTTACAATCTTGCCCTCGCACTTCAGTCGCAGAATAAATTCGATGAGGCAATCGTCCCCTATCGCCAGGCGCTGCGATTGAAACCCAACTGGCCGTTGCCTATGAACGGCCTGGCGTTGATTCTGGCCACACACCCAAACCCCGCTATGCGTGACCCCAATCAGGCTATTGAACTGGCTGAGCGGGCAGACAAATTAACAAATAATCGAAACCCGGCAGTTCTTAATACACTGGCAGCCAGTTATGCCTCCGCAGGCCGGTTCGACCAAGCCGTTACCACCGCCCAAAAGGCCCTGGATTTGGCTTCCGCCAACAAAAATAATAACCTGTCCGACCAAATCCGCAAAAAATTGGAACTTTACAGACAGAAAAAATATTAGCAGCAAATCTATGCTTCAAAAATCTTCAGAAAAAACCATAATCCGGCAAGTTAAACTACCGGCAATTTTAATAATTGTTGTTTGTTTTTTTACTCTGATAACACATTGGCCGGCATTATCGGCAAAAACGCTATCGTTTGACGATGCCCAGTATCTCACGCAAAACGTATTAGTCCAAAACCCCGGCTGGAAATCCGCCAAAAGGTTTCTGACCGAGATACTGGAGCCGTCAACCGTAGCAGGCTACTATCAGCCTCTTGCGATGATTTCGCTGATGCTCGATTACGCCCTCGGCGGGAGCGAAAATAACCTGATGCCGTTTCATCGCACCAGTCTCATTCTGCACATAACAAATACCGCTTTGATAATTGTGCTGCTTTACTTGCTTTTCGGCCAAATCTGGATAGCAACAGCAGTCGGCCTGCTTTTCGGTGTACATCCTATGACTGTCGAGCCAATCCCCTGGGTTAGTGAGCGCAAAACGCTCCTCGCCGCCTTCTTCTCATTATGGTCGCTGATTCTCTACGTTTACCCACGAGTCACGGGTCACAGGTCACGGGTCACGAGATTTTACATTGGCAGTCTCATTGTGTATCTGCTTGCCTTAATGTCAAAACCGACAAGCACACCCTTACCCGTTGTAATGCTTTTGATGGACTATTGGCCGTTAAAAAGGTTAAATTGGCGGTCTGTTTTTGAAAAGATACCCTTTTTCGTGCTTGGCGGCGTATCTACAATTATAACCGTCATTTCGCAAACTCGCACCTGCGGAGCGACAATGCCTAATCAGTTCGGCCCGGCACGCATCCCCCTGGTCCTCTGCCACAATATAATTTTCTACCTCTATAAAATGATTTGGCCAGTAAATTTGTCATCGCACTATCCGTTTCCTGAGCCGTTGAATTTATCTCAGCCTATGGTATTGCCAGGCGTTATCGGGACACTGGTACTGATTCCATTGTTGGTTTTTTCATTGCGCCGGACGCGCGCAGCCTTGACAGGTTTTTCTGTTTTCTTTGTAGCGATACTCCCGACTATGCAAATCATAGGCTTCAGCAATGTTATCGCCTCAGACAAATATGCCTACCTGCCGTCGATAGGCCTGTTGATGATATTAGCGTCCTTTTTGGTATGGCTTTGCGACAACAGGTTTTCAATGCTTTGCAGGGTATCAGCAGTAATAATCCTGGTGCTGGCCTGCTCTGAGGCCGTTGCTACCCGGCGCTATCTGGCATATTGGCAGAACACAGAATCACTCGTCAAATATATGTTAAGACTGACGCCGGACGCCGCCCCCCTGCATAGTATGTTAGCCCTCGAATTTCAATCGCAGGGCAGATTCGACAAAGCAGTTGAAGAGTATCGAAAAACGCTGCAACTTTGGCCCGAAAGTATCGTAGCATATAATAATTTGGGCATCGTTCTTAAATCACAAAACAAATTAGATGAGGCAATCAGTTCATTTCGCCAGGCTGTCAAAATTAAACCTGATTATGCCGAAGCGCATAATAATCTCGGCAACGCCCTGCTGTCGCAGAATAAATTAGATGAAGCCGTCGACCACTTCCGCCAGGCCATAAATAAAAACCGTGACTTTACCGAAGCATACAATAACCTTGGCAACGCTTTATTTTCTCAGGGCAGGTATAATGAGGCCGTAGAGTATTATCGCAAAGCGCTGGAGGTCAACCCGCATTTCGCAAAAGCACATTATAATCTCGGCAATGTGTTTGCATCGCTGGGCAGATTTGATGATGCTATAAGTCACTATCGTCAGGCCTTAAAACTCAATCCCGATTATTTCGATGCGCACAGCAATATCGGCATAGCACTAAAGTCTATAGGCAGATTCGATGAGGCGATTGACCATTATCGTCAGGCACTTAGGCTGAAACCTGATTCTGCTCAGGTATATAACAATCTGGGGAATTTACTGCTGGCAGAGGGTAAATTCGATGAGGCTGTCAGCCAATTCCGCCGGGCATTACAGCTAAATCCCCATCTGGCTGATGCACAATACAATTTGGCCTATGCACTTAAGCTGCAGGGCAATCTCGATGAAGCAATCAGCCATTGCCAGCAGGCTTTGCAAATCGACCCAAATCACACCGATGCTAAAAGCCTCCTCAAAACATTAACCCCTGCTGCGCCGCTGCGACAGCACGGCGAGGGCGAAAAAAAATAAGTTCTGCATTTGATTTTGCAAAATTTAGCTGTATAATTCTGATAAGGTCTTTGTACATTGCGGTCTGCGGGCGTAACTCAGTGGTAGAGCGTCAGCTTCCCAAGCTGAAAGTCGTGGGTTCGAATCCCATCGCCCGCTTTTTTTATTTGCATTCGCCGGTTTCTGAGCTACTCCGAAACCAACTTCTCCGGCGGGAGATAAATGAAAAGATGACCTCGCCGGTCGCCCTCACCCATATAAATTGTGCCGTCCAAACCCGTCGTCATACATTCGAATTGGTCACCGCGCCAGCAATAATATGGACTTCTATCCACCGCTATTACCCCTAAATCGGAAAAAACACTGCCCTGCGGATTATACGAAAAAAGGCGGCACGGCTCAGCCCGCTCGCCGGCTATCATATACACCTTCCCATCACACCCGACAGTCATTGCCCGCATTCGCCGGCTTACACGCGGCTTGCCGAAATTGTTCAACTTCATCTTGTTCGGCTCAAAAGAAAAAAGGAAGCCGTCACAGCTCGCACCATAAATCAGGCCCTTCGCATCTTTCGCAAAACATTCGACCGTCGGGTATCCTTCGTATAACTGAACGGGATAATACTCTCCCGGAAGTGTAACCTCAGTTGCGGTCAGAAATTTATCTCCCGGCTCGTAATAATACAAAAACCCGTCCGAACCCGAAGTAAATACCCTTCCGGCGTCATCGCAAATCAAGGCTCGCGGCAAAGTCCTCCAGTCACGTTCCGGACCGTGAAAAACAACCTTCTTGTTCGTCTCGCCGAGGTCGCTGAATATCTTTTCCCCAATCTGGTACTTAAACATACGGCCGTTAGGATAGGTTAAGCCGTAAATGATGCTCCTGTCCCCGTCAATTGTCAGTGCATATATACCGTCCCCCGGCACCGGCACGCCTAAATCCTCCGCCGGACAGTTATGGTCAGGCAGATATACCTTGCCGTCGTTCCTGGTCGGGTCATATCGCAGCAGATGCCCTCCCTTGTACCCGTCATAGGGTTTCTTAACATCATTCCAGAGTGAGTTGTCTATGGCATTGTCTCCGAATCCCGTCTGCTTTGAGATTTCCACCTCTTCCAGCACATTCTTCCCCGTTCCAATATAAATACAGCCTTCTCGGCCTATCGCCAGAGAATGATATACGCCCTGATGGCTGGCCAGCCTGCCCAGATGTTTTACCTTGTTTGTTTTCGGGTCATAAACAAAAAGATAAGCAGCGTCCCCGCTCGTGGCCCCGTATATCTTCCCGCTCCGTGCGGTCACAAGCGACGTAATAGCAGAGCAGTTGGGCGGAATGACGTTTACTTCAAGATAGCCAAGGTCCCGCAGCTCCAGTCGCTGGCATTCATAGTCAGGGTTCACCCAATGTTGACCAAACGACAAAGAGAAATTACAGAAAATCATCAGGATAAATGTGAAATATGACAACCGCTGTCGTTTGACAGTCTTGATTTGAATCTTGTATTCCATAACTCATCTCCCGTCCTGGTTCGGTTTATATATCAGCAGCGACATCTTAAACGGATGCTTTTCCATAGCCAGTCCGGCCGTTTCTTTCGCATCCTTTGCTTCTATCGCACCGCAAAAATAAATCGTCCCATCCAGGCCGCAGGTGGCGCCGCCGCAGCCAAACACGCCCCTGCCGTCCCTGGTCCGTAGAACGCCAAGATACTCACGTTTGCCCGTCCGCAGGTCGTATGTTATCAGTTCCGAACCTGGTGACATCCTGATGGCTCCGAAATTCTCAGCCAGGTCAACCGCTCCGAGATTCTGCATAAAATCAAATGCCACGCCGACAGGCGCATAATAAATCTTTCTGTCTCTGCCAATTGTAAAGGCAAGCGTTGAATATGGAATATTTTTGTGGCCCGTATGGTAAAAGTATTCGCAGCATAATTTTTCCAAAGTGGTGACCTTTCCTTCGGGACCGTCTTTGGGGTCGTAGCGGAAAAGAACCGAGTCTCCGCCGGTTACCCCGTAAATTACCTTCTCAACAGGGTCCCATTCCACAACCCGCCATATCGCCTTGCGTTCCAGCATCGGATTAGTCATCATTCGCGGAAAAATCGCAGCATCGTATGGAATCGAGGCTGACAGGTCGTAAATCCTCTCCGTTTTGGCATCGTATTTCCAGATTTTGGCCCTCGGCGGGTAACAGCCGTATACATTTCCTTCCTCATCTATCGCAATGGAACGAAGCACGTCCCAGTCGTCCACACGCCCCAGGTCGCGGGTAATCCTTCGCTCGATGTCGAACCGAAAAATATGGCCGCTCCAGTCCGTGGCAAAAAGATAATTCCTCCGCCGGTCGATAACCAGGCCGTATGTCCCCCACACTCGGCTGTCAGTCCCCAAATCCTCAAGTTTGTCCGTTTTAGGGTCGTAGCAAATCCAATGATGACCCTGCCAGCTCGAAGGCTCTATATTCAGCGGGCCGCCGTCTTCGCACATCGTGCCGAAGTAGATTCGGCCATTGCTGTCCTCCACAGGTTTTGTGTGGAGCTTGCACGTAGTGCGCACGCCTTTACCTTTTTCACCGAGAAATTCCGGTATGTCCGCAATGTGGCGAATACTGTTCGTATTTGGGTCGTATTGGTGAAACTGCGATGGCCCGCCGTGCACACAAAGACAAATATAGACCTTGCCGTCGCTCGCCGTGGAAATGCCGCTGTACATCGAGCTTTCCTTATGACCGCCGGGAAAGTCAATCGCCTCTACATACGCATACTTCTCCTCAGACTGTGCAAAACTCTCGTATGAATAAACCCCGCTGACTTGTAGAACAACAAAGAAAACTTTAAAAATACCTTTAAACCAAACGAATTTGTTCACATAATACCGTTTGCACATTTTAATTGTGTCCTCCTTCAACAGCAAAATTAAGCCGATTATGCACAATCAAATATCCATTTATATTTGTTGTCAAGAAGATTCCTGACGCCACGCAGGGCAAAGTTACTGGCTACTTTCACATCTTGTTGTTATACTATTACAAAACACAAAATGCGATATACGAATAAATTATGGCAGAAAAATTTGACATCGCAGTAATCGGCGCCGGCCCCGGCGGTTTCAGGGCGGCCAAAAGGTGCGCACAAAAAGGCGCATCGGTCGCAATCATCGAAAAAGAGTTTATCGGCGGAACGTGCCTGAACTACGGCTGCATACCATTAAAGGCCCTGCTCGCATCGGCACATATCTTATTAAAAGCAAAACAGGCTGCTGCGATGGGAGTCAACATTGCCTCAGCAGTTCCTGACTGGCCTAAAATTCAAAGCAGAAGAGATGAAATCATAACCAGCCTTCGCAAAGGTATGACCGATTCGATGCGGGCACTCGGCAAAATAAAATTCATCCGGGGCAGTGCAACAGTATTATCCCCAAATAAAATAAAGGTTGAAGCCGACTCTCATCCGATAGAAGTTCAAGCGGATAAAATAATCATCGCGACAGGCTCGCAGCCGATTCAGATTCCCCAAATACCCTTTGACGGCCAGACCGTTATCAGCAGTAAAGAGGCCTTGACACTCCTACAGATACCCAAATCAATGATAATTATCGGCGGCGGCGTAATCGGCTGTGAAATGGCCTGCGTCTACGCAGCAATGGGGACAAAGATAACAATCATCGAGGCGATGCCCTGTCTCCTGCCGATGGAGGACAAATGGGTCGGCAGGCTGCTTGAGCGTGAATTCAAAAAACTCAGTATCGATATTCTGACAGGTCAAAAGGCATCCTCGCTCGATAAAGCCTCTTCTCCGGCAAAATTAGTCCTCGAAAACGGCCGGACAATCGAATCAGAAAAGATACTTGTCTCGGTGGGCCGAAAACCGTTCATAGACAAGGAAACAATCCGGTCTCTGAATTTGAAAATGTCCGGCCCTGCAATAGAAATAAACGAAAAAATGGAAACCAGCGTCCCCTGCGTATACGCCATCGGCGATGTCACAGGGAAAACTTACCTGGCACACGGCGCAACCGCCCAAGCCGAGGCAGCAGCAGCAAACGCAACCGGCGGCAACAAAACCCTGACCGACTACTCGCTCATACCACGAGTCATTTACACATTCCCGGAAGTTGCATCGGTCGGCAAAACAGAGGACGTCTGCAAAGCGGAAGGTACCGAAACATCCGTTGAAAAAGCCTTCTTCAGGGCCAACGGAAGAGCCGTGGCACAAAACGAAACAGCCGGCGAAGCAAGAGTTATAAGAGACAACCAATCAAATAAAATCGTTGGTATTACAATCGTCGGCGCAACGGCAACCGAACTTATAACACTGGCGAGAATGTTTATCGGGACATCCGAAAAAACCGCTCACATAACATTCCCGCACCCGACCTTCTCTGAAACACTGGAAGAAGCCATACAAAATGATTGACCATCAGCTTCAAATCGATGCCCTTCGTATTCTCGATTATGGCCTTGCCGATTACAAAACAGTTTTGGAACAACAACTTCAATTGTGCGAAAAAAGACAACGAGGCGAAATACCGGATACCGTTTTAATCGTTGAACACCCCGCCGTCATTACCTTCGGCGCCCGCCAGAACGCCAACAAACTGCTGACCAGCCGCGAAGACCTGATAAAACGAAACATCGATGTGGTCGATACCCGAAGGGGCGGTGGCGTAACAGCACACAATCCCGGACAACTGGTCGTCTACCCAATCCTTAATCTGCAAAAACTAAACCTCAGCGTCAGCGAATACATCAGAAAACTGGAGGAAGCAGGTTTGCAGCTTTTGGAGCAATTAGGCGTTCGATGTCAGCGGCGAAAAGGTTTCCCCGGCTTGTGGGTCGGCGAGAAAAAAATAGCCTCCATCGGCGTGCAGGTGTCAAAATTCGTAACCCGTCACGGCATAGCGATAAACATCCAGAACGACCTGAGTATTTTCGATTTGTTTATCCCCTGCGGTCTCGAAGGCGTAAAAATAACATCGGTGCTGAATGAAACCGGCAAACGACATTCAATGGCCAACTTAAAGAAAAAATTGTCCCCTCTGCTCATCGAACAATTCTCTGCAAATCACGAGCCGCGAAAATTGCCTCGCTGGCTGCGAAAGACTCTCCCTGCCGGCGGGAATTACAACCGCACCGAAACCATACTGAACTCGCTGGCCATAAATACTATATGCACTCACGCCAACTGCCCCAATCGTGGCGACTGCTGGAGCAGAGGAACAGCAACTGTCCTGATTCTGGGCAATATCTGCACGCGCAACTGCGGCTTCTGTTCAGTCCCCACCGGCAAACCCCAGCCTCCTGACCCCACCGAGCCGCAGCGGATAGCACAAATGGTGAAACAGTTGTCCCTGAAGTATCTTGTCCTTACCAGCGTCGACCGCGACGATTTGCCCGATGGCGGCGCAGCACATTTTTGCAACTGCATCAACGAAATAAAACAACTTTGTCCTGATATCAAATTAGAAATATTGACGCCCGACTTCCGCAATTGCCAGGCCGAAGCACTGGAAATCCTGCGAGGCGCCCTGCCTTTTGTCTTCGCCCATAATATCGAAACTGTGCCGTCTTTATACCCAACTGCCAGGGCCGGCGGCGACTATCAGTTATCACTGAATCTGCTCAAACTGGCCAAAGAAAAATACAGTTCCATCCAGACCAAATCATCTATTATGCTCGGCCTCGGTGAAACCGAAGATGAAATCGAACAGGTGCTGAAGGATTTGCGAAGCGTCGGCTGCGACAGAATCACTATCGGCCAGTATCTCAAACCTTCAAAAAAATCTCTCGAAGTCATCCAATACATACCGCCCGAAAAATTCAACCTCTGGAGGCACAAAGCAGCCGAACTTGGCTTTTCCTCTATTATTTCCTCGCCCTTTGCCAGAAGCTCTTATCTGGCGGAAAGGGAAATTTCAGCTTAAAATCCTGACATTAAAAAAAATTACTATTCGCACCCTTATTAGTTTTTCTTATTTGACATAGTTAATTTTATTATGTCTAATCCCCCGCAATATGCCCGCACCGGGCTAAACTGCAATCGTAATCTAACGGATTAGGAGAACATCTACTATGCCGAAACGAAAAGACATAAAAAAGGTGATGATTATTGGCTCCGGCCCTATCATTATCGGCCAGGCCTGCGAATTCGATTATTCCGGCACACAGGCCTGCAAAGCCCTGCGAAAACTGGGCTATCAGATTATGCTGGTCAATTCCAACCCCGCAACAATTATGACCGACCCCGGTATGGCCGACGTAACTTACATTGAGCCGCTCAACCTTGCGACTATGACCAAAATCATCGAAAAGGAACGCCCGGACGCCCTGCTGCCAAATCTTGGCGGCCAGACCGGACTAAACCTGTCTTCCGAACTTGCTCGCTCAGGCGTTCTTGAAAAATATGGCGTCAAGGTTATCGGCGTCAACGTCGATGCTATCGAGCGAGGCGAAGACAGGGTCATCTTCAAACAAACAATGAACCACCTTGGTATTGATATGCCGAAAAGCGCTCCTGCTTATAGCGTAGAAGAAGCGGAGAAAATCGCAGAAGAGATTGGTTACCCGGTTGTTATCCGCCCTGCTTATACAATGGGCGGAACTGGCGGCGGTGCAGTATTCAACGTCGAAGAACTGCGAACAATTGCCAGTCGCGGCCTATCTGTCAGCCTGGTTCATCAAATACTCATTGAAGAGGCTGTTCTCGGATGGGAGGAACTCGAACTTGAAGTCGTCCGCGACGCAAAAGGGCAAAAAATTACCGTCTGCTTCATCGAAAATGTCGACCCGATGGGCATTCACACCGGCGATTCTTACTGCACCGCTCCTATGCTCACCATCGACCCTGAACTGCAAAAAGTCCTGCAAAAATATTCCTACGACATTGTCGACGCCATCGAGGTCATAGGCGGCACCAACATCCAGTTCGCACACGACCCCGATACCGGCAGAGTGGTCGTCATCGAAATTAACCCGCGAACCTCGCGCTCATCCGCACTGGCCTCAAAGGCCACCGGCTTTCCCATCGCACTGGTTTCTTCAATGCTCGCCGGCGGACTTACTCTCGATGAGATACCATACTGGAGGGAAGGCACTCTTGATAAATATACCCCTTCCGGTGATTATGTCGTCGTAAAATTCTCTCGCTGGGCATTCGAAAAATTCAAAGGCGTCGAAGACAAACTCGGCACACAGATGCGGGCGGTCGGCGAGGTGATGAGCATCGGCAAAACCTACAAAGAGGCCTTTCAGAAATCAATCCGCTCCCTCGAAAACGGCCGATACGGCCTGGGCTTTGCCAAAAACTTTAATAAGCTCTCGCTCGATGAGCTGATGAATCTGCTTAACATTACATCGAGTGAGCGACAGTTTATAATGTATGAAGCCGTTCGTAAAGGCGTCTCAACTCAGGCCCTCTACGAAAAAACTCGCATCAAGCACTGGTTCATCGAACAAATGAGAGAGCTTGTTGGGCTTGAGGAAAAAATTCTCCAGTATAAGGGTAAAAAGCTTCCCGATAAATTATTGACACAGGCCAAAAAGGACGGCTTTGCCGACCGCTACCTGGCAGGCCTGCTTGGTATTCCCGAAGAAAAAATACGCCGCCAGCGCACAGGTCTGGGCATTGTGGAAGGTTGGGATGCTGTCCCCGTCAGCGGCGTTGAGAACGCTGCTTATTATTACTCAACCTATAACGCCCCAGACAAGGTCGGCTCAAGCAAACAACGCAAGGTAATGGTGCTGGGCGGCGGACCAAACCGCATCGGCCAGGGAATCGAATTCGACTATTGCTGCGTTCACGCCGCCTTTGCACTACGCGATGAAGGCTTTGAAACTATTATGGTCAACTGCAACCCTGAAACAGTCTCCACGGATTACGATACATCCGACAAGCTCTATTTTGAACCGCTGACCGTCGAAGACGTGCTGAGCATTTATCAAAAAGAAAAGCCCGAAGGCGTCATCGTCCAGTTTGGCGGCCAGACACCGCTCAATATCGCAAGCGAACTTGCCAAAGCCGGTGTCAAAGTCCTCGGCACAACCCCCGAAACAATAGACCTCGCCGAAGACCGCGACCGGTTCCGCAAAATGATGGAAAAGCTTGGAATTCCTATGCCCAAATCCGGTATGGCAAGCAATCTCAACGAGGCCCTGAAAATCGCCAAAAAAATCGGCTATCCGTTGATGGTTCGCCCGTCCTACGTCCTCGGCGGACGTGGTATGGAGGTCGTCCACGATGAAGAGATGCTGCGTCACTACGTCGCCGCGGCAGTGGAAATCACCCCCGAAAGACCCATTCTCATAGATAAATTCCTCGAAAACGCCCTTGAAACCGAAGCCGACGCCATCGCCGATGGAACAGATGCCTTTGTCCCCGCCGTTATGGAACACATCGAGCTGGCCGGCATCCACTCCGGTGACTCAGCCTGCGTCATTCCGCCGGTGAGCATTCCTAAAAAGCACCTTGACACCATTTACAAATATACCAGGGAAATCGCAATAAAACTTAACGTCGTCGGCCTGATGAATATGCAGTACGCAATCGCCAACGATACCGTTTATGTGCTTGAGGCCAACCCTCGCGCCTCACGCACTGTCCCGCTGGTCTCAAAGGTTTGCAATATCCCGATGGCGCGTCTTGCCACCCAACTTATGCTCGGCAAAAAATTGTCGGACCTGAACCTTAAGCAGAGAAAAATACCTCATTTTGGCGTAAAAGAGTCGGTTTTCCCGTTCAATATGTTTCAGGAGGTCGACCCTGTGCTTGGCCCCGAAATGCGCTCGACCGGCGAAGTCCTCGGAATGGCCGATTCTTTCGGTATGGCTTATTTCAAAGCGCAGGAGGCAACTCAATCGACCCTGCCCGTTAAAGGAACTGTCCTGATAACCGTTATCGACAGCGAAAAACCCGCCATTTTGAAAACCGCAAGAGAATTTCAAAACCTCGGCTTCAAAATTAAAGCCACCGCCGGCACTCATCAGTTCCTCACAAAGAATAAAATCAAAAGCGAGCCAATCCTCAAAATGCACGAAGGCAGACCCAACATCGTCGACGCCATCAAAAACGGCGAAACCCAGCTCATCATCAATACCCCCGCCGGCAAACTCAGCAAATACGACGATTCTTACGTCCGCAAGGCGGCCATCAGGTACAAAATACCTTATATCACCACTACCGCTGCCGCCGCTGCCGCCGTCAAGGGTATCGCCGCCTGCAAAAGCGAGCCAGGTTTTGTCAAATCCCTGCAGGAGTATCACGCATCAATTAAATAAACCCCGCTTCCTGCTAAAGCACGGAAACTTTAAACCCCGTTGCCGTCCTGTTCGGTCTTCGGCGGTTTTATCATTTTCAACACCAGTCTTCCCACATTAAAAGGCTCATTCACATCGCCCGCAGGCATTTCAAACTCGTACCAGACTTCGCCGAGCATCTGTGTCATATCCACTCCGTAGCCGCTGAATTTCGGTTTATAAACGCTTATGCGTAAAAGGTACCTGCCTGCTGCAACATATTGAATCTTGAAGATGCCGTCCCGTTCTAAGCCGAACTTATATCGGTCCTGCTCCTGATTCTGTTCATCGGGATTCGTCTGTTTCAGAATCAACCAGTTATCGCTGTAAGACCAGTCTACCGCTTCCGCATAGTCTGCCGGAACAGCCGCCTGGCCTGTGACCGCCCGGCCGAACTTGCCAAGCTCAACATAAGAAGTCTCGCCTGCGATAACGGTAATCCGTTTGCTGTAAGTATTCGCCCTGCCATCATAAGTCTCTACTCCATAAGAAATCGTAACCGCCTCGGCAGCAACTCGCTTAAACGAGAAAAACCCGTTCTCATCCGTTATCACCTGATTGTTCTGGATAAAATGAACGTTTCCTGCTCCTAAACTGATTAAAAAGACCCTTTGACCCGCACCGCGCACAGCTCCCCGCCACAGTGTCCCTTCTACACTACCCCACGGCTGCAAAAAAATCTCCGGCTGGGCATTAAATTGTTCGCTGGTAACCTGTGCAAAACCGGCCTCATGAACCACTGCCAGCACAAAACTTTCATCCTGTGACGGCAGAGAAAACCTGCCGTCGGCGCCGGTTTTAACCACCTTATATTGTTTTGCGGCATCCGCACTGTTTTGAAAATTCAGATGCATTGACGCCTTGCCGATAATAACTTCTGCGTTCGGTGCCGGCCCGCCGCTGGGTAAATATACTATCCCCGTCAGGCGGTTCTCTTTTACCAGCCTAAAATCATACGTCACTTTTCCCTCTATACCGCTGAACTCGCGGGAAACCGCCGGCTTATAGCCCTCTGCCTCAATCCGAATCGCATATTCAAAGCTATCTTTGCCCTCAAAACTCTGCTCATAAGAACCGCCGGTAAACTTTGTCGACCTGCTGTTATCCCACCGTATCTCTTGCGCCACATTCCATATATACCCTGGTATCAATTCGAACTCCTTGACCGGTTCTGACGTCTCGGCATCAATCACTTTGCCTCTTACGTCCAGCACAGGATAAAGCGTAATAAGATATTCCTCCTGGCCGGTTTTCATCGCCATCCTGCGCACCGGCACATACCCCGTCTTGGAAATATCGAAATATACCTCATCTGCAGGCGCATCCTTCCACTCGAAACGGCCATTCTCATCCGTCAGGGCCTGCACCTTGAACGATTCTATCCCCTGCCACTCAACGCTCTCGATACTCGCTCCTTTTACAGGCATACTGTTTGCATCCACGACCTTGGCCCGAATCTCCATCGCCGGACTCAGCCGGAATTCAACCTCCTCCATACCTTCGCTTACCTCGACCTTTTTAAGCTGCGGTGCGTAGCCGTCTGCGCTGGCGGTAAGGGTCTCTACCCCCGGCTTTGCACCGAAGCTGAACCTGCCCTCTTCGTCTGTCAGGGTGTTGAGAAAAAGTGTTACATCCCGCCGTGTCCCTTTATATACCTTTGCGCCGCGGATGGGATTGCCCTGCTCATCCAGCACCCGTCCCTTGATAAGCAGGCCTCTTATCATTATCATCACGCTCGTCAAATTCTGAAGCTCCCTTGTCGGCGGAAGCGGCCGAATCCCCATCCGCTCGTCCGAAATATAATCGCTGTGCAGCAAATGCAGCATAACACCGCCAAGGTCGGAAGGCATAATGTCGCATACCCATCTGCCGCTTGCATCGGTCGCAACCCTGTGTTCCCATATATACGGCTCCTGCTCGACACCTCTGCCCTGATTGCGAAAGTTTATCTGCACATCCTTTATGGGGCTGCCCTCCTCGTTCTGGACAACCCCGCCTATCAAGGTTGCACGTTGAATTTTAAGCACATAACCTGGCGGAATATCTGTCCCCATCCCTTTGCCGAAAAGCACCCGCATCGATACGTAGCCCCTCTTCAGCGTCGTCACCCACATATCGGACGGCTTTTTGTCGCCGACAGCAATCAAGGCACGTCCCTGCCCGTCCGTCATATAGCGGCCGTCCTGAGTATATAACACAACCCCTTCCAGCGGCGCGCTGCTGCCGGTGTCAACCACCTTAAAAACCAGCATCCCATCGGCAGGTGTCTCCTCGGCAGGCTTTTCCTCATCAGGTTTCGCTGCAACCTCGTTCCTTTTGTCGGCTTCCTTCTGCTCCTCCGCTGCAACTTGCCCCTCGTTTGCTTCTTTGGGTTTCTTTAATGTTCCCAGCATCTCCCTGCTGCCTCGCCTGGCCAAATATTCAGAAATAAGCTTCTTGCCCTTCGAGCTGGCTGCCGAATACAGCGCCGATAGTGCCTTCGCATCCCCGTCCGCAGCAATCCTCTTTACCCTTTCCAGCAGTTCTTTGTCCTCCGCAGCAGACAACATTTCTTTTGTTTGTTTGGTTGTCTTTTTCTGTGTCTGCGTTATTCCTCCGGCCTTCTCTGTCTTTTTCTTGTTGCCAAAATCTATGAAAACCACCGCCGCCACAAAAATGGCCGCAAGCGCCACAACCGCCGCCGCAACACGCAGCCTTCCTGAGCCCACTAACCAGCCAAGCTTCCTGTTATCTTGTTTTTCCATTGTCAAGCTGTCCCAAAACCACTTATTCCCGAATCAGCAATTCTTTCATCCTCTCTGCCGGTATTATTATACTTTTTCCTTCATCGCTTCTGTCAAGAATATTGCTGTCTGCCGGGTCATCAAAAAATCGTGGATTAGATTGCAAAACTCCAGTTGAACGCTTAAAATGACGATGTAAAAATCAGAGTCCTTAAAGCCTGCGTCTGGGTTAGGGCTTAAACTCGGCTTATTTTGGTCTAATAATAAAACAAGCTTTACAGGAAAATATGCCAGATGAAATTAAAAAATCTCTACGCCCGCGCAATATGCAGTTAGGTGATATAACCGCTTTCACCCCCGAAGAACCGAAAGAGCCGCTGGACGATGAAAGCGCAAAGCCCCGTGAGTATAATCACGAATTAAAACTGCCCGAAATAATCGGTATCCTGCCGGTCAGAAATATCGTCGTCTACCCCGGCACTGTAACCCCTCTGGCCATCGGGCGGCAGAGAAGCAAAAATCTGCTCGATGACATCAAGCCCAACGAAACCGTCATAGGTCTTGTTACTCAGCAGAACCCCGAAACCGACAACCCCGACTTCAACGACATTTACTCCATCGGCACCGCTGCCTCGGTTTTGAAAACCATAAAAATGCCTCAGGGTTCAATTCATATCGTCGTTCACGGTTTGGTCCGCTTTAAAATAACAGAAAGAATTTCCACCGAGCCTTACCTCAAAGCCAGGGTTCAGCCGCTTGATGTTCAGATTAAGATGAACAAAAAGCTTCAGGCCCTTATGGTCAGCGTCCGCCAGGCCGCCAACCGTGTCATTGCCTTAAGCCCCAATGTCCCTGAAGAAGCCTCGGTCCTGCTCGAAAATATCGACAACCCTTCCGCACTGGCCGATTTCCTCGCAGCAAACGTCGGCATACCTGTCACTGACAAACAAAAACTGCTCGAAGAGCTCGACGCCGCAAAACGCCTCGAAAAAATATCCATCATCCTCGCAAACCAGCTTGAGGTGCTCGAATTAAGCCACAAAATCCAGGGCAGGGTCAAGGAATCCGTCGACAAAAACCAGCGAGAATATTTCCTTCAGGAGCAGCTAAAAGCCATTCAGTCTGAGCTTGGCCAGGAAGACCGCTCAACTGCCGAGCTAAAACAGCTCAAAAAAAATATCAAAAACGCCAAAATGCCAAAAAAAGTCGAGGACGAAGCTCTTCGTGAACTCGACAGGCTCAGCAAAATCCCGCCTGTCTCACCTGAATACAGTGTCATTCGAACTTATCTGGACTGGGTCTGCGAACTACCCTGGTCGGTCCAGACCAAAGACCTTCTCGATATCAATAAGGCCGAACGCATATTAAACCAGGACCATTACGGCCTGAAAAAAATAAAAAAACGCATCCTCGAATTCCTCGCCGTCCGAAAACTCAACCCCACAGGAAAAAGCCCTATACTCTGTTTTGTTGGCCCACCGGGCGTCGGAAAAACATCTCTCGGTAAATCCATTGCACGCGCTATGGGCAGAAAATTCGTCCGAATTTCTCTCGGCGGCATAAGAGACGAGGCCGACATCCGCGGTCACAGAAGAACCTACATCGGCGCCTTGCCCGGCAGAATCCTCCAGGAACTGCGAAAATGTGCCAGCAGAAACCCTGTATTTATGCTCGATGAGCTCGACAAAATCGGCGCCGATTTCCGGGGCGACCCCGCAAGCGCACTGCTCGAAGTCCTCGACCCTGAACAAAACAACACCTTTACCGACCATTATCTCGATGAGCCTTTCGACCTCTCCGCTGTTATGTTCATCGGCACCGCCAACTATATGGAGCCTGTTCCACCCGCCCTGCACGACAGGATGGAAGTTATTGAACTGCCCGGCTACACCGAAAACGAAAAACTCAACATCGCAACAAAATATCTCCTCCCCCGCCAGCTCGCCGAACACGGCCTGAACAAAAAACGATTGCTCATAAAAAATGACGCCATACTCGCCATTATCCGCGGTTACACCCGCGAGGCAGGCGTGAGAAATCTCGAAAGAAATATCGCCGCTGTCTGCAGGGCCGTCGCCACCCAGATTGCAAAAAATAAAAAATCAAAGGCAACCATCGGCAAAGAAGACCTCTCTAAAATCCTCGGCCCCATCCAGTTTGAATCCGAACTGGCCTTGCGCACAGGCACTCCCGGCGTCGCCACAGGACTGGCCTACACCCCGGTCGGCGGCGAACTCCTCTTTATCGAATCTGCCTCTATGCCCGGCAAAGGAAGTCTCCTCCTCACAGGACAAATCGGCGATGTTATGAAAGAAAGCGCACAGGCCGCCTTCTCCATCGTAAAATCCAACGCAAAAAAACTCGGAATTGAACCGACCAAACTCACTAAATTCGATTACCACATCCACGTCCCCGCAGGCGCAATTCCCAAGGACGGTCCCAGCGCAGGAGTCGCTATGTTCACCTCGCTGGTCTCGCTGCTGCTCGGCAAATCCACCCGGCCCGAAGTCGCTATGACCGGCGAGATAACACTCCGCGGCCTCGTCCTGCCTATCGGCGGCCTTAAGGAAAAAATCCTCGCCGCCAAACAGGCCGGCATTAAAACCGTCATCCTCCCTGCAAGAAACAGAAAAGACCTCGTCGAAGTCCCCAAAGAAGCCAAAAAAGGTCTCTCCTTCAAATTCGTCAAAAACACATCAGAAGCCCTCAAAACCGCCCTGAATACCACCAAAACTTGATTGGTGAAAGTTCACTTTTTGCTTGTTTTTGCTTCAATGGTATAGTATCATTATATATAGAAAAGGTTTTACTATATGGCATTAGACAAAAAAGACAAGTCAGCTCTAAGTCAGTTCAAAATTGCTCTTGAGCAAAAATTAGGTGGTCAGCTAATCGACCTGAAACTATTCGGCTCAAAGGCTCGCGGGGACGACCGCCCGGACTCCGACATCGACCTGTTGGTTATTGTGGCAACTGATGATTGGCATATTCGCGATAAAGTCTACGATGTCGCAACGGATATCTTGTTGCAAATAGACGTTTGCATATCGCCGAAGGTTATCAGCAAAAACAGGTTTGACCGGCTTTGCAAAGAAGGCACTTCCTTTATGCACAATGTTTGCAGGGATGCAATTACAGTATGAACGAATTATCACAAAAGGAGTTGAATCGGGCAAAAAAAGCCCTCCTTGCCGCAAAAACTCTTTTACAAAATCAGCTTTTATGAAGATTGCGTCTCAAGGGCTTATTATGCAGTTTTGCACGCCGCAAAAGCCGCTTTGGTCGAAATCGGTGTTGAGCCTGAATCGCACAGGGCTGTCAGAAAAATGTTCGGCCTCTATCTTGTCAAAACCGGAAAAATCGAGAAGGATTTTGCAAGTATACTAACAGCCCAGCAGGAAGATAGAGAAATCGGCGATTACGACATTCACATTGAAATCGAGCAGGATACAGCCGAAAAAAGAGTCCTCGACGCAGAAGATTTTATACTCCGAATCGAAAAATTCCTCCAAGCCTGATACCTGAAAAACACCAACAAAGTCCTCAAAACCGCTTTGACCAACTAACACTGTTTGCAACCTTAATTACATCTACCATTTCCGCCACATCGTGAACCCGCACAATCGAAACCTCTGCCGCAGCACACAGTGCAACCGTAGCCGCTGTACCGAATATCCGCTCCTGCGGGTTTTCTCTGCCGGTCAGTTTGCCTATAAACGCCTTTCTGCTTGTCCCTATAAGCACCCGATAGCCACTATCAACAAACTTATCTATATTTCTCAAAAGCTCCAAATTATGTTCCACCGTCTTGCCGAACCCAATCCCGGGGTCGATAAAAATTCTTTCTTGTTTTATACCGAATTTTTCCGCACGCTTTGCTCGTTCTATCAAAAATTTTAGAACCTCGTCGACTACGCTTTTATACTTTGGCTCAATCTGCATTGTTTTCGGCGTCCCCTGTATATGCATCAAGACCACCGGCACCTCCCGCTCCGCTGCCAGCTCCGCCATCCGCTCATCTCCCAGAGCTGTTATATCATTTATCATCGAAGCCCCTGCATCCAGCGAAGCCTCCGCAACCTCAAAATTATAAGTATCAATACTAATCGGCACATTTATCTTTTTACGCAGCCCCTCTATCACCGGAATTGCCCTTCTGATTTGTTCATCAGTAGATACCGTTTTTGCCCCCGGCCGCGTCGACTCCGCCCCGACATCTATTATCGCCGCGCCGTCAGCGGCCATCTTCAGGCCGTGTGCGATGGCCTTGTCCCTCTCAAAAAACTGCCCCCCGTCGCTGAATGAGTCCGGCGTAACATTCAAAATCCCCATCACAACACATCCCGCCGAAAAATCCAGTCTCCCCCCGCTCCACTCAACTATCCTTCTGTCACTTTTCGCCATACCGTCATTTCTGCGAAAGCAGGAATCCAATACCTCTTAACTTTTCAGCAATTTTTTTACTATCCGCTATTTTTATCTGCGTGTTTTGAAATTCCCTTCGCACAGGATATTCCTTCCTCAGCCGGTCAAACATCGCACCTCTTTCCTTTGCCGCCAGCCTCAAAATCTCCCTCATCCTCTTGTCATCTTCCTTAATATCATAAATCTTCCTGACCGCCTCCCTTATTATTTCTTCCTCACTTTTCCTGCCCGCATTTATCTCCAGTTCCGCCACCACCGGCTCAGGCAGAAACAATGCAGCATCAAATCTCGGCTCAATCTCGAAATACTCGCACGCCGCCTTATAAATCATTATCATCCCCGCAACCTTCCCGTCAAACGAATACCCCGCTATGTGCGGCGTCCCTATATCCGCCGTCTCCAGCAGCCCAACATCTATGGCCGGCTCATTCTCCCACACGTCCAGCGCCGCCGCCTTTATCTTGCCGGACCTTATCGCCGTCTTCAGAGCGTTCGTTTCAACCACTCCGCCTCTGGCCGTATTCAAAAACACACACCCCTTTTTAAGAGACTTAAAAAACCTCTCATCTGCTAAATGAAACGTCTTGTCAATCCCCTCGAACGTTAGCGGCGTATGAAGCGTCACAAAATCGCACCCGAAAAGCTCCTCTACCGGCAGATATTTTGCATCTCCGGTTTCTCTTTGCAATGACGGGTCATTCAAATACGTCCTCATCCCCAGCGCCTCCGCCTTCACCGCTAATCTGCGGCCGACATTTCCGACACCTATAATCCCTATCGATTTGCCTTCCAGCGTAATGCCGTGTTTTTGCCCCGCCTCCAGCATCGCCGCTATGACATATTCCGCCACTGAATTGGCGTTCGACCCCGGCGCCGATGCAAATCCGATATGGTGACATTTCAGAAAATCAACATCCACGTGCTCGAACCCTATCGTCGCCGTCCCCACAAACCGGACCTTGCTGCCCGCCAGCAGTTCCAGCCCGACCGGTGTAACGCTGCGCACCAGCAGTATATCCGCATCCGCAACTACGCCCGGCTTTATCTGCCTGCCGGATACAATCTCCACCTCGCCAATCGAAGAAAAACACTCCTTCACAAACGGTATATTCCCATCCGCCACTATCTTCATAAGACCTCTGTCACCATTTTCCTGCAATTTTCGTCCCGCAATCAGGACAACACGAATCCTTTATCCTGTTTGCGTTAATCTTATAACCGACTCGCTCAATCAGCATTTTACCACACTTATAGCAAAAAGTATTCTCCAGCCTTGACCCCGGCATATTCCCCACATAAACATATCGCAGCCCCGCCGCCTTACCAATCTTATACGCCCGCTCTAAACTCTCCACTGGAGTCGGCTCTGAATCTAAATATTTATACTGCGGATAAAATCTGCTGATATGCCACGGCACATCCGCACCCACATTTGCAACTAACCACTCCGCCAGCCGCTTCAGCTCATCCTCCGAATCATTCTCTCCCGGCACCAGCAGCGTCGTTATCTCCTGCCAGATATTCGTCTCCTTCGCGATATAACTTATCGTATCAAGCACAGGCTGCAAGTGCGCCTTGCACAGCCTCCGGTAATAACCCTCATTGAACGACTTCAAATCCACGTTTATCGCATCCAGCCACCCCTTCGCAAAATCAATCGCCTCTCGCGTCTGGTACCCGTTGCTCACAAAAACGTTCGATAATCCCCTCTCCTTCGCCGGCGCCGCACAATCTGCACACAATTCCATAAATATTGTCGGCTCGGTATAAGTATAAGATATTGATTTGCATCCCGTCCGGACAGCCGACTCCACAATCTGCTTCGGCGCCACCGCCTCGCCTTCTAATGTCCCTTCCTCCACCGCCTGCTGACTTATATGCCAGTTCTGGCAGAACTCGCACTGAAAATTACAGCCCGGCGTAGAAATCGAAAAGCTTTTCGACCCAGGCTGAAAATGAAACAAAGGCTTTTTCTCAATCGGGTCGACGTTCGCAGCACAGACCTTATAATAATTCAGCGAATACAGCACCCCGCCGATATTCTTCCGCACAGCGCAGTGTCCCAATTTCCCATCGGCAATCAAACATCGCCACTCGCACAGCTTACACCGCACCTTCTCCCCCTCCACAGACTCCCATAAGACCGCCTGCTTAAAATTTTCCTTTTCCATTTTCATACTTCTATTATACCCCCGCCCCTCGAATGATAAAACCTTTTATTGCCCCCTCTTTGTAGCACAGCGAAAAATCCATTTTCTTTAATGTTCCGCCCTTAATCCCGCCTGCCCTGAGCAACACGTAGTGAGCAAATTCTATTTGTGAATAAGATTAAAAAGTGTGTTTGCCCGTTCCGCGTCCAGCGTTTTAAGAGTCTTGTATTCTTCCAATGCCGAGTTACTGTCACCGACGACCAGATAAGCAGCGCCGAGGTTAAAGTGTGCTTCGACAAGCTTCGGACTTATTCTTACAGCCTCTTTGTAAGCCTTTATTGCCTCGTTATACCGGCCGAGCTTGTCGTAAGCCATACCGAGCTTATTATATACATCGTTGAAACTTGGTTTGATGCTCACCGCCTGCTTGTATGCCCCTATTGCCTCTGCCAGACGTCCAGTCGCCTCGTATATACACCCCAGACTATAATAAGCGTCAACATAATCCGGCCTCAGTTTCACCGCATGCTCCAAAACCTTTATTGCTGCCGGCCGGTCTTCTATTCTGCCGTAAGTGATACCAAGATTATAATATGCCATTGCGTAATTCGGTTCTATCTCAATCACTTTCCTGAAGGATTCTATCGCCTCCGCGTATCTGCCGATGTGCCCGTATGCAACGCCGAGGTCAATATATGCGTCGATGCAATCCGGCTTGACCTCCGTAGCTTCGCGATAATAGCTGATGGCCTTATCGATATCGCCTTCGCACTGGAAAATATACCCAAGGCTGTACCGTGCCATCCACGAGTTGGGGTCTTTGCTGAGCGTATCGGACCATAATGCCTTTCCGTCCCTGTAAATATGACACTGCTGCCGGCTTAGCAAGCCCAGTATCACCGCTGTCACGCATAAAACCAGCTTCACAGTTACTGTCCCCATCCTGCCGAATCGGGCCGCATAATAATAACCGACCGACACAACCAGCGAAATCAACCCGCCTATCGATAAATACTGATAATGGTCTGCCACAAAAGAAAACCGCATAAAGTAAATATCAAAAAGCCCAAGAACAGGTGCCAGCATGACCACATAATAGGTCAGAGCAAATAATAGACACCTGCCCCATTTCTTACGGTATCGCCGACTCACCCAGAATATCCCGCCAAGCGCCGCGCAGGGCAGATACCAGAGCCACTGCGACTGCTCAATATTCCATCGCGGGTAAATAACGATGAGTTTTATCGGCAGCAGTGCCTTGTAAATATAAAACCACACCGCCGCGCCGGCGACCGCTATCCTGCCCCCGAAACCCTCGCTGCGAATTGTCTCACCCATTATCGTTCGGTTACATTGAAACCACACCTCCGTCACGCTCATCACCGCTGATATGACAAAAAAGGGCATGCTTCGCAGGATGTCCCGCTTACCTATTGTCCCCTGTCGCCACCATATACACAGCAGAATTGCTATCGGCGCCCCGGCTGCGGAACCTTTGCTCAGCATTGCCGCTGCGAACAAAACAACTGCCGACAGGTAAAATCGCCGTCGCCCGTCTTCATCGTATTTCAGGTAACACAACAGCGATAACGCAAAAAACATCATCGCCAAAACCGTTTTCCTCTGTGCAATCCACGCCGTCGACTCAACGTTTACAGGATGCACTGCAAAAATGACCGCAGCCGCAAACGCTCCACTAATTCCAAGATGCACCAGAATACGCCATATCACCAGTGCGCACACCGTGTGAATAATTACGTTGGTTATGTGATACCCAGCAGGCCTCAGTCCCCACAGCTTGTGTTCCACCCAGTAAGATGTCCACGTTATCGGCCAGTAGTTGCTTTGGCTTGTTGTAAACCACGTTTGGTATAAGCCGTTATCTTTTAGAACGGGATTGTTTGTCAGCATACTCTCGTCATCGAACACAAATCCTCCTCGAATGGCTGGAATATATACTATCAGACAAATTGCGATAACAAGGATGACTTTTATAAGCTCCCTTGCTTTGGTGGTCTCTGGAAAAATATGGTTCTGATGATGGTTATCCGGGACTTTCGAATCTATTTCGTTCATACAATCATTCCCGCCCATTTCCTTGTCACTCCTGCTGAATATACGCGTTCCTCAATCCCGTTAGGGATGGCCGAGCCATATCATATTCTCTTTTGGGGTTCGATTCTGATAATCGAATTATCAGCGATATTCTGTCCTATCCAGATAACAACCTTATCCTGTGTATAGCTTTGCTCCATACCTGCCTTGTAATCGCTGATTTGTTTATTGTTTATAACTATCTTTACCTGGTCATACGAATAATCTTCAAGAATAAATACCGGATTAAATACCTTTTTGGTCCCATCGCCATTAAAACTCATTTCAATAACCTTGTCCTTATTGCATTTTACGACATAACCCCGCTCGCACTTATCATAAGTAATCTGGCTGGCGCCCTGCATCGCCTTGACCCCCGTCGGCTTGACCCACGAATACGCAACCTTCCGCAGTTCATCATCGCTCATCTTCGTATTGCCTATCAGCCACGCCCACGTTACAATCGACAGGTCTTTGTCAATCGGTTTTTCACTGAGCGGCTCGCACGCATAAGTCATAATCGAATAGCTGCTCGGATAATTAAGCATCCCCGGCGCAAGTCTTCGCCACGTCCGCAGCCCCCTTGTTACCGGAAAATGAATACAATAGCATACCGGGCAGGCGTATCTTCCGTCTGCTTCCTTCATCCCCGCATAAATCCTGAACTTGCTGACGTTCCCGCACACGGAAAATGGCGTGCTTTCGTCGTTCTTATGATATTTCACCCGTATCAAAGTCGGAATATTCTTCGGCCAGTCTGGTTTTTCAGTAACCATCTTATATGAATAGGCGTTGTCTATCAGCGGCCGGGTATAATCCTGTATTTCAGGGTTGGGAAAAGATAATATACACTCCCCTCCCTCTTCCACCGAAAGAAAACGCACTATGTCCTTTGGCAGCACTTCATAAGGACGCACCCCCTTGGGAGCCAAAACAAGAAATTCGCACGTCTCGTGCCAGTCGCCCGGCTGGGCGGTCCTTATACTGCCCCGCATTTTGCGCACCCCAAAACCATCGGGATAAAAAGTATATGTCTCATCGACCCATTCGTTATTACAAATCTTATAGTTAAAATCAGTCTCCGCATACCGCCAGTCAACCGCCGCCCGCGCAGCCGTGCTCGAAACAATCTCCGTTCTCGAATACCGGCATTCCTTGTCCTGCAGGGGTTCGACACAATCAAGCAGGTTCTCGCCCCGCTCGAATCCTGTTTCCATCCATTCATAACACATCCCGACATTCTCGTTGGAATACCAGAATGGCGCATAGCTCGAACCACGCCAGAACACATATCGCTTTCCATCTGGAAATGCAACCACGATGTCACGGTGCGGGCCGCGCTGCCAAATCTCCTCCCACGAAACCTCATTCCATTTTTCTTCCCTTTGGTTCCGGTGAACCCTTATAGGCACATCATATTTGAGGTTCGTATAATATGCGCCGAATTCCCGCACCGTCTCAGATGCCGGGCAGATAATCAGCTTCCGCTTCGATGTATATATCGCCTTGTCCCCTTGCTCAAAACTCATCTCTAAGTTGTATTCCCCTTCCTTTAGACTGGGAATTGGAATGTTAAGTTCATTTGCCGCCCAAACCTCACCCTCGATAATCTTATGCTCTGAACTGTTCGATGCCAAAACCTCTCCGTTTGAACCGAGAATCTTCACATTGGCCGTAACCTCCATATCTGGCTTATCTTTCGGCGGACAGAACCACAACCCGATTTTCAGCTCCTGCCCGCTGCGGGCAGCCATAACATCAGCGGGAATCAATAAACGCCCCAAATCAACAGGGTTAATGCTTGGCATCGCCTTGACCTCGAATCCCGCAAATATTTCATTAACTGTTACTTGTTTGCTCGCCGGCAATTTCTCCCCATCCATCAGCCGAATTTCTTCACCGTTATACAATAAAGGAACATCTATCCTGTCAGACCCCGTCAGTGATATAGTCTTCAGCACCTTCCCATTATGAACTATCTCCAGCAAATAATGACCTGATTGCCCCGGCAGAGTAACAACCACTTCCTGCGTAATCCCCGCCGCACTTGCCTTCATCACAGGATTATATTCGCTCGAATCCGCAGGGATTTGAATGCCGACATCGCCGCCTTTGCCGACCGCACAAACCGAAAACAACGCTATGACAGTTACTGCAAATTTGATACAGCTTGTTGTCCGCATAACATACCTCCTGGAATTAATTCGATGTTTTCTATAAACTCATTTTGCCTCGCTTCGCCAATTTTATTGCTCTATAATACCAAAACTCCGCTAAAAGTAAAACTTCTTAGGCCGGATTGTCCGGGGTAATTGCAGGCTTAAGAGAAAGGGCTTATAAAACTATCCCCGATGCGATTCGAACGCATAACCTTTGGCTTCGGAGGCCAACGCGCTATCCAATTGCGCCACGGGGACAAAACAGAAAATAACCGCCTTCTAATATGACAAAAAGGCCGCCAAAGTCAAGATTGAATTTCAATTGTTTGACATAATTGCGTTTAACAAATATCATTTATGCCTTGCCGAACTGTTTTTGCAGGTTTATAGGCATTGCAAATGAGCCTTATTATTGACTGCATATATTTGTTGGCTGCGGCGGCGCTAAGTCCGATGGTCGCTTACCGTATGGTCAGATACAAGCGGTATCGGGCCGGCTGGGCGCAAAGATTCGGAAAAATCACCCGCCGATACCCCGAAAAAAAATGCGTCTGGCTCCACGCCGTAAGCGTCGGCGAGGTCAACGCATCCAGAACCATTATCGAGGAGCTTAAAAAGCAACTGCCGGACTTCGAAATCGTAATAAGCACAACCACCGACACAGGCTTTAGCAGGGCAAACGAACTATTTGGCAAAAATCACACGGTGTTTTACTTTCCGCTCGATTTTTCACTGGTAATGCAGCGTGCATTTCGTAGCATTTGTCCTGCGATTTGCCTGCTGGTGGAGCTGGAGGTCTGGCCCAACTTCGTCCAGATAGCGCACCAATCGAATATACCCATCGTTGTAATCAACGGCAGAATAAGCGACAGAAGCTTCTCTAAATACAAAAAAATAAAGCTTATTGTCAAAAATATATTTAAAAAAGTAGACCTCGTTCTCGCCCAGACAGACCAGTATGCCGGGCGTTTTAAGGAGATAGGCTGTTCTGCGGACAAGGTAATTGTTACAGGCTCATTAAAATACGACACCGCACAGGTTACAGACAAGGTCGAAGGTGCGAATATACTTGCCGAGCAACTATTCGGAAAAATCGACAATCCCGATTCATTCGGGACAATCGACAATCCTTTATGGGTCGCAGGCGGCACAGGCCCCGACGAAGAAAAAATAATACTCGACGTTTATCGTGTATTGAAAAACCAGTTTGAAAATCTGCGCCTCGCCATCGTACCACGCAAACCCGAACGTTTCGACGAAGTCGCCCAGCTAATAGAACAATCCGGCTTCGATATTATCCGGTATAGCCAAATTAAAAATCACTCTACGAAAAAATCAAACACCGAGCGACGCTTGTCCGCCGTAGCTTCAGCGAAGGCGGAAGCCACGGGCGACGAGTCACGGATAATCCTCGGCGATACGATGGGGGATTTGAGAAAATTCTATTCGGTGGCGGATTTGATTTTTGTCGGCAGGTCTCTTGTGCCGATGGGCGGCTCGGATATGATGGAGGCCGCTGCTCTCGGCAAATGCACCATCTTCGGTCCTTACGCCTTCAACTTCCAGCAGGCCGTTGATGATTTACTGGCAAATCAGGGGGCCATTATGGTAAGAGATGAACAGGACTTGCTGCGGACGGTGCAGAAGTGTCTCTTTGAACCAGCTTTCGCACAGACAATCGCCCGCAACGGCAGGGAAACAATCAGAAAAAACCAGGGCGCCACTGCCAAAAGTGTTGATGCGATTATGAAACTGTTGAACAGCCGTTAGCGGATAATTTCCTGCGAGATTGCCCGCAGGTTTTCAACCTTGACATTAAGGGGGACGGCGCATTCGGGGCCGATTATGTTTATGCTGGCACGGGCGGCTTCAGCGGCCTGCCTGCGAACATCTTCCGGCGTTCCACGATGGAGAGTCTCAAAATTGGATATTCCGCCCATAAGAGAAAGCTTATCGCCTGCGAGCCGGCGAATCTCATCCGGTTTGCCGCTCTTGGTGTCCCAGTGAAAGCAGTGAATGCCGGTCTGCCGGATATACTGAATACGGTCTTTGGTGTCACCGCATATATGCAGAATCAGGGGGCAGCCGATACGCTGCACAAGTTCACTATGAACCGGCAGTAGAAAATCACGATACGCCTGCGGGCTGCATAAATCCCGCGTGGCGTGGTCGGCGAGCAAAATGCAGTCTGCACCTGCTTCGATTTGAGCCTGCGCATACAGAACGGTTACTTCTTTGAGCTTATCTATAATCCTGCGTATCATATCTGGATTGAGTAGCGTATTTACGAGAAACTCTTCGACGCCGAAAAAATGATAGCCGAGCGTCCAGGGGCCGAAGACCTTGCCGCAGACCACACAATCATCGCCGAACTGCTTTTTCAGGATTGATATGGCTTCAAGGGGGACTTTGGCGGCTGGATGTTTCAAAAAATCCCTTGTGAATTTTATGTCAGCATCGGTTTTCCAGATAGTTGTGCGGCAGTCGGGCATACGCAGCCTGTCGCCCCATTCAACCGGACAGCCAAGCGCAGCAGACTCATGCCAGACAGAAAACAACGGCATAACATTATCGTAACCGAGGATTGTATGGCCGGCGGCAGCAAGCTTTGTCATAAGTTCCGCATTCAGATGCGCTTCAGGAAAAGCTGCACCGGCAAGTGTCATCAGCTCATCGGTAACAACCGATGTCCCCAACCCGACAGCAGGCCGATGCGTCGGTTTCGACATTACAGCATCGAGAAAAAGTTTTGCCGACATTATCGGGAAACTGCCTTTAACCTGTTTGCTACTGCTTTGATATGCTCCGGTGTCGTTCCGCAGCAGCCGCCGATGATATTTACCCCTGCTTTATGAATTTTTTCCGCAGCCTCCGCAAAATCTTCCGGCGAGACATTATAAACCGCCCGCTCATCAACCAGTTCAGGCCTGCCGGCATTAGGCTCTGCCAAGATAACTGCACCGCCGCTGACCGCCGCAAATCTCTCCGCCAGTTTCACATATTCCTCAAGCGAGACCGTGCCGCAGTTGAACCCGACCGCCTCAACCCCCAGCGAAATCAGTTTCGCAACTGCTTCTTTTACACCCACGCCCATCATAGTTCTAAAATCGCCGCCGGCATTATCGAATGACATTGATGCAAAGACCGGCAGTTTGCAGACCGATTTCACGGCTTCAATCGCGATTGTTATCTCATCCAGGGCAGTCATTGTTTCTATTATAAAACCATCCACCCCCCCTGCCGCGAGAGTCTTCGCCTGCTGTGCGAAGGCATCTTTTAATTCATCCGGCTTCAAATTCCCCAAAGGCTCTAAAAAATCGCCGCTGGGGCCAATATCACCCAGGACATATCCTCCGTCCCCCGCCGCCTGCCGAGCTATCTTCGCGCCGGCGGTATTTATCTTTACAACCATTTCCGCCAGGCCGTGCCTGCCCAAAGCGTATTTATTTGCGCCGAATGTATTAGTAAGAATCGCATCGCTGCCCGCCGCCAGATACGAGCGGTGAACATCAAGAACAACCTCCGGCGATTCGACATTCAGATAATCGTTGCATCTGCCGCTCTGGATTCCGCGTGCCATCAACTGCGTTCCCATCGCTCCATCCAGCAGCAACAGCTTTTTGATTTTTTCTTTAAGATTTATTCTGCCCATAGTCCCGCCTACCTCGGCTGCTCGATAGAAAAACCGCCCTCGTCCAGTTTGTAAATATGCTTGAAACCTTCCGGGCTGGGGCGTCCGAAAAGCACATCTCGCTGTTTCTGTGTAAATCTTGTCGCCCTGACAGAATCGATAACAAAGCCGATGCTGATTAAATCGTTCTCTCTGTTTAGGGTAAGCCTGCTGATATTTATAACCGTCGGAACAGAAAAATCCTTGTGTGTTTCCTTGTACCTGTCCATCTCAGCAACAATAACAGGCTGGCCCTCCGCACCGAGATACTCGATTTTTCTGACCTGAGAATTTCGCTTATCGATATACATCTTCCTGATTACAGCATTTTGGCCGCCTTTCTCCACAAGCACATCAAAATCATCCGTCTTCAGCAATGACCAGTTTTCATCCCGGTTGATTTTGGCGGCACCGACAGCTTCAAGCACTAATCGGGGATTTATCATCAGTCCTCTAAGAAAGGTTTCACCCTGCCACTGTCCCCACCAGTAGGTGCTTACCTCCTTTAATCTTACGGACAGCCAGAACTCATCCTTATTTGAACCGAAAACCACCCCCTTGGGGTCAAACGCAACATCGCCCTGAAGGTAAATCTCTGACGGCGGATTTGCCCAAATCTTTACCGGAAAATTTTCCTTATGCCTTTGACCATCGGCATAGTATTCCAGAAAACACTGTCCGTTAGCTTTTATCGGCAAAGCATTTTCACAGCGTAATTCCAGCAGAGCCAGCGAATCATTTACAGATTTGGAGCCGGGGTAGGTCTGAACCGGCTTTTTAAACTGCGGCATACAACCAGCAATTAGAGCAGCAAATAACAGCGAAAAAACGGAAATTCGGAACAATTGTGCGTTTCCCATTACAAATCCGTCTGCAATATCTGGCTTATCTGCGATGACAACTGCTCGATTTGTCCTTCATCGAGATGCGGATTTTTAACTTCGACAAACTGATTGTCGCCGACAATCCGAAGCCGCCAGATTTCACCGTCAGTCTCGGTTTTTGACGAATCGTATTTCAGCCGTCTTTTTCGCATCAGTATCAGCGCCAGAACAAACCGGAAATTTATCTTTTCCCGTTCCGTCTCCTGCGCCAGCCGTTCAAAAAACGCCATCAGCATTTCGTCATCGACGAATATCTGTTTTTTCTGGTCAGGATGCGGCAACTTTGTCTTCCAGTAGCAGTAAACAGCAGGTTTTTCCTTATGCCAGTAATCGGCGCAAAAATCCCGCCGCTGCAAACCCTGCTCGCTTTCCACCAGGGCGGCAAAATATTCTTCGCCGTATTCAATCTTCTTCCCCGTCCCGTAGCATTGTCCGAGAGGCTTATTTATTTCCCATTCATCCATATTCGCTACCCGACAAAAAAAGATGCTTTCCTATTTAAACTTCAGCCATTGACTCGTATTTTTTATCGTTTTTGGCCCGATACCTTTGACATTTTGCAAATCGTTTGCGTCCTGAAAAGCCGGGCCATCCTCATTTTCGGCAAAATCCTCGCGATAAGTCACCATTGATTCGGCCCGTGCCGGCCCTATCCCCGGCAGCCTCTTCAGGCTTGCCGCTGATGCATCGTTCGGGTTTATCTGCTCATCCAGTTGCACCCGGCATACATTCTCGGATACCGGCCTGCCTGAAACCACAAAATAACCGGCAAGCAGAAGACTTACCGATGAAGCTATAACAAATGCAAACGACCGAATCCTGTTTTGGCCGACCTGTGCTGATTGAATAAAATCATCGGCTCTCATAGCTGATTTTCAATCCATATTTTACCGTTTAAAAATGACGCTATGCAGTTTCTTCAGGGCGTGAAATGATTTTTTCGGCTCAAGCCGGTCCGTCAACAGGCCGCTGTTGGCTATGACGCTGCTCTCGGTATCCGCAAGACAGGAATATGTTACCGAATCAACGAACGGTTTGCTGAGCGCTATTTTATAAAACTGCTCGACCCACTGCTCCTGCCGCGACTGGTCCCATACGTCGCTCTGCACGTCGCCAATCCCTTCATCATCCCTGCCGGCTTCGCTCCTGCTTGGCACTTCCACCTCGGTTATATGCAGCGGTTTGCCTATCGGTCCAAAAAAGTCCAGAACAGCCGATATATGCATCATATCCCTCAAGTACATACCAGGCTGATTTTTTCCGAATCGCATCTGCAATCCGAAGGCATCGAAATTAATCCCGCTCTGCACAACCATATCCATATAAACCAGCGGCGGTATGGTATTGGGGACATCGGCATAATATTCGCCCCAGGGATTGCTGATTTCTATGATTTTCAGCGCCCTGTCGCTGGCGGCCTTTACTGCCATATTGGCCGCACGGGTTATCTCCAGAATCTGCTCAAAATTGAACCCAAAATGGTTAATCGCATTCAGGCCGCTGACAACCCGCCACGCACGCACAACGCTGGCATATCGGCTCACTATCTTTAGAATAAACTGATAAGCGGTTTCGCGAATCTTTTCAAAGCCCGGATTGCCCTGCAAAAGCCATTCAGGCAAATACTCCTTCGAGAAGCAAAGCAGCGGGCCGGCCCCGATGACCAATTTCTTTTTGACCAGCACATTCATACAGGCATCAACCGCTGAAAAATCGTAGACGCCTTTTTGAGTTTCTATCCGGGCCCAATTTATCGGCACCGTTACATAACCAAACAACTGAAACAGCTTCTCAATATATTGAGGATTATTCATTTGTGCAGGCTCAATCCTGCAGCCAAGACATCCCCTGCCGAAACCATGACTCTGTGTTCTTGTGCCTAAAAGCGATTCAGCCTGTTCGGCAGCAAGCTTTTCCGAAAAAACCAGGGCTTTTTTAATCGCCTCGTCAGCCAATCTTGAGGCCGGCGACGCATCGGAGATATTTTGAAGAGCCTGAATAAACAAATCCTGCGCTTCTTTCGAGGTATCTCCCGCACCATTTACTCCATCGAAAAACGACCACTCTTCACGCTTGCTGATAATCTGCATAAGCTTGGCACGCGCAATCTCGACATTCAGATTATACAGGTCGGCCCTGTCGGGCAGACAGGTGGTCGGCAGAATCACATCGCCAAAACCTTCGACCGGCCATAATAAATTAAGGCCTGCGGTCTCGGCATTGGGCTTTTTACAGTCGATAAGTCCTTTTTCAAACGTGATTTGCGTTTTGCGGACAGCGATGCCGTCCGTTCCAACAAGATAAGCGCCGCGCAATTTGAACTTATCCGCAACTTTGCCGTTTTCGAATGCCTGAAATCTCACTTTTCCCTCAATCTGTCAAAATTAGACTTGTTCCAAATTTATATAAAACCTCATCAGTCAAAAGGTTATTATAGCAATCATACCCTCAAACACAATCCAAACTTTTCTCGCGGAGCGACTGCTTTTTTAAGCTGATTTTCAGGGAGCAGGTCATCCGTTATCGGGGTTATTGCGAGGTTTACAGAGCCGCGCACGCCTGCCCTGCGTAGTCCGCAGGACGAAGCAGGGTCAGTAAGCGGTCATTTCCCTTAATCCGAAGACCCCGGAATACTTGCCCTGCGTAGCCGATTTCGGCGAAGTAGGGTCGTTATCTGGGGTCAAGTTTTTTGTAGCGCAGCGCAGTGAAGAATCTCAATTCGGCATTCCCGCAAAACTTGTCCTGAGCGCGGTCGAAGGAGCGGGAATCCAGTCGTTTTTCAGGGGCTTTTGGACTCCTGCTTCCGCAGGAGTGACAAATCATTACTTTTACAACCATCAATAAAAAGGAGAATTTTTTAAGAGGGCAAACCAACATTTTGTCGCCGAACCCGCTTTTATAACTGTGCTAAGTCACTGGAAGACTAATAAAATCGAAATAAAATTTATCGAAAGGTCGTTGAAGTTGTATTGGTTAACTAAAGCTGCTGGAGAAGTCTTTTGCTAGATAATTCCATCAAATTATACGCATAAAAAACCGCTGTTTGTAATGCATCTCTTTTTTTGCACCTGATTGATTTTTTGTGCTTTACAAAAGGTAGGGAATAAGGTATTTTGAATTTATGTGAGTGTATGGAGTATCAAACGTTGTTTTTTAGGACTTTTCCAAAAAAAGGGGGTTGTCAGGTTAGAAATAGGGCACAGGGAGCTTTTAGTAATCTTTTGAATTTGACTATTTCATTTAAGCGTCGAGCCTGCTTTGCCGATGCTAAAGCAGGTTTTATTTTCCGAGACTTGTTTCTTAATTTACAATAGCAAATAGCAGGAATTTCTATGAAGATAAGAAAAGAAGAAAAACGCAAGGCTGAGTTTAAAGCTTACAGGCTTACACCTTTTAACGAGAAGGAACAGAGTCAACTGGAACTCGAACCCGTGGAAGCTACTAGAAGTATAGTTGAAGAACATAATGCTTGGCAATCGGAATCGCTACGTTCTAACATCCGTTTGTGAGCTTTTGATGAGTTGTGCTATCACTTCATAATTCCAACAGGTTTATCGGACGGCAAAGGAAAAATTTCTATTTTTTCTTTAGTTATATCTCTGATAACAAGCAGCCCCGGCACATGGGCTGCGACAAACCCAACCTCTAATCCCATCATTGCTGTTCCATCCGTTATAACTTCACCTAAGCGATAGGATTCAGTGAAAAAACTTGGAATGCTGATCTCGGTTACCCAGACCATTTTTGGCATTGGTACTTTTGAGTATAATTTCCCAAGATGACCAGCGTAATTTGTCACAAACTCTTTGGATTCTATTAAATATGTTCGCAAAATAAGATTGTTATTATCAAGGGCATTTATAAAATCTTTAACAAGCTGCGTCAAACCGTTGGTATTGTTGAGTTCCAACATTTTGTTAAGCCGGTCCCTAATACTGCTATGTCTGATTAAAGCGAACGCATATGGTTCGACATCTTGTCCACGGGCATAAACTTTCTTTGGTAGCGGAACGATGATTTCCAAATCCCGCAGATTTTCCTTGTGAAAAAAATCCTTCTGTAATTTCATATAAGGCCCAAAATTAGAGTCGTGGACAATCAGTTGCTCAACCCAAGCGGAGTTATGCAGATACGTAGTATCAGTGGTAAGAGTGTTATAGTACGGTTTTTGAGCCATGGATCACCAACAATGAGGGTCGGAGGAATGACCAATAATTGTCATCGCGTGCCCCATGGTTGCGGTAGGGAGCCCTAAGATTACAGGAATTCCAGATTCGATGTAATAGTGGATTATCCGCCATAGTGCTAACCTGTCACGGGGATAAGGTTTATCGTCAAGACGATTGTATACTTGAGCATGGTATCCCATTGCCCGTAAAACACGTTGAATTTCTTCGGGGCTGAGCCCTATCCTGGGAAAAAACTTGACGTCGTCTCGGACCGCAAGCTTGTGTATCTTGGCAATAAAATAGTTAATACGTTTGTTTTTTCTGTCGCTTATTTTTTCGTTATTACATAAGTAGTGGTCAATAGTTGCTATTGCGCCATGCGCGCACGTCCCAACACGACCATCTGGCTGAATAAAGGGGAAAGCTCTAATTTTTAGAAGTTGTTTTTTGCTTCCTTTAATATTTATTTGTACAGAATATTCATTTTTGCAAATAAAAAATGAATTATTTGAATGTCCTTCAAAGATTGGAGGCCGAATGATAGCTTCAACAACTTTTGGGGAATCAACAGGGCGCAATACACAAAATCCCAAATAATGGTTTTCATTGTTTTTTAGGTTTTTTGGATCGATGTCTTTGGCATTAGCTGAAAAAAAATGAATCCGTGTCGTTAGAGGAGAATGTTTTTTGAATGTTGTCGAATAGAATTCCACGTACTCTTCGGAGTACCCCCTGTGCTTATGATTCTCTTCCACTATAACGCTTTTGCACTTGTGCATCATAACGATTTTTAAGATGCGATCAAGAGGTATGTTGGAATTAAGGACATGTTCCAAGCTTAGTAGCTTTATGAGTTCCGAAAACGACGATATAGGGATAACGACCGAAGTGTTGTTCATTTACAGACTCTTGCCCCAGCTTTTCTATAATCGCAACGCTTGACGCAATGATTCTATCTGCCAAGAGTTGTTACTTTCGACTATACTCCTCGCGACTTCAACGGGCTCTGTTAAAAATCGTCTTTCCTCTTCGTCCGTGAATGGTATCGCTTTAATTTCTATTTGGTTTGCTGCCTTCTGAATACTGTCGTCCATGAACTACCTCCCGTATACATCGCATTTCTTTCCTTTATTAGAATACATCGGTTGCTAAAGCTAAGATTATTTACTAAAAATCTTCAATTGTCAATAAATTATTAAAAAATTTCAGGTTGGAAAAAAACCCATGTTTTTCATCAAAAGGCGTTAGAAACTTATGTGAGATACCAATTAGGTTTGAAAAATGCACCTTAATAAAAGTCCACGGCTTATAACTTCTTGATATATAAAGGCTTAAGCCGTTAGAGTTTGTTGGCTCGGCGAGACAATTGATTCGAACTGGTATGAAAACTTGCATATTCGGCCAAAAAATGCCTTGCCAAATTGAGAAAAGGTATTTTCTAAAATTATGCGTTAAAATCCACCGGATAGGTTTGATTTTAGAATAGTTAAGAATATCAAAATTAGTAATAAATTTAAAAAAATTTATTGACAATTATCCCATTTGATGGTATAATCTTATAGTGTAAAATAGTTCCGAATGGAGCGATATATGGCAAAATTAGGCGATGAAATGAAGTTTTGGAAACTGCAACCCTTTGAAGAAGATTATGGTAAAATGTCTCCAGAAGATTATGACCAGTTGACACAAGATATTCTTGAAAGAAAAGGAACGCTTATTCCTGGCGCCAGTGGCCTGCTGGAAATAGCGGTTGACAATACACCGAGAAGAGATGTGGGGAAAGATCCACGGAGCGAGAAATATGGCGGCCAAAACGCCGGGTGGTTGGTTGTATACGCCGTATATAAACGACACCGTCTTGTCGTGTTAGTTGAGAAATACAAGTATTCTGTCAGGAGAAAAAAATTTAATTTTAAGGAGCAACAGATATTAGCGAGCAAAAAAATAGAGTTAGACAAACTTGTAGAAGATTATTTAAAAAATACGGAGGTGATTAAATGAAAAACCGGCGATATGAATACTTTACCGGAATATGCCGGGGGCTTGATTTTGCCATAACATCTCTCAAATTAGGTAAGAGGCTAACCTTTAAAACAGTCACGTTACCATTGAAGCCTAAGCCGTTGGATGCAGAAGAGATACGTTCTATTCGGGCACAAGTCCTCAATTCAAGCCAAAGCGTTTTTGCTAATGTTTTGAACGTGTCAGTTAAAACCGTTCAAGCTTGGGAGCAGAATCAAAACCGTCCCAGCGGCTCGGCTCTAAGGCTTTTGCGTATGATTCAGAAAAACCCCAAGATTCTTTCGGCTATGAAATAAGCTTACTCCAGTTAATTTATACCAGATTTGCAGTTTTGTATTGTTGTGCTGTTCGATGAGTTCGATTTCTTTTCATCAAGTAAAAGTCTGCTTAGCTTTTCGGCGGTTTTGCAACCTTTGAAATTTCCTTTACTAAATAAGCAATTTCAAGGCGACATTCGACAATTTTTTGGTATTAGGTCTGTCCTCTGTCTCCGGTGTTACCCTTTCAATCGTTTGCGAGGGTATCCAATTGATTGAAATTCAACCATTTGCGCATTGTGCTTCGCCCCAAAATAAAATTCCTGCAAAAAAATTTTCAAATCCCCTTACTCCTTATCCCATAACAACTTACCTCTTTTTTGCCTGCCCTTCGTAGCCCGCAGGGCAAAGTAGGGTCAACCCAAACACGCATCTCCGCCCAATTATGGGAAGATTCTATATCCCGATGTTGAGTGAAATAAAATTTAATGAAAACAAAAAAATCTGCGTGAATCTGCGTTAATCTGTGGTTAATTTTGACTCTAACTAATTATGACACAAGACCTTAAAACAAAATCAACTCCTCGCAACTGGCGTCTTCTGATGCACTTTGGAGTGCTTCTGAATCACTTAGAGTGCGTTCTGATTACATCTGGATACCTTCTGATAACAACTGATTACAACTGATAACATCTGATAACAGGTAACGTTTTAGTTCGAGGAAGCGGCGGGCTGGGCGTGCGTGTTGAGACGCTTCATCTGCAATTCGTAAAGCTGATTGTTCTTTTCAATCAGTCTCGCTATCAGGCTGACCTGGTTGAGCAGTATCTCGACGAGGTCGATATTTACCAGTGCTGATTCGGGACTGTATTGCGGCAAAACAACCATAACATAGCCGCAATCCGTGCGTTCGGTAGTCAATTGAGAGCCGACGATGCTGCATTCATTGGCCTGGGTTATGATTGGCTCAGTGCCATCGTCTATTTTGGCACAGACCTCTTTCAGAAGCGATTCGCTTATATTAAGGTGTGAGAATTTTTCGGAATCGCTGGGCCAGCAATTGCTGTTCTTATCCATAATCACGAGTATAGGGCCGGTTTCAGGGAGGATGTCGAAGATATGACGTGCAATCTGTTCGTTCAGGAGGCAGCCGGTCGAAAATGGTGAGCCAAAAGTATTCATCAAATCAGATTCCTTTCTTTGCGTTTCGAGTAATTCGCTAAAGAGAGATTTCGGTATAATCGGCGAGCGACTTTTCCAAAATAATGCAATTTTTATAAAAGCAATTTGCGGCTGAGGGATGAGATATGTTTATAGGACTTATCCGGAGATGATTAAGAGCCGGTAAAGGGCGTTAATCAAGCATAGATTTGAACCTGTACATCGGGAAGTGTCGGCCTGGGCAGTCGGTTTTGCCGTTTGCGCCCGGCGTTGTGTTATGGCCGTATATCCGGCCTTTCGGAATATTGTAACGGGTTTCGAGGAAGCGAACCAGTTGAGCAAGCGACTGCATCTGTCGTGAGGTTGGGTAGGTGTGATTGAAATCTCCGACGAGGCAGATTCCAACACCGTCGACGTTAGCCCAGTTTCCGGGTGTTCCGCCGCAATGAGCGCCGACTTTTTGCTGTGTCCAGCGGAATGTCGGCTCGATTTCGCCGTCGCCGCTGTCTGAGCCGTTGCCGATGACGAAGTCATAACCTACGCCTTCCCAATGCCTGCCTTCCTTGTGCCATTCGTCAAAAATGGCGGCATTCCCCTTTGGCGTTCCTGAATGATGAATGACGATGGCGGTCCAGCCTTTTTCGAGATAAGCGGGCGGCACCCATTCTCCGCCTGGTAAGCCAAAACCTTTCGGCTGGGGCTTAGGCGCTGCTTTTGGCGGTAAAGCGGGAGCGGGCAGGCCGTAATCGTAAGTAATCTGGGGTTGAGGCTCTTCTGCACAGCCGCTGATAAGAATCAGAACAAATAAAGAACTGCAAAAAACAAAAATTTTACGTAACATTTCGGTCATTCCTTTCTATCTACCACCGTGCTGCCAAAGTTGTTCCGTCTTGTCAGGATTGATTATGACTGGGGTGGGGTTTGAATTTCCGCCAGCGAAGACTTTCCCTTATATTTGACCATCCGCAGGCTGTTTCCGCTTTCATTGAATTTAATCTCGTTCATATAAGAGCGCATAAGGAACAGGCCTCTGCCGCCGGCCTTATAAAGGTTATCACCAAATCTTGGGTCCGGCACAGCGTCCGGCTGGAAACCTTTTCCCTGGTCTGTCACAGAGATTTCAATTTTATCCAGAGTAACTGAATAGTCTATTTTAACCTCCTTTGTCGGGTCCATTTTGTTACCGTGCTTGATGGAATTGATAAAGGCCTCCTCTAAAGCCAGATGGACCGCAAAAATGTCTTCCTGACTGAACTTATTGGCTTTGAGAGAGGATAAAATCCTCCTGCTAATTCCTACAATAGCAGAAGGGTCACTGGCAACGACTATTGAATGGTTAACGGGTTTTTTTGACGTCATAAACTTAGGTTTCCAAAAAAATTACCCGGTTGCCAATAAGCCGGCCTGCTGATGCAAAATCGCTGGTCAGCCCGGTTGTGGCAGACCTTCGGCAGCACTTTCAATATCGGGGTAGATGTCGAAAATTTTGGTCAGCCGGGTTATTTTGAAAATTTCATATATTTTCGGGTTTATACTGCAAAGGCTCAGCCGGCTGTCGCGTTCATAAATTCTTTTGCTGACTCTGATTAGAAGACCTAATACGGCAGAAGAGAGGAACTTGACGCTGGAAAAGTCCAAAATCAGGTTTATACGCTCTGCCTGCTCGATAACAGACATAATTGATTCCTGAATCGACTGAATATCCTTTTCTTCGAGGATTTTTTCGGTTGTAAAGGTGATTACAGTAGCATTTTCAGTGTACTGAACGCTAATCTTGGGCTTAATGGCCGCCATAATAATCTCCCTAAATTAACAAAACAGCGGAATTATATGACTGTAAAAATAAAAGGTCAAGCTTTTTGCGTGTTTGAAAAAAATTTAATATTTTTCTGAAAAACGGAAAAATTCCTTGCAATATGAGGATATTTCGCAGAGAATGTAAACTGCTCGATTTCGGCAATCAGAGAGCGAAAAACATTTAAAATCGGGAATTATCCGCCGAATCAGCAAATTATTTAAATTTTTCAGCAAAAAATTTCTTGCAATTTGACGTCCTTTATAGATAATCAGCAAAATGGCCGATGGTTTCGGCTTTTTTGGCGTTTCGGCCTGCCTTAAAATGTGGAAAATAAGGCAAGGCTTCATATAGTGAATAGAGTAATTTAATTAAAGGAGATGAAAATGAAAATCAGTAGGTCCACAGGCTACGGATTGCTGGCGATGGGTTACATTGTCCGGCATCACAAGGAAAAGATTATTTTGTCGCAGGATATTTCCAATGAATACAATATACCTCTGGAATACCTGCTCAAAATAATGCAGCAAATGGTAAGGGCAAATATACTTCGCAGCAAGAGAGGCCCGCGCGGGGGATTCTCGCTGGCAAAGCCGGCAAATAAAATCACGATGCTCGAGATTGTCGAAGCTGTTGACGGCCCGATGGCAAGCCAGTTAGACCTTATGGAGCTGGCGCCGAAGGAAAAATTCAGCTCCAGGACTGAGCAAGTGTATGCGAAAGCTATCGCTAATGCCAGGGCGGTCTTCGCAAAGACCAAACTCTCGTCTCTGGTAAAGTAAAGAAAAAACAGCGGAAAACCGGCGTTTGGCGGATAGAGAAAATCGGCGATGAAAAACCACAGGGAATCTTTGTTTGCCGTTTTTTCCATACGCCAAGCGCCGGCCGCTATACGACGAAAATGCACATTAGAGAATTCCAACAGTTAATCTCCCAAAAGTATAAAAGGCGAGACCTGGAGCGGGGAACCCCTGCCACGTTTATGTGGTTCATCGAGGAGGTCGGCGAGCTTTCTACTGCGCTGGCATCTAACGATGAGAAAAACAAGGAAGAGGAATTTGCCGACGTATTTGCGTGGCTATGCACACTGGCTAATATAAATGACGTTGATTTGGAAAAGGCGTGCGAAAAATACACCAGCGGCAAGCTCAAAGGCTTCAAGCCGAAGTAGATGCCTGCATTTTATTGTGCAGGTTACGGAGCCGCAACAGTAATGGAGCGATAATTCCAGAACGCGGCAATCTTAAAATCGGTTAGCCCCCCAACCTTACGCCGGCAGATTATTTCCTTTCCCAAAGGCAAAATTCAAACAACGCCAACATGCAAATTCTGTTAATTCGTCGCTTAAAACAGATGGGGTTGACAGCTATTCTTCCGAGGCTTTGTAATATGGCACGATTCTGAAACTATATCATTATTCTTACAGCCGCAGATTTGAGCAGAAATGCCGAAGCAATGTGCAGTCTTTCGGATGCGTTCATATAGTTGATTTCGAATATCTGCTGGTAAGGTCACCCCTGCAGAATCACCGGTTCCGATTTTAATTCTACTGCCTGCCTTATAGTGCCCAATAATTTTCGCGAGCAGTTTTTTATCAGAAATGTTCGATTCCAGACTTTTCTTAATGGCAGGTCGCAGGAATAGGTAGCTGACAGCCAGTTGCTTTGCACCGGCATTTGCAATTTTGCTGCAGAGTTCTTCTATTTGTATCTCAGAATCTGTCAAATCATGTATTAAAGGGTCTGCCCGAACAGTTATATCAATATCAATCGAGGTTAAGGCGTTTATATTTTCAACTCTGTCCGCAATAGATGCCGTTCCGGGCTCAAGAAATTTCCTCATTCCATCATCCGTGCAGGCAATTCCTATTTGGCCGGACACGATATTTCTGCGGTTTGAAAACAACTCCAAAAATCGTGCCGGTATTTTCCCTTTAGTTACAAATTGCACTCCAATGTTTTTATACAGCAATAGTTTCATTAATTCGAAAGAACAATCCAAAATCTCCTTTATTGGCTGAAACGGGTCGCAGGATGGACAAAAATAGACCGCATAAGGCGGTTTACGTTTGCGGGCTAATTCCGCCGACAGCTTTTCCACAAGATTGCCAAAAATAGTTATGTTGCCGTCCCCGGGATAATTTGAATATCCTTTGGAATAACAGTAAATACAATTGTGCAGACATCCTGCCGATACGTTGACCGTTGGTATTTTCGATAAACATGGCAGCGCCGATGGCGTAAGCAACTGAGATTTTTTATTTGCTGACAATAACTTCATTTCAATAACTTTCCAGGCAAAGTTTCTGTCCATCCCGTCTATTTATTCAATCACTCCTGTAAGGCGGTGCCATCCGTCCGACCTGCCTGCCACGGCAAAGTTCCGATGTTCCGATTTATCCCCGATTTATCGGGGGAACGAAGGCGGGTCAATCAAAAATAACAAATTATGCGAAACGAACCCAATTTTCGGAAAACCAAAAACGAACCTAACCCATTATAGTACAAATAGATATGACAATAATTCAGGCCTTTTGACGATGCAAAAACGAAGCCAAACGAAGCCAATTTATAAAGAAGATAGAAAGAACCACCAGCCGGCTTACAGCCAAAAATATCAGCTATCAAAACGCATCGGGCTGCATAGCGTCCGCCTTCGTTGAAACTTCGGCGGATAAATCTTTTTGCTGCCGGGCTTTTTTGCGCCAGATATGCCAGACCATAAACGCCAGCACTGCAAAAAGGCAGAGCAACATAATGCGGGTGGCGTTAATATAGGGGACGTTTTGAGACGGCACATTCTTCAGGAAAATGATAGGCACCCATTCCTGCACAAGCCAGAACCCCAGAATAAAGAGTAAAAAGGCGGGAGTTATATACTTGATAATAAAACGGTAAATTCGCGGGATGGTAATATCCGAGCCGACGTGCAGTTCCGTCCAGGCATTTTCCATACCGAAGACCCAGGCAAAGAGAATCGTCTCAATAAGGGCAAATAAAACCAGGCAAAAAGTTCCGCCCCAAAAATCAAGCTCATCGACAACGCCCCTGCCCAGCAGGAATATGGCGGGCTGACACAGAATGAAGGTCGCAACGGCAAATATTAAACTGGCTTTCTTTTTAGAAAGACTAAATTCATCTTCCAGAAAAGCAACCGCGGGCAGCGCAAGCGAAATAGAAGATGTTATGCCGGCAATAAAAAGGAGCATAAACCACATAAAGCCCAGGATGTTGCCGAAGGCGATTTTCTGCAGTACCAGCGGCATAGTAACAAACCCAAGATTGAAAGCGCCTGCGTTGGCGATTTTGGCAGTTCCGGCGGGGCCAAAAAATGCAAATGCGGCGGGGATGACAATACTGCCGCCAAAAACGACCTCCGCAAACTCGTTGGCGGCTGATGCGGTCAGTCCCGACAAGGCAACATCATCCTCCTTTGTCAGGTAGCTGGCGTAGGTAAGAATTACTCCAATGCCGCAACTTAAGGTAAAAAATATCTGTCCTGACGCTGCCAGCCAGACTTTTGCGTTTTTTAATACGGCCCAGTCCGGCTTCCACATAAATATAAAGCCATTCGTAATATTGTAATCGGGCTTAGCGGGGTCGGGTGCGCCGAGAGTAAAAACCCTGATTAAAAGCACAAAGGCAAACACAAACAAGATGGGCAGGCCATACTTGCATACTCTTTCGATGCCTTCGCTTATGCCGAAGCAAATTATGACGATGTTTGCCAAAAAAGTGATTAAGAAGAAGATATATGCGGGCGCTATGCTGCCGAAGTATTGATTTTTGACAAGCCCCTGATAGCCTTGCAGAAAAGCCGCCATAGTTTCCTCGGTTGTGCAGGCGTTGTATTTGCCGAACAGCGCGAAAAAGCTGTAACCCAGCAGCCAGGATTCAATATATGTGTAATAGATAAAAATAACTATCGGCCCGAAGACTCCTATGACGCCGAAATATTTGATGAACCTGTTTTTGTTCCAGAGGGTGTGAAACATTCCGGGAGCGGTGCTGTGGCCGAAACCGCCGCCGAACCTGCCGATAGTCCACTCAATCCACATCAGGGGCAGGCCCAGCAGGAGCAGTGCGATGAAATAGGGAATCATAAATGCGCCGCCGCCGTTTTTGGCTGCCTGAACAGGAAATCTCAGGAAATTCCCAAGCCCGATTGCGCTGCCTGCGACGGCCAGTATCACCCCCGCCTTGCTTGCCCATCTTTCTCTGGCCATATTTAGTCGCTCGTTGCTTGCGGCTCGTAAATCGACAAGTTTCTCTATTTTCTATCCGCTATACGCTGCACGCTATCCGCTAATTTTTTATTCCCAGGACTTCAAGGGTATTTCGTTCGATGATATTTTGAATGTCGCTTCGCGGAACGGTAGGCAGGTTGGTATCTGCCAGCAGTTTATTAAAGCCGAGCAACGTTTCGATACATTCTTTTGCATCGCCGAACGGGAAACCGCTGCCAAACAACAGCTTATCCATCACGCCGTGTTCATAAGCCGCTGCTATGGTGTTGTAAACCTCCCAGACCCTGCTGGGTCTGATAGTCAAATCGGCGTATACATTTTTGTGCTTGGCCACCATTGTCAGGGTCTGCTCGACAAACGGCATTCCCATAGTGCCGATAATAATTTTTAACTGCGGGAACGACCTTGCAACCTCATCCAGCAAAACAGGCTGGGCATAATCCAGCACCGCATCGGATTTCAAGGGATAGGCATTATGAAAGAAAACGGGCAGGCCGAGTTTGTCAGCCGATTCATAAAACTCCATCGCCTGACTGTGAGCAGGATGAAAACCACAATCGGGGCAGTATAAAACCACCCCCTTCAGCTCCAGCTTTTCATTGATAACCGCCAGACTTCTGGCGCTTATCGAGTCTTTTGCAGGGTCAACAAGAGCAAAACCAACCCTTTTCTCTTTATTTTTGCCGACATATTCGGACAGGCGCTCATTAACGTCATCGCCTAAATCATCAGGCTCAGCCAGCACAATGCAGACGCTTATCGCATCCGGTATTTCCGGCTGCTTGGATAACTCCCCGCTCCGCCTTATATGCGTATGGCAATCAACTATCATAATTTAGGCTATATTATTCAGCCTGGCAATCACCGTCAAGCACAATTGTTCATACTTTTCTTGACTGTAAAGCCCTCCAGGTGTAATATCTTTTTGCCGTTTTATTTTTAGTTTTTTATTTTTAATTTTTAATTTACTTATGGATTGCCCTGTTTGTAAAAATGCAATGATTGTGCTGGAGCTTGCGGAGGTCGAAATCGACCACTGCAATAAGTGCGACGGCATCTGGCTGGATGCGGGCGAGTTGGAACTGCTGCTGGGTGATTCGGAAAAGGCCAAAAAGCTGCTCAATTCGTTCAGAATAGCCTCGCATATAAAAGAAAAGCCCCGAAAATGCCCTATATGCCTGAAAAAAATGCAAAAAATCATTGTCGGTCAGGCCGCTTCCCCCCTGCTTATAGACAGGTGCGGCAAAGGCGACGGCCTGTGGTTCGATAAAGGCGAATTGCAGAATATCCTCACGCTCGGCACGTTCGATGAAGAAAACAAGGTCGTAAAATTACTGTCTGATATGTTCGGCCACTAAACCTTACAGCAACCCATCATAAACCCTCACGCCCTCGACCACTTTGCAGGTATGAACGGCATTTAAGAATGCTCCTGATACCTTTTTTTCCCATCATTTTAGGACTCTGGCTTTGCTGGGTGGCCAATATACTTTTACAACTTTGCCGATAATCGCATCTCTTGGTACTGCGCCAAAACATCTGCTGTCAAAGCTATTATTTATGTTATCACCCATAACGAAAAATTTCCCTTCGGGCACACGATACGGACCGTTTTGAGCTAACAAAAACCAATCCTTCGAGTGAGTAGTTCCTGCATTGGAATCAGTTGTTATATCGGGATAATATTTTCTAACCTTCCCGTTAACTCTTACTATGCCGTCGTTAACCTCAATAACATCGCCCCCCGTAGCTACAATCCGTTTTGTTAAGGTAGGTTTTTTTGTTTCATCGGCCGAGAATAAAGCATTCGGGTCACGAGCAACTTCGCTCGTTTTTATGACCACTATATCATTAACCTCAGGGTCGCCGACAATGTAAGCAAAATTATTAACAAAAACTCGTTCGTTAATTTTTAACGTAGGCTCCATTGACCCACTAACAGCTCCGCCAGCCCAGATTCCATATCTATCTTCAAGGTACTCATCTGCAATAGCCAATGATTTACTGAAAATAAGCAGGACAAAAAATAATATGGCTGCATTGCCTCGCATCTGTCCGTGTTTTTTTTCGGCAATCAGATACACATGTATAGGTACGCCCACGAAAAAAATGAAAAGCACTATATAAGCCAATAACTTGTTTCGAATAAGAAACGCACTTAACACAGCGATAATCAGACACAAGATGCAATAAAGCCATTTTCGCAGATAGACATAGACAAGCGGACCAATGATAAGCGAGAGAAACACCCCGAACCACGGGTCAGGAGTTCCCTTCGGAATAGCCTGTTGCCTCTTTACGAAATGAACTGCATCCCATATCGCAACAATGGTCACTAAAATGCCAAAGATAAAAAAGCCGACCGCCGGCAAAAGCCCCAAAAATCTGGTTGTGCCGAGCATATAATCTTCAGCAACACCTGCGCCTATTGAAAAAAACAAGAATAATAGTCCTTTCGATATTCTTCTCGTATAAAATTGCCCAGCACCGGGTATCATCAATGACAGACAGCCGCAAAACCAAGGTTTCATTTCTATACTCCTAATTCAACGAAAATTTTATTCTCAACGAAAGAAAAAGAGGTCAGGAGCATTTTTTCTTTTCTCATAGCAAATCATTATAAATCTTCACGCCTTCGACTACTTTGCAGGTATGAACGGCGTATTTGTCGCGGTATTGAGGGTAAATGCGGGGATAAGCGGTATCGACTGCTCGCTTTAAGGCATCTGCACTGTCAGCCCGGACTAGCGCCCCAGCTGCACCTTTGTCGCCGCCGCCAAGCATTCTTTCGCCTAAAACTCCCGGCACAGTTCGTGCAATGTCGCACATTGTTTCCAGCTCCGGGCCGGAGATTTTATAATCGTCCCTCAGGCCGATACCATCCTGTCGGAATATCCCCCCTACCGTCTCAATATCACCCGCCTTCCAGGCATCGAGCATCTTGTAAAACCGCTGCTGGGCGAAAAAGATATATTTCAGCCGGTCGCATAAATCAGGGTATTTGCCGGCAAACTGCGATAGAATCTTGTCGTAAACGACCTTGTCTTTAATATCAGCAAGGCAGGAAATCTTATAACCGGCTTCCTGTAATATGGAGACCAATTTTTCGCATTCGGCCCTGCGTATCTTATAAGTCGATTTTTCCAGGCCTGCCCTGACCGTGCCGGTGTCCATAACCATAATGCGGAAATCGCCCGCTGATTTGCCTAACGGCACATAATCAACGGTCCTCTCTTTGGGATTATAATGTGTCCCCATTCCTTCACGTGCAAACAGTATCATAATCTGGTCTAATTGGCCGCACGGTGAGCCGATATAATCGTTCTCCACCGCCTGCGCCATATCGACAATCTTAAACTGGTTCTCGATTTTGATATTATTGGCGTCAAGCAATGACAAAATAAGATTTAAGGTCAGCGAAGCTGAGCGGGACATTCCGCCGCCGGGTATATCACCGTAAATAATGCCATCGATGCCCTGCTGTAATTTGACTCCCTCGCGCCTTAAAATATATTCGACCCCGTAAGGAAATCGCCCCCAGGTATCGGCGATATGTTTTGACTTAGGCTCAGGAACGCTTCCGAGATTAAATTCGATGATGCCATCGTCCGGGAAATTTCCGCTGAATAATCTCACCCTTTTTGTGCCGTTAGGTTTGTAAGCCAGCCAGATAAACCTGTCGGTTCCGACGCCGAACAGTTCGGTGCCGTTATAATCGCCGTGTTCGACGCCGAGACAAAACCGCGATGACGTCCTTCTGACCCTGCCGCCGGTTATATCTATTCCGGCTTCCTGCGAAAGCCGCAATATCTGACCGATAACTACTTTGTCTTTTGTCTCCATTTGCTCAAATTATATTATGAAAGCCGTTTCAAGGCCACAGCGAAATTTATTGCGGATGTACAACGGACGGATATAATTGCACGCTATATATGTGGCAGTCATAAGAAAGGAGAATTATGGAGGTCAGTAACGTCACGCAGATTTTTAAGCTTGGGTTTCTGGATATTGCCGTTTTTTTGGCATTTGTCGTATTTGTCGTGGCGCTTGGCATATTCAAAGGCAGGAAAGAAGAAACGAGCGAAGATTATTTTCTCGCAAGCCGGGGGCTGAACTGGTGTCTGATTGGCTTTACGCTGATAGCGGCCAACATCTCGACCGAACAGTTTGTGGGGATGTCGGGTTCTGCTGCCGGCAAGGCGGGTCTGGCCATAGCAAGTTATGAATGGATTGCGGCCATTACGCTGGTGTTCGTTGCGGTTCTTTTTCTGCCGAGGTTTCTGGCAAGCGGCATCTACACAATTCCCGAATATCTCGAATACCGTTACAACGCCGCTGCAAGGGGGATTATGGCGTTTTACACGATGGTAATATACGTCGGCGTCACCATCGCAGCGGTAATTTATTCCGGCGGCATAACCATAAGCACCATATTTGCCGGCAACGAGATTCTCGGTATGCCTTTGACGCTCAAGACATCGGCGTGGTTTGTCGGGATTGCGGCGGCGACTTATGTTTTTTGCGGCGGCTTGAAAGCCTGCGCCTGGGCAGACTTGATTCAAGGCTCGGCACTGATTGCAGGCGGTGCGGTCGTGATGGCGTTCGGCCTGAATGCTGTCGGCGGCGCATCCACCTTTTTCCACGCAAACAGGGACAAACTTCATATGATACTGCCTGCCGACAACCCGATGGTGCCGTGGACATCGCTTGTCGTGGGGCTGTGGATTCCGAATTTCTATTACTGGGGCCTGAACCAGTATATCTCGCAGAAGACCCTTGCAGCCAAAAATCTCAGACAGGGACAGCTCGGCGTAATCTTCGCTGCCGCTCTAAAATTGCTGATTCCATTTGTCGTTGTCATCCCCGGGATTATGGCGCTGCAACTCTATAAAGGCCAGATGACATCCACCACAGATTGTGCATATCCGCTGCTGATTAAAAATCTCATACCCATCGGCGTCAGGGGTTTCATACTTGCGGCGCTGGCCGGTGCGGTTATGAGCACGCTGGCAGCAATGCTTAATTCGGCATCAACGATTTTCACTATGGACATATACAAACGCCACATTAAAAAGGACGCCTCGCAGAAATCTCTTGTGTGGATGGGGCGTTTTACCACGGTTTTATTTGTCGTTGCCAGCTGCCTGATAGCGCCGCAATTAGGCAATCCGAAGTTTCAGGGCATCTTCAATTATATCCAGGAATTTCAGGGCTATATTTCACCGGGCATTCTTGCGGCATTTGTCTTTGGAATGATTTTCAAACGGACGCCGCCGGCAGCGGGCATCGCGGCTCTGACTCTTTGTGTGCCGATTTACGGCCTGCTGCAATGGCAGTTCCCCCGGATTGCCTTTCTCAACAGGATGGCAATTACCTTCGGGATGCTGCTGGTCGTAATGGCTGTCATCACGGCAGTTGCGCCGCTGACCGAGCCGAAAAAAATGCCAATTAAAGAAGGTATCGATATGAAACCGGCATCGTCGGTTTTGTGGCTCGGCGCTCTGGTGATAATAGCAACACTAACGCTTTATGTTATTTTCTGGTAAAATAACCCAAAAAATAATTTAAGGAGAACGAATATGGCAAGGAAACTTATCTGGACAAGCTTATTGACTGTAACATTATTGTATTTGTATGGCTGCAATGCCCCAACAACGAAGGAGGAATGTAGAATGAGCATTACCCAAGAATATTTCGGGACAACGCCGGACGGCAAAAAGGTCGATTTATATACGCTTACTAACGCTAACGGCCTGGCGGCAAAAATAACCAACTACGGCGGCATCATAACCTCGCTTAAGACGCCTGACCGTAACGGCAAATTTGCCGACATAGTGCTGGGCTACGACAGCCTCGATGAATATATCAAAAGCAGTCCCTACTTCGGCTCGCTGATTGGCCGATACGGCAACCGTATCGCAAAAGGTAAATTCACCCTCAACGGCGTTGAATACACCCTTGCAACCAACAACGGCCCCAACCACCTGCACGGCGGAATCAAAGGCTTCGACAAGGTGGTCTGGAACGCAAAGCCGATAAAAACAAAAGACGGTGTAGCCCTGGAATTAACCTACCTGAGCAAAGACGGCGAAGAAGGCTATCCCGGCAATCTCGACTGCAAAGTAACTTACACGCTAAATAATAAAAACGAATTGAGGATTTACTACGAGGCAACCACCGACAAGCCGACTATTGTCAATCTCACAAATCACAGCTACTTTAACCTCGCCGGTTATGACTCAGGTGACATCCTCGGGCAGGTGCTTATGCTCAATGCATATAGTTACACCCCTGTTGATGACACGCTGATACCGACCGGCGAGATAGCGCCTGTAAAAAATACGCCGATGGACTTCACCAAGCCTATGCCCATCGGCTCACGCATCGCACAGGTCAAAGGCGGCTACGACCACAACTACGTTCTCAACAACAAAAACAGCCTGAAGGCCGTCTCTGCTTCAGTCTATGAGCCGAAGACCGGCAGGGTTATGAAAATCTTCACCACTGAGCCGGGCATCCAGTTCTATACCGGCAATTTTCTCGATGGGTCTCTGAAGGGCAAAGGCGCCGTTTATAACAAGCACGCCGGCTTCTGTCTGGAAACCCAGCACTTCCCCGATTCGCCGAACAAACCGAACTTCCCGTCCGTAGTTCTTGAGCCGGGAAGAAAATATGTTCATCTTACGATTCACAAATTTTCTACCAGGTAAGAAAGGAGAAAAATTATGTCAATATTAGCAATTATCGGCATTATAGTTGTTTTGCTGGTTCTTTTCGTAATCGGCATTTACAACTCGCTGGTCGGCCTTCGCAACCAGGTCGACAATTCCTGGTCGCAGATTGACGTGCAGTTGAAACGGCGGCACGACCTGATTCCCAACCTTGTCGAGACCGCCAAAGGTTATATGCAGCACGAGCGAGGCACCTTCGAGGCGATAACCAATGCCCGCAGCCGGGCTATGAGCGCCAAAACCGTCTCCGAAGCCGCAAAGGCCGAAGGCGCTTTGGGCCAGGCCCTCAGTCAATTCCTGCTGGTGGTCGAAAACTATCCGGAGCTTAAAGCCAATCAGAATTTTCTTGCCGTGCAGGAGGAACTGTCCAGCACAGAAAACAAAATCTCATTTGCCCGGCAGAACTACAATGACCAGGTTCTGTTCTTCAATAATAAGACCCAGATGTTCCCGTCGAACGTCATCGCCGGTATGTTTAATTTCACCAAGCGCGACTTCTTCGAGCTTGAAGCGCCAGCCGAGCGTGAAGTCCCGAAAGTGAGTTTTTAGTTTTTAGTGTTGAGTTTTTAGTTATGCAAAATAGCATCGTAAAACAAAAAAGTTACGATTTCGCTCTGCGGGTAATAAAGTTTTACCAGCTTTTGAAACAAGAAAAATTTTTCGAAATATCTGCCCAGCTCATCAGGTCGGCAACAAGCATTGGAGCTAATGTTGAAGAAGCCCTGGCAGGACAAAGCAGAAAAGATTTTATTGCCAAAATGTCCATTGCCTCAAAAGAAGCAAGAGAGACACATTACTGGCTAAGATTAATTCGAGATTCATCTTTAACCTCTAAAGATAATGTTGAAAAACTTGTTGCTGACTCAGAAGAGCTGGTAAAAATGCTCACAAGTATTGTAAAAACATGCACAGCAAAAACTACAACTAAAAACTAAAAACTTAGAACTAAAAACTATGTTTGAACTGATTAGAGCAAATAAACGCAACTCTATAATATTGATGCTGCTGATGGCCGCTGTTCTGCTGCTTCTGGGTTATATCATCGGCATAACTGCTGTCGGTCCCGACGGCGGCTACGTCGGCCTGATAATCGCAGCGGCAGTCTGGCTGCTGCTTTCGCTTATCAGCCTGTCCGGCGGCGACCAGATTCTTCTCGCTTCGAGCAGGGCTGTCCCCGTAAACCACGATGACTATCCGCAGTTATACAACGTTGTCGAGGAAATGGCCATCGCCGGGGGGCTGCCTGTCCCCAGGGTCTACATAATACCCGACCCTGCGCCGAACGCCTTTGCCACAGGCAGAACGCCAAAGACCGCTTCGGTCGCCGTGACCGCAGGCCTGCTGGGCCGCCTGAACCGCGATGAATTGCAGGGTGTTATCGCCCACGAAATGAGTCATATCCTGCATCGGGACATCCTTTTCGTAACACTTGCCGGCATAATGCTCGGCTCGGTCGCTTTACTCTCGCAGGTCTTTTTGAGAAGCACGTTCTACGGGTCGCTCGGCTCGCGCAGAAGATACTCATCCGATTCGCGTGGCTCCGGCCAGGCAGCGGCGGTTATGCTCATAATCGCTTTGGTTGCCGCAATCCTCGCACCGATAATGACCCAGTTGCTTTATTTTGCCTTGTCGCGGAGGCGGGAATACTTAGCCGATGCCGGCTCAGCAAGATTGACCCGCTACCCTGAAGGGCTGGCAAGCGCGCTTGAAAAAATCGCCGGCGACCCATCGCCGCCTTTGGCCACCGCCAATCAGGTTACCGCACCGATGTACATCGTTAATCCCCTGAAGAAAAAAGGCCTCTCTCTGGCCGACCTTACCAGCACGCATCCGCCGATTTCCGAAAGGATACGAATCCTGCGGAATATGATGCACGGCGCATCCTTTAAGGATTATTCGGACGCCTTCAGCACAATAACAGGCCATAAAACCGTTGTCCCCGCACTCGCACTGACAAAAGAGGACATTGCACTGAGAGAAGCTGCTGCGGAAGCAAAACGAGAGCAGCGGCGAGAAACCCAGACGCGACAGGTCGGCGATATTATGCGAAAGGTGAGCGGCTTTACGTTTCTCACCTGCGTCTGCGGCCTGAAACTTAAAATCCCGCCCAATTACAAATCCGACACCGTTGCCTGTCCCCGCTGCGGCAGAAATCTGGAGATATAACGGTCAATTATTAATATGTAAGATTTTTGCGCCGTCGAAGCCGTTGAATTTTGTCGAGGAGGCAACGCTGTATGCCCCTATATTTTCCGTGTAAAGATAATCACCGATTTTCAAATTCGCCGGGAGATGCTCCGACAGCGAAATCTTGTCAAAACTGTCGCAGGTAGGCCCGACAACGGCACAGACCTCTTTTTTCCCGCCCTTGAACGATTGAAAATTGGGAATCCAGTGGTCGTAAACAACGCCTGAAAACGTATGATAGACCCCGTCATTTATATGGTAGAAAATCTTTCCGTCCCTTCGCGCCTTTCCAATTATTTCCGAGACCAGCGTTGCCGCAGTTGCGACCATAAAGCGTCCCGGCTCAGCGATAATTTCTATGTCCTGCGGAAACAGCCTGCCGCATTCGGAATTTATTATCCCCGCAAGCCTTTGAAATTTGGGGACCTGCGAGTTATAAGGCGCCGGAAATCCACCTCCTATGTCGACTATTTTAAGATTGTAGCCTTTTTTTCGGCAGTCATTGAAAAGTTCGGATGTTATTTGTAACGCAGCGGTATAATTATCAAAATTCGTGCACTGGCTTCCAACGTGAAAGCTCAATCCCTCAACTACCAGCCCCAAATTAAAGGCCTCTTTTACCAGGTTGTATGCGTCTGCCAGTTCCGCGCCGAATTTCGAGCTCATCTCCACCTGCGAGCCGGTATCCGGGACTTTTAATCTTAAAACCAGTCCCGCTGTGTCGCAATTTTCCTTTATTTTTTTCAGCTCATCCTTATTGTCATAAGTAACAAGCGGCCTGTATCTTTTTATCTTTCTCAGTGTCTCCCTGTCTTTTATCGTGTTCGAGAAGATTATCCTGTCCCAGATATAAAAATCTTTATCTTTTTCTTCAAAATGCTTTATATACTCATAAATCTGCATAAACTCATTGTAAGAGGCGACGTCGAAACTTGCCCCTTCGTTGAACAATGTCTTGATTATCTCAGGATTAGAATTTGCTTTTACGGCGTAATAAGCCTGCACCCGCGGCAGGTTTTTTTTGAAAAGCCGGTAATTCTCCCTTATTTTTTGATGGTCGATGATAAACAACGGCGTCCCATACTTTCCCGCCAATTTAAGAAGTTTTTCTTTCATACCGTCACATTTCCTCCAACAGTTTCCTGATCTGTTTCTGCGAAGGAAGCTGACCTTTTAGCTCTTTAGGCAGTCTGGTTACTATCTTGTATGCTGCCACACCAATAGGTTTTTTGGTCTCACGCAGGGCATATTCGACAATCGTGCGACTTTTCTCCTTGCACAGAATAATACCGATAGCCGGATTTTCATCTTTTAATTTCACCATACCATCCAGGGCTGCCAGATAAAACTGCATCTTGCCGACGAATTCCGGCTGAAACTCTCCTACTTTCAATTCAACAGCTACAAGGCATTTGAGACGGCGATGATAGAGCAAAATATCGATAAAATATTCTCTTCCTTCTATTTCCAGCCGATATTGATTTCCCATAAAGGCGAATGTCCCGCCCATTTCAATCAGAAAACGGTTGATTCTTGAAATAATCGCCCGTTCAAGCTCCATCTCGCCGTGTTCCTCGCTCAGTTCAAGAAAATCAAATGTATATTCATCCCTTACCGCAAGCTTGGCCTGATTGCGGATTTTGGCGGGCAGAGCTTTGTCAAAATTGGTTTGACTTGACAATGTTTTTTCGTAAGTCTTGTTTTCAATCTGGTGAACCAGGACGTTTTTGCTCCAGCCCATCCGGCGGGTCATTCGGATATAAAATTCGCGCTCTAAATCATCTTTACATTTCTCAAAAATGATTACATTGTGTGACCAACCAATTTCTCGCACCAATGGTGCGAGTTTTTCGTTTTCATTATAAGTAACGTAGAAGCTGCGCATCCTCCATAATCCGGCAGCAGAAAATCCCTGAATGCCGGGGAATTCATCTTGTAAATCCTTTGCCAGCATTTCAACAACAGATTTCCCCCAGTTTTCATTCTTTTGTTTCTCGACAATCATTCGCCCTATATCCCAGTAAAGGCAAATCATTTCTTTGTTCACTGCTTTGAGCGCATCATATTGGGCAGAGCGGATACGTTTCTTAATATCTTTTAATAGCAAATGGTAATCTTTGCCCATCACTGCATCTACTGTTTGCTTCTTGGCTAACTTAACAAGTTCTTTTTTCATAATTCCCTTTAATACTTACAGTAACCGCATAAGAATAATCCGTCATTGCCTTACAATCAAGGTTTATTTGCCCCCGAATTTTCTGTATGTTTCCCCCGATCAATCCAAAAACTTTTCAACAGGCTTGATGTGTCAATTTTATCCTGCCATATGGTATTTTGTTGTTGGCAATTTTTTTCTTCTCAAAGTGCGTCCCATGTTTTCCAGACCCAGACGTCAATCAGACGAGAGTCCTTGTCAAATCCCCAAAAGACAGTTACATTTGCCTTGAAAGGAATATCCTGATAATCACCAAGTGAAGCTCTTATCGATTTCTCTCCCACCACTGTGTTGGGACGGTTTCGTTGATCTAAGAAGCCGCTATTTTCAGCAACGTAACTGATCTCCCAGCCCTTTTTCTCAATGTATTTTTTCACTTCTGCAAGTTGGGTACCCAATGGAAGCTCTTGCAATAAACGGTTGCGAATATGTTCCTCAGAACGGCGTAAAGGATTCAGGACGATGACGCATATAATTCCAGCAATTAATAGAAGAACTACGATTAGACTTTTCCATCGCTTCTTCATCTTTACTACTCCTTACTCAATAAACCTTCCACACTTTTTGCCTACGGCATTTTAATTAACCGGAAATGAAATATCAACATTTTCCAAACTCAAAGCTATGTAGAGTGAAATCATCCAGCCTTCATAGCCGTAGGCTACTACGGCGGAGCAGGCTAACCCCGCCGACTCATACCGCACATCCCCATTTTAATCTTTCCTTTTCCCCCTTGCACGCCATTTTTTTACTTTCTTGATGTCTAATTTTTTGGAAACAGGGTTAATCCTGTGTTAATCCGTGTCTAAAAAAAACCGTGCTTGCCCCGCCTGTCCCGTGAGACGCACCGTTTGCTGTCTCATCGGGATGAGGTGCGTCTGCCCTGTGGGATGAGTCGTATGCTATCCCATCAGGGTCGTGTGCTACCTCATCGGGGTTAATCCCGTGTAACTTGTCCGCCGCAGGTGGAATCCGTGTCTAAATTGGTCGTTGATTCAAATCGACAATCGACAATCGACATTCGGCAATCGCCAATCTTCTTGCCCCCCTCTGCCAACTTCCCGAGCCCCGGGTCACAAGCCACGAGCGACAAGCTTCCTCTGCCCGCACACCGCCACCCCCATTTTTACCCTGAAAACTCATTTTTATCTTGAAAAATCATACCACTAAGTGGTATGATTTGCCGTAAGTCCTTATTTTACGTTGCCGCTTGTCTATCCGCTGTTCGCCCTCTGCTCTGCGTAATACGCCCCCGCACAACGCACTACGAATCAATCATAAATAACTTGTCCGCCATAGCCCCTTGGCGACGGCGGATTGATAATCAATCACTTACGCAATTCCCTTTTTGAAAAATCCCAAAATTTTCATCTTTTCTATCCGCTGGAGTTTACCCGCCTGTGGCGGGCTACCCGCTATCCGCTAATGAAAACGCACAAAAATTTCGCAAAAACCATACCTTTTTTCGCAAAAAACGTATCATTTTTTGTAAAATTTCAAAAATTTTCGCACGTCTTCCCGCCTCTACAATCGTTAAATTTTACCCATCTTGCCAAAAACCCTCTTGCTTTCTGCGTTTTTGCTCGAAGCCGGCCCGCCAAAAATTACCTATTCAGCCAAACGCAAGTCTCATAAAAAACAAACTTTTATTTCATAAAAATTTTCTTAAAAAATCACCGCTTTGCATAAAGGCTTATAATACCGGCACTTCCGCCGCTGATATTTTATCTTTCGCCCGTTTTTTTATTCTTGACACTCTCAACTCCGGCAGTTAAATTAGGGCAACAAGGCAATTTGGATAGGCCTTGAATCGAACGGATTTGATTAAAAGAGAGGGATAGATAAAATGAAGGATTTATTTACTACCGGCGAAGTTGCCGAAATCTGCAAAGTCAGTCAGCAAACTATTATTCGTTGTTTTGACGCCGGAAAGCTGCAGGGCTTTCGCGTCCCAGGCTCAAAATTCCGCCGAATCCCACGACAGAACCTTATCAAGTTTATGAAGGAAAACAGCATTCCGCTGAACAATCTGGATTCCGGCAGAAAGAGGGTGCTTATTGTTGATGACGATGCTGAAATTGTAGAGCTTATCGTTGATGTTCTGGTTCGCGACGGCAGGTTCGATACAAGAACCGCCGTCAGCGGATACGATGCGGGGATACAAACGCAGCAGTTCAGGCCTGATTTGATACTGCTTGACTATATGCTGCCGGACGTCAACGGCAACATCGTCTGTCAGACAATAAAGAAAAACCCCGAATTTGAGAACACCCGGATTATTATCGTAAGCGGCGTCGTAAAAGACAGTGAAATCAATATGCTGCTAAAATCCGGCGCCGAAGGTTTTATCAAGAAACCCTTTAACATTGCGGAACTGACCGAGAAAATCGCGGACGTCCTGCAGATGAAGTAAAATCGAAGATAAGAGGATAAGAGGATAAGGTGATGCTGGAAAAAGTCGCTGATACATTGGCTGCCCGCCAGGTGGAACAGGCTGTTTTGCAGCTTGATTCGCTTTCAACTTTGCCTGCGGTAGCAGCACGTTTCTTTCCGAAGCTTTTACAACCCCAATTTTCGCCATCGGATTTGGCTGACATTGTCGAATCAGACCCCGCTCTTACAGCGAGGATTCTCTCAATTGCAGGTCAGCAGGGCCTGTTTCCGGACAGTGAAACGCCGTCAGTCCGCCGGGCTCTCGACAAAATTGCGGCACATCTTGTTCGCGATGCGATTTTGTCGGTGAGAGTTTTCGGCACATCGGACGCCGAGACCGGCCCCGATAATTACAGGGCCTTGCCGAGAAAGCAGCTTGCGCTTCATCTGTTAGCCGTTGCCTGCTGTGCCAAAAGTATCGCAGAAATCGTTTCGCCGCAGGTAGACCCGCAATTGGCCTACTCTGCAGGTCTGCTGCACGATATAGGGAAACTTGCGCTCGACCAGGCAATGCCCAAAAGCTTCGCCCGTATAGTCGTGGAAGCTAAGTCCAAAAATGCATCCGCCTGCGCGATGGAGCAGAAACAATTAGGGCTTGACCACACAATTCTCGGCAAACGACTGGCCCAGCGGTGGCATCTGCCAAACCAAATCACGCTGGCTATCTGGCTTCATCACAGTGACACTACGTCCATTGCCCAGAGTATGCCGGAGGCAAAGATTGCCCAGGTTGTGCAGCTTGCGGATTTGATTGCCCGCCAGTGCGGTATAGGGCAGTCCGGCAGCTACGACACACCCGATTTGCCGGACGCAACTGCAAAATCGCTGGGTATCAGCAACGAACAATTGAAAAAAATCCGGCAGAACCTTACCGAGCAAGTCTCGCAGAAATCGAAACTGCTCGGCCTAGATTCGCCGACCGTTGCGGCGGCCTACGGCGACGCCGTTCACACCACCGTCTCACAGCTTGCCCAGAATAATACAAAACTGTCACTGGAAAATCGCAGGCTGCAAGTACATTCAGGCCATTTCGACTTTATCAAAGAATTTCTTACGAGTATAGATTCGTCCACCGCACCATTAGATGCGGCTGAAAAATTTGCCCTCCGCTGGCAGAAGTTCTACCAGACCGGCAAGGTTTGCCTGTATTTGACGCCTCCAGCCGACTCGGAAGACATCGAAGCGGTGATTGTGGAAAACCTCTCGCAGAGCAGGGTGGTTTATGTGAAAGCCCCGCCGGATTCAGCGGTCATACCGGAAAAGGCGAGAAGCAACTTTGCGATTCTGGATGCCGCTGAGTATGCTGACTGGCTGTTCGAGCAGTTGGACGTCGAATTTGACCCCAATCATACCAAATTAGTGCCTATACTCTATCAGGGCAATGCCGTCGGCGCAATAGTTTTTGAGCTTCGCTATCCCGGCGATGCGGAATTATTCGAGGAAAATTTCAAGGCGACCACTTCTTTGGCAGGGGTTGTTCTGGGTCTGGCTTCTGCATCCTCCGACCGGCAGCGTTTCGCCGAGCAGTTCGTGCAGCTAATAGGCAGTCCAAAGACTGTTCAGGAAAAACCTGCGCCTGAGCAAAAACCGGCTGTAACCGAAGGCGGTCTTCTGGAGGCCTTGTCGGAAATGGCTGCCGGTGCGGCACACGAGTTGAACAATCCGCTTTCGGTCATATCCGGGCGGGCGCAACTGCTGGCCGACAGTGAAACCGATGCGGAAAAAAAGCGAATACTCAAACAAATCAGGCAAAACGCAGGCGATATGGCCGGGATTGTAGACGACCTGATGAATTTTGCCAAGCCGACCCAGCCCAGACCTGCATCGACCGGCATAAACCAAATTCTTGAAGAAGCTGTAGAGTTGACCACCCGAAGACGAGATGTGGAACGTATTGAGGTACAGACCGAAATCGCAGCGGATGCCAAAAATGTTTTTGTGGATTCAGCACAGATTGCCTCGGCGATTGCGAATATATTTTCTAATTCTCTCGAATCATACCCGGGGGAACTTGGCCCAATAAAAATTACCGCCGGGCCGGACGAGTCAGGGGACTTTTTAAGGCTGCAAATTGCCGACACAGGCTGCGGGATGGATGAAGAGACGCTGCGGAAAGCGACCCAGCCGTTTTTCTCTGCCAAGCCGGCCGGTCGCAAACGCGGAATGGGGCTTGCCCTGGCACAACGCATCATTCAAACGAACGGCGGCTTGCTTGACATAACGAGTCAGCCCGGCAAGGGAACAACCGTAACTATCCTGCTGCCGTGCAAGTAATCTCAATATCGCCGCCATAGTGAAAACCCCATAAAAGATAGAGGGAAACAGATTTTTCTTGACTTATGCATAAATAAGTCCTATAATAGTGTTTTACAACAGGGTAATGAGTTTTTTCGGGCCGTTTAGAAGAGAGTAAGGAGAGAGAGTGATGAACAAGAGATTTGTATTTGTATTGGCAACTGTTTTTGTAACCGCATCGTTTTGCGGTGCCGCAAACCTGGCTGTAAACAGCAGTTTCGAAACAACAGAAATAACGAGCGGGGGGCCGCCTACGACATACGGTGACTGGAATGGCGATTATTCTTCTATTGTTGGCGCAACCAGCGGCATAAACCCACTCGGCGGTTCTAAAATGCTTCAATTTTTAGGAACATCATACGGTGACGGCGGCAGCGGAGTTACAGCAGAGGTGCAACAGATAATTGACATTAGCTCATACCGAAGCCTGATATCGGCAGGTCAGGCAACTGCTTCGGCATCGGCCTATTTTAACAGGGTAGCCGGCGACTCCCAGACAGACACCTTAATGTATCTGGTTATACTTGCATACGCAGGCGACCCCAGCTCATTTCCGACTCAGTACGCAAACAATTCGTATCTTGCCGTAGAAGAGTCGGCAGTTTTTACCGACAGCGACCCCATAACATGGGAACAAGCATCGTGTCAACTTACTTTACCAACCAATACGGATTTTATAGTAATCGGACTGAATGCCAGTGAAAACGTTTACAATGATACTTTTTTAAATGAGTTTGACGGCCATTTTGCGGATATGGCTTCGGTAGAAATAGTTCCTGAACCTGCCACTCTTTTACTGCTCGGCTTAGGCACTGTGATGCTGAAAAAAAGAGTAAAACCAAAAGTCGTCAAAAAATTATAGTTGTTATGCTATTTGGGAGGGTAGAAAAATGACAAAATACAAAATAATTTTAACGTTTGTAATTATGGGGGTGTTTTTGACAACAGTGAGCAGGGCAGCGGGTGAAAATCAGGGGCAGCAGGAACAGCTAAAACAAATAGAAAGTTACATTTCTCAGCAGCAGCAAAAAGTGGAAGACTATTATGCAGACAGACTGGCTGAACTGCAACTGAACAGGGACGCAGAAATCGGATTGCTCGAAGTGGCAGACAAAGGAACCTTTGCTACGCTGGCTGCACAGGCCAAAATAGCAGATACGGTTCTGGGAATAAAAGAGGCGCCTAAGCCAAAAGGGAGTATCGAAGACCGGATTGATAAATCACCGAGGCGTTTTGCTGAGATTCAGAGCCTAATAGCGGATGCGAAAAGTGACGTATTTGCCGGCTATGACCGGGATGCGACGAAAATTGAAAGGCAAAAAAGATACGCCCTGACTGTCAGACTGCCGGAATTGGAGGAGCATCTAAAAGAGGGCCTGTCTGCGGAAAAACCTCAGCCGACAATCGGATTGATAAGCGGCATTGTTTATAGCGAGCAAAAACCAGCGGCGATAATCAGCGGCAAAATCGCGTGTCAGGGGGAATCCGCTAACGGCGTCAAGATTGTCAGAATATACAGGGACAGGGTCGAGTTTGAGAAAAACGGAAAAAAATGGGAGCAGAAAGTCCGAGAACCCACAAAGGCGTACTGGCAGTAGATTGAAATTGAGCGGCAGGTCCGAGAATATAGACAAACAGGTATAATTTTTCTAAAGCCTCTGTTTCGATAAGCCGAATTTAGGGTGGAAACATCGTAAATTTATTTATCAAAAGAGAGGCTTTGTGCACGACAAACAGAGATACAAAAGGCTGCGTCTGCTCATCAGGAAACTTAACAAGGAGCGTAAGACACAGGCCCAAAAAACGGATATACTCTGCAATGACCTTATTGCGGCACAGAGAGAATTCATTAAAAAGCTGGACATTATAAGTTTCACGGCCAATTTTTACGAATCGATTGTAGGCACAACCGACCTGAACACCCTTTTGCATATCGCCGCAAAATTTATCAAAAACGAGATACCGGATGCGAGCGTCGCTTTCTTTCTTCGTCAGACAGAGAGTTTCGAACTGCATCTGTTTGCGAGCGACCAGCCGATTACGCTCGACAAGCAACAACTCGAAAATTCCTTCACTCCTGAAGTGGTGGAAAATATCTGCAAGTCGAATAAAACGTGCACGCTTGATGATATGTTCGCAATGGGCCTTCAGGGAAATCTAACAGTGCTAAATAAGATTTCCGCCGTGACAACTCCCCTCAGCCAGGCCGGTCTGTCGCTCGGTTTTATACTGATTTATCGCTCATCCGAAAACAGGTTGACCGCAGAGGAGCTAAACAACATTTCCGCAGTAATGCCTGGGCTTTCGCGGGCGATACAGTCCTGCCGATTAGCACTGCACAATACGGTGCAGGGTTAGTTCCGTCCCCTGCCGAATAAATGGCCAATCTTTATAAAAATCACCCCCGGATTTGTTCCGCCTAAAGGGCAACTAATTTTCTTGCAATTTGGGCTTTTTCTGTTAAATTTAACTAACAGTTCAGGCTTGTATTCCTGACGGGTAGGTAGCTCAGGTGGTAGAGCAGCGGACTGAAAATCCGCGTGTCGGTGGTTCAACTCCACTCCTGCCCATTACTGTAAATTTTTAGCTGCCAAACTGTTATATATGGCAGCTTTTTTGTTGAAGATTCATTTTGGCCCGAGTGGGTCAAAAGTGGGGCAGTCAGGTCACCGCTTCCTATTACAGCCAGCGAATCGCCGCAAAGGCCGACCCTTGTTTTGTATTTATAATCCGGGCCGAGGTATTTTAATGCCGCCGCCGTGATAATAACCTTCATATTGGAGGCCGGCACCATCGCATTATTCGCATCGTGGGCATATACCGTTTTGCCGGTGTCAGCCTTTGATATACGAATTGAAAACTTGACTTTACTTTGGGAATATTTGCCTATAATGCCGTCAACCTGCTTAGCCAGGTCGGCTTTGGCAAAGCCGACAAGACAAACACTAAAAATTAACGCAACTAACAACTTTTTGGCTTCGGTTTTCATAAGGCGGCATACTTATTTCATAAGGAAACTAAAATATCAATATTCCTTTCTGTATCAATACCTTAACTTTTTCTCTAATGCGGCCTGGTATGCGAAGTTTCCGGTAAAAATTTATTGCCATAAAAACGAAAAAAATGTTTGACTAAATACATTAAATACTTAATAATTATCGTGCTACTGTAACAGGGGAAAAGTAGAATTCATAACTTAATGAAAGGGGGTTCAAGATGCGAAGCGAAAGATTGTTATTGCTGGTGGTCGTAATGGCAGTCGGGTTGACAGGATGTTTTTCATCCAATCCAAAGGACATCGAGGCTTTTACAAAGCCGGTTCAGGTCGATGTTACTGCTGAAAATTATGTTCTGCAGCCGCCCGATGAGGTCGAGATACACTGCTCAAAAGTCCCTGAGATAAATATGCAGCGGCAGCAGATTCGGCCTGACGGGAAGGTATCCTTCGAGGTGATAGGCGAGGTTCAGGCAGCGGGGAAAACGCCCAAGGAGCTGGCAGCGATTATCCAGGCAAAGGCTGTTCAGTTGTATTCGCTGACGGGAGACAATCCAATCGATGTGCGAATAATGGTGTTTCGCAGCAAGGTGTATTACGTTCTGGGAGAGGTGTATTTTCCGGGTCCCAAAGAAGCAACCGGTCGTGATACGGCGTTAACGGCACTGGCGGAGTCCCGTCCGACGGTACTGGCGTGGCTGGACCGGGTACAGGTAATCAGGCCATCGGCGGACCCAAGCATCAGGCCAAGCATATTCGAGCTGAATTTTGACAGGATGTCGGCGCACGGGGATACAACCAAGAACGTTCTGCTGCAGGAGGGCGATATAATTTACGTGCCGCCAACGGTGTTAGCCGGAATTGCAATGAAGGTAGAAGAATTCGTAAGACCGATTGCCCGGGCCTTTGCAACGGTAAATATTGTTGAGGGGACGCCGGTAAGAACGCCGGTAAGAGCGCCATAATACGGCAAATTTGAAAAAATTGTTATGGTTATGAACCGGACAAACGTGCTGAGACTGGTTCATTTTGCAAGCACGGCCTGGTTTGTTTTAAGCGCAGCGTGCATATTCATCCTGGCTTTGCGCCAGGCCGGCTTTCAATGGTGGGCGATATTTTCGCTGTCGGGGTATTCAGCGTTAATAGTTTTTCTGCTGGTCAGTTTATATTTGTTTGCCATTTTCAAGGGTGTTTCACGAAGCCAGCAGATAAAAGAGGAACATCCTTTAACCAACTCTGTTTACTATTCGTTCTTCTACAACATAAGTCCATTTCTCGGCACATTAGCCGGCGTTTTCGGGGCGATAGGAGTCAAAAAAATAACCCATTTTTTGCTGGTAAGCATAAGCGGGACGTTATGGGCAACTTTTTTGGTGTGGATAATAGTCGACCCAGTCGCCGGGTTGATAGAAATGCTGCTGCCATCAAGCCGCAGGCATCGCCGGGCGCGTCTGGCTGAGGCAAAAGCCGGGTATGAAAAAGCCCAGGCAGAAAAAAGGCGATTACTTGCAGATTTGGAAATCACAGAGAAACTCGAGCAGGAGCGAAGGGAGGAAATCCTGCGGCCAATTGCCGAGCAACTTGCGGCCTTGCTGGCCGGCGGTGAAAATATCGAACAGCAGGAAGCCAAAATGGTGGATACAGGAATAAAGGCGTGGCAAATGGGCGGGCTAAACTGTATGAGACAGCTTCATTCTATGACTATGGAGATATGCGCTCAAAGATACAGAAACAAAAACGTAGTTGACTACATTTCAATCTGGTGGGATGGCATAGGAAGCTGGCGGGTCGCCAGCCTGTCGGAAAAATGAATCGGAATCGGAGTCAGTCACAAAATCTCCCTGAGGGACGTTGAAAGATATTTAGCGTATTTTTTCCCCATCCGTGAGTAACTTAAGGAGGCGGGCTTGAATTAAAGCCCTATGTGTGCGGGATATTAAAGTTATTTAGCTTATAATAATCCCCCCACAAGCCTCTTTAAGCCTACGCCGGCATATCGCTTCCTTTTCAACATCCCCCAGGTTGACTCGAGGCAAATATTCCTTTAAACATCCTGGTTTCAAAGCATTTTTCGTCTACGCAGCCAGCCGACAAGAGCGACTCCAAGAGAACCGAGCAGGATAGAGCCCGGAGCGGGAATGTAGTAAACGCCACAAATCAACATATCCTGCCTGGCGTACAAATTGTCGCCGCTATGTCCCCTCACATACAGATTCAAGACACGGATGTTACCGATGCCGGACCAGACTGGTTTAATGCCGCGGGCGGGGTCACCATAGACGGCGTGATATGCATCGATGTAAAAAAGCGTTGCTTTACCGCGAGGCAGAGAACGTTGCTCATTTTCGATATACCACATCGCCGATTGGAGGCCGTTGATTGATTTATTGTCGCCCGTCCAGCTGGCGAGGTCGCCTTTGGCATAGTGGTAATACAAATAAGCAGTCATCGGGTCAAGCGGGTCGGGGTTTCCTCCGCCAACACCGCCTTTTACGGCCGCCGTGTTGATAACAACATCATAAGTTGCATTTTTGGGACGTACGCTCTCATTTCGCTCCAAGCAGAATGTCTTAAACGAAGAACCATCCGCATAACCAGGAATATTCATTGTTTCGACAGTAAGCTCACCGCCATTGGCCAGGCCTCCTATTCTACCTCTTGTAGTCACCTGCATAGTAGTCAGATTTGCCAGGGACACCGTGGCGATGAGACAGCAGACAAACACCGATGCAAAAAGTTTTGTGTTCATTTTTAACCCCCTTTTCAATAAACCTTAATAATCCATAAACAGTTTTGAAACGATATATAATTCAATGTGCTACAGTGGAACCCCCTTTATGTACAAGAGTAAATATACATAACCTGTGCTTACCAATCAAGAGAAAAAAAGAAAAATGTCATTTTAAAAGAAAAATTTTTTTAGAACTACGTCACACAGCAAAAGCACATACCCTCACAGGAGTAATCCGAAGGTGGTAGAAATATCACCAATCAACGCAGATAAGCTTTTAGACACCGTTTCTTACGGGCAACTTATATGAAATATCAGAACCCGTCTGTGAAATACTTCCCGGCACAGGAACGGGGAGGGAGGAAATGGTTTCGGGCGCTACACAAAGGGTGTTTATATCTTCGACAAATTTTAAAAGCAGGGACATTTTGCTGCTGACCCGGACCCTCCTGTAAATATTTCTCATATGAACCTTTACAGTGCTGTATTTTATACTCAGGATTTTGGCGATTTCGCCGTTATTAAAGCCGTTACAAACAAGCCGGGCTATCTGAAGCTCTCTGGCGGTCATATAGTAGCGTTTTTTAATATACAGCCACTGCTGCTCATCCAGCAAAAAACCTGCGGGCGCCGCCGGCATCGAATCATTCCTGTTTAGTTCTTTGTCCATCGGCAAGTGAAGCACGGTCCCGTAAGGGATGGCTGACGCCATTTTTCTTTTCCGACAATTCAGTGAGGAGGCGCTGAGCTTCGGCCAAATCGGCTGGGGACAAACTCTCTGTTTTTGTGCTTGAATCCAGCGCTATCCGCAAATTATCGACGGCTTTATCGTTTTGGCCAAGAGCAGCGAATGCCCTGCCAAGGTGAAAATACGACGCTGTCAGGGAAGGCGAACCCGCCGGGTATAGTTCGATACATCTGGTAAAATCCGCAACAGCCTTGTCGTACTCTCCCAGCCTGTAATATATCAGGCCGCGAGTATCTACAAGGTCAACATACTGAGGTGCGATTTTCAGTCCTCGCTGGGCGAGCTGAAGAGATTGCACGTATCGGCCCTGCTCTTCGCACATTATCCAGGCCAGATTGTTAAGAGCGACAACAGCGTTAGGCTCGATATCGAGAACTCGTTCATAAAAATCAGCCGATTCATTATAACGGCCTGTCGTCTGCAAAAGCATAGCGAGAGTAGTCATAGCTTCAACACTGCGCGGGGGTTTTTCGAGAACCATTCTGAGTATATCTTCAGATGTCTTTATCGCCTCTCTGTTTTTAGTTGCTGAAAGTTCACCGGCCAGTGTAACAAGCACAGACAGGTCGGCAGACTGCCCCTTCAGACGTGCGGCGGTTTTGTCCCTCAGCCGGGGCCAGTTTTGGTCGTCTTTAAGTAACCTCGCTTCAGCGAGAAACACTTCAGGATTATCCGGCACAGACTGGGAAAGACGTATAAATTCTCTTTCAGCCTCGACTTTATCGCCATTTTTATACAAGGCAACCGCTAAGACGGTGTTTATTCTTTTTCGGTCACATATATTATTGGAATCAGCCAGTTCGCACCTCAAAACCTCTATACCCTTTTGGCATTGGCCTGAAGCTGTATACATCTCGGCAAGATTCACAAGCACATCGCTATCATTCGGATAAAGCTCCCTCAGTGCGTTAAGAGTTGCGACCGCAGATGCCGGTGCCCGTGCGGCCTCGCAGCGGGCTTTCAGCAGCAATAAATTTTTGTCGTTCGGAGAGTAAGTGAGGCCGTTTAGTATTACATCGAGCGCCTTTCCCGTCTGAATCCGCTCTAAATAACTTTCCGCCAATAATGTCCACGCATCACTGAATGCAGGCTGTTCTTTTGTAACTCTGCTGAGAATAAGCTGGGCCTGTTCAATATCAGGAGCAGTTCCTGCGGCGAGCAGCGAACGGGCCTTATACAAATTCAGTTCCGCATCGTCCGGGTTCGAAGACAAGGCTTTATCGAGAAACTCTTTGCCCTTATTTATCTTATCGGGAACATCCGAAGACAACGCAGAGGCAATAAAATGCTTTTGCACCTGAAGATTTTCAGGCTCGATAGCCAAAGCCTTCTCCATATCCCCGACGGCCTCTTCATATCGGCCTATAGACCTGTTAAAATCGCTTTTTGCTGTCCAGGCCTGAACATTATCAGGCTCAATAGACACCGCTTTTTCAAAATCTTTTTGTGCATTGTTGTTTTGGCCAAGCATTGCAAAAGCCTTTCCGCGAAGAACATAGGAGGAGGCATTACCGATTTGGTTTACCATTTCGTCACAAAGAGCCAGGGCATCTTTGGTTTTCCTTTGACGAATATTCAGTTCAACCAGGGCTGTGGTAACCGGCAATAAATACTGCCCGCGGGACTTCAGGTCGCCAAGAAGCTCACGGGCCCGGTCGCATTTGTTTTGTCGCATTTTAATAAGCGCAAGGGTCAAAATAACATTCCGGTCTTCCGGATTTTTAACTGCCATCTCTTCAAGAATATGTTCAGCCGAGCCGAATTTGCCCAGTCTGAGGCAATTCTGCAATTCTATACCGGATAACTCCGGACAAACCAGCTTTTGCTTTTCGATGCGACTCAATATTTCGCTTACACGTTCATATTCTTTTGCTCTGTACATTGCAGCCACAGCCGGCACAATAATATGCATATCATCCGGCGATTGATTCAACACCGCACTATACGTTTCAACAGCCAGTTGAAGACTGCCTGCTTTTTCATAAACAGCAGCAAGAAGCATACAACTTGTCTGGTCTTCGGGATTAAACTGGAGATTTTCTTTCAGCAGAATAATTATCCGTGGATAAAGCTCTTTAAAATTTTCGCCGGCGAACCACAATTTTGCCTGCTCATATCTCCACTGCCAGCCGCTCTCTCCTTCAACAGCCTTAATATCATCAATAAACCTCTGGGCCTGATGAGCATCTGCTTTAACCTGCCTGCACTCAAGAAGCTGACGCCTGACAGGAATATCGCGGGATAGTTCCTGCGAAAGCGACAAGAGCAAACTAAAAGACTGGTCTCCCTGCCCCCACTGTTCATAAAAATCGGCCAGCAATAAACCCAGGTCTCGTTTTGCCTGGTCTTTGTCAGCGTTTTGTATTGCATTTTTAAGCAACTTTTCGCAATCCTCCTTGTCGCCTCGTCCGGCCAACAAAATTGCCAGATACTTAACCGGCCAAAAGGATTGCGGAAACTGCTCCGTCAAAATCCGCAGTTCTGTTATTGCGAGGTCAAGTTTTTCCTGAGCGACAAGCAAGTCGATTTCAACGGCTTTAATTTCAAGCCGGTCACCACTGCTCATTTTTAAGCCCGCCAGTATCTTTTCAGCCGTCTCGAAGTTTTTTTGCCGTATTGCAATCTGAAACTGCAGGAGTTTTATTTCAGGTTTATCCCCGGCAGATTTTTCCAAATCAGACAGACGCTTTTCCATTTCCAGCAATTCCTGACTGTTGCTTTCAGACCGTTCATTTCCGATTAAGCTCATTCGGGTCTGAATTTGCAGTAAAACGGCATCGAGGCTGCGGGGAGCAATCTGAACAGCCAAATGCACCTGTTCAGCGGCTTCGGTCCAGTTTCCCTCCTGACTCAACAGTCTTGCAAGCTCAAGATGTCCCTGCAGCAGGTTCGGCTGCTCCGAAACCAATTGGCGCAAATATAAAACAGCGGATTGTCTGTCGCCGAAGCGTGATAATGCTGCCGCCAGGGCCAACCTGACCTTTTCCGACTTATTGCCGGACTGTATCGCATTACGCCAATGGTAAATCGCCTTGTAATCCTGTCCCTGGCTTTCGGCCAAAAGTCCTTCAAAAAATTCCGTGACGGCAGGTTCAAAACCCTTCTGTTTGAGCCTGCTGATACAATCTTCAGCAAGTTGGAATTCGCCGCTGCATAAAAACAATTCGGCTGCGGTGGGCATAAAATCCCAGGGTTCAGAGGCAAGCTCTTTCAACCCCGACTGGGCCACTTCGAGCATTTCTTTTTTTGATTCTGTTTTCAAAGCGAGCATTGCCCAAATCTTCCAAAGCACCGGATTAGCAGGGTCCTGCGACCAAATTTTATTCAAGTGCATTCGAGCTTTGTCAAACGAGCTCATCTCAATATATTCACTCGCCAGCCGAAGCTGGTCGGACAAATCAGACAAATCCAATTGCTCGGCTTTCTGCAAATCAGTCAAAGCTTTGGCATCATTTCTACTCCTCAAATAAAAAGCGGCGCGAGCGATAAGTGCCTGTGCCGAAGATGGATTATTCTTCACCGCCTCGTCGAACCAATGCTCCGCCGTGGTCGAAGAATCCTCCGGGCGAGCATCATTTATTAACCCTAACGCTTCATAAGCCTGAACCTGTGCAGGATATTCCTCGATAATCTTGCGCAACTGGGTCTGTGCCTGGCTGAATTTTCTCTGGCCGGCCATCGATTCCGCAAGTAATTGGCGTATTTTGGGGTCACTACTATTCTGCAAAAACCTCCCGGCAATTAATTCCGCCTCCGCGGGAACACCTGCTTCCAAATAAAGGCCGATAAGTTTTTCCACCGCTGTTACATTATGCTTATCAGTCCTCAAAATACTTCTATAAGCTTCTATAGCCTGTCTTACATTATTTTGCCCAAGCGGCCGTATGTTGAGCTGGGCATCGGCATATTTCAACAGAATCTGAATGTCACTGCGGTCAACGGCAATATAACGTCCGAGATTTTTCGCCGCATCTTCCCACATAAGATTTTTATAAGCCTTCAGGCCTGTTTCAAGCGACTCATACGCCATACGTTTTCGCTGCCACCTGCGAAGGCCGACAGTAGTGGCGGTCAATACCGCGACAGCGATTATAAAAACAATCACCGCAGTCCAGTTGAAACGTTTTTCCCCCATTTTAATTTCCCCCACATCACCCAAATTATGATTGTTCAAAATTGTTTAAGGAATCTCAGGACAAGTTTTTTGAAGGTTTGCCGGCATATCCAGAAATCCAGTTTAAGAGAAAGATTTTTCACATATTCCGTATCATAGTGAATCCATTCCTGGAAATCACATCCCGGCTGGCGCGTTCTGCAAACCTGCCACAGTCCTGTAACACCGGGCCGGACAGATAATCGGGCATCACGCCAGGCCGGGCAAAACGTGTTTTCTGCTTTTGGTGAAGGTCGTGGTCCCACAACGCTCATCTGGCCAAGCAAAATATTGAGAAATTGAGGCACTTCATCAATAAAAGTATCCCTCAGGAATTTACCCACAGCGGTAACTCGCGGGTCGTCCTCAACCTTGAATTGAGGGCCGTCAACCTGATTTATAACCCTTAGTTTTTCCTGGATTAAATCGGCGCCGGCAATCATAGTTCTGAACTTCAGGCAGAAAAACTCGCTGCCGTGGAGCCCTTCCCGTCTGTCCCTGAAAAAAACCGGCCCCTTTGAATTCAGTTTTATAGCTGTCGCAATCAGAGGAAATACCGGCGCAAATAAAACAAGCACTATCAGAGAGGCCATTATATCCGCTGCTCGTTTTATGCACCGGGCATAAGAAAACATCGGCCAGTTGTGATAATTATTGCATCTACAGCCATTTTCATTAAAAGCTGCGATTCTGACAGGCACTTGCACAGCTCTTCTCTGCAATGAAAGCAGGTCCAATTTCGATTCGTGCTCGAGAAGGAGACGGTTTTGCACCAGACAATTTTCAGGCAGAGAGACATCATTTCCTATAACCGATGCTCTCACGATAGTTCCTCTGCCTATTTTTACATTATTACCAATGATTGTCGGCCCTATTATGATGACATCCTCGTCTATACGCACATTTTCACCCAATGCAATCCTGCCAAACAATCTTGCATCGGGAGATATTGTGTGATTGATTTCGTGATTTGACCACAGCAATTGCCGAGAAGGTGAACGCAATTTGTCGGCAAGAAATTTTAATAATCCTTCTTCCGTCTCCAAATCCAGTATGGCGCCGCCGATTTTAATGCCGCACCAACTCAACGAATTACGGCTGCATCGAGCAGCAAAATCATCGAAGTTTAACGGCAACTTATCATCAACCAAGATACCGTTTAAGACAGAAAGTCTCACAAAAAGATGATGCGGCCATTCATTGGGGATAGATGCGGGAAGTATCAGGTCGGAATAAAGCCTGCCAAAGCCTGCCAAGTTGCCTTCGGAAGTAACTTTTGCCTTTTCACGGTACGACAAACAATCGGGGTCTGCATTTACAGCCACAACGTCGGCATTTAAGCCGGCCAATACTTCATATAACCGCCGGTGATTAAAGTCTGCAAAAAATCTGCCGTCCGAGATGATAAACCAACTGTCGGTCTGGTTGCTATCAGCGGTTTTTGAGGATATATGCAAACTTCCGTTGTGATATACTATTTCGGGATGACAATAGAAAATCCCTTTGCCCCATTCTTCGGGAACAGCAATTATATCATAACTGCTGCCAAAACAATGATTTCTCAGGCCATCGAGTGCAATATCAGCGATGGGCGGTCCTGATATAATCAGCGGAAGCAAACCGGAATTTTTGCCGGCGGGCAAATCCGTTCTTTGTCGTATCACAACCAAATGCATATTTTTCGGCAAAGTCATAAGAATCAGCTCTAATTACAAATTGCGGGCATCGAAATTATTATTTTTCTCGCTCATTGGCAATAAAATCACTTTCCTGGCGGTCCTGTTTTGGTTTGCGCCTGTGCTGCCGGAACTTGTGCGATACCCATACCGATAAGGATTATAACCATAATGGTACGGCACATTATTCAGAACAATGCCGAGAACTTTGACCTTTATTTGTGCCAATCTATAAAGCGTTTCTCTCACATCCGGACTTCTTGTCTGGTCTGCAAGGCTCGTCAAAATAACCGCATCACTTATCTTGGCCCACAGCAAGGCATCGGGAACAGCCAATACCGGAGGTGAGTCTATAATTATATGGTCGTACTTCCGGCTGATTATGTTCATAAATTCGCCCGTCTGTCGTTTTGTTATCAACTCATAAATTTTGGACGGCTCGCACGGATTAGACGTCAGGACATGAAATTTTGCAGCAAGAGTAACATATACCACTTTTTCAAATTCCCTTCCCAGAAGCACCTCTCGAACACCATTATTGGCATACGGCAATTTCAGCAGTTTTGCCACGTCGGATTTTCTCAGGTCACCGTCAATCAGCAGCACATTTTTGCCTATTTTTGCAAGGCTTGCCGCAAGATTAATTGACAAAGTAGTCTTGCCTTCTCTCGGCCCCGGGCTGGTAATCACCAGTTTTTTTGGCGTGCCTTCGCCGTTAAATAACCCCAGGTTGGCACATATTGCCTGGTAATCATCGTCAACGATACACCTGGTAGACAGCGACTTTATCGCGCCGCTCAACCGAGTGGTAGTACCAATCACCCGAATTCCCACGTGCTTTACGACATCATCCGGGGTATGAATACTTCTATCGACTTTGTTTCGTAGAAGTGCCAAAAACATCCCAGAAATCACGGCGCCAAACATAAGAGCAGCGGTATACTTTGCACGTTTGCTCTGCAAAGGTATGGTATTGGCATAATAGGCAACCGAGACCCTGGCGGGACGTTTTCTTTCCATCTCCAGCTCCTGCAGCCGCCGCTGCACCGTTTCATAAAGTCCCTTTGTCATATTGAGCTGCTCCTGCAGGTCCTGCATAGCCAGTTGTTTGCGTCCAAGCTCAATCGTCCTCGCATCCTCTTTACTCAACATTTCCTGCAGGCGTTTTTCATAAGCGCCTACTTGTTCCAGCTCCGCATTTATATCTTTTAGCTTATTTTTATCGCTTTTAGCCGATTCCGCGACCAGCATTTCATCAAAACTCCTGCCGACCTCCTTGCGACGTTGTTCGAGACGCTGCTTCAAGGTCTCAATAAGCTCGGCCTTTCGATTGATTTCGGGATTTGCCGGCGCCAAGGTCTGTTTGGCGACGATAAGAGCCTGTTCAAGCTGGGCAATATTCTCCGTCAACACCTTGACCATCAGGTCGGCATTGACAAAATCATAATATGCTTTTAACATTTGCTCACCGGAGAGGTTTTTGTCTTCCGCTTTCCTGAACAGCTCTATCTGGGTTTCCAGCGTTACCTTGCGTGTCTCGGCATGCGTAAGCTCGGCCTGCATCGCAGCAACCTTGTCCAACATCATTTTCTGCCTGTCCTGCAACGCTGATGTGCCGTATTCCTGCGACATATCGTGAATGGCTTTGTGCTGTCTTTCCAGCCGGTCGGCCAAAACCCTTCTCTCGTTTTCCAACACCGTAAGCTTAAGGTCTCCGTCCCTGGCTTCTTCGGAAACCACAACAGCCATATAGGCATCAACAAAAGAGTTCACAATCTGTACCGCTTCGTCAGGTTTATTTATCTCCATAATTATTTTTATCAGCTCACTGCGTCTCTCCGGAGTAACCTTTATGTCTCCTCTGACCAGCGCCTGCCGCAGCACAGCAACGGCATCGGGCGCTTCCTGACCGTTCAAATCGCTCTTCTGTTCCGCTTCGGGGACGCTGATGCCGCCGAAGTACATCAGATTTTTATCCGCCAAAGCGTCCGCAACTCTATGAAGAACTTTGTCATCCACAAGCAAGTCGGCCTGTGTGTTTTTGAAATTTTCGTACATAGGTATCACGCTTTCGGAGTCCTTGTCGTTGAACAGGATGCTCGGTATAATCGGAGCGACCCTGATTGCCGCAGTGACCTGAGAACCGGGCTTTACCGACAACCGTATCACAGGAATACCTATTATGCATATCGACAAAAATGTTAATAAGACTATCCGCCAATGCCTAAGAACAGGCTCGATTAATCCGGGACCGGAACCATCCTCAACCACACCAGAACCTCTCATATAGCGAGTATTCTGCACTACCTGTTGACCCTGATATTTTTCCAAATTGCTCATTTTACACCCCCATTCCAACAGGTTTAACCCGAGTAGTTTTTAATATCCCTTATAAGCCGCGTTGTGCCATTAGAAGCCGTTGCAAGCTTTCTCAAAATCCAAAGCTCAAAAATAACCAACGCAAGGGCCAAAGGTATCATCGCATATCCCCCGAAATCGTGAAATATTCTCTCCCATTTTTCGCCAGTTAGTTTGGTAAAAATCATCGCGGTAATAGTCAGTCGCAAAGTGTTGCACAAAAGCGCTATAGGCAGTCCCGACAGCAATAATATAACCTTTTCCCACCATTCCCGCCGGACTAACAGGACTATCCACCCGATGACAACCAAAAATGCTGTGGCCATTCTCAATCCATTACAGGCCTCGCCCACAGCCACCGTAGTGCCATTAAGCGTAATTATATTTGCCTCATTTACGGCAGAATAGCCTATCATATCAAGACAAAATACGGTCGATGCAGCCGCTGCCTTTTGTAAAGGCAGCATCACAGCAGTGTGAACGTAATGCGGAAGCGGCAACATCAAACACAGAAATAACAACACGGCTGCCGTTTTACGAAATACCTGCCAACCGAACAGAAGTATAGTCAGTGACACTATACTTAATATAAAGGACAATCTATCGGCTGAAGCATACATATAATATAAGCCGAAACCACGCATAGCCTGTGCCGCCACAAAAAAGCATAAACCCCATATTGAGGGCTGAATCCGACATTCGGCAATACCGCGAGCCTTGGTCCATATAATATGAAGAGCGAGAAACGGCACCAGCATACCTACAGAATACTCATCCGTTTTGAGCCAAATTCTTTTTAGTTTCGTAAGTTCCGGCCAATAAGACCAAAGAAAAACGCATATAAGAACACAAATCCCCATCACACTGAAAATATTAAAGGGCAATCTTTCAAACAACACAGCTTTTTTGGCTAAACTCTTAAATCCACCGCTTCGGCTGGATGTAATCGCCATATCTTCCGTAATACTGTTATCGGATACCGTCTCTCCAGAATCAATCACACATCTGCGGATTTCACAATTCTGTCCTATTTGCGAACCTTCCCACAACACGCTGTCTTCTATAAGTGTGTTTTCACCTATATTGACATTTCGTTCAATTATCGAAGGCCCGAATATCACAGCTTTTTCCGGCACCCTGGCGCCATCCATAACAATAACAGGTCCACAAATCCTCGCGCTCGGGTCGACCTCCGCGCCATCAGCCAGCCAAACATCTTCTGAATCGCTCCACTTTGTATAATTAAAATCGCCATTTATATTACCGCCATTCTTAAAATAAGCTGCAATGGCAGCCAGATAGCCGGCCCTGTCTCTAAAATTTCCAACAGGATAACGAAGCAACCGACTGCGTATGGTCCGGCCTGACTGCAACATTACAGGAATAAGCCCTTCTTTTATGTCACAGTAACCCTGCGCCGGAATATACTCAAGAACCCTGGGGCTGCAAATATAAATCTCGGCTGCGGCGCCAATTGCTCTGCCATTTTGGAAACAGGGCTCTAACACAACTGTCAAATCCGACTCACCTGCTAAATGTTCCTGTAACAATGTTCGAACATCCGGCGGAGATGCAACAGCCGCGTGAAATAACAAAAATAAGGTGTCTGAATCAGCATTTGCGGCGTCTCGAATGCACCCTGCGGTGCCGACAGGCATAGGTTCGTTTAAAAACTCCAGTTGCATCGTGTCGATGCCGCCAATAAACTTCTGCAACTGTGAAGTATTCTCGTGAGAACAAATCACAGCCTCTTTGATTTCCTGGCGTGACAAATGTCTTAACAATCGTTCCAATGCCGGTTTGCCGGATATGGGCCACAATGCAGGGGACAGCCGTGATGCAAGCGGACATCTGCCAAAATCAAGATTCCCCGCAAGTATAACGGCCTTAATATCAGGCATCAGCCCAAAAGAAAATTTACCCCGCATTACCAATGCAATTGTCCCTTAAATTGAAATTTCGCTTAGAAACTTATTTATTCTGCCGATTACAACCTCGGCATTATTTCCTCTCGGACGAGGAACAAAGGACAAAAATTCCTCGATTCTCTGCTGAAACCGGTCTGTGCCATAAACAGCAAAAATATAACCCATCTGCTCGAATCTTCTGGCGATAGCAACCTGATGGTCGTTAACAACCTCGCCATATCTTTTAAGCCGCGGCATTACAAGAATCGGCTTGTTATTATCCATAGCCATTGTTATAGTGCCGATGCCCGCGTGACTTATGATGCGTGATGCCTTCTCAACATAATCATCAAACGACCTTTTCTCCAAATACTTTATATATTCGAAATTGAGCGGCCTATATGCACTATCGCCAATTTGTGCATATATTTCATCGCAAATCCTGCCGGTCTCAGCCGCTGCATCCACGGCCTTGACCAGACGGTCAAAAGGAAATTGAGTTCCAACGGTTAAGAATATCATATTACCGTGCCTGCAAACTGCACCCCTCTATATTTTGCCGTAAGTTCCGGCCATTGAACAAAAAACAAATCAGCTATAAATCTGACCATACGGCCCGAAACAGACAATCTCTCGATATTCGTGATACTGTCGACCCAGATAACTTTTGCCCCTGTCAGTTTGCCCAGAAAGCAGCTAATGCACCCCGCCGCAGCACCGGTGCTTATCACTACATCGGGCCTCTCCATGAAAATTATTTTCATACAACATAATAACACCTTGACTGTCCGCAAGAGACTGCACCGATTACATTCACCGACAACATAAACCTTGCCGAGTTTTTGAAGCTGTTCTTTGACAATTTCTGCCGTAGTTATATAAAACGTCTCATATCCCTGCCAACTGTCGATAAGCTTGAGCATTTGGCTGAGGTGACCGCCGCCTGAAGCGGCAAGACATACTTTCATTCGTCTCTGCATTTCACCAAATTCCCAACCGCCTTTGAATTGGGCGAAAAATAATCTGCGGCCAATATATAGGCGGATATTTAATAAATCTTCTTAAAATATTTCGCCGTAATCTCCGTTCAGACTGAAAACTGATTTCCTGCAACTCCGAAACATATTTTTCTGCATACTCGCTGTCCCGCATTTTCTGCCCGAGAATATCGCATCTTTGTGCAATTTTTCTTTCCAAATCCTCTTTTCTGATACCCGATGCAAGAGCAGGTCTGTAATCATCGCCTCTTATTATTGGTATGCCTTTCCATTCAACTATTTCGCCTCCTGAAATTGTCACACCAAGTATCATTGACCAGCCGGTGGCCTCCGATGAAGAGTCGAAAATAAAATTGCCAAGACTGTAGGCAACCAGACCGCTGCCGATATTTTCTACGCCCTGGATTATATGAGGATGGTGGCCGACAACCAGTTCTGCTCCCGCATCAACAAATCGCCGGGCCGTTTTTCTCTGCCAGAGACTTGGCCGGTCCATCATTTCATCACCCCAGTGAACTGAAATTATCACAAAACTACCACTGTTGGTTTTAGCCTCTATGGCCTCAAGCACTTCATTCAAACTGCCACCACCGCTGAAAGCGTATTTCTCTTCGAGGAGACATAAACCAAAAACCGCTACTTTCTGACCGCTAAAATCCATTTCGGCAGCTTCGATACCCGGCTCAAAAAGGCCTCTCCTGCCTGCCCCAATCGTTTTAATACCCGCTTTATTTAATTTAAGCACAGTATCAATTGCACAGTTTTGTCCCTGTTCAAGTATATGATTGTTTGCGATATTGGCTACGTTGATGCCCCACTCCGCCAAATATTGTACCATTTTCGGCCGACCACGCATATGCAGACTGCGCAGGCTTTTTTCTTTCCGGCCGATATCAGAAAGAACGCTTTCCAAATTGCAGATTACCAAATTGTGTCTTCTAAAAATACCGGTAATACCCGGCGGCAAAAATTCTTTTCCGTACTTATCCAAACCGCGGGCCACACCCATTCCAATCCGGCTGAAAGAATCGCCGCACATTACGTCCCCAATACAAGCTATCGTCAGATTATCCACCGGCAGAAGTCCCTAAATAAACACAATGTAAATTTTCTTTTTCACCCTCTTGCTTCGCCGCCATTGCCTGTATTATCAAACCGGATATTTTCTCAATCTGATTATCCCAGTTATGGTTTCCGGCGATTTCTATACGCCTGCGTCTGCGTTCAGCGGTATCGTTCCGCAGTTCCCACCGAATTGCCCTGCAGAATTCTTCTTTATCGTGCGCTATGCTGATAACATCAGCATACAGCATTGCTTCTTTAATGGCCACTGATACGATGGGTTTGCCTGATGCCATATACTCAAACATTTTCAGCGGGTTGCAGCTTTCTATCCACCTGCTCATCTTCCACGCAAGCATACACACATCAAAAGATGCACAAAGCTGCGGAATTTTTTCATACGGCCACCGACCCAAAAAATGTACGTTATCCAGTCGCTGCAATTCCGAATAGTCACCGCCGGTAATCTGTCCCGCTAAAACAAAAGAAACATCCGGCAAATTACGCGCGCACCACAACAACAGTTCGATATCATTATATGCGGTCAGTGTTCCAAAATATCCCGCGACAGGCCTCGGTATGCCGGCCAATTCCTCCAACCGCTCCCTTTTTTCTGCAGCCTGCCGGAACAAGTCAAAATCAACCCCGTGCGGCACATAAAATGCACAGTCTTTCTCTGAGCTTTTAAGCTCATACAATTTTCGGGAGACACAAATTATCAGGTCACTCGTATCAGAAACGCTTTTTTCCCGTTTATGTTGTGAATACCGGCCCGTGGTATAGGAGTCATCCGAAAACAGGTCTGAAACGTAATACAATTTCAGACCGCATCCACCAAAATCATTTATAACATCCGCCGCCCTGATATTTTCAACCCACAGTATCGGATTAGACAATCCGGTAAGCCGGCAAACCGCTTTAATCTGCAACTTAAGCAAAGCGTTGTTAAACGCATCTATTCCCCACCTTCCCTGGACAGGTAAAAAAACCGGGCTGAAGACATAAAGATTATCCGCAGGTCGCCTTATGTATTTGGCTAAGCTCTTTATCTTTCTGGCAATTCGGACGCCAAGCCCTTTTTTCATCTTCGGGCCACCTGCTAAATCCGAGCTGAAGGGATTAACATACAAAATTTTATTCCTACCGGCCAGCCTTCGCATTATATGAGTGGTACAACTGGGATTCATCGACCACCAGTCAGTCGGCCCAAAACAAATTATATCCTGGTTTTCCAGCATCGCCGTTTCAAAATTCCTTTAGTGATGTTCCGCCATAACAAACGACACGAACTTTCCGCCAGCTGTTCGTCTTATCTGCTTTACACTTCTGATTTCAATCTTAAGCTCCGGCGGGACTTTTTCCCTGAGAATATCCTCAATCTCTTTTGCGTGCCTACCGCTGAACCTGTCAGCAGGCACATATTCGAGAACCACTAAATTATCCGCTTCCTGTATTACCCGCCCCGCTACTACCGGCATATCATACATACCATACAAAACCCGCGCCAGAATACACTCAATCACAGATGCACCTAATATTCTGCCTGAAGGGGTGACAATGAGATTGCCGTCCCTGCCGAAAATCCGCTTCACAACAGGAAACTCCCGACCACATCTGCACTTTTCGCCGGAGGTCTGAACCAAATCACCAATATCATATCGAATCAGCGGCATCGCCATATTCCAGAAGCCGGTCGCCACAATTCGAAAACAATCTTCGTTGGGTGGGCCGGCAGGATGTAATTCGGTCAAACCATATTCAGGAATAATATGATAGCTGCCCTGCTCGCAGGTATGGATGTAGCACACCCTTTCCGCACTTCCATAAAAGTCAAATACCCCGCAATCGAAAACTCTTGAAATGACCTCTCTTTTGCCGTCATCAAGCATTTCTGACGTGGTCAAGGCGCATCGCAGCGGCATCGATATGCCACATTTGAGACACCCTTTGGCCATCACATACAGCGCAGACGGGTAGCCTGCCAATACATCTGTCCCATACGCTTTCATAGCCTCGATGTATGACGGCACCTTTTCCAGTGAAAGATGAAACGTGGACAAAGTCAGCTCCTTCATTACAGCATCATACATATACATCTGTCCGTTATTTGTCCCCGGAGCCGCTACCGTTCTGCCTTCCAGATATGCGCATCTGTTGCTCATTCCGACACCTGCCCAGTCAAATTGTCTCCTTACAAAAGCATGTTCATTACCTATCGACCACAAATCTCGTTTTATCGGCACCGGCAACCCCGTAGTCCCTCCGGTATGAGCGGTGCGCAGAAACATTTTATTGAATTTGGCGGATACGATGTCATCGCCCGCCCTTTTTAAATCCTCTTTGCACATAATAGGAAATTTCCGGATGTCATCGAGATTCTTTATATCACCAGGATACAACCGAAGTTCCTGCATCAGCCGATTATAATACGGCACCGTCTCGTAGGCGTGCAGAACTATCCGTTTGAGCAGTTCGAGTTGTAATTCCTTTAGTTCTGAAGCGCTGTACCACTGTGTGCGTTCAAGCCACATACGGCGACGCTTAAACGGCCCTATGTAACGTTTAAGCAGACAAACCCGCATTCCATTCAGCGTCGCTTTAAAATTCTTGAAGTTAAACTTGCTTATACCCATACTACATACTCATCCGAAAAACACCGGTTCCGCTACTTTAGGCAGCAAAGATTTCAGCGGCGTATACGGCAGGTTCTTTCTGGCCGTCGCAATTCGGTGTGTAAAGTCTCCCCGGTAACACATCACGCCCCTTCTCAGTCCCACATTGTTCATCACAGCATTTTCAAATCCTTCGGCAAGAGCCAGCACATACGGAAACGTAGCATCGGTCAAAAGTATAGTCGAGGAATGAGGCGTCAACGCAGGTATATGGTCACAGTTATAATGAACAACATTTTCTTCCAGATAATAGTCACTCAGGCTCTCTGTCGGAACACAAGTCTCGATAAAACCATCGAGTGTCGCCGTCGCATCGCATATAACACTGCCGGCCTGTAATGCGGCGACGGTTTTTCTGTCTATAATATAGCGGCACCTGTCTTTCGACAGCGTAGGTCTCCTGTCGGCGGCGCATATCAAAATCCTTATATTCGGAATAACTTCGCATATCCGGGAAATCGCCTTATCGGGATTGCGCTCATCGAAACATATTACCGATGCCCTGTGTCTGAAATCATCTATCATATCTGCGGTCATATATCTTCCCAGTCGCTGAACGATTGTCTCCGGGTGCTTATCAACCACCGTTATATCCAGGCCGTTCATAGTAAACACCTTGATTGCGTTACAGCCGATTCTGCCGCAGCCTATGACCATAGCCCTTGACGGCGCCAGGTCTGCAAAGTACTTACCCGCCAATAATCCGCTGTTTTCCATAAGCAAATTCAATGTTTTCAATGCTGCCAAAACTCCCGTAACCTCGCTCATCGGTTTGAGCAGGACAGGCTCACCGTTCTCCTGCACCCACTCGTAAGCAATGGCCGAAACCCCCATCTTTGCCATTCGAATATAATTCTCTCTCGGCTCATTTCCGTCCAAATGCAGATAAGCAAACAAAATCTGGCCATCCCTGAACAAATTATATTCTCCGCCTATGGGACACTTGATTTTTACTACAAGCTGTGCTTCTGCGTAAACGCAGTCACAATCGACAATCTTCGCGCCTGCGCGGGCGTAAATCTCGTCCCCGAAACCCGCCTTTTTACCGGCCTCGGTCTCAACAAAAACATTATGTCCCCTTCTTGTCAGCATCGCTACCTGCACCGGCCGCAACGCCACCCGCGATTCATCCTTTTTGCGCTCTTTTGGAACACCGATATTCATACGTCCCCCCTGTCATTATCTCTATAATCGCCCTTTGGGCAAAACCGCCAGAAACTTTTTTTTAAAGTGCCTGTCGTAAGCCTGAAATGTCGGAATCTCCCAATTATCATTGCCTTCGATAAATGCAGGCCTGTCATTTGTGATTGCGATATCCCAGCCGATGGAATGGATGCCATAGAAAAAACCGTGCAGTCTGATTGCCATTTGCACCGCATCCGCAAAATAAGGTATCTGAAAATTACCGAATGCAACTCCAGTATCAGGATGATGCGTTGTGCGTCGTCCGAACGCAGGCCGGAATAACCCCTCTTTGCCCAGCCGTCCAGTCTCCAAATCAATCGGTGCAGAAACGCCGCCGGAGGCCAGGTTATCGCAGCATTGGCCGTTCACTCCCATTCTGATAATCGCCCCAAGAGGAATTATCTCTTTTCCGCAAATCGCCGTTACCAGCCTGATAGTATTAACCGAATGCGGGTACAGTTCATTCATCATCTGGTGCTGATATATTCGCTCCTGTATAATACACTTGTCTTTTATCGTTTTCCTTAATTCTTCGATAGTCACCTGTCGCTCGTTCAAGTAAAGTTTTTCATTTTCCGTTCTGACGGAATAAACGCCATCAGCACATTCACCCAGCAGCTCTTTTATAAACACATTTATTCTGTCTCTCCGCATCAGGCTCTCGAACGGCTCAGTCTTTTGCGTATCAAGCCACATAATCGACCGCCTGTCACAAAGTGCAATAACTTCCGGCGTCGGGAAACCCAGCGATTCGAGATATTTTCCGAAGACAAATTTGTCCCGCAGAAGACAGGTGCAATTGGCTTTACGGCCTTCGATTTCCATAACCAGATTTGCCCTGTCCCGCAACCGGCGAAACGTCCGCAGCGCAAGGTAGTCATCGAAGTTGCGCCCGTCCTTCCTGTCAAGGCCGTAAAGATAATAAAAATGATTTATCTCGCCGTATCTCATCATCCACCGGATATTATCGAAGTATATTCCGAGATTGGATTTCCTGCGGTCGTAAGGATAATAGGTATGAGACGAGGGGTTCTTCAGATGAGAGTAAAGAAACTCTGCCGCCGTGGCCGCTCTTTTCAGTAATCTCATTTTGTCCCCCCAAAAATTCCACCCCTTTTTCAAAAACTGTGCGTGTTTAAAAACTTTTTTTTGAATTCACTACTGCACGTTTGCAGCGTTGCCATCCCCCAGCGGTTATTTCCTTCTATAAAAACAGGACCTGATTCCGTAACAGCGATGTCCCACGCAATAGAATGAACGCCGTAAAAGAAGTGGTGCAAAGATGCTGCCAATCCGACAACACGGTCAAAATAAGGTATCTCGAAACCTTCGAACTTAACGCCGGTATCAGGATGCCTCTCGACCTTACCGCCGTAACCCGGCTTAAAAACGCCGTATTTGCGCAATCTTCCGGTTGCAAGGTCAATACCAATCGCAATACCACCCGCCGTCCAGTTATCGCACCGCTGTCCGTTCACCCCTGTTCGGATAACAGCCGACAAGGGAACAACTTCGCCGTCATTTATCGCTGTTGCCAGCCGGATGGTATTAACCGAATCTGGATACAACTGTTTTAATTTTGAATGCTGACTGACCCGCTCCTGAACAATGCACTTATTTTTCAGCATCGTCTTTAACGATTCAATCGTCATCTGCTCCTCGTTAAGATACAGCTTTCCATTTCTTACCCTGACTGGATAAACACCTTCTGCACACATCCCCAGCAGTCCTTTAATAAACGCATCCAACCCCTCTCTTTCGAGTATACTTTCTAACGGCATAGTTTGCTGCGTATCAAGCCAGGTAATCGAGTCTCTATCGCAAATCGCTATAAGTTTCGGCGTCGGAAATCCCAATGCCTCAAGATACTTGCCGAAAACAAATTTGTCCTGCAAAAGATAAACATAACTGGCTCGCCGTCCGCCTACAAACGCCGGACTATTTGCTCTGGTAAGCAGCTTGTCAAAAACCCTTTTGGGAAGATAGTCATCCTGGTTTACACATTGCTTCCTGTCGAAACCATATAAGTAATAAAAATGATTTATCTCAAAATGCCTGAACATCCAGCGGAAATTATCCAGACATATCCCCATCCGGGACTTTCTTTCTTCCTCCGGATAATATGTTTTAGACTGCGGGTCTCGCAAGTAACTTACCAGGAATTTTACCGCCGTAATCGGCCTTTCAAGCAACCTCATAATATACTCTTCGTTTCTCTGTCATAGTTTTGTCGTAGTCTGTTCCCGCCGCTTATCGCATAACCGGCTCCGATTATCAATGAGTGCACTTTCTCTAAATAATTATCCTGCCGTTGACCCGAAAAAATCGCTCGCACCAGCCAATAAGGCACGCGAACCGTAAAAAATAATGCCATAAGCAGACAGGCCGCCCAATATGCCGGCCATCCCCTGTGCTTCCTGAAAAACAGCAGTATGCTGCCTCGCAACTGAAGATACATCTGCGGCTTAATCTGGCTGCTGCTGGCACCGCCGAGATGAACGATTTCAGCAACAGGGGTAAAAATTATCTTCCAGCCGGCCTGTTTGAAACGGTAACACAGGTCTGTCTCCTCACCATACACAAAAAACCGCTCATCCATCATACCTGTCCGCTCAATCGCTTCACTTCTGACCAGTATAAAACAGCCTGTCACCACATCCACCTCTCTGACATCATCCCGCTTCCACCAACTCATTCTCTCGCGACCGAAAAATCTGCTGAGGGGAAAAAGCTTATACAAATACAGGCTCGACAAAAGCAAATTAAGTACTGACGGAAACATAAAACACGTCTGCTGCAAGGTCCTGTCGGGACTTAAAACACGGCATCCCACAGCCGCCGCTTCAGGATGCGCATCTGCAAAAGCAACCGTCTTGGCAACAGTATTGTCCAAAATAACAGTGTCACTGTTAAGCAACAGCACATATCGTCCCTTCGCAACAGTGATACCCTGATTATTCGCAGCGGCAAAACCCTTGTTGCTGGAATTTTCTATCAAAATCACACCCCTGAATTCTTCTTTGACCATTTCTGCCGAACCATCTGTTGAGCCGTTGTCCACAACTACCACTTCAAAATCAACGGTTTTCGTCTGCTCATAGATGGACAAAAGACACTCACGCAGAATGTCACGTGTATTCCAGTTAACTATGATTACCGAAACATCCATCTATTTCACCGTCTTGCGGAAGACCCTATCATTCCCAAAATACAATAGAAAAGGGGCATCACCTGCCCAAAGAAACTAACGGACATCCACGTTATAACTACCGAAACCAGTGTGCAGCCCAGCGCCCAATACAAAGATTTGACTCTCAGGTCAGCCGATTCTTTGTAAGATTTTACAATGGTCCTGAATGCCGCTGCAACCACGCCGACCAAAGCCGCCACGCCGGCAATTCCGTACTTCACCCCCGCCAGAATAAATTCGTTGGTAACGTCTGTCTTGCCCATTCCGAGAGACTCTCCCCAGCCGGGGTCCTGTCCGCCATAACCAAACATCCACCACTCCCCGAAATGTTCAACAGCAAGGTCAATCAATTTCGCACGGTGCCAGCCTGAACCTCCGAGAGGATTAGCATACGATGCTATAACGTGATAAAAAGGTCTGTTTGCAGCTATCGCAAGAAATATGCACGAAATAACAAAAAGAACAAGCACAGGTCTAACCAGGTATTTATGCCTTTCTATTGCCAGACAAAAAATCGCCGCTATCATCATAATCCAAGGGCCGCTGGACATACTGCTCATAGTGCCGATTATTGCTGTAACTGAAAGGACATAGGCCAAGGCCCGCCAGCCCTCTTCTCGACGAACGTACCAGATAAGCGGCAAAAACATCGCAAATGCACAGCCAAAAAGAATGGAATGACTGAAAGGCCCCACAGCACGAGTAAATCCAAACCTGAAACCATAATGCGTAATATGCGAAAAATACGATGAACCCCCGCATAACAAGGCAAACGGCAGCCTGCCCGTGACACACTCTATAACCCCCAAAAAAGCAAGGGGAGCCAGCGAAACGGCAATCCACTTCACAACTGTTACAAACTCCGGGATGCCGGTAATTATAAACCGTGTAACCATATAAGCAAACCAGGTATCCATCAAAAATCCCGCCCTGTTTTCCAGACTTTCGTAAAATGGCTGCAAAATAAAGGTGGTTACCACATATACCACCATACTCAGTGTCACCCAGGTGTCTAATCGAGACCAGGTAAATCTGTTCATAATTTGTCTATCACATATGCACCGCAGAAACAACACGCCGACCACAAACCGGCCCACAGATATATCTATGGTGCCTACACTCACCACCAGATAATTGGGATACCATAACAAAACTGCGATATATAAAATTAAAGCGTAAATCGGGCACAGTATTGCTGCTAATACAGACAGAACAACACCAGCCGCTAATGTCAGATTCTGCATTATAACCCCGCTCTATCAATACCTATTACCGACTCGCTGATATACCCATCCTGCGGAAAGCTGCTGTTAGAAACGGTCGACTTCAGAGGTTTTGCCCATCTCCTCAGCACAATCCGTTTTAATGTCCCCGCAATCGAGCGTATTTTCTCTACCGCTGGAAGCCTCATCCAGTTCGTAAACAAGGAAAAACCCCTGTAAGAAGGAACAGACACCCCCAAAAGCTGCATTGTTGCTAATCTGCCCCATAGGTGCCGTCTTCGCCTTAGAAGAGATTTTTGAGACCGTGGAACCGTGTCGGCTCCAACTTTTTCAAGCTTAACATAATCGGCTCTCAGCGCATTTCGGAGAAACCTTTTTCCTTTTTCAGTCCTTATCAGCACAAGTGACCTCCCCATATCATCAGGCTCAATCTTTCTGTACCAGGGGTCTCCGCAGGCAATATCCGCAAACTCACCCGTCCCATCGGGACACAGCCGGCACCTGAATTGTCCATACTTTGACAGAATTTCACCCCACGATTGCTCGTAAGTCATTTGACGGACTCGCCCGCCTTTAATTTCCGCAGTGGTCTCACCGGGCCAGCCGCATCCCCTGTATCTCAGTGTTTCTAATTGTTCCGGCTTTACCTGCAAAGCCTTTAATAGGACCTCTGTTCCTCTTGCAGTGGGTGTACCTGCGCAAAAAATACTGATAGTTAAAGCAATCTTACAACCAAATAAAGGGTCAACCATTTTTACCCTGGTAAGTGCGGCGACATCACAGGGTTTTCCTATAAAAATGCACGGACGGGCGGACTCTCTGATATAATCAAGTCGCTCACAGGGCGATGCCGGGCAATATCGAGAACCGGCACAACTCAAAAGTGTTTTTCTGTCCCTGCTGAAAACAGTCTTACTCTGCCAGGGAAATCGAACGCTTGCTCCAGTTTGCAAAACACCGCCGACGTCTCCTTTTTCAAGACCATATAAAGCCAATGCCGTCACCACGCCGCCCGAAGAACCCTTAAAACGGATTTCCTTATCCTCGGCATAACCTTCCCAAATTTCCAAGACCGGCCCCCAGGACTGCCGCAACTGCGGTATCGTGTCACCATCGAAAGGCAAATGACTCATTTCAATCCCCGGACACGTTTTTACGCACTTGCCGCACTTACGGCATTTTCTTTCATCGACCGAAGGCCGGAAACCTTCATCCTGAACGTCTGTCAGAGATATTGCTCCGGATGCACATACCGAGACACATACTCCGCAACCCATGCAGAGTCTCCACGAAGCAACTTCGTCCACCCGTCCGAATTTCATATTATGTTAAAACCTCAAATTTATATTGCCTATTTTTTCTGCCTCAACGAAGGCGGCGGCAAATTGAAATTAAATAACTCATGCCCCGGCATAATAGTGTTCAAGTGAGCCAGAATCTCCTGGTCGCTTCTTCCTCGCAGGTAGTCATCAAGATAATATACCGATGTTCGGGTTTCTGCGTCCGTAACGGTAGCGAACATAATGCCCCGGTGGAATGTGCCGACATAATAGTTCGCAGAATTACACGAGCGATAAAACAGCCGCGAATATTTCAGGTCCGCTTCCGGTATCTTGATGCGCCTGGTATCGACAATAACCTTCCCAAAAGCAATCGGCCCGAACCTTGAGAAGAAATGCTGCTTATACTGGAACGTGTTATCCACATATACAAGAGGAATAAGATTGTATATGAAATTGTTTTTAGTCAGCTTATTGCTCCCATCCGGGCCGGCCACCGTCAGGTTGACCGTATACAAGCCGGGCGTTGTATATATATGAACAGAGTTCTGCTCCGTACCGGCAGAGCCGTCCCCGAAATTCCAGTTCCAGCCGGTGATATTCCCTGAACTCTGGTCGACAAAATTAACCGTGATTTTGTCCGAGGACATTCTTTTAGGAGCGGAGAATTCTGCCCTAAGAGGCGGGTCAATTCCAGCAGCAATGAAATTAGTTTTAACATTCGTGTCCTCGGCCCCGGAAGGGTCGGTTATCTTAAGACTTACCGTATAAAGGCCGGCGTTCTCGTAGGTATGCGTCGGGTTTTGCAGATTGCTGAAAACCCCGTCCCCGAAATCCCAGTGCCAGCTCTTGATAGTCCCCATAACGTCATAAAAATAATAATAAGCACTGAAGTCGGTAAACTGCACGGTAAGACCAGCCGAGCCGGACCTTACATCTGCGCCGAACTCCGCCTGCAAGACCTTGCCATTCGCCAGAGGGTTGAGTATAATCGTGTCCGCCACAACCTTGGCATTTGCATTATCATTCAACTCCACCTTGTAACTACCCGTGCCGAAATAGAATGTCCCCAAATAATTCATCGGGGCGGCAACCCTTTGGTCCACTTCCACAACCGCAGTTCCGGTGCCGTGATGTATCGTATACTTGGCGTTACTGGCGTTTGTCGCCTCCGCATACCACGAGGCAAACACATCGTAATAACCGGCTGCCTTAATCACACAGTTCCACGTAGCAACATTGGCGCCTGTCCCCGCTGAATGATACTGATAGTTGTAACCATAATATCCGCTTTCACCCATATAACCGCCGCCTTTCTTGCCGAAAGGCCAGGTTCCCATCGTGTAAAACCTGTCAAAATCGGTGTCAGGATTCGTAATAAAATATTCCTGATTTGCCTTAGGGGCAGGCGGAGAACCATCCGGCGAAAACCACGGCGGGGAACCTGAATCCGGAAATCTCTGGAGCAAACTGCCATCGTGCTGTTCAACCTTATATACGTTGCTGTCGCCCGGTACTTTATAAGTCAAATAGTAGTTGTATGGAGGATTTCCACGCGGGTCATTGAAATCGTAAGGCATAATCCCGCTGGTCCCATCCTTGAAAATGGGATCCCAGTTCGGGTAGGCCTGCCCGTACTTGACACCATCGGGCTTCAGCGAAACCATATCAGAAGAGAAATTCGTGAAACGGTCATCGTCAATGAAATAGATATTATCTATTTCCTGATTCCGCCTTTCTTCAGGCGTGGCGAATGTAGCACCAAGCCCGAAATTCGCGTGGCCGTCAAAAATAATATGGGAGCCTTCTTCTTTGAGCGCCCTCTCCATCGCTTCAGGGTCTCTGACTACATGCACAAAATGGGTGATATTTGTGTTGGGATTGTGATAAACCCATACCCCGTTGTCTTCCACCGCACCGAGTCCTTGCAGCACCGCTGTACACTCAGGGATAAACCTTCCCTCAATATCTGAACTATAGGCATCGCACAGATAAATATTCTCTGCCGCCTCAACAATATGAATATAATCCGCCTTTGTCTCCCTGTCCGAACCGACAGAGTTGCTCACCGTCAATGAAACCGTATATACACCTGGCGCAATATATTTATGAGCCGGATTAGTCACGGTGCTGCTCTGGCCGTCGCCAAAACTCCATAACCAGTTTTTGACCATACCCAGACTTTGGTCAACAAATGATATAGTGATGTTGCTGCCTCCGTAAGTTCTGTCTGCCGAAAAGTCTGCAACAGGCGCTCTTTCCTGCGACACCTTCACAAACTTTACCGCATCGGCGCAGGTGCTGGTCGGCGCAGGCTGAGAGGTAATGGTCAGCTTGTAACTATTCCCCGCCTGAAAGCTAAATTCTCCCAAAACATTCCACTGCCCGCCGTTTGTCTGCTGATTTATATAAACTCGCGTTGTCCCTCCCTGTCGCTGAATATCAACCGGTACGTTCTTGCTGCGGGAACTCCACGCTGTCCACCACATCGACACCTCGTAACTGGCTGAAACTGTAGGCATAAACGTCCACGTATAGGTCGCACCGTCCCTGCTCCACAAACTGTCTTTGTCGTATTGGCCGGTGCTCGAAGAAACACTCCACCTGCCCGTATATGATGTCCCCTTGTCTCCGTTGTCAATTATTACTGAAACAGCGGATTCATTTACAGTCAAAAGCTGTGTGGCCGGCTTCGATTTGGCGCCATCATTGTCATACACACTAAAGCTTATTGTGTGATTTCCCAGTGAAAGCGAAGACCTCGAAAAAGAAGCTTTATCACTCAAAACACCGTCTATGCTCGATTCCCAGAGATACTCTGTTATTGTGCCGTCAATATCTTCGCCGTGGCCGGTAAAACTAACCGTGTCGGTTATCTCGGCAGGATTAGGTGTAATTGAATCAATCACCGCCGCAGGAGGCGCATTGCCGACTATAAGGCTGCGAGAGACACCGGTCGACCACCTGCCTTTATTATCCTGGACGCTGAAAGTAATATTATAGATGCCGTGACCAAGACTGGATGCGCTGATTGTAAAACTCGCCTGCTCACTCAGCAGTCCGTGTGCATCGGATTCCCATTTATAAGCAGTCACAGTCCCGTCCGCAGACTCTCCGTGACCTGTAAAAGTAATCTGGTCCCCCAGTTCAGCCGGATTTGGAGTTATAGAGTCAATCACTGCTACCGGCAGCGGAATAAAGGTGAATTTAACAGCATCGGCACAAGTGCTCGAAGGCGCAGGCTGTGCCGTCACCTTCACGCTCGCAGCCGAATTCGCGTCAAAAAGAAATGTCCCCAGGCTGTTCCACTTGCCGCCGTTCTGCTGCTGATTGACATAAACGACATCAGAACCGCCGCTTCTGTTTATCGTTACCATCACGTTTGACGAACGGGATGAATATGCCGTCCACCACATACTGACTTCGTATAATCCCCTTTGCGGCAGATTGGCCTGCCAGGTGAAAGTGGCGCCGTCCCGGCTCCACAAAGAATCCGCACCATAGGCGCCGGTTCCGCCCGAAACCTGCCACGTTCCCGTGCGTGATGTCCCTACATCACGATTGTCCACAATAACTTCAGGATTCACAGCTCCATTAATGGTCAAAGCAGCGGTCGCCGCTTTCGACCAGATGCCCTGATTATCCTGGACCTTGTAAGAAATTGTATGAGCCCCTGCGCTAAGAGAGGTTGTGCTGAATGAGGCTGAATTGCCAATCACCCCGTCAACGCTGGATTCCCATTGATGTGCAGTTATAGAACCATCCCCGTCTGTTCCGTGTCCTATAAAGATTATCGGTTGTGCCGATTCGGCTGGGTTCGGCATTATCGAGTCAATATAGGCAGACGGAGGCAGGTTGGCAGAAACAAGCCTGAACCAGACTGCATCGGCGCAGGTGCTGACGGTCGAACCGTTGCTTGCCGTAACCATCACACTGCCGCTCCCGCCAAAATAAAACGTCCCCACGCTGTTCCATTTCCCGCCGTTCTGCTGCTGATTAACGTAAATTCTCGCCGTCCCGTCCCAGTAGTTAATATCAACCACCACATTCGTGTTTCTCGATGAGTATGCGGTCCACCAGAGCAACACTTCATAAGTGCCTGCCGGCTGAGAGCTGAATTGCCAGGTATACGTGGCCCCGTTGCGAGACCATAAACTGTTGGCCCCGTAAGGCTGTGCGGCGCCCGATACCGACCACGTCCCTGTCGAGGATGTGCCGCTGCTGCCGTTATCAATGATGATGTCACCATAAGCACACAAGGCGCCAAAACTCAAAAACACAAAAAATGCCAATAACCTGAAAATTACGCTCCTCCTTTTGCTGATACGTTCGGTCTTCATAAACTTACCCCCCATTTCTTCATTCAAAAAACATCAAACATACTTTCCACCCGCCTTTGAATCTGCGGGACCACTTTTTTAAGCCTCGCCGCTGTAACTTCACGAAACTCAAACGCTTTCTCCAGAAACGCCGATATTTCCTCATCCCCGGCATACCGCATATCGACCACATAGTCTTCCATCCCTGCGCTCTCGAACACACCCCTGAACTTTTCGGAATAGGCAAGCCCCACGGAAGCCACACATTGTGAAATCGCCGCAATACAGGAATGCATTCGTGAACCGATAAAAAAATCGCATAAACCTATAATGTATTTAATCTGGTTATGATTGAGATTGCCGTCTATAAGAAACAACCTGTCCCTGTAATTCTCTCCGACAGCCTCGTATACGCTCCTGCACGCCGCCGGGTCGCTTTCAATCTCATAACCTGCCGGCGGGAAAACATGCGGCACCAGAACCATAACCACCCTTTCCTTTGCAAGAAAAAATTCCACTATCCTGTTGACCAGGTTTCGATAATCCGTTTTCAGCCCGAACATATTATTTCTCGTGTACCCGCCGTTAAAAAGAAGCCCGCTTATATTGAACCCTACTGCAATAGTGTTTAGGTCGTTCATTTTTTTCAACAATGGGTCCCCGTTTAAATCGCCCGGTCTTTGAGCATCCAGGATAAAACCAACGTCAGGCACAAATCTGACCTTATCGCCATTTACGTTATCTTTAAGAAGCCTCTTAACATATTCCACTCCCGTCCTGTCTCTCGAATAGACCAAATCACAGCGTTTCAAAATATACTTTGCCATCTTTTCGGTCATCGATTTCTTAAAAGGCCCGTATGTCTGCGGCAGCATTATCAGCCGTTTGCCCAAAAAAACAGCAATCCATTTATTTAAAAATCCAAAAAAGAACCGCCTCATCCCGTAAATATCGCTGAAACTATCCCCGCCTGTAATATCCGCTACAATGTCAAGTTCATAAAATGTTTTGAAGTATTTATTGCGGTCCAAAAACTTATCCGGCAATCGAAGTTTCCGCAGTATCTTCGAGAGCAATCCATAAAACACATATTTCAAAAAATGATGCGGCAAAAAAATATTCTTACAAAACCTTATAGGCAGCGTCTTTATGCAAACCTCTTTCCCCATAAGAAACAACCTCTGCTCACCGGCGACGTATCCGCTGCCCAGAAATATTATTTCCGCATCCGGCCAGCGATGCAAAACAGCCTTTATACTCGACTCAGCCAGTGTGCTGACGCCGAGATTGCCGGTATCAAACGAGGCGCCAAGCAAACCTACTTTGATGTTTCCGTTGCCTCGCTCGATTTCCTTATGCGCTTTTGAGTTCGACCAGCGAAACATAGCTCCCCCTGCGCTCAGGCCTTTCCTTAATTGCAAACAACCCTTCCTGCCGGTGCAAAATGTATAATCCTGCCGGCAAAACCGCCGACAAAACAGTAATGCCGCCAAGCAGAATCGCTGCCGGTGATTTAATCCCCATACTCCACAAAGCTGAAACAACAGCGACTATAGGCAGCGACAGTAATAAACCCGGAACATAACTGCTCGCATAGCCGCTGAATTTAAGGTCGATAATTCTCCTGCACCAGAAAACCTGCATTACAAATGCGATAAAACCGCTCACAAAAACAGCCGACGCCGCTCCGAGCAAACCAAAATAAAGAATCGCCGGATAAATAAGCCCCACCAATAACAGCGACCGCAGTAAAACGAACCGCCTGTGCAATGCCGGCTGACCAACTGCCAGATACGTTGAAAATAAAACCACACCTTGTGTCCGCAGCAAAATATTAAGACACAACACCGCAAAAGGCGCCGCCACAGCAACGTATATATGCCCATAAACCACAAGCAGGATACTGCTCGCACAGACTGCCAGAAACGCTATCAAAGGCACACCGAAAATCGCTGTTGTGCGAGTAACCTTAAGCACCGCCCGGCAAAGAGATTTCCTGTTGTCCTGCTTTTGAGCAAAAGCCGGCAGCAAAACAGGATTTATGATATGCGTAAACCACTCCACCGGCGTATATGCAAGCGTTGCCGCCAGGCTATACATCCCCAAATCTTCCTTTGGAACCATCTTGCCGAGAACCATAATATCCGTCTGGAAACTAATCATCGCCAGAATCGGCAAACCAAACATACCCCTCGCAAAACGCATCAGCTCGCCGAGGCATTTTTTGTCGACCCGCAGCGACGGCATAAAGGGAACCAGCAGATACGAAAGCAAACACATCAATGCCGCCTCGGCTGTGAACCCCAAAACCAGCGACCAGACGTTTCCTATAAAAAAAGCAAGTGCCACAGTGATGATTGTGCCTAATATGCTGCTGCCCTGTTTCAGAATCACCGCCCAGCCGAATTTGTATTCCTTTTCAAGCAGATGCGCCCGGGGGCTTATAAATCCCCAGAACACAATAGAAAGAAAAGAAACACGCAACAGGCTCGGCAAATCCGGCATATCATAAAAATTGCTTATAAACGGCGCTAAAACCATCCCTGCGGCAAAAAGTCCAAGCCCCCGAACTGCCTGCAGCCAAAACGAAGCATTCAGATATTCGTATTCAGCCCCGCGTTTATTCTGAATGACGGATTGTCTGACGCCCACCTCGGTAAAAGATTGAAATGCCATCGCCACAAGCGAAACGATTGCCATTTGTCCGAACTCACCGGGCGTCAAAAGCCTCGCCAGAAGCATATAGCGGACAAATTTCAATCCGCCGCCTGCCACCTTCCCGATGCCTAACGCTATAGCGCCCTGAACAACTTTGGCCTTCAGCCCTCCGCCTGACATTCGGCTGATTTTATTGTAAATACTCCTGCCGAATGCCCTAAACGACCATCCTGAATCTTCCGGATACACTCCGTCCACGTCGGTTGCACCCCCAAAAATTAGTGTAACTTCCTTCCTTGCAATAAATTAAATTTATAACCTGTCTTTAATTCTTAACTCTGTCGGGGAGAAATCCGAGCAGCAAATCCGTCATTTCTCTGGCAGCGGCCAAAACCGAATTTTCCAAATCCGAACTAATCTGCACCTGGGCAACATAGTATGCCGCCTCACCATTGATGTTTGGCGTTCTCCAGTCCAGACCTGAAAATCCGCTCTCACTATCCGTAATCTGGCCGTTCAGAATATAAAAGTTCAAAACCACAATCTCATCATTGGCAGGCGCCGGTTTATGAAAACGATGCAAAAGGCAGGGAATATTTACGCCGGAATCTGAAGTCTCTTTTATATGTTCGACGTAATCCTGTATCCATCCGCCTGCCGGATAACAAACCCCAGGCCGATGCCCCAGCATCGTTCTCGGCTGGGCGGTATAAGCCACATAAACATTGACCCACTGATTTGTGTCGCGATTTACATATAACCGGCTTAAAAATTCATCGTTATCAGCAACATTCTGCACAATCAGCGGGATATGCACTTCTTTGCCGGTCCACCTGCCTATTTCTATGGGAAATCTTTTCAGGGAAACAAGCAGTTTCACAGGTTTGTCTGTGTTAATCTTTAAATGGTATGCCGCAGTGCGATAGATTGCCGCCGAGCATATAACGGCGCTCATTGCCAGCAGCCACGCCTGCCTGAAAGAAACCTCCTTGAATCTGATTTCTCCCCTCATTTTTCCCCCAATGATTATTACTCCCGGGAACTTAAAACACCGCCGCGTGCTAATCATAGGCGGAAAGCAATTTTATTTTCCGAGAAGTAATTATTCCCCACACGTGTGGTATAATACTTCGAATGTGATTTTGTGTCAAGAAATTTTCTTTAATAATTAAAATTAAACAAAATTTTTTTGGGGGCGTAAACTTGGTTTTTATAGACAGTTAGGTTATCGAACAATCTCGAAATAGCGAAAACAATAAAAATTTATTAAAAGTTTGGATTGCTAATGCCGAATTTATTTTATAGAATTCTGAATATTATTAATTACCCGAAAACGTGGAGGAAGAGAATCATGTTGAACGGTAAACGCAGGGAGTCCATACGCATTTTGCGCACGGACAGTAACAGGAACCTGATAAAACCATTTGTCTTTTGGCTGCTGTTTCTAACTGCACTGCTCCTGCCGACCTTGGCATGGGCGGATACGTACTACCTTGATGCAACCGTCGCCTCATCAGGAAATGGAAAGAGCTGGGCAACAGCATTCAAGACGATAGCCAATGCGCAAACTTATCTGAATTCTCTTTCGGACAAAGGCGCAGGAGATACGGTCGATGTCAATACCGGCTCTTACGAAGGCTACAGCGAGGCCAATATAAGCCGCTCCGACTGGCTCACTTATAAGGCCGCAAAAGGGGCAAACGCCACGTTCAAATATATAAACATCAGCAACTCCAGCCAGATAAACATTTATCTCAGATTTGATGGCCTTACCATAAAACTGCCTGCTCCCAACCCTATGCCGCCCGATGACGGCAACAAACACCTCCAGCAGAGAATGATTGACATCGCTTATGCGAACAACATTCAGATTCAGAACTGTTCTATCATAGGTATAAACAAGTATTTATCAGTCGGCGATGATATAACCAACTGCAACAACTTTTTTTTCCATCATAACTATCAGACCAAAACAGTCAGCGGAATACACGGCTTTAACTGCAATAACTTCACCGTAACTAATAACTATATCTGTGAAATGTCGGAAGGCTCCGGCATAAGGGTTGATGGCGATTCGACAGGCACAATATTCTCATACAACCACGTAAACGGCTGCTACACTTATCAGGATGATGTATATTTCCCGCATAATCTTGTCGGCACAGCAAATTATCATCCCGGCAGCGGCTTTTCCATAAAATCATCGAATACCACCATTCGCAACAACATCGTCCACAACGGTTTTTCGCAGGGCATTATGTGGTACGATACCGGCACCGGCTATGAAAATATGATTATGGAAAACAACCTTTTTTACGACACCGGCTTTTTCGACGGCATTACCACCTATACCGGACGCAACCATTTCTATCGGGTAAAAGGCACGCCCGAAAAACCTGACATAATAAGAAACAACACCTTTATCAGCCGGGTAATTAGCAGCGGAACAGACAAATACGGTATATTGTCCCGTTATTATTCCGCCGCTCTTACTATGGCGTTTTACGGAACTTATGACGGCACAGGCCTTATATTCTACAATAATATCGTAGCCGGCCCATGGGGTCTGCCTTCGCCGCTTGACCTTGCTGTCAACAAATATGTGGAAAACAACAACATTTTCTGGGAACAGGGCGGCAACGTAGGCTCTAAAAACAAACTCGGCGACAAGACTTTCTTCGCAGTCTGGCTGGCAAGCTCCGCATTGCAGGGCTACCCCAATTATTTCGAGCAGGTAGGCGCCGTTAATACGCCGCAGTATAACTACACACGCGACGGCGTAAGGCCTTTCTTCGTAAACCCCGGCTTTCATACCGGCTCGGTCGGCGGCTTTGCTGATAAAGGACGCAGCAGCATCGACTATCATCTCGCCGGCAATTCCCCTGCTATAAACTTCGGTGACCCGAATAATCAGCCGGCCGACAGCCTCGGCTCACTCGATGCGAGCGGCTTTATACAAAATAACGGTCCGCCAAGAGACAAAAACCATCACAGCGCAGGCTGTTGCGAATACGGCCCAGCCGACTGGCTGTTTGACTCAATCGGCGACAAAACCGTCAGCGAAAACCAAACTCTCACCTTTACCGTAACTACCAGAGAGCCGGACATAGCGGTTTCCGCTGAACCGCTCCCGACCGGCGCTAACTTTGTCAACAAGACTTTCACCTGGACGCCGACTTACCAGCAGGCAGGCTCTTACGATGTCGGTTTTATTGCAACCGACGGCGTTATTGAAGATGTCGAGACCATAGTTATTACTGTAAACAATGTTGACAGGCCGCCCGTTCTCGCCGTTGTCGGCAATAAATCAGTCGATGAAAACGCTGCTTTAACATTTGCCGTTTCCGCAGCCGACCCGGACGGCGACAGCGTTACGTATAGCGTACAAAACCTGCCCGCAGGCGCCGCATTCACCAGCCAGACATTCAACTGGACGCCGAATTATGACCAGGCCGGAACGTATCAGGTAACTTTTGCCGCAAGCGACAGTCAGCTTGTAGACACCGAAACCATAACTATCACGGTGAACAACATCATTGTTAACAGCCCTCCTGTTCTTGACCCTGTCGGCAGCAAATCAGTCGACGAGAATGCCAATCTGACATTTACCATACACGCAACCGATGTGGACGGCGACAGTATTGTATATTACGTTCAAAATGCCCCTCTCGGCGCCGCTTTCGCTAACGGCACATTTAACTGGACGCCGAATTACCAGCAGGCAGGCGTCTATCAGGTAACATTTATCGCAAGCGACGGCCAGGCACAGGACAGCGAAACAATCTCTATCACCGTTAAAGACGTCCAGACTGAAATCACTATACTATCAGCTAATTTCGACAGCTCTGCCGATGGTTTTACCTACACCGATGATACCTTCCTTGGCACAAGACAGCCTGCCTACGCAAAAGGCGACAGAATTACAACCGGAGGCTATACAGGCGGGGCATTGCGCGTAACACTCGGCGGTGTTGACAGCAGAACTATACGCTATATGTCCGGCGGCTGGAAAAAAACCGTCTCAATCCCCTCAACCGCCACTTTGAAACTATCTTTCCATTACAAGCTCACCCAGTCGCCCGAATATGAGAGCGACGAATACAGTCAGGTAAATGTTACCGTTGACGGCTGCACCGTTTGTTCCGGCTCCAACAACTATATAGCGAGAATTTACGGTAACGGAAACGGCGGCAGTGAAATCACCACCGGCTGGCAGCTATACGAGGTAACAGGCTCGCTATCGGCGGGCAATCATACGCTGATTATCGGCGGCTATAACAACAAAAAAAACTACTCCAATGAATGGTCAACAATTCTGATTGACGATGTGGTCGTAAAAATGCTTCAATAACCTTTTCTCATAATTTATCTCTAACTTTAACCCCCGGTTCCCGCCGGGGGTTTTTATTTTAAATTCTTCTGGACAGCCACTCCGAAAATCTATATAGTTCTGGATAATAGAGGGGTGGTTGTATGGGAGAGAAAAAAATGAGGGGTTTTGCCAAAATTACTGTGATTTTTATAATACTGCTGCTGGTATCCTGTTCCGACACCAATAAATCAGAATGGGAAAAGCTAAACGCAGAGGTCATAAGATTATATATTCAGGGTAATTACGCACAGGCAGAGAAAACAGCACGGCAGGCATTGACACTGGCGGAAAAAACCTTCGGCGGCGAACACCGAAACACCGTCAAATCTCTAAACAATCTCGGCCTGATTTATAAAACCCAGGGCAAACTCGAACAGGCGGAACCTCTTTATAAACAAGCACTTGCAATAAGCGAAAAACTAAACGGCCCAGACAGCCCGGCTATTGTTACACCCCTCAATAATCTTGCAGAACTGCTCAAGGCACAGGCAAAATACGATTTGGCGGAGCCTATCTATAAGCGGGCGCTGAAGATAAGAGAAAAACGCCTCGGGGCGGACAATCCCAAGGTCGCAATATCGCTAAATAACCTTGCAGGGCTGTATGCGGCGGAAGGTAAGTATAGGCAGGCGGAGGAGTTATATAAGCGGGCGATAGACATAAGCGAGAAAAACTTTGAGCCGAACAGCCCGACCACCGCCAGGTTCCTGAATAATCTGGCGGCTCTGTACTATTCGCAGAAACAATACGACAAGGCTAAACCCTTGCTGGCACGTATGTTAGAGATACAGAAAAGAACACCAATCCAAAATCTCACCGATGCCGAATCGGTATTAAACGCCATAGAAAGCGGCCTCCGCCAAGGCGCACAGCCATAACTTTTTTGTTAAGATGGGTAAAATTTAACGATTGTAGGGGCGGGAAAAAGTGTGAAAATTTGCGAAATTTTGCGAAAAATGATACGTTTTTTGCGAAAAATGTACGCGATTTTGCGAAAAAAAGTATGGTTTTTGTGAAATTTTTGTGTGTTTTCAGTAGCGGGTAGCAGGTAACGAATAGCGTATAGAAAAGATGAAAATTTTGGGATTTTCTCAAAAAGAGAACTACGTAACTGATTTATTATAATAATTCAAGTTAATTCAAGCCGATAGTCGATAATACCATCATGACCCGGAATATGGAGGATTCATGATGGGACAACGGCTAAAAATAACGTACCAAATTACATCAAAAGAAATTGCAAA
>Ga0315282_10000233_pt1 | contig 111569 bp, 108 predicted proteins | sample YL17G07_20_MG_FD_203693 | JGI IMG/M metagenome (GOLD analysis project Ga0315282, IMG submission 203693) | Sediment microbial communities from Yellowstone Lake, YNP, Wyoming, USA - YL17G07_20 | ecosystem: Environmental > Aquatic > Freshwater > Lake > Sediment | place: USA: Wyoming | collected... | reverse complement strand
AACGCGGGGACTGTCAGGAACTCTCATAATCATCAACAAGCCCCTTACACCCCCGCCCTTAAATACTAAAACCTATTCTACCACCACAACCCATCACACAACAAGCTCGGAACTACTGACAGTGGACACAGTGGACTTTTTATATGCTGAAGGGGGACTCGCTGCGCTCGCCCCCTCGCAGACCCCCGGACCATTTTTTTATAAGGTGCTCCGTGTGGTGGCCCCGTGTTCTATTTAAAAAGAAGCCTCCGTGACCGCTGTGGACCTTTGTGGTGAATATAAACTTCATGACCACGGTGGCCCCTGTGGTGAATTTAAAAAGTAACCTCTGTGACCGCTGTGGACCTTTGTGGTAAAAATAATAGTCCTCCGTGCCCACCGTGGTGAATAACTCTCCGTGACCTCAGTGGTGCCTCCGTGTCACCGTGGTCTTACTTCGACTTGGGCACGAACATGCGTATGGGACACCGCGCGGTGTCGTTATCGGCGGGCACCACGACGCCCGTGTTTACGCATTCGCCATTCTTCGCATCCTTGGGCTTATAGAAGTTGCATTGCGAGCATATCGGCATAGCTATCACAAATTAATATTTTATGAACAAGAAATAAAAAAGCTTTGTCACGCGAGCTTTATAGCTTATCCAGCCCGAACACCGAGTGCAGCACCTTGACCGTTTTATGGGCGTCGTCCTTGTTCACGACGAAGGATATGTTCGCCTCCGAGGAGCCCTGGCTGATCATCCTGATGTTAATTTTTTTGTCCCCCAGGGCGGTGAACAGTCGCCCGGCCACGCCCGGCGAGCCCGCCATCCGCTCGCCCACGACGGCGATGACGCACACGTCCTCATTGCAGGTGACGCTGCTGTTGAGGTCTTCGCTGAACTCCTTTTGCAGCGTAGCGATTGCCTTGCCGGCCTGCGCGCCATCCACGGCCAGGGAAACGTTGAACTCGCTGGACGCCTGGCTGATCATGATGATGTTGACGTCCTCCCTGCCCAGCGCCGTGAAGATGCGGCCCGCCGTCCCCGGAGTGCCCGAGATCGCCGCGCCGCTGATATTGATCAACGCTATATTTTTTATCATGGTGACGGCCTTGATGAGGTTAGGCTTGCCCGTCCCATCCTTCATCAACACGACCGTGCCCGGGTGCTCGGGCTGGAACGTGTTGAGCACCCTGACGGGGATGCCCTTCTTGACCGCGGGCTCGATGGTCTTCGGGTGCAGCACCTTGGCGCCGAAGTAGGACATCTCCATGGCCTCCAGATAAGTCACGACTGGCAGGGTCCTGGCTTCAGGCACGATGCGCGGGTCCGTCGTCATTATACCATTAACGTCAGTATAGATCCAGATCTCGTCTGCGTCGATGGCCGCCCCCACGATGGAGGCGCTGTAGTCGGAGCCGCCCCTGCCGAGCACGGTGATGGTGCCCTTCTCGTTGGCCGCCACGAATCCCGTGACCACGGGCAGCACGCCGTCCTTAAGCAGCGGCAACAGCTTTTCCTTCACCTTAACGTCCGTGATGGGGTCCGGCTTTGCGCTCTCGAACCTGCTGTCGGTGATCAGGCCCGCCTCGCCGCCCGTCAGCGCCACGGACTTGACGCCCATGGAGCGGATCGAGCCAGACAAAATAGGGACGCTCATGCGCTCGCCGAACGAATAAATGTAAGCGAGGGAGCGGTTAGTCAGTTCACCCAGATAGCAGACTCCAACAAGGGCGTTCTTCAGCTCCGCCAGCCGCTGCTCGGTGATGACGGAGACCTCCCGCCTGATGGTCCCGTCGTCGATGGCGTCGTCGATGGCCGCCGCGTGCCGGAGGGCCACCTCGCTGAAGCTCTTCTCGATGTCGGCGATGCTGCAGGTGTCCTTGGCGGTCTGCGCCATCTCGTACAGCCTGTCGGTGATCCCGGTCATGGCCGATGCGACCGCTATTACCTCGTTCCCTTCGTCGTGGTACCTCTTTACGAGCTTAGCCACGTTCTTGATCCTGGGTCCGTCTCCCACCGACGTCCCGCCGAATTTCATGACGAGCCTCATAGTCCATCACAGTGTAAAGTAGCCTATTCGTTAGCGCCTACATAATCCTTACGTATATATAAAAAAATCGCGAGTATATGGCCTTGCTGGCTACTAAGCAGTACCATGGGCTTCCGAAACCGAGAAATAATATAAAAATCAAATCATTATATGATGGCGATCATCGAGGGCAGGGGGATCACGAAGCGTTATGACGGCCTACTGGCGGTCGACGACGTGGACTTTTCCATTGAAAATATGGAGTGCTTCGGCTTTTTAGGGCCCAATGGGGCGGGAAAGACCACGATCATGAAGATGATCTACTGCCGCATACCCCTGACGGCGGGGGAGATCTCGGTAGACGGGCTCAGCGTCCGGTCCCACCCGAGAAAGATCAAGAGCTTCATCGGGGTAGCCACCCAGGAGGACAACCTGGACAATGACCTAACGGTCTACGAGAACCTGTGGGTCTACTCGAGGTACTTCGACATTCCCGGCGATGCCTCCCGAAAGCGCATCGACGGCCTGCTCACGTTCTTCGACCTGGGCGGTAAAAGGGATACGCAGGTCGACGACCTCTCCGGGGGCATGAAGCGGAAGCTCAGCGTGGCAAGGTCCCTGATCAACGACCCCAAGATATTGATCATGGACGAGCCCACTACCGGCCTGGACCCCACGGCAAGGCGCCAGATATGGGATACGATCATAAAGCTCAGGTCAGAGGGCAAGACCGTTATCCTGACCACGCACTACATGGACGAGGCCGAGGAGCTTTGCGACCGGATCGCCCTCGTGTTCGGCGGCAAGATACTGGAGTACGGCTCGCCGGACGAGATCATCGAGCGGGTCATCGGGGCCTACGTGTGCGAGCTGTATGCCCCCTCGGATAAGGCGATGGATGACGTGAGGAATGCCATACAGGGGAATATCCGGCAGGTGGGGAACCGGCTATTCGTATATGGCAATGATGCCGATCAGCTGCGCAGCCGCTGCGAGGCCGCCACGGGCGTAAAGCATCACGTGAGGTCGGCGACGCTGGAGGACGTGTTTTTAAAATTAACAGGGAGGGAGCTGAAATGATCGAGCTGCCCACCCGGAGGGCCCGGCACATCTGGTACAGGGACTGGTCCGTCTTCAAGAAGTACGCCATCACCAACATATTGCCATATTTCGCCGAGCCTTTATTGTTCATTCTGGCGATGGGCTACGGGCTCGGGATGTTCGTCGGCCAGATCGGCGGGGTCAGCTATGCCCATTTCCTGGCGCCGGGCATACTGGCGTCCTCGGCGATGTTCGCCGCCTCCTACGAGTGCACGTACTCCACGTTCGTGCGCATGATCTTCCAGAAGACGTTCGAGGCCGTCCTGTGCACGCCCGTGTCCATAGAGGACATCGTGCTCGGCGAGGTGGCGTGGGGCGCCACCAAGAGCCTGATGAGCGGCGTCTGCATATTCATCGTTATCTGGGCGCTGGGCCTGGCCAGGCTCGAATCGGCCCTCATCATCATACCGGTCGTAGTGCTGGCGGGGCTCATGTTCGCCTCCCTGAGCATTTTCTTCACTTCCATCGTGCCCAGCATGGACGCCTTTAACTATTACTTTACGCTGCTCCTGTCGCCCATGTTCCTGGTCTCCGGCGTGTTCTTCCCCATCGACCAGCTGCCCGTCGTGGTAAAAGACCTGGCGTGGCTTCTTCCGCTGACGCACGTCGTCAAAGTCATCCGGCCGGCGGCCATGGGACAATACTCGATCGCATTCGTATACGAGATCCTGTGGATGGCCATATTTACGATAATATTTTATGCGATAGCCGCAGTGTTGATGAAAAGGCGTATGCTAGACTGACCATTTAACGGAAAAAAGCGGCACGGTCATTCGTTGACCACTTTCAGATCTTCCCGGTTGCAGACAGCCATGCCGTACTGTCCGAAGTCGACCTCGTACGTGTTTACTCCGCTACCCCTTATCTTATAGACGATGATGCCCGTCGTGCCTTCCGGTATGACTGCGCCGTCGATGGACGCTTTCAGCTCCCTGAGCAGCATGACCTTATCCTTTTCTCGCATAGCCGTCCTTAGTATGCACGACGTTATCCATCTTTAATGTTATTATTGGCCGCGTTCACTAAAAACGCTTATTATATCTCTTCGCATTTTAGGGGGTATGAGTAGTTTTACGGCGCTGACCATCGCGGGCTCCGACTCGGGAGGAGGCGCGGGCATCGAGGCCGACCTGAAGACCTTTCAGGCATTGGGCGTCCACGGCACGTGCGCCATCACGGCCATCACTTCCCAGAATACCATGGGCGTGCAGTCGGTATTCGACGTCCCGGTAAGAGTCATCGAGAGCCAGATCGATTCGGTGATGGCGGACTTTAACGTCGCTTATGCGAAGACCGGCATGCTCTCGCGGGTGGAAACGGTCGAATGCGTGGCGCGCAAGGCCAGGGAGTACGGCCTCAGGCTCGTGGTCGACCCTGTGATGGCTGCGGAGGCCGGGGGCCGCCTGCTCAACCCTGACGCCGTCGGGGCCTTAAAAAAGCTCATCCTGCCCATGGCAGAGGTCGTTACACCGAATATATACGAGGCGTCGATACTCTCGGGCATAGAAGTAAAGGACCTTGAGTCGGCGAAGGAGGCCTGTAAAGCTATTTACGGCATGGGCGCCAGGCACGTCGTCGTTACTGGCGGCCACATGGGAGGCGTGGACGTGCTCTATGACGGCAGCTTTAAGGTCTTCGAGGGCGAGCTGGCGAAGGGCGGCACCCACGGCACGGGCTGTACCCACTCGGCGGCGATCACCGCCTACCTGTGCAGGGGAGAAAGCGTCGAAAGCGCGTGCTCAAAGGCTAAAGCCTTCGTAAAGAATGCCGTGATGGGCTCCATGGACGTGGGGCACGGAGTAAAGCCCGTCAACCCCGGCGGACCAAAAGCCCTCAAAGACTTTTAAAGATTCACGAAGGACGGTTTCAGGCACGAAGGCACGCCTCCGGCATGCCTTCGTGCCTGAAACCGTCCTTCGTGGTCCTTTTAATCGCTTTGTGTGCTTATTTTTTCTTCCTCGCCGCCAGAGGCCCTCGGGATGACGGTGATCCTGCTGTTGCCTATCTTCTCCTCGATGCTGCGCTGTGGCGAAAAAGGCGATGGACCCGGTCGCTTATCGGTATGCGGATGGCCAGAACATATTAACGATGAAAAAATCGATTAAATATGTGTGTCATGACGGAGGATATCGAGGAGATCCTGGTGCCGTGCCCCTGCTGCGGCAAGCCGCATAAGGTATCGGTCAGAAAGATCAGGGAGGGCAAGTTCGTCACGGTCGACTGCGGGGCCACCCTTGGCAGCATCGGCCTGCTGAGGCGGGTCGAAGAGGCTGAAAAGAAGGCAAAGGAGCATAAAGGCCGGCTTTATAAGCTGGATTGAGGCTCACTTTTTGAGGTCGAACGCCCAGCGGTTCACGCCCGGCGCCACGTTCCCACAACGCCTATAATGCTCGACCTTTAGCCCCATTCCTTCGAATTGCCTTATCAGGCCCTCGACCTGGTATTTTTTCTTGAACGTGTAGTAATGGAGCATGCCTCCCTTCCTGACCATGGGCGACAGCGTTTCGAGGATACCGTCCATGCCGTAGGGCGCGGGCAAGACCGCCCGGTCGAACGTCGCATTTAACGTAGACGGCATAGTAACCGCATCGGCGTTCAATATGTCGAGGAAGCGCTCAACGCCGTTCAGGCGTGCGTTAGAGGACAGCCACTTGCATGCCTCGGCGTTCTTTTCAACGGCGATAACGCGGCATCCCCTGGCTGCCAGGGGTATCGCAAAAGGCCCCACTCCCGCGAACGGCACCAGCACTGTTTCCCCTGGCACGACAGCACAGGCGATGCGGTGTCTTTCGTAGCTCAAGTGCCGGTTAAAAAACACCTTCGTCACATCGAACCGGTAGGTGAAGCCGAATTCCCTGTACGTAGCAATTGTGTTTTCGCCCTTCAGTATCTCATATCGTGGCACCCGCCCGTCCCCCTCGACCTTCGATAGCTTATTGAGCACGGCCTTCACGTTTTTTCGCCTCGAGAGGATGGCCTCGGAAGCGTCCGCTTTGTACTGGTCCAGCTGAGGGGGCAGCGAAATGATGGCGACGTCGCCGACCAGGTCCCAAAACCCTAATAAACAGAGCTTATCCGGAGGGATTACGCCGGAGAGGTCTTCTTTGAGGCTCATGCGGACAAATTGTACGCGGGCCCGGGTAGATAAATATTGGCATCTAAGTTCATCGTTTTGAGCCTTTCCCCTTCATGCCCTCGTAGGCCGGGCAGCCGAGCCGCCCCTGCTCACAGTGCCCGCAAAATATCTTTTTCATCGTAAAGCCCGCGACGACGGCGACGAAGACGTACGCCGCCAGCAGCGCCGCCGCCAGCGGCGAGAACCGCATCACGCACAGGGCGACGCCGCCCAGGATGGCGAGCAACATGGCCCCGAAGTCGAGGACGCCCGCCGCCAATAGGTTCTTCCGGTTCCCGAACCCCTTGGGGTCGCCCTTCCTGAATAGCAGCTTACCGAGAACGCCCAGGCCCGAGGGACACCTTTTACCATAATAATAACAATAGCTGCACCTGAGCTTCATACTAACAAGGAGCGAAGATAAGCACAATAGCGCATATCCCGCGCCGAAGATGGGATCGATGAAGTAAAAGATCGCCGTTCCGAGGGCATAGCTCAACAAAGTGACGCCTGACGATATGCAGTTAAACCGAAGCGGATAGCTTTCATAGTACGTATTGCCCTCGATCGTTATGCTTTCCAGGGGTTGCATCTGCGATCACTCGCCCGTCGCTCACCAGTATCTCTTACCCTCGACGAAGCCCTCCACGCCGTTCTTCTTGATAAGCCTCAGGTTTTTGATGTGGGCTTCCCCGTGGACGGGCTTAAGGAAGTCCAGCTTCCCGCAGGCCTCGAAGTCGCCGCATTCCCAGCAGCCCTCAATGCCCTTTTTAACGCAGCAGTTCCGGATCTTGCACTGTGGTGGCCCTCCCCCGTTGCGGCAGCCCTTCTTGCACCGCAGCCTGACCATGGCGCCCAGGACGTTATAGCACTGCTCATAGTCGCCGAACTCCTTGAAATATTTAGACATGCCCACGGATATGCGGGCAAAATCCTCATCCCTTAGTTTTTTTCTCAAGTCCCTCGCCAGGTCGGCGATCTCGCCCTTATGGTTGTAACAGTCGCCGCAATAGAGGCCGCAATAGCACGTCAGGTCGTTTGTATTGCCACTCACTCCGATACCTCCGGATCTTTAAGCGCTCCATTACATGAGCCTAATAGTAAATCCTTACTATTCTGTCATGACTAATATTTTGTTATAGTATTTACCTAAAATTAACTGCCCTTAAGCGGGAAAATGATCATGGTCTTAAGCTCGGCAGGCGGCATATCCATCGGGCTGTTGAAATATATTTCATAGACGATGCCCGTGGGCTCGCCCCCCTTTTCTGCCACCAGCTTTTGCAGCGCCTCGTATGCTGCCTTCATTCCCTCGCCATATGGCCCGGTGTAGATGCAGGAGGCCACTTTTCCGGCGGGTATCTCCCCTGCCTTTATCTCACCTGCCCCCGGCAGCTTCTTCGCGACCGGAAAGCCGATCTCGATGTCCAGGTTCTCCATGTCCATGTTATAGTAGGCCACGAACGGAGGCCCCTGAGGCTGCGCGCCCTGCCCGATGATATAATTTACCACGTCTCCGAACCCCTTGCCCAGCACATCTGGCAGGTTTTGTACCGATGTCCTCATGCGGATGGACATCACGGGCTGGGCTTGCTGCTTCCTTATCTCGCATTTGCCGATCATCACATGATCCTCCCATTTGATCGTATAATAAGCGCTTATCGAAATAAGAATATTAAACCGAGCTTATAGTATGCTGAAAGTATTATGAAATAATAAAACCAAGTAGTAGATTTACCCTTTGAGCCATTTCGGGGACGAGTTAAGGAATAACGGGCAAAGGATCGGCGGTCGTCGAGGCGTTTTGGGCATCAGTCGGCCATCAGGCCGATGCGGAGGTGGCGGGGTAATGAGCGTTTTTCCCGAAGGGTAAAACGCTGCTTAGGGCTTGCGAGCAAAGCACGCCGCATCAGCGGCCATGCGGAGCGGGGTGCTACGCCGCGCGGAGCGCTCGAGCTTACCGGCCCCGACACTGGAGCACCCAAAACGCCGAGTAGCCCGGCCATCAGGCCGGGCGTCGACCCGCCAGGAAAAAGCCCAAGCTAACCACTTTTATCTTCTAGAAGGAGACCCGCTAAGAAGCTTAAAAAAGTTGGGGGCATGAGACATTATTGTATGCCCCTCTTCTCGTCAGCGCCGCGGGGGCGATTTGAACGCCCGAGCCCTTTCGGGCACAGGTTTAGCAAACCTGCTCCATACCAGGCTTGGATACCGCGACATCAAAAGTAACGGACGGTAATTTTCGCTGATACTATTTAAGATTTTCCGGTAGCCGGACTAACATCATATTAATTATATTAATACTTAAATATTTGCTTTCCACGTGTCGCAAGCGCCTCATTCCTCATCCCGGCCCGCGATCCCGGTGAGCACGCCCTCCATTGTCTCCAGCGATCTTAAGAATGCCACCAGCTCTTCAGGGTTAGCGCTATCGATGAGCATGTAGACAGCGGGCAGGCGCCCTATGATATTCTCCAGCTTGGCGGCGATGGCCCGCTTGATGGCCGCCTCCTCTTCCCGCGTCATCTCGCCCTCTTTCTGGCCGGGGCATTCGTGCTTTTCCGGGGGCAGGTGCTCCTCGCAATAATGCTCGTGGCAAAACTCGCACTCGAACGGCTCGGGCTCGGTCTTGCCACAGACGGCGCACTTCGGGACTTTCACGGGCCTGGCCACCACGTAGTCGTCCTCTTTTTTAGAGCGGGGCACGTACTCCACAGTGCTGGACCTGGAATAAACCCGAAGCGTCCTTTCTATCTCTTCATCCTTGCGCATACTGATCAAATATTATAGTCTGCTATATTTTAATGTTCAGGGGGAATCCGGCGAGCTTTTCGTCGTCGACGCCTTCCGCCCTGAAGAACACGTAAAGGCGGTTTTTCCCTTTATCGGTCAGCTCTTCCAGCGTTCCCCTATCCGCCTCGAACAGGAAGCCGATGGCCACGTGGTCAGAGGACGAGCAATGGGTCGCCGCGATGGCGTAGCTGCCCTCGCGGGACCTTGAGGCGATGGCAAGCGTCCTCGCCAGGTCGAGCCTGCCGCTCTCCACGAGCATCCGGAGGGCCTTCACCGAGTCGGCATCGGCCGTCAATAACAGGTACTTACCTATGCGCTCGTCCTCGTGAACGGCCTGCTTTTCTATGGGAACGAACGCTGACGTAGCGTTCCATATGGCCGCCTGGAGCATGAGCGATATCTGAGCATAGACGAGCTCTGCGTCGTGGTCGGAAGGCGGGTGCTCCGGGTCAACCACATATCGCTTCGCTATGCCCTTCACGACCTCGTCGTGAATATAATGATCCGCCACCCGGTACGGTATCGACAGGTCCGCCCTGTCGCCCGCCATGCTGAAGTAGGCGTCGTCAACCCAGTGGGCGATGGCCTGCTTTGCCAATAACTCGTAATCGCCCAGGAGCACGTAGCCATCGTCGAGCTTGAACAGGCTGCAGGCCTCTACCTGCACGGGATATTTCGCGCGCACGAACGCCTTCGCGTCGCCCGCGAGGGACCAGTAGGCCCGCATCGGGTATGCCTTGCAGGCGTACGGCCTGGCCTCGTAGACGCCGCACTTATTATCCTTCAGGAAGGGGCAGGCGCCGTTCGAAGTCTTAATATACAGATGGCGCGCCGGGTCCAGGCTGGTGGCCGCCAGCACGCAGTACTTATCGAAAAACGCCGCCGGCTCCATCCCGGCATGATCGGCCAGCCTGTAAAGCTCGTACGCGGTCAGCCCCACCAGGTCCTGGCTGGCGCAGCAGCGGCCGCACATCGCGCACTCAAAATCCCGGACGACCTTCTTCATCATCCTTCAAGACGTAACGTCAAGGTAAATAGTTTTACAATGCCGCAATAAAAAGAGTCCTCGCCATATCGAAACAATTAATGCATATCCCGTACTTCAGTCTAAGGCTGGTATGATCTCATGAAGACCATCATCGTATGCGAGTCCGTGTCCCACGGCAATACCTTAAGCGTGGCGAAAGCGATGGCGGACGTTTTCGACGCTAAGGTCGTAAAGCCCGAGGAATTCGACCCCAATACGGTCAACGATTATGACCTCATCGGCCTGGGCTCCGGCATCTATCATGGCAAGCATCACAAAAACATCTTAGAGCTGGCGGACAAGCTGCCCCAGCTTAATGACAAGAGCATTTTCATCTTCTCTACGAGCGGCAAAGGCGATATATCCCAGCACAAGCACCTGCTGGCCAGGCTCGCTAAAAAGGGCTACAGCAATGCGGGAGAGTTCACCTGCAAAGGATGGGACACCTGGGGCCCGTTCAAGTTCATCGGCGGCATCAACAAAGGGCTGCCGAACGAGATGATGGTGGAACAAGCAAAGGATTTCGCCCGGAGCATCGTGGACGCTGCCATCACGGAGTGACGATCTCCCATGCCTTGGCGAGTAATACGTACTTTTCATCCGCCGAGAACGGGAACTCGTTGAGCACGTGCGCGACGCTCGCCACGTCGAGCTTCAGCTCGTCTAAAGACAAAACGAGGATGCCGTCGGTAGAGGCCGCCCTGCCCACCTTTTCGCGGATGACGCCCCGGATGCGCCCCACGGCCAGCGTCAGCGCGGCCCTCGCCGTCGCCTCCCCGTACTTCTCCACGAACGCCCTGAAGTCCATGATGTAATCAAAAACAGGTATCATTATTTGTATATGCCATATATTACGCGGCCCGGGGGTTTAGCCCCTGACCAGCGACATGAGGCAGTCCTCGTCGAAGACGCCCGGGTGGCACAGGGCACAGGAGTGCTTATCGGTCCACCGCTTATACCTCCGGACCTCGCGGCCGCACATCGTGCACCGGTAGACCGAGATCTTCGGCCTGATGCGGGCCCGGAACTCGTTGAGCGGCATGCTGAGCTGGTCATTAGAGACCTTGATGAGCATGGTCTCGTCGGACGGCTCGCCGCAGTCGCAGTACTCCACCTTTGTGAGCGGCCTGTAGGCATATATGGACTCGCCGCAGCTGCGGCACCGGTAATACCATTTCTCGCGCTCGACGAACAGGTCGTTGGTCCGCGCGCTGGGCGACACGCCCATCCTGTCGCAGGCGTCCAAAAAGTGCAGCCCGCGGTGGCCGCGCTCGCCGTAGTAGTGGAACGCGTAAACGTGGGCGATCTCGTGCTTGAAGACCTCGTCCAGCACGTCCCACCCGTACTTCTCCAAATAGCGATACGAGAGGACGATGCCGAGCGGGTTGCTGTGGGCATACCCGATGCGGCTGTAAAGCCTGTCGCTGATGCGCAGCATGATGTCTGGCAGGCGGCTCCCGAAGTAGTCCTGGTTTATCGCGCAGAAACGCTGCCGCGTGCCGCTCAAATATTCGTTTATGGCCTGCATCTTCAGCATGTGGTCGTTTTCCATACGCTCACCTTTTTTCGCGGTTTAAACGAATATTATGCCAAACAATATCATTTGGCACGGTATGAACTAGATAAATCGTACATGTCTTATTAACTTTCTTGTCAAAATACTATATCGAATAAATTATTTTAGTGAATAACCAAGGAACTACAACAACCTTCCATCTATAAAAAATAATCAAATATTAAAATATATTGCTCTTTAAAAGCTAGTAAATCAATAAGTCGAAATCCTTTAATTCAATAAGTACATACAATTGGCTTATGAAAATACGACGTGAAGACTTTGAGGCGCTAATTAAAAATGAAAAGACTATCGCTCCTTACATCGAGATGGACCCTCTGGCCGGGACCTATTCTGTATTCGGGGTGAAAACGGCAAGCAATCCTGATTTCCTGGTTAGGGCTATCTACGAGATGTACGAGGTAAACCTGAATAAGAAGCTGGCAGTAAAGGCTGTACGTAAGCTATTTCGTTCCGTTGGACAAGGCTCAATAGGGCTCTACAATTACTTAAAACATCTTGGCCTAGAATTAAATCCGGCAGAGTTCTTGATGCTAGTCTTTAAGCTCCAGCATCAGCAGGGGTGGGGAGCGCCATTCGAACTTGTTGAGGCAGGGGAAAAGCGGATAGTCATCCGGACAAAGCAAACGTTCGAGTCGCGAGTACTTAAGGACTGGAATATGCAAGTATGCGGTATTCATCAGGGCTGGATTGAGGGTATACTTACGTCGGTAACAGGTAAAAACTGGTATTGCCTTGAGAAGAGCTGCTTTGCCAAGGGCGACCCATATTGCGAATTCGTTGCAGACCGTGTCGAGCCGAGCTGGAAGTATAAAGCAGAGGCGGTTGTCAGGGGAGAGTCAGCCATCACAGAGTTTATTGAGCATAAGCCCCTTGAAGGCAAGATAAATCTTATCGATGAGCCGGTTGTAATGATGCCACGTTTCATTTTCACGTCTATGACTAAGTCTTTGATTAAGACCATGGGTGAGGCGTCGGCCAGTGGCGTTAACTACCGCGCTTACATGGATATGGGGAAGGATAACGTTGAGCATTACAAAAAGATGGGCATAACCAATCCCCAGACTCTATCCGACATGGCCTTTACGTTCTATTCGCAGATGGGTTGGTTTATTATGGTTAAGGAGGAGTGGGACGAAAAGTCAAAGACGAAGACGATTACTCTCTCTAACACTGTAGAGTCGGAGTCTTTCGGTAATACCGGGAAGAACGTATGTTATTGTACCGCCGGCCTTCTCGCGGGCATCGTTGAGGGCGCGTTCGGAATCCGTGTACAGGCGAAAGAGGTTAAGTGCAGGTCAAAGGGAGATGAGAATTGTGTCTTCCTAGTTACAAATAGGCCTAAATATGGAGAACAAAATAGCTCTCAATGAGCTGGCCCCATGAGGCCTTAAATTTATAATTTAATATTTTTTATTTTTCAAGTTCCTCCACGCTAAGGCCATCATAAAGAAACCTTACAAAATACAACCGCTTTAAAACACGAGCATCTTTCTCAAGCGACCTTATACGCTTATCCAATTCTTCAACAGGCAAAAGCCTGGCAATCGGATAAATCTCTGTATTAACCATAATTAAAAAGACTTTTTAGGAGGGTTTTTCTACATAAGGATAGCTTTATATCATATCACATGGAGAATTAATTTCTATCTAAACGGCTATAAAGAGGAGGGTAAGGCTCCTAATCGAAAAATAAGATTTAAAAAGTGAAGTCGTTTGTGAGGTTACAATATGCTAAAGAGAATTTTAGGCGACCTGGCAAAGGTCGAGGGCGTGAACGCTGCGGCGATAGTGGGGCGCGACGGCTTTATCATAGAGCACGTGGCGAACATTCAGATGGACGTGGACGCGCTTGGGGCGATGGCTTCGACGAGCGTAGGTACATCCGAGGCAATGGGAAATGAGCTTGGCAAGGGCATATTCGAGCAGGTACTTGTCGAGCTCGAGAAAGGCCCGATCATGCTCTCGCTTATAAGCCAGAACGAGATCCTTGCCATCGTGGCGGAGCATGGGGCCAACATTGGCAGGATCCGCTACGAGGTCAAGAAGAATAAGGACAGGATAGCGGCAGCGCTATAACCGGCCCTCCTTATACCATAAAAAACCGGAAGGGCGTCTTCATTGAAAATACCAGACGGCAGCTTTGTGGCGGAAACGGACGGGCCGTTACCCGAGGTCTTGAAAGATTACGGGCACGACTTCCGGGGATGCATCCGCGTGGAAAAAGGCGAGAACAGCAGGTCCAGCCAGGGCTTTATCCTCATGGAGGACGGCAACGTGCTCGCCTCGGCCTTTGCAACCCTTGGCATCACGCTGTACCAGATGAACGCCCTGGACCGCATGATGTCGCTCAAGGACGCCCGGCTCAAGATCTACTCGTACAGCGAGGAAGAAAAGTCCATGGTCTTCGACACATACCCGGACTCGGTCATAGGTGACCTCCCGCAAAAAACGGAAGCTTTAGAAGAGGCGCCTGCCGCGCCCGAGCCGAGTCGGATATCGTATGACGTGCTTCTCTCAATGGTCACGCAGCTTCCCGGCGTGATGGCCGCCGCCCTGGTCCTGGACGGGCTGCCCATCTACCAGCAGGGCCAGCATGTCGACTTCGAGCACATCGCCGTGGCCACGGAGGACATGGTGCGAAGCGGCACCAAGATCGCCACCGAGCTACAGCTCGGCAGCGCCGAGCAGATCATCCTCGAGACGCCTTCCAATAAGGTGGTCATCGCGCCGATCAACGACATGTTCCTGTGCGTGCTTACCGCGGCCGAGGCTAACCTGGGTTTAATACGTTTAAGCATCAAGAACGCGCAGAACAGCATGAGGGACTGATAATGGAGCTACCACACGGCGTGATGGTAAGGAGCTTTAAGGGGCCGATACCTCTCGCCGAGCTGAACACCGCCCTCCTCAAGGACTCGTTCACTGGCTTCATGCGCGCATCCCTCATTAAAGGAACGATCGTCGAGGGCGTCATAATATATAGTACCGGAAAGCCCGTCATCGCCTTCACGTCGGACGTCAAAACGGACCGCCCGGATAACGAGCAGAAGGCCATCACGTCGGTGGCCGCGAACGAGGACTCGGTCATCGAGCTCTTCACCCTCAACGATGGCCAGCTCCGGCTGGCCATGGACTTCAGCAGGGATTTCCTGATAAAGCTACCTCCTCCGCCCGCGAAGCCGGCGGTAGAGGCGCCCAGGCCGATGCCCGTGCAGCGGCCAAAGGTGGAAAAGCAGTTGAGCTTCCCGGAGGTCAGGGGCACGTTCACAAAGTCCGAAAGCACCGGAAGCTTACGATCATACATAGAGACGAGGAAGGATGAGACCGGCCATGCAGTGCTCATCGGGCAGGACGGTGCTCAGGAATACCACCTGATGTTCCTCAAGGGTAAAGCCGTGGCCGCATATTCCGCCTCCGCTAAAGAAGCGGGCGCCTCGCTCCTCAATAATATACTGCGCATGGGCGGCGTGGTGGAGTTCTACCACATCGATGAGGCGATCGTCCATTCGATATTGAAGATGTACCCGCACGTGGCGGTGTCATTTGAAAAGCCGTTGGAGCCCGTAAAAATATCATTAGTGGAGCCGGTAAAGGAGCCCGCTAAAATAGAGCCACGGCCAATGCAGGTGTTGAGGCCCGAGACGATGGCCAGGGCCGAAGCGGCCGCGCATAGCCCCGCCGCCAGGCCTCAGAACAATGCTACGCCGGAGGCGCCGAGGCCCATGGAAAAACCGGGGCCGATGGAGACTCACAGATATGATATGATCCCCAGGCAGGGCATCGGGGTGCCCGCGAAGTCCCTCTTCGACAGGAGCGACCGCCCTCATTCAAGCGATGGCATGGGCATGCCCGCGCCGGAATCCAAATCGACGGGCACGCTCAAGGGGGACATGGACGACGACGCCGACTTCGTGAAGAAGGTCGAAAAGGAGTTCGTGGGCAACGTGGACGACCTGCTCAAGCGGCTTGAGCTATCGCACCTCAAGGTGGTGCCGGATAAGAAAAAGCGCCTTTAAAATGGAGCACATATGGGCGACATCGGGACGATACTCCGGAATGCCATATTATACGTGGCCGGGAACGAAGGCATGGATAAGTTCAACAAGGCCGGATATGATATGGGGACTCGGAAAATAATTCATCCCGATGGCTCGCTAGACCTCCAGCAGCTCATGAACATACTTCTGGACGTCTTCCCCGAGGAACAGGCGTCTGCCATCGCGGACAACGTCCTCGCCATGTACGTGGAGATTGCCAGCGAGGAGCAGAAAAAAGCCCAGGTGGCCGTGGAGGGCAAGAGGGTGGAGATAGAGCCCTCGGTGGAGGACGACGGGCCCTACGAGGACAACCTGGCCAAGTACCTGGCAACAGACGCCAGCGACGTGAGGAACCTCATCAACGAGGCCCGCAAGATCCGGATGGCCATGGGCAAGACGGTGATGGTGAAAGTGACGGCGCCGCCGGAGCCCGTATACCATGAGCCCGTAGAGAAACCGCCCGTCCACGTTGTGCCGGAGAGCCCGTCGATCAGCCTGGTGGCGCCCATCGTGCCGAAGAAGGATGAGCCCGCCCCCATCGAGCTGAGCCAGGAGACGATGGAAGCGGAGATACGTAAGTTCGTAATGGCCAGAAAGGCGTACACTAGCGTCGACATCATGGATTTCATCAGATATTTAAAGGATAAAGGATATCATTTCCAAGAGAATATTGTATTAGAGTATGTATACACATGGCTGGAGGAGCGTAAGGGCCGGGAACGGGCGGCGCTGATGGCCGACATACTTGGCTTCCTGGAGCGCCTGCCGTGGCCGACCGAGAACGAGGTATCGGCCTTCATCGAGCAGAAAAAATGCGACGGCGTCATGTGCGAAAGCTCTGAGATCAAGCGCATGATCCTCGTGGAAATGATAAGGAAGCATTGAGATCATATGGGGCAAATGTTAAAAAAAATAAAGGGTGTGTGAATGACCAAAGTATTTACGATAGCCTCGGGAAAGGGCGGCACGGGCAAGACCATGACGACCGCTAACCTGGGAACCGCCCTGGCGCTATTAGGCAAGCGCACCATAATTCTGGATGCGGACATAGGTATGGCGAACCTCGGGCTGGTGCTTGGCCTCGAAAAGAGCAAGATCACTTTGCACGAGGTACTGGCCGGTAAAGCCGACATATCGCAGGCGATATACGAGCTGTCGACCGGCCTCAGGGTGGTGCCGAGCGGGATATCGCTTCAGGGCTTCCAGAACGCGGACCCGGACAGGCTGCAGTTCGTCATGAGCAAGCTGGTCACGGGAGCGGAGTACATCATCATCGATGCCCCGGCGGGCATCAGCAAGGACGGCGTTATTCCTTTAGCTATTGCGGATGAGGTGCTGCTCGTCGTGAACCCGGAGCTGTCGTCGCTGGCCGACGCCGTAAAAATAAAAGTCCTGACCGAGATGGTCGGCGGCGCCGTGGGCGGCGTTATTTTAAATAGGGCGTCCGCGGAAAAGACCATGCTGACCAGCCAAAAAATAGGCCAGATCATGGGGGCGGAAGTGCTCGAAGTTATCCCCGAGGACGCCAGCGTGCGCAGGGCGGCGGCGTTCAAGACGCCCGTCGTCGTCATGTACCCTGACAGCCCGGCGGCCAAAGGCTTCAAGAAGCTTGCCGCGAGGATCGCCGGCACGAAGGTTTCGGAATCGGTGGATAGCAAGAAGGAAACATTCGTAGACCGGCTGGCACGGTCGATATTCGGAGGCGTATAGAATGCAGGAGATGTTGCTCGAACTCGTCATAGGGGTATTGTCGCTGGGCATAGTGCTCTGTTTCGTCATCATGTACATCATGTACACGAGGATCAAGCAGCTCACGGCCGAGCTGAGGGTACTTAAGAACCGCGTGGAGATCACTGATGAAGAACTGGGCAGGCTTGCATACGATATCGAGGAGTTCAAGAAGCTTAAGTTCTAAACTCCTTCCTTTATCATTTTATAAAGACATGCCCCGTCTTTATCATTAAGTTTATTTTCTTCTACGTGGCCGCGGGCTTCATCGTGCTGCGGACGCTCGATGTGGCGTGCACTGGCTCAACGACGGCGACTACATCCTGGTCACGGAGTTCATCGGCACGGCCCTGAACGGTGGCATTAAAAGCCCGCCCCCAGGATAATTTTATATGTACCGGTGCCATTAATTGTTCTCACATGAGCAAAGTCACCAAAGAGTCCATCCTGAAGAGGGCCGAAGACCTTGAGGTCAAATTCATTAAGCTGCAGTTCACGGATATTTTCGGTACCACAAAGAACGTGGCCACCCCCGTGAATCAGCTGGAAAAGGCGCTGGACGGCGACATCATGTTCGACGGCTCGTCCATCGAGGGCTTCGTCCGCATCGAGGAGTCGGACATGTACCTCAAGCCGGACATGGGCACTTTTTCTTTGATCCCGTGGAATAGCGAGTATGGCAACGTCGCAAGGCTCATCTGCGACGTGTACAACCCGGACGGCACGCCGTTCGAGGGCTGCCCCCGAAATACGCTTAAAAAAGTCATCAAGGAGTCCGAGGCGATGGGGTTCACGATGAACGCGGGCCCCGAGGCGGAATTTTACTTATTCGAGCGGGACGGGGACGATCTGCCCACGACGGATACCCGCGACTACGGCGGCTATTTTGACCTGTCGCCGGTAGACCTGGGCGACGAGGTCCGGCGGGCGATAGTCACTTCATTAAAGGGGATGGGATTCGAGATCGAGATGTCGCACCACGAGGTCGGCGAGGGCCAGCATGAGATCGGTTTCAAGTACGCCCCCGCGCTGACCACGGCGGACAACGTGGTGACCTTCAAGTTCGTGGTGAGGAAGATTGCGGAGCAGTATGGCCTGCACGCGACATTCATGCCGAAGCCCCTGTTCGGCAAGGCCGGCTCCGGCATGCACACCCACCAATCACTATTCATTAAAGGTAAAAACCAGAACGCATTCTACGACGAGGACGGTAAATACCAGCTGAGCAAGACGGCTTTATACTACATCGGCGGCTTGCTCGCCCACGCGAGAGGCTATTCAGCCATCACGAATCCGATTGTCAACTCTTATAAGCGTCTCGTACCGGGCTACGAGGCGCCCGTGTACATCGCCTGGTCGGAGAAGAACCGCTCGCCGCTGGTCCGCATACCGGCCCGCCGGGGCCTCGGCACCAGGGCCGAGCTGCGGAACCCGGACCCCGCCTGTAACCCGTACCTGGCGTTGGCCGTGATGCTCAAGGCAGGCCTGGACGGCATAAAGAAGAAGACCGACCCCGGGGATCCGGTCAACCTCAACATATACCACCTGACGGATAAGCAGAAGAAGGACATGAACATCAGGAGCCTGCCGGCGAACTTGAGCGAGGCGCTGGACGAGCTCGAGGCCGACGGCGTCGTAAAGAGCGCCCTGGGCGGCCACATCTGCGAGAACTTCATGACCGCCAAGCGCATCGAGTGGGACGAGTACAGGACACAGGTGCACCGGTGGGAAGTCGACCAGTACCTGAACGTCTACTAATAACGAGTGCCATTACAGCAAAACGTATATATAAAAACGGATTCTATGCTTCGATGGTGATGAAGCTCACCGAGCTTTTATGCTAAACCGCCGCGGCGCTTGCGACTGATGGCTTCTTAGCGCAAGTATGGCGTTGGGCCGTTCCCTTTACATAACACCCATTTATATCCTTCCATACGGCCTACGCCATATTATAATAATAGGACGGGGAAGTATGATCGACAGTAGTGAAATCATAGATGACCTCCATAACTACTTTGGCGACCCGGAAGTGCTGAAGGGTATAAACCGCCCGGAGGAGCCTACAATAGGGCGTATCATCGTAGGCGACGTGGATAGAAGGACCAATCTCAACAAAATGCGGTCCTTAAATATTATCAATCATTTTCTCTCATGCTGAAGTAATTTCGATGACTTTCCATAGCATTTTATCGGAACGGGCGGGTACGGCGACAGAGATCCCGGACAGGCCGGCGTTTTTTGTAGACCTGAACCTGGATCAAATCATTGATTCGATTACAGCCGATAAACAAGAATATGATTTGAAACCATTTTTTTACACCCCAATGACCGATAAAGGTGGCATCCTGTATCGCCATGAAATTTTCCGGGACCTTGAAAATTTAGACATGCTTAATAACATAGAGACATTTGCCCAAAATATGCGCACCATGCGCGATCACCTGACACAGGCAAATAAGCTTAGTTACCTGTATCAAAAAGAAAGCTGGTTTTTAGAAGCCGTAATCATCTATTGTAATGCCGTGAACGATCTGACGCACGATCTAAGCCGGGCCAATCTCAGATCGCGCGGATTTTCCGCTTTTCGCGATTTTCTGACCGCCTATACCCATTCAACTCGGTTCGCCTCGCTATTCGATGAGGCAAAACAAATAACGGCCGAATTATCGGCCATAAAATATTCCATAATCATAAAAGACAACACGATCAAGGTTCGCCATTATGAGTCCGAACCAGACTACAGCGCGGATATCGAGCGAACCTTTGAAAAATTCAAGCGGGGCGCGGTGAAAGATTACCGGGTGAAGCTGCCCGAATGGGTCGAAATGAACCACGTCGAGGCAAAAGTGCTGGAATTCGTCGCCGGGCTGAACCCTGAAGTTTTTAAAAAGCTTGACGATTATTATAAAAAAAATCAGGGCTATCTGGATAAAACAATCGGTATTTTTGACCGGGAAATCCAATTTTACATTGCCTATCTGGACTACATTGAAAAATTCAGCTATACCGGATTGCAATTCTGTTATCCTCAAATATCCAATCCGGGCAAAGATGTCTTTGACTACGACGGATTCGATCTTGCCCTGGCTAATAAACTGATAAACGGGAAATCTTCGATTATTTGTAATGATTTCCATCTGGAAGGCAAGGAGCGAATTATCGTGGTTTCCGGGCCCAACCAGGGCGGGAAAACGACGTTCGCGCGCACCTTTGGCCAGTTGCATTATCTGGCCAGTTTAGGGTGCCCGGTCCCGGGCCGGGAAGCACGGCTCTTTATATTCGACCGGCTCTTTACCCATTTTGAAAAGAAAGAAGATATTACGAGCCTCCGGGGGAAACTGCAGGATGACCTGGTCAGAGTCACAGAAATCCTGGATAAGGCAACGCCCGATAGTATTGTCATATTGAACGAGATATTTACTTCCACGACCCTGAGCGACGCCATTTTCCTGAGTAAAAAAGTGATGGAGAAAATGGATGAGCTGGACCTGCTTTGCGTTTGTGTCACTTTTATCGATGAGCTGTCGGTATTCAGCGAAAAAACCATCAGCATGGTTAGTACCGTCATTCCCGAAAATCCGTCAATGAGGACGTTCAAGATCGTAAGGAAGCCTGCCGATGGCCTTTCGTATGCCATATCCATTTCCGAGAAGTACCGCCTTACGTACGAATTTTTAAAGGAGCGCCTGGACCATGAAAGCGTTTCTCATGTACAAAGACCGTGATTTCGACACGAATCGGCCGCTGCCGTGGAATGAGCAATCGCTAATGCAAGACCTGGAGTTAGACGTACTTTTCACTGCCATCGCCTCTGGCGACGAATTCTTATTCGACGTGGCAAAGAAAGCGGTTTTAACCGGCATCCGTAATGATCCGGAAATTATTCTTTATCGCCAAAACGTCCTGAAAGACTGCCTGAAAAACCCGACGATTGCACGGAATATTTACGATGTTGCGCTGAGGGCCATAGAAAGCGAGAAAAAAATTTATTGGGGATTGCTATGCAGGCATCCCGCCGCGATCTTAGACCGCTCGGTCGAAGTTCTTCAGATACTCGTCAGCGCGCTGAAAAAATTAAGAAGCATTGCCGACGAATACTCTGAACAGTTCGTGTCAGACGGCTTCGCGACTCTTTTCGCGATGCTTAAAAGAGAATTGAGCGATGAATACTTCGCGATGGTCGAGGGCCATCTTAAAGCGCTGAAATTCCGTGACGGCGTTCTGATCAGCGCCGGGCTCGGAAAAGGCAATAAGGGCGTCCATTATGTCCTTCGTAGGCCATACAACCTCAAACCGAGCTTGCTAGAGCGTATTTTTGGCGGGAAGGCCCCGTTATATTCTTGCACCCTCGCGGATCGGGATGAAGCCGGAGCAAGGGCTTTATCGGAACTACGCGACCGGGGGATTAACGACGTGGCGAATGCGCTCGCCCAGTCCTGCGATCACATTCTCAGTTTCTTTAATATGCTGCGGACGGAATTAGCCTTCTATATTGGTTGCCTGAACCTCAATGAACAGCTTTCCCGAATGGAAGAGCCGGTTTGCTTTCCAATCCCGATGGAAGCGGAAGAACGTAAACACTCGGGTAAAGGAATATACGATGTCTGTCTGGCGTTGACCAGGAAGCAAAAGGTAGTTGGTAATGAGCTCAACGCGGATGATAAAGGCCTCGTCATGATCACGGGGGCCAACCAGGGAGGCAAATCGACCTTTTTGCGCAGTATCGGGCTGGCCCAGCTGATGATGCAAAGCGGTATGTTTGTGCCGGCGGAGTCTTTCCGCGCCAGCGTATGCGACAATATTTTCACGCATTATAAGCGCGAAGAAGATGCCGCGATGAGCAGCGGGAAACTGGACGAAGAGCTCAGCCGGATGAACGATATCGTTAACCATATCTCTCCGAATTCAATGCTGTTGTTCAATGAATCCTTCGCCGCGACGAACGAAAGAGAAGGCTCGGAGATCGCCGGCCAGATCACGGCTGCCCTTATCGAGGAACACCTTAGGGTCTTCTTCGTGTCACACCTGTATGAATTTGCTCACTCTTTTTATGAAAAGAAACTCGGAAACGCTATTTTTCTGAGAGCCGTAAGGCAAGATGACGGTAAGCGAACGTACAAGTTAATCGAAGGCAAGCCGTTACAAACGAGTTATGGTAAAGATTTGTATATTAAGATTGCCCAAAAGAATATAGACTAACCAACCGATTCGTTTCCATTCAGCGGTAGGTAATAGCCCGCAAATAGTAATCACTATGGATTGCTAAGATGATGGGGAGCCGGTATTGCCGGGCGCGGTCGAGGGCCGGATCACGGGCGACCACACGAAGGCTTTTATGGGTTAGATTGATGGCTTTCATTTAATCTTCCCTAGAATTCCAGTTCGCTGGTAGAACCATATCTTAACCTCGTCGAGCAGGAACGCTATTGCGAGAACGGCTCCGAAAATGCCGATCAAAAGGATAGCGGGAACTGGAGCCATCAAAATCCCAAGGATGGCAAAGGCAGATGCTATGATTACATTCCCTATCGTAGCCGCGACGACGGATCGGCTGGGCAGGAACGACCAGAAATGGTCTCGAACGCGGGTTATATAAATCGTTGCCTGTGCCGAAAAGATCAGGTAAACGAACATAAGCGTTTGTATCTGAGGGATCGGGAGTTTCAGCACGTTCAAGCCGACCCAGAGGAAGAAGAACGCGAAAACCAGCCAGCCGACGGCAAGTATGCCCGCGATCCTGGCAATATCTTTAACATTCCATCGCTCAGGCACCGGGGATGCCCATGCCCGATCCGTCCCAAGGGTAATCGTCACAATATCGTTCAAGACAATTAACAGAATGATTAAGCTTAACGGTGTTACGAAAAATCCCGTCGTAACGTAACCGAGGGTCAACAGAACGGCAAGCTCGACGGTCCTTGCGATTTTAGTTATGGTCCATGTTAACATGCGGCGGTAAACACGCCGACCACCGGAGACGATCTTGACGATGTCACCGAGCCCTGGAATAGTCATAACCACTTTCGCCGAAGCCTTGGCAACGTCGGAAGCGGTACTGACCGCAATACCGACATCCGCTTGTTTAAGCGCCGGCGCATCGTTTATACCGTCCCCGGTCATGCCCGTGATTAAGTTAAGCTTTTGGAGAGCTTGCACGATGCGGAACTTGTCTTCGGGGTATACGTTCGCGAACCCGTCGTAATCGAGCGGACTTTTAAGGGCAACGTCCAAATCCCCGATGCGACCGCCAAGATTGATTTTTCGGCTCACCGCTTCCGCCGTTGTTGGAGTATCTCCCGTGACCATTAGTACGCGGATACCAAGACCCTGGATGGCTTTCACAAGTTCCGCAGCATCCTCCCGGGGCACATCCGCCAGCGCCACCAGTCCACGAAGTGAAAGGTGTCCCTCGGGGCCTGCCGCAACGGCAAGTATACGCGCTCCGCTTGCAGCCAGTTCTTCAAAACGATCATTGAACTCAGGCCGGGGGTCTGAAAACTGTTCCACGATTGTCGGAGACCCCAGCATCACGCGGAAGGTTTGCCCGTCGCGGGTAACGTATGCCTCCGAACGCTTAGCCGCCGGGTCGAAAGGAACGACTCTCTGGCGGTTCAAAGGTCGTATCGACCTGTTTTTTAATTCTTTAAGGATCGCAATATCCAGAGGGTTCTGCGTAGACTCATCGCAGGCGGATGCTGCGTAGGCTAAAACCTCATCCTCACGTTCCCCGGGGAAAGGAATGATAGCGGCTATCTCCGGTCGGTTTTGCGTCAGCGTGCCGGTCTTATCCACGCAAAGAACCTCCATGGCTGCCGCATCCTGAATGGCCGTCAATCCGGTAACGAGAACGCCTTCTTTCGCAAGCGTGCGGGCTTCAAGCGCGTTAGCGACGGTGAAGCTTGCCGGCATTGACACCGGCACGGTGGCAATCACGAGCACCACCAGGAACGGCAGGAGCGGAAGCAGATCGGACTGGTTCAAAAGAGCGGCTCCTACAAGTACCACTGCGAGAATCAAGTCTACGGCCGCCAGATAGCGCACAACGGTGAATAGAAGCTGTTGGAGGTGGCCGGGTGAACCGGCAGTCCTCACCAGTTCAGCCGTCCTTCCATATAAGCTGCTCGATCCGGTTGCCGTTACTGTTCCGATGGCTTCGCCACGGAGGACAGTCGATCCCGAATAGATCGTCTCTCCATTTGAACGTGAAACAAAGTCCGACTCTCCCGTGAGCACAGACTGATCGACTTCCACCGTTCCTTTACGGATTGCGCAGTCTGCCGGCACGATGTCGCCTAATTTAACATGAACTAGATCGCCCGGGACAAGCTCTCGCGCCGGAAGAAATCGCCAATGTCCATCCCGACATACCCGCGCGCTTACTTGCAGGCGACGCCGGAGGTAGTCCACTGCCGTATGGGCTCGGAGTTCCTGGGTTTCGCCGACCAGGGCACTGAAGATTAGTAAAAGTGCTATGATCGATGCCTCAGCCATTTTGCCAAGGACTACCTCAAGTATAAGGGCAGCTTCGAGTGTCCATGGTATGGGCCCCCACAGGCGCTTTAAGATGCCTAGAAAAGGATTGGACGGGGCTTCCTGGATCTCATTGTAACCATTCTGGTCAAGGCATGTCCGAGCTTCCGCTTCCGAGAGGCCGTTCGCTTCAATATCCGCTTCAAACATATTAACTGTGATTACTTTATTAAATTCATTATCTGATTTTTCTTTCATCTTCCGTCCTACCCACAATACTATCCTAAAAGTTGAAGTACCTACTTAAAAATTTTTTACTTGTGGTGCTTTTCGGTTATCTCCTGTCCCTTCCATCCCTGGCCGGCGTCGATCTTCACCTTGTGGGCGCTCGCCTGCGCCTTGCGGCGGGCCTGGTCCACGGTTACCCCGCAGGAGAGCACGACGCCCATCCGGCGCTCCGGGTAGGTCTCCGGCTTGCCGAAGATGAGCACGCTCGTGTCGTCATCGTAGACGCCCGCCACGTTGTACTGCGGGTACCAGCCTTCCGTGTGCGAGATTATCACGTGCGAGGCGGCGCTGCTCCGGGGCTCGATGACCCGGTCGTGCCATTTTATGGGAATGCCCAGCACCGCCTTGGCGTGGAGGGCGAACTGCGAGTATCCCAGGGGCATCGATGCCATCGTGACCAGGCCCGTGTCGTGGGGCCGGCACGCCGTCTCGTTGGCGTACACCTTTCCATTCTTTAAATCGACGAACATCTCGTGGGCATACAATCCGTAGCCGCCCAGCGCGTCCATGATGCGCTCCGAATAATCATAAATCTGTTTTTCAATTTTATTGATCATTTTCTCGTCGCCGCCCTCGATCCACGGGTGCCAGGAGGAGTGGTAGTCCCCCTCGACCTGGTAATGGCCCAGTGGCCTCACGAACTTCGCCTCGTCCTTGCCCTTCTCGTTGACGTACTTGACGGAAAGCTCCGTGATCTCGACATCGAAGTCTATGAACTCCTCGACGATAATCTTGGCCGAGGAGCCCCGGGCCTTGGATGCTTCTTTGAAGGCTTTCTCGACGTCTTTTTTATCCTTCAACAGATACGAGCCCTTGCCGCTGGACGACTGGATGGGCTTGGAGATACAGGGAAACCCTACCATATCGCAGGCTTTTTTAAAGCTTTCCAGATCGGTAGCGTATTCGTATTTTGAGGTCCTCGCACCGGTGGAAACTATTGCCTCCCTGAGGCGCTCCCGGTGCATGGCGGTCCACACGGCCTTCGCGCACGGCGCGACGAAATAGCCTTCCTTCTCTAGCTTGAACAGGGTGTCGATGTTGATGGCCTCGATCTCGGGGATGATGGCGTCCGGCCTCTCCCTGGCCACAATGGCCATGAGCGCCCGCTCGCTTTTCATATTGATCGGATATGATCGGTGTGCCACCTGCATACCCGGCGAGTTGGCGTACCGGTCCACGGCCACGATCTCGATGCCCATGCGCTGGGCCTCGATCATCGTCTCCTTACCCAGTTCTCCCGCTCCCAGGAACAGCAGCTTAGCCCCGTTCGCATAGGGCGTGCCCAAAATTTTCCTAGGCTTCAAGCTCATACCAAAACCTCGATAATTTATTCCATAAACGATTGATTAATATAAAACCATAGGGCATACGATTCACCTGAATACCATTTGTAACGCCTCGAACATCCTTGCCACATATCTTGTATAGACCTTCCCCAGGGAGCATTTATTATTCGAAGCTTCGTATAAATATATCTTGTAGTAACTTCTTTTAGCATAGAAGATCAGCGCATAAATCGAGGAGAGAACCAGGAGAAATACGGCCGACATAGACGCCAACAGGCTCTTATCGGCGCCCAGGCCGGCCGCGGTAAAAATGGAAGTCACCGCAAGGACTATGGCATAGTCGAAGTTCATCCCGTAAAAATGATGAAGTAGCCTTCTATTTTTAGATAGTATCCGACTAACATCCTCATAAAAGCCAAATGGTACGCCATACTTATCGTTAATGCAAAGGGCAGCATTGAAAGGGGTCAACATCAAAAAGACCCGAGGATCTGCTGACTCTCCATAATGGGCGATGAAGAGGGCTTCCACGGGCTCATTATCATCGACCTCATCGATCCTGGTATAATTCTTTTCATTAAACGTGTAAACGCCTTTAATGGTGTCGATCTCGGCTTTAAAAGTTTTAAAGATAGTATCGAATAAGCCTAATAGCCGGATAACGTCGGGGTAATATATTTTTGATATGGGAAAATCGACAATGCTTTCCATAGACTCCTTTTCCAGGGTATACCCGAATTTCGAGAGCTCTCTCCCCTTCCTCGCCTTAGTTAAAGACCGGCCGATGACATAGTTTTTATTTTTATCCATAATACCCCTCGCTCATTATTGGCCTTTAATCTATGATCATGCCCCTCAGGATTGATTCGGGCTTTGCGAAGTCGAAGGACAGTTCAGGGAACGAAGCAGCATTAATGCAGAGGGTAGATACCGCATCTAAGAACTGGTAAGGTATGTCCATGTCCCTGGCGAGGCCGGTAAATAGTTCCTCGTCCGCCCATATAGCCGCGTCCACGCCCCCTCCGGCCTTCGGCTCCCCGCATAAGTATTTACACAGGTAAAAGATTAAAATGGCGTGCTTACCGAATAACGCGCCGTCATGATAAGACATGGTGGATATTATTTGCCTTACCGCTTTCACTGAGCAGGACGTCTCCTCTTCGACCGTCCGCTCGATACAGTGCTGGAATCCTTCGCCCGGCCTGAGCTTGCCTCCCGGCAAAACCCATCGATTACCCCAATGGGACTTATCATGCTTAACCACCAATATTTTCCCGTCATCGAAGACCAGGCCATAGCAACATACGACAAACCTGTCTGCCATAAGACCATCTCTTAACGTCGCGCACTGCCTTATGGGACAATTTCGCCGCTAAGGTAAAATGTGCCGACCATGTAGGAGAAGCCATTAGTCGCATAGCCTTGCGGCGGTTTTGCATAAAAGCATGGTGAGCTTCATCACCGTTTATTAGTAGTATAGTAAATTATGGTTTATACGTTTTACTGTCATTGCTTATGCTCACAATGTTTATGCCTCTTCGAAGCTTTAGAATTTTATCCGGTGGTGTTATTTTTGAGGGTTACGGCATACACAGCGGAAGGTGTTCCCATGATTCAAAAGGGGGATGACCTCGCGGCCATCGTAGCGCGCCTGACAAAAGTAGAGGATGGCGACATCGTGGTCTTTGCGCATACCATCGTGTCCAAGGCGGAGGGCCGCAGATATCTACTGGACGATATCGTTCCCACCCCCCGTGCGGAAGAGCTGGCGGCGCTCAACGCCGAAGACCCGAAGTTCATCCAGCACGTGCTGGATAACAGTACGAAAATTCTCATGAAGCGCCCCCTTCTCGTCCAGACGGTCTGGTGCAACGTGTGCATCAACGCCGGCACGGATCGCTCCAACACGGAGTCGGGCTACATCTTATCGCTCCCCGAGGACCCGGACCTGTCAGCCCGGAAGCTCCGGGACCGGATTCGTGATCTAACGGGCAAGAAGGTCGCGGTCATTATTACGGACACGAATGGGAGGTCATTCCGCGTAGGCCAGATTGGCGTCACTGTCGGATGCGCCGGCATTGCCGCCCTCCACGATAAGAGGGGCGACGTGGACCTCTTCGGCCACGAGCTCAAGATCACCATCCAGGCCATCGTGGACGAGGTGGCGGCCTGCGCCAACATGCTCATGGGCGAGTCCGACGAGGGGACGCCCATCGCCGTTATACGGGGTTATAAATATCTGGAGGACGACGAAGGGATTAAGCCTTCCTTCAGGACGGACGCGGAGGACCTCGTCAAGCAGGCGCTGCTGGAAAAGGTCGAAAGAGAAGAAAAATCACGTGGCAATAATGTCACGCCGCATCTGGATAGATTGCCTGACTCGTGTTCATAGTAAAGTCTTAAAGCTTGTTCCAGCTCAGGCAATTTAAGGCCCTATTCGCCTCGTAGATGACATCGAGATTTTCATCCTCAATGCACTGGATGAGCGGGTCAATAGCCGCGGGATCGCCGATCTTGCCCAGGGCCCAGGCCGCTTTCCCCCGTATGGACGGGTAAGGATCGCTCAAACAACCGATGAGATATTTTACGGCTTCCCGGTCCCCGATCTTTCCGAGCGCTATGATCGCGGCTTTGCGGACGTCGTAATCCTCGTCCTTAAGGCGCATGATAAGCGGTATGACGGCCCTGCGGTCGCCCGCCACGCCCAGCGTAATTACGGCCTTCTTTCTTATCTCGGGGGTGGCATTTTCGAGGTAATCCATCAAAGGGCCGATGGCCGGCCCGCCGATCTTTGATAAAGCCTCAGCTAACAGTTCCTCTATGCGGCCATCGCATGGGCCCATAAGGCGAGCGACCAGCGGACCCACCGCGGGAGCGCCTATCTTGGCAAGCGCTTTCACGGCCTCCAGGCGAACGTCTCTGTTATGGTCCCCGAGGCTTTCGATGAGCGGTCGGATCGCTCGAACATCGCGGGTCACACCCAACGCCAGAGCGGCACAGCGACGCACGTCCTCCTCATTACTATGGAGGGCGGATACGAGCTCAAACACCGCGTTCGTACCGCCGATCCTGCCCAGCGCCATGGCCGCGTACCACTGGCAATCCCGGTCTCCATCCGTTAATAATTCAATAAGCTTTTCCACCTCCCTTTTTTTTCTCCATCTTGGTTATTTTTCGTTTTGAGAGCCATCTCGATAAGCGTATATAGGCATTCATTAACGGGCCTCCATTTAATTTTCGTGTTCGTATGCGATACGTCCCTGTAATATCGCCCGGGCATCTCCCGTGCGGATGCCCTTCCAGACGATCGCCCGGTACTCGCCCGCGGTGCGAAGAAGCCTCACCTCGAACGTGAAAAAGAGCTCGCCGATCGCAGGCGGCGTGAACGATGACGTAAGCAATCCGTTTTTATCGTTGAATAATACGGCCTCTTTTAGGATCTCCGGCTTATTCATCAAATAATCGGCCGCCATGATTTGCTCTGTTGTCGCCGGTTCGTCATCCCAAACGATTTTCACGGGTATACGCCGCCGGATAAAAAGCTAGGGCCCCATGGCCATGATCTCGCGTTCCTGCTCCGTAACTTTTGCCAGGACGGAGTCTACGCTGCCGATGTCTACGATCTTTCCCGCCCTCATGAGCATCACGCGGTCGCACACCATGCGCACGAACTCCATGTCGTGGGATACGATCATGAAGGTCTCGTTGATCTCTTCCCTCGAGGACAGGATGGAATTGGCCACGTCCCGCTTTGTGAACGGATCGAGCGTTCCGGTGGGCTCGTCCAGGACGACCACCCGGGGCTCGCGGATGAGCACCTGCGCCAGCGCGACCCGGTGGCGCTCCCCTTCGGACAGCTCATGGGGATACTTCGACAGGACCTCGCGGCTCTTCGCGTCGTTGAAGCCGGCGATCTGGAGCGTGTGGATGGCCTTGCGTTCCGCTAATTCGGCGGGGAAGTCCAGGCCGATGGAGTCGGTCAGGTTGTCCACGACCGTGCGGTGCGGGTACAGGTCGTACTCCTGGTGCAGGAGGCCGATGTACTGCTTTGCCCTGCCCCGGGCGTAATACCCGGGCTCCAGCATGTTGATCCAGTCGTCGCCGATGCGGACCTCCACGATGCCGTTGGCTTCCTCCAGGTTACCGGTGATGATGTTCGCCAGCGACGTCTTGCCGACGCCGCTGACGCCAATAATACCGAATATTTCTCCCTCCCTGACGTCAAAGCCGATGTTGTTAACGGCCTTGATGACGCCCCGGTCGACGGAGAAATAGACCTTCCGGAGGCCATCTACCTTGATGATGGGCTGGCCGACAACGTATTCCTTCTTCTCCACGGACTTCTGGGATTTGAGGAACTCGGCGATGACGGCCTCGGGGGTGCCTTCCATCTTGATCTGCTCGTCCTCCAGGAGAACCGCCCTGGTGGCTAAATCCTGTATGACATCGTGGAAGTGCGACGTGGTTAATACGGTCATGTCATATTCCTTCGCCGCCTGCTTGATGGTATGGTGGACGATCTTGGCGGTCTTGGGGTCGAGCGTGCCGGTCGGCTCGTCGGCCAGGAGGATCATGGGCTCCTTGGCCAGCTGGCGGGCCAGCACGACTCGCTGCTTCTCGCCGCCCGAAAGGTCTCTCGCAATGTGCATCATGCGGTGGGACAGCTTGACCTGGTCGATCAAGTCGGCGGCGTGGTTGATAAGATTGCCCTCCGGGTACTCGATGTCTTTCAGCGCCTTCATGACGTTCTCGATGACGCTGTCGTCGCCGTAGAGGGCAAAGGTCCGCTGGATCATGATGGCGACCCGGCGGGAAATGAGGCGCTTAGCGTCGTCATCCGTGTGGAGTATATCCACCTCATGGGCTATCATGATGCCGCCGCACCTGGGGCACTTCTTACCGTTCCAGGACGGAGGATTGATAAAATTACAGGACTCGCAGCGGGCCATGTGGAAGATGGCCTTTCCCGAGGCGGGGATATCCTCGTAAAGGCCCCTGATGACGTGTAAAAGTGTCGTTTTGCCCGCGCCGCTCCGGCCGATAATGCCGACGATATCTCCCTCTTCTACGGTCAGGTTCACGTTCTTCAAGACGCTTTTATCCCCGTATTTTACGTTCAAATCCTCGACTTCGATAAACACAGTCACTTACCGGTCCCTCCGCGAAAGTTGACACTTTCGGAGGTCATAAGGAACGGTCAATAAAAATTTTGAAGGCATTTACATCATCCCCCTGCCGCCGGGTATGCCCCTCAGCTGCCGGGCCGCCGTGGCCTTCGCCTCGCCCAACTCCCGCTCCCCCGGCCCGCCGGAGGCGATGACGTCGTCAATCTTCAGGATCATGGCGGCCGCCTCTGTCGCGGAGCCGATGGCCTGGGTCTTCACGCGCAGGGGCTCCATGACGCCGGCTTTAAGCATGTCGACGGCCCTACCTTCGAAAACGTTTAGGCCAAAGTTCTTGCCATCCTTCTTCTCGTGCTTGCTCCTGAGCTCGACCAGCACATCGATGGGGTCAAGGCCCGCGTTTTCCGCAAGGGTCATGGGGATCACGTCGAGGGCACCGGCGAACGCCTCGATGGCCAGCTGCTCCCTACCACCAATAGATACTGCATAGTCCCGGAGCCTCAGGCCCAGCTCGACCTCGGGGGCGCCTCCTCCGGGCAACACTTTCTTATCCTCGACCACGACGCCGACGACGCGGAGAGCATCATGCAAGGAGCGTTCATACTCGTCGACGGCAGTGCTGCCGCCGCCCCTGAGGAATATCGTCAACGCCTTCGGGTTCTTGCACTTCTCAATGAAAAGGAGTTCGTCCTCGCCGGATATCCGCCTCTCCTCGACGAGGCCCGCATAGCCCAGGTCCGCCTTGTCGATGTCCTCCAGCTTGGTGACAACGCGGCCGCCGGTCGCCTTCGACAGCTTGGCCATGTCGGACTCGGAGATACTCTTAACCGCCATGATGCCTTCCCTGGCAAGGAAGTGCGCCGCCAGGTCCTCTATGGACTTCTGGCACAGCAGCACGTTCGCGCCGCTATTCTTGACGGCGTCCACCTTACGGCGCAGGACGCCCTCCTCCTGGTCCAGGAAGGACTGCATCTGCTCGGGCGACCTGATCTTAATGCTGGCATCAATTTCTGTCTTCTTTATGTCGAGCGGGGCATTCAGCAACAATATCCTGGCGTTCTCGACCGACTTCGGCATGCCGGGGGCTGCCCTATGTTTTGTCAGGACGAGGCCGCGTATCACGCCGGAGTCCAGGACGCTCGCCCCCGTCTTCTTTTCGACCTTGACGTTATCGACGTCCGCCTTGCCATCCTCCTTGACCGCCAGGACGGCATCGACCGCCAGCTCCGACAGCTTATCCCCGTTTTCTCCCGCGCCCTTTCCCGTCATCGAGGTAATGGCGACCTTCTTCAGCACGTCCTTATTGTCCCCAACGGGTATGGCGATATCGGATACTAATTCGTTCGCCTTAACCGCCGCCATCCGGTAGCCCGAGGCAATGACCGTCGGGTGGATGCCCTGGTCCAGGAGTTCCCGGGCTTTTTCCAGCAGCTCGCCCGCAAAGATCACGGCGGTCGTGGTGCCGTCGCCCACCTGCTCATCCTGGGCATTCGCTATTTCGACGATCATCTTCGCGGCGGGGTGCTCGATGTCCATTTCTTTTAATATCGTGACCCCGTCGTTGGTGACGGTGGTGTTCCCCGTCGAGTCGACGAGCATCTTGTCCATGCCCTTTGGGCCCAGTGTGCTTTTCACGGCCTCGGTAACCGCCATGGCAGCCATGATATTATTATTCCGTGCTTCACCGCCCCTGGTGCGGGACGTGTCCTCCCTTAAAATGTAGACCGGTTGGTTACCTTGCAACTCAGCCAAAGATAATCCCTCCCGGAATGTTCTGGATATTTTTATAGACCACTAACTTACCTACCATAAGGCCAACTCCTTCACACGTATGGCCCTACGAGGACGCTTTACCACGTAAGGCCCATGCGTAGTCTTCTTATGAAGAAGCTATTAGTCGCATAGCCTTGCGGCGGTTTTGCACAAAAGCACGGTGAGCTTCATCACCTGTATATACTCTTAAACCCACGGATTATATATTTTTTACGATGCGACCAATGAAAGATAGATTCCATTAAAATTTCATGTACGCGCCCTCCATGGCGGGCGTCGCGAGTTTCGTGAACAGCCTCAGCACGCCGGTGTACTTATTCTCCGGGGGTTTCCACCTCGATAGCCGATCGTCGATGATTCGGTTTATCGTATCCGGGTCTTCATTTTTGCCGCGTACGCCAATTATGTTCAAGCTCCGGTTGGGGACATCCAGCTCGATGAGGTCGCCGTTCTCCACGACGGCGATGGGGCCGCCGTCCATGGCCTCCGGGCACAGGTATCCCACGCACGGCCCGCGACTCGCCCCGGAGAACCTGCCATCCGTGATTAGGGCGGTCGACGTGTCCAGCTCTTTGTTCGACGCGAGCGCCTCCGTCAGGTAAAACATCTCCGGTAATCCCAGCCCCCGGGGGCCGGCATAACGCAGGACGATCATGGAACCGGGCTCGATCTCGCCGTTTATCACCGCGTCGAAGGCCGCCTTTTCCCGCTCGAATACCACCGCCGGGCCAATGTGGTGGAACATCTCCCTGGGCAGGGCGGAGTACTTGATCGCCGCGTAGTCCGGCGCCAGATTACCCGAGAGTATCGCGAGGGCGCCCTCTCCTCTGGGGCGGCCGACCGGCGCTATGACCTCCTCCGGCGACACTTTAAAGTTTTTAAGATACCTGCAGACCTTCGTGAAGTAGTCGGCCTTTTCCGGGTCCTTCAGGTTCTCTCCCATGGTCTTGCCCGTCACCGTCATGGCATCCAGGTGCAGGTGTTCCCGGATCTCGGATATTACGCCGTAGATCCCGCCCGCATACCAGAATAATACGGCCGGGTATTTACCGCTCGGCATGACGTTGAGTAGATATGGTATCTCCCTGTTAAGCTCGTCCCACAGCTTCGGGTGCAGCGTTAACCCCGCCTCGTGGGCGATGGCGGCCAGGTGCATGATCGCGTTCAGTGACCCGGCCAGGGCCGCGTGGACCATGATCGCGTTCTCGAAGGCTTCTTTCGTTAAAATTTCTCTGGTCTTCAGGCCCTCTTCCAGCATGTCCATGATGCGTTTACCGGAGTTTTCCGCGAGGGCCCGGACGTCCTTCTGGTAGGCGGGTATCACCGCGGACCCCGGCAGGGACATGCCCAGGGCTTCCGGCATGGATTGCATCGTATTGGCCGTGCCCATGTCGGTGATGAAGGTGGCGGCCATGATGGTCTTGCCGATCTCTGTCCGGGACAGGCCCGTCTCGACCAGGACCGAGTAGACGACGGCAAGGGACGTGGTGGACAGGGCGGTCCCGGCGATGAGCGCCGCGGGCAGGCTCCATCCTGCAAAATAGTAGGTGTAAAGGAACACCCCGGCGAACGGCGCTATGAACGGTAGGGTGCCGATGAGGACGCTTTCCTTGAACTTTTCCCGCATCAGGTCGATGTCGATCTCCGTGCCCGCGAGGAGCGTCAGCACGATGCCGCCGAAGCCCGCCAGGTACATCATCCAGTCTTCGGCCTGGATCAAGCCCAGGTTACCGAATATGGCCCCCAGTAATATCTCTATGATCGCGACCGACAGGCCGATGCCGAGGGAAGCCAGGCTCGCTAAAAATATCAACAGACCGGCCAGTAATGGTACAATATCCGCTTGCATGCTATTTCTCCTACTCAAGGAGTCATCAGCTTACAAGCAGTTTTTAGGCGGACTCCATCACCGGATAACATCGTCCTAAAAAACATAATTATAGATATATTTTTTGCGTGATATGATCATGAATAGCCCGAGAACAAAATGTATAAATAAAACCGGGTTCCATGCTATGCTGGTGATGAAGCTCACCCTGCTTTTATGCTAAACTGCCGCCATGCGTCGCGACTGATGGCTTCTCAGCACGAACACTTGAACCTACACATGGTCTATAGGTGGGAATCATGGATAAAGAAGATCAGGGCTGGCTTAACTCCACGGTCTGGGGTACCTCGTTAACGAGCTTCCTGTCGGATTTCGGCCATGAATCAGTGACGGTGTTGCTGCCATCCTTCCTGGCCACCCTGGGGGCTCCCATATACGCCCTGGGGCTGATCGAGGGGCTGAGCGACGGGCTATCGAGCTTCGCCAAGCTATTTTCCGGCTACTATTCGGACAAGCTCGGGAAGCGTAAGGAGATCGCTTTCATCGGGTATATTGCGACGGGCATCTTCCCTGCCATTGTGGCGGTCTCGATGTCCTGGCCTATCGTGCTAATTGGCAGGGTATTCGGATGGATCGGCCGTGGGATCAGGGGCCCTCCACGGGATGCCATCCTGGCAAAATCCGTGCCGGTAAAGGACCTGGGCAAGGCATTCGGAGCCCACCGGACGGGCGACACGCTCGGGGCTATCGCCGGGCCAGCTATGGCGTTTATCCTTGTCGCCTGGATCGGGATCCGTGACATTTTCTGGCTCGCAATGATACCAGGGATTCTCGCCGCGGTCGTCTTTGCGGTGTGGGTGAAAGAGAAGAACCCTTTCCCCGTCGAAAGCCACAAAAATATTATTCTGTCCTTGAGAGAGCTCTCGCCCCGATTCAAGAAATTTCTCTATGCAGTCCTGATCTTTGGTATCGCCGACTTCTCCCACACGATGCTCATTCTATTCGCCGTAACGATGCTCACGCCGAGCATGGGCTTCGTACAGGCAACCGCGATGGGCGTCCTCCTGTACGGGCTGCGAAACGTCGCCTATATGGCAGCAAACTACCCGTTCGGGGCGCTCGGGGACAGGCTCGGCAGAAAGAAAATGCTGGCCTTCGGATACGCGCTGGCCGTGCTCACGTTCATCGGCTTTATACTCGCGCCGCCGAATGTCATTATTTATGGGCTGCTATTTGCCCTGGCCGGGATCTACATTGCGGCCGAGGATACGCTCGAGGGCGCCGTATCCGGGCAAATGCTGGAGGAGCCGCGCCGGGCCCTGGGCTTCGGAACGCTGGCCACCATGAACGGCGTGGGCGACTTCATCTCCAGCTTCGTGGTGGGTATATTGTGGAGCGCCATCGGTTTCTCCGCAGGCTTCGCCTTCGCCGCCGTCGTGGGCGCTGCAGGGACTATCGCGTTACTCATGACAAACCACCACGATGAGAAGGCTAAAATAATCCGTTGAGAATATTTTAGAGGAGGTCCCATGGACGAGCGCCACGACAGGTCGATTAAATCAACGACGTTGACCCTGCTAAGCTACATAAAGGAGATACGATCACTGGCCGCCGCGGGTGATGAGTTTCACACGAGCGTGAGAGGCCGGCCTACCGCCGAAGAGGCGAATGAGATCGAATCGATATTAGCATGCATCGAGGGCGCCATCACGGAATATTGGAATAGCTCCGGGCTCTCGCAGGACGAGAAGAAAGTGAAGTGGCAGATATTCGTGCTGGCGCAGTTCATGGAGGACCTGGTCGACGACATGCGGCCCGAGCGGCTTAGCAGGACGCACGGGAGCATTGATTCGGAGGAGCAGGTGGAAAAGCTGGCCAGGCTCTGCGAGCGGCTCGACGGGCAGATAAGGCGCCTGAAGGCGTTATCCTCAAAATAACCGCCCCCACTATAACGTAACATATATTTTTTCGTAAAGCGTACAACGTTCAAGGCGATGAAGCTCGCCGTCGCACGTGGCAGAACCGCCGTCAGGGCTGATAGCTTCTATTTTCCAAAACGTACGTTGGCGGTGAAAGATCATGATGCAACAGGTTAACGATTATGGCGAGCTCAAGGGCGTCATCCGCGGAGAGCTTAACGCGTTGAAGGGGCTCTTATCAGAGGAAGCGGCGGCGGCCCGCGAGGCGGACACGCTGCTGGATAAGCTAGACTCGGATACGTTCAACCTGGTCGTGCTCGGCCAGTTCAAGAGGGGCAAGACCACGTTCATCAATGCTCTTCTGGGCGACGGCGTGCTGCCCACGGCGGTCGTGCCGCTCACGTCCATTATCACGGTCCTGCGGTATGGCCCCGCCCATAAGACCACGGTCATATACCAGGACGGCCGCTCCGAGGCGATAGGCCCGGGCATGCTGGGCGACTACGTCACCGAGAGGGGCAACCCTAAGAACGTGAAGCGTGTCGGCCACGTGGAGATCGAATACCCCTCCCCGTACCTCAAGGAGGGCGTCCTGGTCATCGATACGCCGGGCATCGGCTCCACCTTCCTGCATAACACCGAGGTCACGTATAACTTCCTCTCGAAGGTAGACGCCGCCGTGTTCATGCTATCGGTGGACCCGCCCGTCAGCGACGTGGAGCTGCGGTTCCTGGAGGACGTCGGCAGGTACGTGAAAAAGTTTTTCTTCGTCCTCAACAAGACCGACCTCGCGGAGGCGGGCGAGCTTAACGAAGCCCTGGCCTTTAACCGGGACGTAATAGGAAATAAGATGGGCGCGGAGCCGGAGGTCTATCCCTTATCGGCCCGGCAGGCGCTCGAAGCGAAATTGAAGGGCGACCCGCAGCTTTTACTGAAAAGTGGTTATGCGGACTTTGATAGGGCGCTCGGCTCCTTCCTGGCCATGGAAAAGGGGAACATCTTCCTGCGCTCTATCGTGGACAGGGCATCGGGGCTGGCCGAGGCAAAGCGCGTATCGCTGGCAATCGAAAAGAAGACGCGGGAGCTTTCGGTCCAGGCACTGGAAGAAAAAGCGGCCCTGTTCAACGCCGAGCTGGAGCGGTTCCTGAGGGATAAAGAGGCCAACGTGCACCTCATCGAATGGGACGTGGACGCCGTGATAAAAACGCTGGACGAGGACGGCGGTAAGTTCAAAAAAGAGATGACGCCCATGGTCACCAGGCAGATGGAGGCGTTCATCGACAGCTATCCCAGGGCGGGCAACCGCGAGTTCATGAACGCGGTCAAAGAAAGGCTTTTCAAGGTAGTTTCGGAAACGTGCGACGGCTGGCGGGTGCGTGAGGAGGAGAAAGTGTCACGTCTCTATAAAGAAAAAGTCCGGTCGCACGTGGAAAGGCTGGACGAGTTCATACGGCGGCTCGAAAAGGCTTCCTCCGATATCTTTGAAGTAGAGGTAAAGCATTATTCCTTCGACCATTCCCCCGACCTGCGCACGCCGCTATTCTACGGCATCGACGCCTTCATGGACGAGGATATGCTGCTCGACACGACGGTCACGGCGCTCAACCTGCTGATGCCCTCCCAGCTTTTCCGGGGACAGTTGAAGGGCGCCATGCGGGAGCGCGTAGAGCGCTCGCTCGACATGAACTCGGGTAAAATACGCTATGCCTTCCTCGAAAGCCTCCTGAAGTCCTCGAAGGGCCTGAAGGCATCGTACGAGTCGGTAGCGGATACGTTGATCGCCTCCGTCCGCTACGCCATCGACAGGGCCCAGGCTGATAGGTCCATGTCCGCCGATGACGCCAGGAGGCGGGCCCTGGAAATCGATCGCACGCTATCTGCCCTGGAAGAGCATAAAACGAGGCTGGAGGCTGTCGGGCTTAAGCTGCAGGCGGCCGGCCCATGCACATAAAGTTTTGTGTATATTCGGCGGGCCGCCGGGCAATATCCATATACCAGCCCAGTGACCCGAGCGCTGCTTAGCCATGAGCAGGTCCCCGCTGACACTTCTCTCTCCTTTCCGACGCAAGCTTTTCGGCTTTATGAACACGTCGGTTGATGGCGGCCTGCTACTATTCCGGCTGTTCTGGTCAAGTAACGATTTCAACTCGGCAATCTGCGCCTCAAGCTCGACAATTCTTGCGTCCATATTCTCAATAACGGCTATGACTGCGTCAGGACCATTATTATATAGTTTGAGCAGTTCTTCACGATTCACCGACATCTCGATTAAAATATTAATCACTACATAATTATATTTTGATCTACCGATAGTAGTAGAACACCCCAACCCCTTCGAGATACCTGAACAGTTACAATTATTTCCGCCGTTGGTCACATGAACGTGCCTAGTAGCCTGTACGTGATCCCGCCCAGCAGGATGGCCAGGCCGATCTCGGATAGCGTCATTACGATCGCGTTCTTCCACCCGGACTCCGACGCGAGGGTGAATATCGTGGCCAGGCACGGGATATAAAGCATGCTCACCAGCGCCAGCACGATCAGCTGCACGGGCGTAAGGATCGAGCCGAAGTCCGTCGTCCCGGCTATGACGGCGAGCGTCAGGATGGCCATTTCCTTCCGGACGATGCCGAAGATCAGCAGTATGCCCGCGATCGCCGGGAGCCCGAGCCACCAGACCGTGACGGGTGTCAAAGCCGCATTGACGGGGCTCAACACGCCTATCGCGTACAAGGCCTGGATTGCCGCGCTGCCGATGATGTAGGTGGGGAAGACGATCATGACGAGCGATTTGGTGCGGGCCCAGGTCTGCTTTGCGATGACCTTGAGCGAGGGGACGTGGTAGTCGGCCATCTCCATGATGAGGCCCACGGACTCGCCCGGCATGACCTTGAACGCGATGCGGCCCACGGCTATGATGAGGAGGATGTCGAAGGCGTACAGCGCCAACGCCCACCAGACGTTGACGAAGGCCGCCACCAGCCCCAGGATGACGACCGTCCTCGCCGTACAGGGTATGAACGTGACGAGGAATGCCAGGAGCGTTTTTTGCTTGGGGGATTCCATGATCCGGCACGAATAGATGGCGGGCACGTTGCACCCGTACCCCAGGATCAGGGGAATGACCGCTTTTCCGTGCAATCCCAACTTATGCATGCCCTGGTCGAGCATGACCGCTATCCGGGTAAGGTAGCCCGAATCCTCGATGACCGCCAGGATCAGGTAAAAGGGGAGCACGTAAGGGATGATCAGCGTAACGCCGGCGACGAAGCCCGTAAAAGCCCCATTCCAGATAATGCTCTCGATGGGGCCCGTAACAACGGGCTCGTATTGCTCTATCGCGGTGAGGAATCCCTGGATGTACGTGGACATTTGCGCCCCGATGAGGAACGTCCAGACCAGTAGGCCGCCGATGACGGCGATCGCCGTCAGGTATCCCAGGATCGGGTGCAACGCTATGCTATCGAGCGTCTCCGTCAAGGTCCTCTTTTTGACACCGGGTGCAGTCTCTTTGAGGACCCGGTGGGCGATCATGTCGGCGACGTGATAGCGTTCCCCCGTGATGACAATACTTGATGGCTCGCCGTGGATGCGCTCGATCCCCTCTGCGAGCGACTGCGCCAGCATGGGTATTTCAGGGTTGGACTTTTCGACGAGTTTTATAATTTCGGCGTCCCTCTCGAGGAGCTTGATCGCCGTCCACCTGGCAGGATAGCCGATGTTCAGGCCGGTCAGCGCGACGGTGATCCGCTCGATGCGCTCCTCGACCTCGCGGCCGTAGCGGACCGGGCGGGGCAGCGCCCGGGCGGCCGAAGCCTCGATGATCTTTTCCGTCAATTCCTGGATACCTTTTCCCTTGATCGCCACGGTGGTGACCACGGGTACTCCCAGGGCCTCGCTTAATTTTTTAACATCCACGGACAAGCCCTTCTTTTCCATGAGGTCGACCTGGTTGAGCGCGATGACCATGGGCACTTCGAGCTCTATGAGCTGTAAGGTAAAGAACAGGTTCCGCTCCAGCGCCGACGCGTCAATCACGTTCACCACCACATCCGGCTTCTCGAGCGCGATGAAATCCCGGGAGACCACTTCCTCCAGCGAGTACGTGGAGAACGAATATATCCCCGGCAGGTCGATGATCTTGATCCTCAGCCCTTTATGCTGGAGGAGCCCCTCGGCCCGCTCCACGGTCTTTCCCGGCCAGTTGCCGATGATCTGGTCTACCCCCGTCAATTGGTTAAAGATGGCGCTTTTTCCGACGTTCGAGTTGCCGGCCAGGGCAACTATCCGGTCAACGTTCTTGATCGGCGCCTTTGATGCGGAAGCACACTTCCCGCAGCTTTCACAGCCTACCATAATAATGAAACTCCCTTAATTTGCCATGTCGACAAAGATATTATCGGCGATATCGCGCGCTATCGCGAGATTCGTCCTGCGGACGCATACCTCGATGGGGCCGTTCATGGGGGCTTTACGCAGCATCTCGACCTCGGTACGCAAGGTCAGCCCCAGGTCGGAAAGCCTCTGGACCACTTTTTTATCTCCCCTGATGAACGCGATGACGCCCTTCTCGCGGGGCACCAGGTCCGTGATCGGAACGATGTTCGGGCCATGGCCGCCATGGTACCTGTGCCTCATACGACCGGGTGCCAGGTCGCACTCTTCGCACGATCTCACGTCCTTATTACAGGGGCTGATGGGGCTACCATGCGGACATCGGGCCGGCGAGTTAAGCATCCTACAAAGGGCATTTTCCGTCTCGTCCGAGATGGCATGCTCCATTTTGCACGCCTCGGCATGGACCTTTTCCTGCTTGATATGGAGGATGTCCGTCAGGAATACTTCCAGGAGCCGGTGCCTGCGCTTGATCTTTGTAGCTATCTCGAGGCCTTGCTTCGTGAGCGTGACGCCCTTGTATGGCTCATAGACGACGAGGCCGTTTTCCGCCATGTGCTGAAGGGCCTCGGTCACGCTCGCGGGGGCCAGGTTGAGGCATTTCGCGATCGCCGTGGTCCGCGCGGCGCCGTCCTTGCCGGCAATGTCATAAATAGTTTCCAGGTACTCTTCCACCTGTTCCGATGGCATAGGATCACTATCAGAATTAGGTATCCCTAAACTTATAAACATTTCGGATAACCTAAAAATTAGGATAAAACGTGCTATTCAAATTTGCACGAGGCCGGCATCAAATCTTAAAGTTAAGCGAGGCCGCCGTGCCAGAATGCTTTATTTTTGGAGCTTTTCCAGGCGCCTCTCCACGTGGTCAAGCCGTTCGCCAATGTGCCTTTTATAGTCTTCGAGGACCCGGATCTCTTCCTCTTTACTCATGGGCCTCCTGCACTGGCTGCACGGGCATTCTTCGAGATGGCCTTCCGGCCCTACCGGCGGCGGTGGCGGAGGCCTGTGCTCCTCGTGATGGGCATGTTCATGATGTGGCATATCTTTCACCTCGAATTATTTTTTAATGGCCCGTAAATTTATAGCATAGTGCAATATTCCGCGCAGGCGTTCCGCAGGCGTTCATAGCCGCGTATACCGGGCGGCCTTGCCCAGGTTTTCCTCGATCCTCAATAGCTGGTTGTACTTGGAGGTACGCTCGCTCCTCGCCGGGGCTCCCGTCTTGATGATCTCCGCGCCGAGCGCTACGGCCACGTCCGCTATGATGGAATCGCAGGTCTCGCCGGACCTGTGGCTGACGGCCACTTTATACTTGTTCCTGAAAGCCATTGTCGCAGCGTCGAATGCCTCCGAAACGGTGCCGATCTGGTTCAGCTTTAGCAACAGGGAGTTGGCAGCGCCCATGTCGATGCCCTTCCGCAGGCGCTTCACGTTAGTTACAAAAATGTCGTCCCCGATGACGGTCACGCTCTTTCCGACCTCTTTCGTGATGGCCACGAACCCATCCCAGTCCTCCTCGGCGAACGGGTCCTCCAGCACGATGATCGGGTAATCCTTCACGATCCCGGCATAATACTTTACGAGCTGGTCCCGCGACAGGCCCTCACCGTCGATCTGGTATTTGCCATCCTTGAAGAACTCGGTGGCGGCGGCGTCCATCCCGAGCTTTACCTTGCCCTCGTAGCCGGCCTTTTTAATGGCTTCCATCATGGCGTCCAGGGCTTCCCGCGTAATGCCGATGCTCGGTGCATAGCCTCCCTCGTCGCCCACGTTGGTCGCCGACTTGCCGTACTTATCCTTTAAAATTTTACCAAGCGTATGGTACGTTTCGACGCCCATGCGCAGCGCCTCGTGGTACGTGTCGGCGCCGACCGGGAGCAGCAGAAATTCCTGGATGGCGAGCCCGCTGCCCGCATGCTTGCCGCCGTTGATGACGTTCATCATGGGGACGGGCAGCTTATACGTGTTGACGCCGCCCAGATACTGGTATAACGGCAGCACGAGGAAGCCCGCGGCGGCCCGGGCCGCGGCCATGGAGACGCCCAGGATGGCGTTGGCGCCCAGCTTCGATTTATTATCCGTCCCGTCCAGCTCCAGCATGAGCATATCCAGGCTTCGCTGGGCGGTGACGTCCATTCCCATCAGCTTGGGGGCGATCGCGTCGTTCACGTTATGCACGGCCTTCAGCACGCCCTTGCCGCCAAAGCGCTTCTCATGATCCCTTAATTCGAGCGCCTCGTGGGTGCCGGTCGATGCCCCCGAGGGCACGCAGGCAACTCCGACGTTATAAGGCGTATGCACTTCCACCTCGACCGTGGGATTACCCCTCGAGTCGAGTATTTCCCTCGCGTGGATCTTTTCTATCGGTACTGGCAAGATGAACACATCCATATGACATTTAAACATTGTAGCCCGGCATTTTAAATGTTAAGCAGCGCCCGCAACGACTCCACGGCGTAGTACGAGGTGTCGAACCCGGAGATGCCCGACGCCCTGGCCCGCCGGAACCCGCCGTTCTCGTTCTGGCAGTCGGCGATGAAGCCGACGGTCTCTCCCGGACGTTCGGGCCTTTTACCGAGCACGTCCAGCGCCATAACGCCATAGTACGTCTCGTCCATGAACGCCAGGCCCGTACCGGGCTTTTTCGTGAAACCGCCACTTGCGACGGCACAGGAGCCGACGTAATCGGCCGCGAGGGCGAACTCGTCCATGGGCTTTCCCGCAGCCTTGAGTATGGAAAGCGCATGATACGTAGAAATAAGGCTTGGGTTATCGTATCCGAAGCTGCCATCGGCCTTGCGGTAGCGGAGCACGTCCGCTGCGATGCCCTCGCAAAGCTCCCGGTGCCCCGTCAGCGCCAGCATCTCCGCCAGATAATACGAGGATTCGAAGATGCTCAGCCTTTCTACATAAACGTCCTTGAGAATGCGGCGTTCCCGTAGCCGCCCCAGTACAAATCCCGCCGGGTCCTGTCGGGGCTCTGCCTTAAGCACGCCGAGGGACTTCAGCGCGCACCAGGCCGTGTCGACGCTGTAGAAGTCGCCCCGCGGGCCCTGAAAGGAACGGACGAACTCGATCGTATTTCCATCGGAGGGCAGCCCGCCCAGCCGGTCCAGGATGAGGACCGCGTAGAAAGTGTCCTTGAGGTTGGACTCGTCCAGGCCATAGAAGCAGAACCCGCCGTCCGGGTTTCGGCGCCTCAGGAGGTATTCGGCAAGGGCTTCCGCATTAATGTATCTCCTGTAAATGGATTCAGGCCGTGCCATCATGCGCTTACCTCTCCAGAGCCTTCATTGCCGCTCCTGCAAAGTCGAACGACACGCTGGGGAACGATTTGATGGCGCACAGGTCGGACACGACGTTGAATACCTGCGGAGGAACGATGTCCCCTGCCGAGAGGCGCTCGAACCTGCTCGCGTCTACCCATTCGGCGGCGTCCACGCCATCGCCTTTCTTAGGCTCACCGTCGATGAACTTACAAAGATAGAATACGAGTACTACCTGCTTCTCGAACGCCGAATCCGGGCTATAGGACGAGACAACGCTCAATTCTTTAACCGCTTTTACACGGCAATGGGTTTCTTCGAAGACTTCCCTCTCTATGCATTGCTTAAAGCTTTCGCCCAATTCCAGCTTGCCGCCGGGTAGTATCCATTTACCGGCCCAGTGGCCCGAGCGCTGTTTGACCATGAGCAAGTTCCCGCCGTCAAAGACCAGGCCATAGCAGCTTACGATGAATTTTTCAGCCATTGATATCACTTCCGTCATCATGGCCTTAGTAAAAAGGCCTTTTTTAAAACGACCAGAAGCCATCAGTCGCGCTGCAAGGCGGCGGTTTAGCATAAAAGCACGGCGAGCTTCATCGCCGATATAAAATATGAGCTACACGTTTATACATTTTACGGGAAAAGGATTTAAAAAAGGGGTGGATGCGAATCCACCATTTATGCGTCGTAGTACAGGTACAGCTCGTACGGGTGTGTCCTGATCTTGACCGGGTCGATCTCGGTCGTGCGCTTGTAATCGATCCACGTGTTGATGAAGTCCTCGGTGAACACGCCGCCCTTCGTGAGGTAAGCGTGGTCCGCCTCAAGCGCATTGAGCGCATCTTCCAGCGAGCCGGGCACGGACTTGATCTTGGCCATCTCCGCGGGCGGCAGGTGGTAAATGTTCTTGTTGATCGGGCCAAATCCCGCCTTGGTCGGGTCGATCTTGTTCTTTATTCCATCGAGCCCGGCCATGAGCATCGCTGCGAAGGCCAGGTACGGGTTACAGGTAGCATCCGGAGGCCTGAACTCGAGACGCTTGGTCTTCGGGTCGTCCGAGTACATTGGTATGCGCACTGCGGCGCTCCTGTTCCTGCTGGAGAATACCAGGTTGACGGGCGCCTCGTAGCCGGGCACGAGCCTCTTGTAGGAGTTGGTGCTGGGGCTGCACAGCCCGCATAATGAGTGGGCATGCGTCAACAGGCCGCCGATATAATACAGGGCGGTCTTCGAGAGCATGCCGTAGCCGTCCCTATCAAAGAATAACGGCTTGCTGCCCTTCCACAGGCTCTGGTGAGTGTGCATGCCGCTCCCGTTGTCGCCGAATAGTGGCTTTGGCATGAAGGTCGCCGTCTTACCGTTCCTTAGCGCCACGTTCTTGACCACGTACTTGTACATGAGCACCTGGTCCGCTACCTTGGTGAGCGTGTTGAACCTGAGGCCGATCTCGGCCTGCCCCGCAGTCGCCACCTCGTGGTGGTGAAGCTCGATCCTCATGCCCATGTCCATCATGGTGCCGACCATCTCGTTCCTTATGTCGGTCTGCGTATCCGTAGGCGGGACAGGGAAGTATCCCTCCTTGAACCTCGGCCTGTGGCCCAGGTTAGGGGTGCTGTTATGGTTAGAGTTCCAGATGCCCTCGTTGGAGTTGACGGAGTAGCTCGTGCCCCTATAGGGCGTCAGGACGTCGAACTGGACGTCGTCGAATATGAAGAATTCCAGCTCGGGGCCGAAGTACGCCGTGTCGGCGATGCCGGTGGAGTTCATGTACTTCTCGGCCTTCCTGGCGATGTACCTGGGATCCCTTTCATATGGCTTGAAGCCATCCGGTTCGGCAACGTCGCAGGTAAGCGATATCGTCGGCTCCCGTATGAACGGGTCCACGAAAGCGCTGTCCGGGTCGGGGATGAGGAGCATGTCGCTCTCTTCGATGCCCTGGAATCCCCTGATGCTCGAGCCATCGAAGCCGGTGCCGCTGACGAAAATATCGTCAGTGAGCTCAGAAATAGGGTGGGTCTTATGCTGCCAGGTGCCCGGGATGTCTATGAATTTATAATCGACATATTTTATCTTCTTTTTCGAAACGAGGTCCTTTAGCTGCTTGGTTTTCTCCTTTGCCATAAAACGCTTCACCAACTCGCCTGTTTATGGCCGGAAGCATGCTTCCGGCTGTGAAGTATATTGCCTACTCCACATATATAAAGGTTTTTCATGGTTTGGCATTTAAGCATTATGAAAAAGCCCGTATCGTGATGATGCGGGTGAGATCTTATCATGATGCGTGCCGAATCTTTTTACATGGGAGGCATGGGGCTTTGGAGAGCGGCGGCAGGTCAAAGGTGTTCGTCATCAAGACGAACGACAGGGAGAATGGAGTACGCGAGCTATTAAAGCGTTTCAAGGTCGACCATTTATCGGGGAAAAGCGTCGCCATCAAGGCTAATTTCAACAGCGCCGACCCTTTCCCGGCATCGACCCACCCGGACACGCTATCAGCCATCGTCAGCTCGTTAAAGGGCAACGGTGCCAGTGTCGTGCTGGCAGAAAGGAGCGGCATGGGCATCACCAGGGACGTGCTCTACGAGATGGGCGTCATGAGCCTATCCCAAAAGCTGGGCTTCGACGTCGTCGTGCCCGACGGGCTACGGGACGGGTGGCATAAGGAGAGCCCCGCCGGCAGCCACTGGAAGCGAGGCTACCTGTTCCCGGACGTTTTTCGGCAGGCGGACGCGATCGTTACGACTTGCTGCCTCAAGCCCCATCGCTTCGGCGGCCACTTCACCATGTCCCTGAAGAACAGCGTGGGTATGGTAGCCAAGCACGACCCGGAGGACCGCTATAATTACATGTATGAGCTCCACGGCTCCCCTTACCAGCGGCTCATGATAGCCGAGATCAATGCCGCATACCGGCCGCTTTTTGTCATCATGGACGGCATTAAAGGCTTTTCCAGGGGAGGCCCGGAGGCCGGTACGTTAATAGAGCCGGGCCTCATGCTGGCGTCCTCGGACCGGGTGGCGCTGGACGCGGCGGGCATCGCTATCCTTCGCATATACGGGACTACTCCTGAAGTATCCGCCGGCCCCATATTCCGCCAGGAGCAGATAGCCCGGGCGGCCGAGCTTGGCCTGGGCGCGAGAGGGCCGGATGAGATGGAGGTCATCCCCTTGAATGGCGAGTCCGGGGACATTTGCTCCCACATAGAAAGCGAGCTACATGGGGCAGGGAAAGGGTTCAAAGAATACCGCATTTCGAGCATTTAGCACAGGATGGCCCTTGCACGTTTTTAGTAGCTTATCCCTTTGCCTCGCTCTGCGTGGCGCCGGCCCACCTGCCCCAACACAAAGACACGATGACACAAGGACACAATTTTTTTTAAAAATGCTAAAGGGGGCTCCGCCCCATCGCAGACCCCCTGTGCTTTTATTAAACGGTGGTTCAACGGGATATTAATTATTTAAAAGGGGGTCTCTCAGGGGCGAAGCCCCTTGAGTATTAAAAATAATTGTGTCCTTGTGTCTTTGTGTCCTTGTGTTAAATGACGCTCATCTCATAAAGGATGGGAAAACAATCTAAAAAAATACATGGATAAATTCGACCAACCCCGCCTGGCGAGGGCCGTGGAAATGCTCTGGGGTGAATACCGGGGCCTCGCGGAGCTGGGAGCAAAGGGTAAAAAAGACGAAGCACCGGCCGATATCTATGAGCTGGGAACCCTGGCCCCGATGGAATAACGCCTATTTTTCTATCCTATCGATGATGCCCTCGGCGCAGGCGATGCCCATGGCGGCCGCGGGCACGATGCCGCGGGTCACGCCGGCGCCGTCACCGGCAACAAAGAGATTATCGACGACTGCGGTCTCGAAGTGCTCCCGGGTCTCCGGCCTCACGGCCGCGAACTTGATCTCGGGAGCGTAGAGCAGCGTCGCGTCGGAAGCCACGCCCGGGACGACGCGGTCGAGCATGTCCAGGCCTTCGAGGATGTCGGTGACGACGCGGTGCGGTAAAGCCATCGAGATGTCGCCCGGCGTTACGAACCGGAGCGTGGGCTCCACGTAGCTCCGCTTGAGGCGCTCCCAGGTAGAGCGGCGGCCCTTTTTCAGGTCGCCAAGACGCTGCAGCAGCGGCTTGCCGCCGCCGATGGTCTTTGCCTGCTCGGCAATGGTACTCCCGTACTCGTTCGTGTTCTCCAGGGGCTCGGTCAGCGCGATCTTCGTCAGAAAAGCGAAGTTCGTGTTGTTCGAGCGGCAATTGCGCTGGGAATGACCGTTAGCGCCCACGCCCGACTCATAGGTATCCTGCACTACGAAGCCGTAGGGACACGTCCAACCGGTGCGGACCAGGTCATCGTAGGTTGACGTATACATGCGGAACTTCGGGTCCCAGTTCGTCTTGACGGCCTCCTCGTAGACGACCGCCGGCACCTCCACGCGGACGCCCACGTCGATGGGCATGTACTTGATGGGCACGCCGAACTTTTTCATCTGCTCCCCGAGCCACGTGCTGCCGGAACGGCCGGGCGCCAGCAGGACGTAGTCGGCCAGGTATTGCTTGCCATCGGCGATGACGCCGTTGGCCTTTTTGTCCCGGCGGGCCGTGACGCTGTCCACCGTCGTATTCAGTAAGAACTTCACGCCCCGCTTCTCCAGGTCCGCCTTCATGGAGCCGATGACCTTCGGCAGCATGTCGCTGCCGATGTACTTCTGCTTGATGGGGATGAACTCGATGCCGTTGGCAGCCGCGCATTGCTGCAAGCCCGACGAGGGCACGTGGGGGGCCTCGCCGGGCGCTCCATGCTCTACGAAATAGGCGTCCACCATTTCGAAAAGCTCCTGCGCCCTTTGCATGCCTATAAAATCGACCAGGTCGCCGCCGATCAGCGGGCTAAGGTTGAGCTTGCCATCCGACATGCCGCTAGCACCGCCGACGCCCGCTGTCACGTTGCACACATTACAGTAAATACAGTCCCTGCCTTTCATGACCTCACAGGTGCGCCGGCCGATATCATTGCCCTTCTCGATGATCGTTACGTCCGCGTACTTCGCCAGTTCCCTCGCCGCCATCAGGCCGCCGGGCCCTGCGCCCACGATGATGACCCTCTTCCTGTTCCCTGCCTTCGTCCTTACCAGCCTTCCATATGGAATTCGCAGGGGTCAATATTAATAATTTCTCTCGGCACGGTACCGCTCATAACTATCCTCGGGCATTATCATCCGCAGGGTTAAGGAATATTCAAAGGCACGGGAGTTGGAGTCGGGGGAAAAGGGGGCGCATCATTGCTACACTTAAAAATCTTTAACTATGTCGATAAAAATGGTCAGCCAGGATAGCGCTAGCCTTACAGCATCGTCCGGGCGAACTGGCTGCTGGTGAGGTTCTGCAGCTCCTTCACGAAAATATGAGACAAAGCTTATTTTTCTATCCTATCGATGATGCCCTCGGCGCAGGCGATGCCCATGGCGGCCGCGGGCACGATGCCCCGCGTGACCCCGGCGCCGTCGCCGCAGACGTAGAGATTATCAATCCCGACCGTCTCGAAGTGCTCCCGGGTCTCCGGCCTCACGGCTGCGAACTTGATCTCCGGGGCGTAGAGCAGCGTCGAGTCCGATGCCACCCCCGGGACTACCCGGTCGAGCATGTCGAGGCCCTCGAGCAGGTCAGTGACCACCCGGTGCGGTAAAGCCATCGAGATGTCGCCCGGCGTTACGCACCGGAGCGTAGGCTCCACGTAGCTCCGCCGGAGGCGTTCCCAGGTGGACCGGCGGCCCTTTTTCAGGTCGCCAAGACGCTGCAGCAGGGGCTTGCCACCGCCGATGGTCTTTGCCTGCTCGGCGATAGTGCTGCCATACTCATTTGTATTTTCCAGGGGCTCGGTCAGCGCGATCTTCGTCAGAAAAGCGAAGTTCGTGTTGTTCGAGCGGCAATTGCGCTGGGAGTGGCCGTTCGCCCCGACGCCCGACTCATAGGTATCCTGCACCACGAACCCGTAGGGGCAGGTGCAGAACGTCCGGACCAGGTCATCGTACGTCGGCGTATACATGCGGAACTTCGGGTCCCAGTTCGTCTTGACGGCCTCCTCGTAGACGACCGCCGGCACCTCGACGCGGACGCCCACGTCGATGGGCATGTACTTGATGGGCACGCCGAACTTTTTCATTTGCTCCCCGAGCCAGGTGCTCCCGGAACGGCCCGGGGCCAGCATGACGAAATCGGCCATGAATTGCTTACCATCGGCGATGACGCCAGTCGCCTTCTTATCCCGGGCCGTGACGCTCTCCACCATCGTGTTCAACAGGAACTTCACGCCCCGCTTCTCCAGGTCCGCCTTCATGGAGCCGATGACCTTCGGCAGCATGTCGCTGCCGATGTGCTTCTGCTTGATGGGGATGAACTCGATGCCGTTGGCAGCCGCGCATTGCTGCAACTCCAGGTACGGCACATGGGGGATCTCCTCCGGAGCCCCGTGCTCCACGAAGTACGTGTCCACCATGTCGAAAAGCTCGTCCGCCCGCCTCATGCCCAGAAAATCCACTAGGTCGCCCCCGATGAGCGGGCTCAGGTTGAGCTTGCCATCCGACATGCCCCCAGCACCGCCGATCCCCGCCGTCACGCTGCACACATTACAATAAATACAATCCTTACCCTTCATGACCTGACAGGTACGACTGCCGATATCCCGGCCCTTCTCAATGACCGTCACGTCCGCGTACTCCGCCAGCTGCCTCGCTGCCATCAACCCCCCGGGCCCCGCCCCGACGATAATGGCCTTCTTCCTATTCACTACCCTTCGTTTCGTTCTAACCACACCATAGGGAGTAAGCGAGATGCAATATTTATAATTTCTCTAACGGTAAAACCGGTCAAGGCATTGTCTTCTCGATGGCGAACTGGCCACTGCACATGCCCTGGAGCTCCTTGACGATGCGTAGCGCCTCCTTGAGGCCCTCGCGGTACTTTTTCGAGAGCAGGTAGGGAAAAATGTATCTTTTTTGCATCAAACCACTAAGGGAATTTTCTATGCGAGAACCTCATGGAGTCTTCCCTGTTCAAGGGCTTCCTTTATTTCGAGGGCGATGCGTCTTCCCATGTACATGTTTTCTCCATATTTCAAATAAGCATAAGGCGAAGTGCCGATGCCGACGTTGGTTCCCGCCACGATGCGCGCGGAGATCTCGAACGTATAGATCTTTAAGTCATCCGTTATCACGGTTTCCAGACAGAAAGGCCCGATTATTCCCGGCGGCGCCAGTTTCTTAGCCGTTTCATGGACCCTGTCGCCCATCCGCATCAGCTCCGGCAGCAATGACTCCCTGAGCACGACCGGGAAGTTGCCCACGATCGTATAGGTTGGGTTCACTTGTATTTCAAGCTGTTCGCTCGCGGGGATCCTGCCTATCGCGTCGACGGCAGACTCGTAGCGTCTATCTATCGCTAAAAATTCTACATCGTTTTTAATAATCGAGGAGAAATAGCTGGGATAAATATTCGCTCCTATCAGGTACTCCTGCAAATGAATTTTGTCCTGGTCTTCTTCTTTAAGGAGCCCACGCCTGACCATATCATTGAACTTTTTATGGAATGCTTCCGGTGATGCCGCCAGGAAATAGCCTCTTCCTCCCTTTGCGCCCGGCAACTTCGCTATGGTCAGTCGATCAATCTCTTCGGGCGTCTTAAAGGTGGCAGGAAGCCTAAGCCCTGCCTTTCGCAACCATTCCTCCTGCTCTTTACGGTCGGCTTCCCAATGGAGTAGCTCCCTATTTCCGAACATGGGCACGTGGAGGCGGCTGGCTAACTGTTCCGTGCTTAAAAAAGCCGTGAATGAGCCGTGGGGGATCAGAATAACGTTGCGACGTAGGAGTTTCTCCTGAAGCCGTTCGCTTATTAAATCGCTAAAATCCCGGACAAATATCATCTCGTCCACGACGGCGAACTTCTCGTACATTATCGCATCTTTTTCTTTGCAGATGCATACCGTCTTGAAGCCTTCCTCTTTCGCACCTTTAAAGATGTTCAATGCCGTATGGGAACCCAGCGTGCCTATGGCTATTTTTTTCAGGTCATACTTGTCCGGTATGTTGTGCATATCGCGGCTCATGTTAACACGTCAGAAAGCTTGCCCTCTTTAATGGCGCGTTTTATTTCCATGGCCACACGCCTTCCCGGGCCAACTTCCACTCCATATTTGTACTTCATGTAGGGCGATGTGGGCTCGACGCATGGGCAGCCCGGAACGCGCGGGCTTACGTCGAAAACGTAAAATTCCAGGTCCTTAGTCACTGCGCCTTGTAAAGCGAAGAGGCCTATCATTCCAGGCGGGTACTCCTTTTTGCAGGCCTTCACGAAGCGTTCTGCGGCTTCGAAGATCTTTTCTATTTGGCTTTCGCGCATGGTTACGCCCATATGGCCGATCTCGATATTCTGCGTTGGGATCGAAAGCTCGAGCTGCTCGGCTGCGGGCAGATCCAGCACCCCATCCAGGTTTGTTTGGATCCGCCTGTCAAAGCCGAGCAGGTCTATCTCGCCGGTCAAGGGCGACCAGAAATAGTTGGCATTAAACTTCGCGCCGACCACGTACTCTTCGATGACCGCTTGTTTTAGCGCCTTTGAACTGATGATGCCCTTTCGTAAGCGTTCTTTTGATTCTTTCTCGTATTCTTCAGGCGACGAAGCAAAGAAAAAAGCACGCTCCAGCGTTCGTTCTTTTTCCGTAACTTTTACGATCGACAGACGGTCTATCTCTTCAGGCGATTTGAAAATCTTAGGCGTCAGTATTCCCGCTTTATTGAGCAGGTAGAGTTGATTTTTAGGCGTATTGCGTTCTTCGGTCCGGAGCATGTACCGGTTGCCCATGATGGGGACCGTGAATTTTTCTTCGATGTTTTCATATCCCGTATACACGGAGAAGGAGCGGTTAGGCACGAATATCGTGTTAAGGGAATTCAGTTTTTTCAGGTTTTTTTCGCTGATTATATCTGCGAATTTATCCAGGACGATGATGTGGTCGAAGAGGTTTCTATAGTATTTGGCATACGTTTTTTCTCTGCCTTTCTCACAAACCACTACAGTCTCGAATTTTTCTTGCTTGGCGCCGGAAGCGATTTCGAGAGCCGAGTGCGAGCCTAAAACTCCTATACTCACTTTTTTAGGGTGGAATTCCCGGATTATTTTTTTTATTTTGTCGGTCATCATTTCTCCTCGCCTATATAGTTTGTATTTACTGATTATTACCGCTGGTTGAGGTGTATAAAATAATTTGCGGTCTGCTAAAATGATGGCTATCCTTGCATTAAAATAACGACGGTTAATAATCAAAAATAAAAATGAGCGCTAGCTTTTTTGCGCCCTGGCGAGCTTAGATATGCGGTCCATTATCAAGTCAAACTTAGTGAGGTCAACGTACCTCGATATGCCTATGGCATACAGCATGTAGGCCACGGCGTACAGCGTCACGGCGAGCGGCTCATACCTGAAAAAGCCCATGGACGTCGTGATGGAGAAGTAGATGTGCGAGACGGACAGTATGACCGCCCCTACGGCTATCACCATCTGGGACTCGAATACGCTCCTACCCAGGGACGTGAAGATCAAGTTACCCACCATCGCAAGGCAGATGATATCCAGCGAGGGATACGCTATGGATACAAGAGCGAGCGGCGTCATGCCTCCCTTGAGGATGTCGGTGAACGTGGCGTACGTCACCACGATCGCCGCCGTGGCGATGACGGCCAGGACGATGATGATGACGTTAAGCTCCACCTTGAGGCCGGTCGTTTCGCTGATGGCCTTGGTAGCGCTATATATGGAAGCTATGATGGCGAGCGAGCCCACGAGAAAGAACACGTCCACCATGGACGGGTAGGGTACTTTAACCCCCATGACGATGTTATACCAGCTCCATATCAGGCTGGCGATGCAGAACGAGAGCGATGCCATCGAGAACCCGAACATGGCGTCCTGTATCCGCAGGTTCTTCGATTTTATGTAGCCGAACAGCGACGTAGAAAGGAACATAACCGTGCCAACGATGAGCAATGAGTCGGTGATAACAACCAATAAAGCAGTTTTATTCGGTATTAAGCCGCCGAACTCTATTAGCATATATATGCCGGACACCAGCGCGATAATGATAATAGCGAAATAATATCCTAGCGGAGATGCCTTCTCGGCATTGGTCAAGAAGCCTGTCTTGTTGCTGTATGCTACTGTACTACCAGTATTTACCAATGATATGCCCCCTTGCTAAAATATGGGTTGATTCGAATGTATTTAAAGCTTTAGTCTTTAGGGCTTTTAACATATGGGCCAGCCATATAAACCATATAAAAAGCTTAAAGGCCGGGAAATAAAAACATATAGCTTTTCCGCCAGGGCGCAGCCACTTACCGTTTTTAGGTGATCCCCAGCTTCTTTTTAACAATGCTGGCTGCCATCTCCCCCGAGAGAAGCATGCCGCCGAAGACGGGGCCCATACGAGGCCCTCCGGCTACGGCATTAGCGGCCATTCCAGTGGCTACGAGGCCGGGATAGACCTCCCGCGTGGCATCAATGAGCGCTCTCTCCCCTTTTTCCGCCCACATCGACCGCTCGCCGAGCACCTTGAAGCCCTTTCCCGTAACCTTATCCTGGATGATCCGGCATACTTCCGCCGGATGCCCCGTCGCATCGACGACCACCTTCGTGCGGACGGTCAGCGGGTCGACGTGTAGCCCCGCGATATCCACGGCGCTCCAGTTAATGACGAGCCCGGCGACCTCGTCCCCCTCCCGTATCATGACATCCTCGACGCTCATCAGGTTGAATATCTCGGCCCCTGCGCCGGCGGCGGCCGCCGTAAGCTTCCCCACGGCCTCGACCGAGCTGGCCAGGTAGTAGCCCGGCCGGTATTCCCGGTAGCGTACGCCGAACTCATCTAAAATACGCGTGGCCTCCCGCTGCACGACGATGCGCGGGAACATCATGCCTCCGCCCCACATGCCTCCGCCGACCGATAATTTTCTTTCGAAGAGCGCCACCTTTGCGCCCGCCCTCGCAAGGTGAGTGGCGCATACTAGCCCGGCCGGTCCCCCGCCCACGATGCCCACGTCGACGTCCGCATACTCCGACAAAGTCCTTGAGAAATCCTCTATAATAGCCCTCGATATGACGACCTCATCAAGCTCCATAGCTACACAATATATTGCCAGGTGCTATTAATGCCATGCTATTATTCGGTGGCGACGGACTTTCCGGGCGGGCGCCCCGGCGTGACTTTCTGCAGGTCACGGACGACCCTGACACGGCCCTTGCTCACGTCAAGCGCCGTGAACGAGCGTAAGTAATCGGCCGCCTTGCCCTTGCCGTGAATATATAGCTCGACCAGGTCCGGGGCCTCGTCGATATCGCTGGAGGCATTAAAAGAGTCGAAGACCTCCACGGTGAGGCCATTATACTCGGCGATGCGCACGTGGTCTAAAAAGCTGGCGCCATAGTAGTCCACATGGTATTTTTGCGGGTCCTTAATGTATTGTATGTTGGTGCCGCCGCCCCTTCCGGGCGAGATGACCACGTCGGCCGGGCTGTCCATCATGTCGCGCACGTTCCCGGGCGTGATCAAGGGCACGTCCGCCATGACGATCAACACCGGCCCGGTCTCGGACCTTAAAAAGTCGTTCAATGCAGCGTTCAGGTCCTTTTCGCTGACCACGATCTCGGCGTCGTACCGGAACGGCGTGGTGGTCAGCAGCACAACGTTTAATCCGGCCTGCCGCAGGACGCCCGTGATGTCGTCGAGCATGAGCCTGGCAAGCCTGGCCCGCTCATCCACGGTAAGCAGTGCCGACAGCCTTGACTTGGCGTTCACCGTCTTAAAGGGGACGACTGCCTTCATCGTATCATATGAAAAGCGTTGAAATCTTAAATACTTTAGCCGGACAAATAAAAAAAAGAAAGGAGGGGCTCAGTCGAAGAACCCCGACTCCTCGATTATCCGCCATAGCTTATATTATTTAAAGCTTGCCGGGCGTCAGGGGTTCCAGGTCCCAGAACGTCTTCGTCAGGTATTTGCCCGGCCTCGTCATGTTCAGCGCATGCCCCAGCACTTTAAAATGGTCGGTAAGCTGGAGGGTTTCGGCCGGCTTTAACGGCGCCATCCATACAGGCCTCGAGGATTCGCCCTCGTAGGCGATGTCCATGAGATGGTATAGGTGGGAGTTGCGCCACATGCGCTCGACCACGCTAAAATTGCTTATTTGCGACGCGTTGGCGTCAAAGTTGAACCGATGGCTCGATAGCAAGAGCGGCGGCGTAGCGTTCCCAAAAGTCGAGCCGTTTACCACCGTTTCGCCGATGGTGGCGTTCGCCACGGCCGCTGATTCGCCGTAGGGGCCGGACGCGAGGAGGGGCGGGAGAGTAACCATCGTATTATTAACATTTTTGTTTTCGTACGTCAGGTTCGGATTAAGGATGCCCTTGTTGATCATCTCGGGGTACATGAGGGCACGATCCCGGAACCTCGCCCCGGTGACCGGGCTCGGCTTACCGAACTGGCCGACGCCGACCGGGGCGGCGCCGAAGTTGCAGCAGGGATAGTAAGGGAGGTCGGCCCGGAAAAAGCCGGTGCTGGATAAGCTTATGGTCTCACTCATGGCCTGTGAGATCGACGGCAGGGCTATATTCGTGCCCTGTGATGGGGAAAAATCGAGCGCTCCCGGGAACGATATAGCGAGGGCTTCGCTGTCCTCAACGGCCGCGGACTGTTGATGAAAAACCATTTCATTGAGCCCGGTCACGATCAGGTCGTTCCCGAACGCGGCCCCGCCGGCCACGAGCTCATGCCTTGTTTCGGCGGCCGCCCCGCGCGCCTGGCCCGGCACCCACGCTACCAGCACCAGGCAGGCGGATAGGATAATAGCCAAGCTAGCATTGACCCTGCCCCGCATAGGAACCTCAATTACGCCCTTAACCGAAAATACGGGCGCAGCCTTGATAAACGTTCATCCCGATAATGCCGGGTTTCAAGGCGATACGCAGTAAAGTATATATTTAACTTATGGGCAACGTTGGTTACTTATAGGGGCATCATCATGGCCGGAAAGTTCGTGACCTACTCGAGGAACGTGTTCATCCCCGTGGCCAACATGTGCCGCAACAACTGCGGGTACTGCGGCTTCAGGAGGGACGTCGGCTCACGGGAGGCCTTCATAATTCGGCCCGAGATAGCGCATGATACGCTAAAAAGGGCCGCCGGCGCGGGCTGTATGGAAGCGCTGCTCACCTACGGCGACTCGCCGACGGACCCGCTATTTTTCGAAGAGCTTGGCAGATATGGCTACGAGACGCTCACCGACTACGTTTACGACCTGTGCCTCGACGCCATCGGCCTCGGCATGCTGCCGCACACGAACGGCGGCGTGCTTTCCTTCGAAGAGCTTAAAAAGCTGAAAGAGGTCAACGCGAGCATGGGCCTCATGCTGGAGACGACGGCCGAGCTGCCCGCGCACCGCCTGAGCCCCATGAAGAAGCCCGCTCTACGCCTTAAATGCATCGAGGACGCCGGAAAGCTCCGCATACCATTTACGACCGGAATATTAGTAGGCATCGGCGAGACGTGGGACGACCGCCGGCGCTCGCTCGAGGCCATAAGGGGCCTTCATGAAAAATACGGCCACATCCAGGAGGTCATCGTCCAGAACTTCGTCCCCAAGCCCTACACCCGCATGGGCGACGTAGCGCCGCCCACCACTGAGGATATGATAAGTGTTTTAAGGATGGCGCGCGAGATATTGCCCGAGGACATCGCCCTCCAGGCGCCGCCCAACCTCACGTCGCACCTCAAGGAATTCCTGGAGGCAGGCGCGGGCGATATCGGCGGCATCTCGCCTGTCACCGAAGATTACATTAATCCTGAGTGCAGGTGGCCAACGCTGGACGAACTCGAGGCGATGGGCTTAATTTTGCGAGAGCGGCTTCCGCTTTACCCGAAGTACGTGAAAAGAGGCTGGTACTGCAAGCCGGTCGAGCCGATCATAAAAAAGCACTCCGATGGAGACGGATATCGTGTTTAAGGAAATATACAGGCGGTCGCTTGATGGTAAGATAACCAAAAAGGACGCGACGGGACTGCTGATGAAAAATCCTTTCGAGCTGTTCGAGACGGCCGACGCGGTACGTGAAGAGCTGGTCGGCGACACGGTCTCCTACATCGTCAACAGGAATATCAACTTTACAGATAAGTGCATAGGCACCTGCCGTTTTTGCGCATTCAGGAACTCTATCGGCTTTCACCTGAGCACGGATGAAATACTAAAAAATGTGGGCGATGCAAAGCGATACGGCGCCACCGAGGTGTGCATCCAGGGCGGCCTGCTGCCCGACATGCACCTGGAAGACTACGTGGCCATGCTGAAGGCCATCAAGGGAAAATACGACATTGACATACACGCCTTCTCGCCCATGGAGGTCTTCCACATGAGCAAGGTTTCCAGGGTGAGCGTCGCGCATTCTTTGCAGGCTTTAAAAGAGGCCGGCCTTGGCTCCATGCCGGGGACGGCCGCCGAAATACTGGACGACGGCATACGAAAGCAGATCTGCCCCCACAAGCTGAACACTAAGCAGTGGGTGGACGTGGTCACGAAGGCCCATAAAACAGGCATACCGACAACGGCGACCATGATGTACGGCCACATCGAAACGTGGAAGCACCGCATCGACCATCTCTTCATCATACGGGATATCCAGCGTAAGACCCACGGGGTCACTGAATACGTGCCCTTGACCTTCATGAGTAAGAATAACCCTCTCGGAGAGGCCCTCATGAAGGAGTACAAGTCGTTGGGGGCTAGCGGTTTAGATGACCTGCGGATGTATGCGCTGTCGAGGCTTATCTTCGGCCCTGACCTGGTGAACGTGCAGGCCTCATGGGTGAAACTGGGCCCCAAGCTCGCGCAGGTGGCGCTCCACTGCGGCGCCAACGACGTCGGCGGCACCCTCATGGTAGAGCGCATATCCAAATCGGCGGGCTCCACTTCGGGCGAGTGCATGTCGCCAGAGGAGCTGCAGGCGCTCATCCGCGATGCCGGGCGCACCCCCAGGCAGCGCACCACGCTCTACCAGGACGTCAAGCCGGTCATAAAAGTAAAAGTTCGAAAGTCTTAACAATAGATGTCCCGGGGGTCACGTATCTCCGTCAGTTTCGTAATATGGGCCAGATAAGATACCTTCGACAAGATATTCGGTCATGGGGGTAATCTTATCACTTATCGGCTTTCCCCTGTTTTTGTTTTATTTTATAGCAAAAATGGCTGGCGAACGTGCTCATATTATTAATTATGACCAACTCGCCATGATAAGGCGCTAATGAAATATGTACCAAATCGTTCACGCCCTTAAAATTGATGCAATATCCAGGTATCCTTTTCGCCGGAGCCAGCTGACCTGCGGGCCGGTGTATCTCCAGGTCACGTCGCCCTTTTCATCCTGGAATTCCCAGGGCACGACGATGACGGTATCGCCCTCGCGTATCCAGACTCTCTTTCTCATCTTACCCCTCAGCCGGCACATCCTCGTCATGCTATCCAGGCATTGGATGGTAAAGTGGCTTGCTCCGAGCATTTTTACTACAGTGCCCAAAACTTCTCCCTCACCTTTATCAGGCGTTCTTACTCTTGTGATGACCTCGCCTACCTTACTTGTCGGCTTCCTGCCACCACTGTTATACGGTCTATTCATTTTATCACCTTCATATTTGTTTTTCCTGTGTTTTTTCCCGCAATTTTTCATTCTACCTTATCGATGGCTCACGCATCCGATGGATTAAAGCTGGATTTATCGACGGTCAGCTATTGCTTTGCAGGTTTTAAATCGATGTTTGCCGGGGCTCATAAATAGTAGCGTTGACCAAAAGTTATCGACGTCGTGGCGAATTACTTGATCGATTTTTTGAAGAAATACCCCGTCGTAAATTTGGAGGCCCGCTCCGATAAATGAAATCTTCCATATATGTAGTGTCCTGTCACTATAAATAGTGATACGGCCAAAAATTCCTGCGACATCGTCGAGGATGGTTATTTTGCGTTTTAGGCTTTTTCCATAGTGACTATTGGATGATAATGCTAAAAGTAGCCTTGAAGTTAAACTGAAAACTGGCGTATACAATAAAAAATATTACGTACGAAGATTTCGCTCTTCGTACTACTTTTAAGGATTGAGCTGAACTTAACTTGTTTTAAACTTAATAATAAGCTTAGAACCTTGGCTTCCTGTGCTTGGGAAGGCAATCCCGGCAATATACAGGCCTGCCCTCAGTCGGCTGGAAGGGTACTTCACACTCTACTTTGCAGTCGGCGCAAATGGCCTTGTGCATCTCTCTCGGACCGAAGCTTCTCCGGTCACTTGATTCACTATAACTCATATAAATTACTCATGCAGATTATACTCTGCGACGTGAATAATGAGGATATATTATAAAAAGGTATGCTATATGCTATATTATACTCGATTATTAGATGTCTTAATTGTGAAATGCCGATCTTAGTAGTAGATGTCCCTTGTCACGTATAGCCCCAGGGCCCGTCGTTTTTCTATGTTTTTCTTCGCCCGGCTCTTTTTATCCAGCGCAAGCTTTTCGAGCGCCTTCAGCCCGTCCTCGCCGATCTCCTTCGTCTCCAGCTTTCCGGCCTTGATGGCCTGCCTGAAGAAGTCCCGCCCCTTCGTCGTCCTCAAGAACACTGTGTTCCATCCCGGCTCCGAGCCCACGGAGCCCACCGATATGTCAGCCCATTCCGAGACCAGGTCGGGGCAGATGCGGTCGCCGTCCTGGATATACCGGGACGCCTGCTTCAGGGGTATCGAGATGCCCTTTTCGCCTTCCGTCTTGAACCGGCCAGAGGCACAGCGCATCCTGACCACGTCCTCCAGCGGCTCCTCGCCGAGGCCTTCGACGATGGCCTTCAGGCTCGCCGGGTAGAAGTTCTCGTAGCAAAAGATGCCGATGACGAGCGCCAGGCTCTCGACGATGTCCCGTGCCCCGAACGGGTACAGCTGCATCTTTCTGATGGCCTCGATCTGGCAGGGCAGCCCCACGTATCCGACTTTTGTGAGCGCCCGCTCCCTGGTCGCCTCTTTTAGCTGGAACATGTTCGGCGAGAGGGCATACACGCTCCTGGCCGACTCCAGTATCTCGTTAATCGTAGTGGCCACGTACTGCCCGGGCACCCATTCCTCGTTTGTCTTTCTAGTAAGCACCGCCCCGTCGATGAGACCGGCCTCCAGCGCAAAGCACATGAGCGCCGTCACGGTGCCGCCATCCTGGGCGATGCTCCTGATATGATCGTCCGCAGACCTCGCCGTGAGCGCTTCCTTGTAGCGCCCGAACCCCTGGTACGCCATGTCATTCCTCCATAAGCTTTTTCATCATGTTCTCGATCGCGGCCGTCGGCAGGAAGCTCCGGGGGCACTGGGCGTAGCAGGCGCCGCATTTCACGCACCTGTCGAAGACCACGTTAGGCCTGCCCAGCACCATGGTGATGGCTCTCGTGGGGCAGGCCATGGCGCAGGCGCCGCAGCCTATACATAAAGAATTCTCAACGATGTCCTTCCACAGGTCGCAGCCGCAGGCGAACCCGCCGACGCTGTAGGAGGAGAGGTACTTCAAATATTCCAGGTCGCCCTCCACCAACGCCTTGATAAGGTTGTAGGCCATACCAGGCCCGGGCGGGGAGCCCGGCACGTAGGCGTCGACCTTGACCAGGCGATGGATGGGCGGGTACGACTCATGCTGCGGCTGGGGGAGCTGCCCGCCCCTGGCAAACGTATTTATCGTGGCCGTCGTGGAGCAGCCGCCCCACGCTACCAGGTAAGAGGCGTTTTCCCTCGCCTTCTTCAAGGTCTCCACCGCTTCTTTGGACTGGAGGCAGGCGGCGCCGTCCACGAAAACGACGTCGACCTTCGGGATCTCCGTGTTGTCCATTATGAGCGTCATGTACTCGATATCGACCATGTCCATAATGTCGAGCACTTTCTCGAAATTGTCCAGGAACGATATTTCGCACCCCGAACAGGCGGCCAGATGCACGTAGGCGAATTTGGGCTTTCTCATTGTATCCCCCCCGGCCTCAGCCACCGTTCTTCGATGACCTTCCCCTCGTTGACCACGAGCACGTGAGTGGCGCAGGAAATACAAGGGTCGTAGGAGCGCATCACCCACTGCGCCCACTTATAGTGGAAGCCTTCGGTCGCCCTGCCGATGGCCGGGATATTCCACATGGTGGCAGGCATCGCCTTATAATAAGTAATGCGGCCGTCCTCCACACGGACCATGTGGACGTTCGTGCCCCTCGGCGCCTCGTTGATCCCGATGCCGAGCCGGCCGGTGCCGTACGATACGGGCTTATTCAGTGTATGAGCTCGCGTATTTAACTGCTTAAGGATCTCCAGACCCCTGTCAATCCTGATGGAGATCTCCTCGAGCCTCGCCCGGTTGAGGGCCATAGTGCCCTTCTCCTTATAGCCCCTGAACTTCCACAGGCGAGCCCTCGGCCCCACTTCGATGATCTTGCCTTTTATCATCGGGATCATCGTGCACGCCTCCACGCCGATCTCCTTGCCATAATAGTTGGCCGGAAGCAATTCCGAATAATGAGGATAATATTCCTCCTCATAGACGTCCGATCTGCCGTAAATGAGGTCGGTCGCCATCATGTCCACATCGATAGCGCCGAGGCCCTTGGGTACGTCCGACGCTTCAAAAGCCTCTTCCATGAATCGCCTTTGCGCGTCATGGTATTGACGGCACTCTACAAGCAGCTCGATGAGCTTTTTCCGGGCGGCCTCGCTGATGTTGGCGTACATGCCGCCGATCCGGATGTATGGCGAGTGGATGGCCTCGCCGCCGGTGACGCTGCATATGTATTGGCCGATGCGGCGCATCTTCTGGATGCGCAGGAGCGCCTCCCTCGCTTTCCCGGCATCTTTCACGAAATCGGGCAGGATCAGTACCTGCTGGAGCGGGTGGTCGTGTAAATGGTTCCCGATGTTGCAGAGCTCCCGAAGCAACAGGCCGTTCGGAGGCGGGCTCAAGCCAATGGAGCGCTCGATCGCCTCGGAGGAAGCGGTGGCGTGCGTGGGCGGGCACAGGCCGCAAAAACGGCTCGTCGCCACCGGCCCGAACTCCATCGCCCTGCCCAGTAAAAACTTCTCGAAGCCCCTCACCGTGACCATGCTCAAAAAATTACCCTTCTTAACGATCCCGTTGTCGTCCACCTCCAGGACGAACTTGCCGTGCCCTTCATTACGGGTGGTGGGCGCAATGACTATAGTCTCCCCCAAAACGAACACCATATAAATTACCGTACATATATTTATAATATTATTCTAATAAATCTGCCATCAAAAGCCAATGCGGGGAGGAGGACTATCTAATATTATATGAATGGGCGGCGAGAAAGCGAAAAAATGTGCTTATTTTACTTCGACTTCCTTCTGGAAGCTGCCGATCTTCGTATCCCACACATAGACGTCGATGGTGAACCGATATTTCCCGGACGTCGTTATGCCCTGATAATCACTGGGGATGGGGACCGCATATTCGGCCTTTTTGGTCTCTCCGGGCTGTATGTTGAGGCCGGTCAGCGTGGTCGTAGGGCTTTGTACGGGCACATAGCCGACTACGGAAACATACCTTTCCACTTTTATGTCAAGCCGGGCTTCGTTGACCGTGACAGTGCCCGTATTTTTAATGATGATATATGTGATGGCCGTGTCGCCCGGGTTATAAGTGTCCTTATCGGTCCCCCAGCCAACGAGCTCGGCCGTCTTAATCACCGGCTGCACGGGCGTGGGCACCGCCGGATAGGTGCCGGAAGGCGTGCCGGTCGGGTTAAACGGCCCCGACGGTATAGTAGAATTTGGGGCGGGAGTGGGGCTCGGCGAGGCCGTAGGGGCGGGCGTAGGCGCGGGGCCGGCACCGCCAGTGAGCGCCATTACCAGTATGTAGCCGGCGGCCAGCACGGCGGCCAGGACGATCGCCATAACGGCGACGGCCATGAACAGGTCCCTGTTCTCCATATTACTCACTTTGCGTCTATCTTAACGCTTTGCGCTTATATAATTTCCACTCCCCGGCCCACGCGGGTCACGTACGACTCGCAGGGGACCCCATACGCGGCGAACTCTTTCCTCATCGCTCTCGCGATCTCCTCCGAGCGCTCTTTAGGGCAAATGGCGATCATCGTAGGCCCCGAGCCGCTAATGGCGACGCCGAAAGCGCCCTGGCCCATGGCCGCCGTTTTCACGCCCTCGTACCCGCGGATGAGCGGCGAGCGGTATTTCTCGTTGAATGAGTCGGAAAGCGAGCGCCCGATCATCCGGGGGTCTTGCCTCGAGGCGCCGGCCACGAGCATGCAGGCCTTGCCCACGTTCAACGCCATCTCCTTGACCGTGACGCAGGCCGGCAATAGCTCCCTGGCCGCCTTCGTGCTCACCTCGAAGGAGGGCAGGACCGCCACAATGCCTATATCGGGCATCTCAAGGCTTACCACGCGATCTCCACAAACGATGGTTAGGCCGCCCATGATGCACGGCCCCACGTTATCCGCGTGCGCCATCCCCGCCGCAGCCACCTCTCCCTTCGCGGCGATGGGCACCAGCTCTTCCCGGGACAGGCCGAGGGAAAACAGCTCGTTGATGGCGAACGCCGTGCCCGCTGCCGGGGCCGCGCTGCTCCCAAGCCCGCTGGCCGGCCGGATATAACTGTGGATCGTGATGAGGGCGTCCTTTCCCATCGCCTTCGCGACAAGCCCGGCCGTGTTCTTCTCAGGCTCCAGCGGTATGGACTTCCACCCTCTGCCCACTATACGGATAGAGAGCCTGTCGGCAGGCTCCACCTCGATGATATCATAAGGCTCGTCCAGGGCCAGGCCGAGCACGTCGAACCCTGCCCCCAGGTTTGCCGATGTTGCCGACGCTTTAACCCTGATGCGCTCCATATCAACCTCCTATAGCACATCGTTAATAAAAAGGTCCATTAGCCTGTAGCCCTGCCCGATAAATAGGCCATTGGCCATGGAGCTCTCATCATAAGCTTTGCCCGTCTTCCCGATCCGGGTAGAATCATATATGACGTATGGTACAGGGTCCCTCGCATGCGTCTTAATTGATAAAGGAGTGGGATGGTCAGGCAGCACCATGAGCCGGAAATCGCCCATCCTGCGCATGCCCTCGAGCAGGGGGCCGACGACCTTGCTGTCCAGGTCCTCGATGGCCTTGATCTTTTCTTCCACCATGCCCTCGTGGCCCGCTTCGTCGGGGGCCTCCACGTGAACGAAGATAAAATCTTTATTTTCAAGCGCTTTTAGCGCGTACTCCGCTTTTGCCTTATAATCCGTATCAAAATATCCGGTGGCCCCGGGCACGTTAACGACGTCCAGCCCGGCCGAAGCCCCAAGCCCTTTGATGAGGTCGACCGCGGAAATGACCGAGCCCGTCAGCCCATACTTTTCTTTGAAGGGGGGCATGGCCGGCGCCCTTCCCTGGCCCCACGGCCAGATAGAGTTGGCCTGGTTTTTTCCCTCCGCCGCCCGTTTTCTATTAACGTGATGGCTGCCGAGGAGCTTCCACGACCTTTTTATCATCTTCGTCAAACGCTCGTGCCCCTCGCCCCGGGGCAGGTGGGCGTCCACCGGCTCGCCCGTATAATCGTGCGGGGCGTCGCAGACGGCCCCGGCGCAGGAGCCGTTAAACACTAAAAGGTGCCGGTAGCTGATGCCCGGATAGAACTTTACGCCGTCACCGCCCATCTCATCGTCCAAATATCTAATAAGCGCGGCGGCCTCCTCCGTGGTAATGTGGCCGGCGCTGTAGTCGGCAATGAGGCCGTCCCTGACCGTGATGAGGTTGCAGCGGAAGGCCACGTCATCCGGTTTCAGTTTTATGCCCATGCTCATGGCCTCCAGCGGCCCCCTGCCATTGTAATAGCGGGCGGGGTCATAGCCCAAGACCGCCAGGTTCGCCACGTCGCTGCCCGCCGGCAGGCTTTCGACCGTGGTCTGGCACAGGCCAAAATGGCTGGCGTTGCCTGCTATGAAGTCCATGTTGGGCTTTCTGGCGCGCATCAGTGGCGTTTTATTTTCGAGCTCTTTGACGGGGTAGTCGGACATCCCGTCCCCGAGGACGACAGCATACTTCATTTCAAAACCCACAGTATGGGGCCATGCACATATATTTAGTGGTGACGCATTTAGTGGTGGCGCCAAAGAAAGATCAGGATAGTCAATTGTCGTATATGCATTTTCCGGGCATCACACGTCCCGCAAAAAGCGGGCAGGTGCTAGCACGCCGGGCGCATAGTAAAAACTATGCCGTAGAACGGCGTTCGTTGTAATACTTATGGTCGCTACAGAAGCCCATTTTACATAGGGGAAAGACCAAAAAAGATTTATTAAGGAAAGACCTAATGTTATGCCAATAATCCATAGGTTATGGATTTATACCGAGCGATGTCAAGTTCGGCATATGTCGAAGATGCGGCATGTGGGCGATAAAACAAGAGCGTTTTATCCGAGACGTGATATCTGCTTGCACAAAAGACACAACCATGGGAGGTTGAATTAATGAAAAATACGATTAAGGCAGCATTAGCAGTACTAGTGATAATGTCCATGATCACCGTAGCACTGCCGGTCAATGCAGCCATGCCTATCTGGGACCCGAATGCCCACGATTATCCGACGGCATTCGACAGTAAGACTGGCTCAGTGACTGGTAGGGTGACTACGTCGGTGAATGGGACCGTGGGCATCGGCAACGCTTTCATCGCGGTGGTTAACGCCTCGAATGTAAGCCAGCAGTACTATAACACTACTTCCGATGCATACGGCAACTACCAGATCACCGGCCTCAGTGCAACCTACGCCTCTGTGACGGGTGAATTTAACGGCACCTTGTTCGGCTCTTATCAGAAAGCTACTAACGCGTACAAGATCTACGCCAACAAGAGCCCGTACGGCGAAGGATGGTCGGCGGCGTTCGGCATAGACGCGAACGAGAGTTCCGCTACCACAACTTCGGTGGTCATCTTCACCCAGCCCGCGAGGATCGAGCTGAAGGCGGAGAGGTCTCACGTAATCTCCGATTCGCTCGACAACATCAAGATCACGGCGTACATGTACGATGCGCTGGGCAACCCGGTAGCTGACGGATACAACGTCAACTTCACGGTTGGTAACGCCACGAACAACAGTTTCCTGTGGACTGGCGGAGTCCTCCACGGTGGCGCAACGGGAACGATGCCATACGCGCCCAACGCGAACGGCAGCCTGAACACCGCGAACAACGCCGCGAACTTCTTCCAGGGCAAGACCAAGGACAACACTGGCAGCACCAGCGTCCAGTTCGGCTGGGTAGATGAGTACTACGGCGGCAACAACTCGACCATCTGGGCATACTGGGACGATGGCCATGGCCAGACCACAGTCTTTGCCAACATAAAGATCTACTTCGAGGCTCCGACCGCATCCTGGACAGGTTACGTAGTTGACTCGTTCGGCACCGGCTACGGCGGCATAAACGTTAAGCTGCACGTAATGGGTGTCAACGAGAGTGGCCCGTACGAGATCTACAACATGACCAGGACCACCAGCAGCAGCCAGCCGTTCGTTGGCCTGTTCGCCTTCGACTACATAGTCCTGCAGGGCGCTGCATACGGCTATGTGGACGCGCAGGCTCAGCTGACTGACAACCTGACCATCTACGGCAAGAGCAACAACTACTCGATGAACAGGTCGGCAACATCGATCGGCTCGATCGTACTTAAGATCCCGCCGCCCGATGCGCTGAAGGTCACCGCTGAGAAGGACACCATCCTTGTGGGCGGCGAATCTGACTGGGTCATCGCACAGCTCTACTTGAACGGCGAAAAGTACAAGAGGGCCAACATCGCTGTGACGTTCGAATCGGACAACGACACGGTCGCCACCCTGCCGAAGGTCAAGACCAACATCACTGACCTCAACGGCCAGGCCTGGATCCTGCTGACCTCCAACGACACCGTCGGTAAGGTCAACATCACCGGCATAGCAGCCATCATGTACAACCACAACCTCACGGACACCTGCATGGTGCGTGTCGTAGGTTGGGGCACGGTGTCGGGCATCGTCACTGACCAGAACAAGGTCGGTATCCCGAACGCTAACGTGACGCTGTGGAATGTCAAGTGGAACCAGACTGTCGGAAGATGGGAGAACACCAAGTCGGTGAACATCCCCGAGAACCCGCAGCTCTCGAACGACGGCAGGACCGCAGCAGTCGGTATGTACACGTACTACAGGGTACCCTGGAACGTCTACAACGTGACGGGCGAGAAGGAAGGCCACCAGTGGTATGCGATCTTCGTGCTTGGCCCGTGGCCGAGTGACGTAGCAGACTACACGAACGCGACCTTCGTACCCGGCAGCGAGTACGGTACTGCGACCCACAACATCGCCATACCCGACTACTCGTTCATCCCGCCACCGTCCATAACTCCGACTCCGTCAGTCACGTCTCCGACGCCGACTCCAGTACCGAGCCCATCCGTGACAGTCAAGCCCACTCCGGGCTTTGAGACACTGTTCGCGCTGGCCGGACTACTCGGCGTTGCGTACCTGATTGCGAGGAAAGAGAACTAAATATATAGATCAAGGGGATAAAAATCCCCTTTATCTCTTTTTATTTATTCTTCGTGGTAAAAATGTTAAAAATGGCCCGCAAGTCTTTCGCGTTAATTTTCATCCTATCATTGCTCATTTCACTTGCGCCTGTTTCGCTCGCGGATGACGCCTCCTACGGCGCGGTAACGGGCAAAGTGCTCGATAAGAACGGGTCGCCGCTGGGGAACGCCACGGTCGATATCCGCGACTGGTCAGGCCTCGTCATCGGCTCCGCCCTGTCGGCCCCCGATGGTACATACACCTTCGACAGGATCCCTATAACCGGATTCGACGGCCGGAACACGTTCAGCCTGATGGCCAGATATAACGTCAGCGATAAAACGTACTCAGATAAGACCATATTCTTCTGGATATATAAGAACCAGGTCGTGCAGCACGATGTGGTCATTTACTACTACCCGCCGTCCGGCCATGGCTGGCTGACGGGCAAGGCGGTCAGCGTTAACAACTTTAACCAGTATCTCTCCGCCACTATATACCTGAATAACGGCATGTATTACTTCGTCACCAGCGAGCCCGGCGACCACTTCCAATTTTATTTACCTGAGGGCGACTACCAGGTCTGGGCCGAGCATAACGAGAACGGCAGGACCTACTCGTCCGGGAAGAGCGACGTCCACGTGAGTAGCGACGATACCAAAACGGCCGTCCTCACGATCTCGCTGGCCGGGAACGGCACTGATTACCATGTGCCACCGGCGACAGGCGTTAACGTCGTCCATGGCAGCATCAAGCAGAAGAACAATGCTCCCCTGTATGGGGCGCAGATAGAATTATGCAGGCTTACGGGCAGCAGCCTGGACCCCGTAATGGCCACGACGTCGAATGTCGATGGCTACTTTGAATTCAAGAACGTTACTATAAGCTCGCCGATGGAGAGCTTTGTGGCCCGGGTGGTCTATGACTACAACGGCTCGGACTATACGAGGGTGTCGGACGCCTTCACGATATACTATAATAATATGCTGAACGTCCCGCACGACTATGCGGTGTCCATGTCCGTCGACTTCGTTGACTCCGGCTCGCTCCAGATCGTCACGGACCCGCCCGGCGCCCATATATGGGTCGACGGTGCCGACTCGGGCAGGGCGACGCCCTTTAACTTCACGGGCATGAAGGTGGGCGACCACGCCTGCAGCCTGCTCATGGACGGGTATCTGCCGGAGAACCTGTCGGTCAACGTGCCCTCTGAAGGCACTGCTCACGTAACAAAGCAGCTAAAGCCCAGCACCGGGGACGTCTACTTTTACGTCAAGCCATCGGACGCCTCCATATACGTGAATGGCGAGCTAGCGGGTAATGGGTCGACAAACCTGACGAAGCTCCAGTATGGTAAGTACTCTTATACCATCTCCAGGGAAGGCTACAGGAGCGTTTCCGGGTCTTTCGAAGTGCTGCCGGGCGAGCATCTACCGATACCCGTGGAGCTGGTCGCAGTACCCGGGCTCAGCCTGACCTATCTGGGCTACCTGCTCGACAGCATGCTCAGCGCCCTCGGTAATATCCTGTGAAGAAGGCGAACCATTATTGCCTGAGCGGCTAATTCCTTTATAATGGACCTGACGACCATAGACGGCTCCATCGGCGAGGGCGGCGGCCAGATATTACGCACGGCCATTGCCCTTTCAGCCATTCTCCAAAAAGGGGTCCGCATAGTCAATATACGCAGGGAACGCCCCAGGCCAGGGCTCGGCATACAGCACGTTAAATCGATGGAGATCGCCCGCGACATGACCGGCGCCCGGGCCACGGGAATATACCCGGGCTCTACCGAGGTCATTTTTATCCCCGGGCCTATAAAGGCGGACGACAATGTCATCCGCATGGGCACCGCGGGCAGCATCACCCTTGCCCTGCAGAGCATATTGCCCATCGCCGCCTATGCGCCGGGGCCTGTCACGCTGGATATTACCGGCGGCACGGACGTCAAATGGTCGCCTACCTATGATTATTTCGAGAACGTTATCGTGCCGGGCCTTGCCCTTTTCGGCTTCCGGGTCGAATCCAGGCTCATCGATCGGGGATATTTCCCCGAGGGCAACGGCAGGGTATTGGTGCGTGCCAGCCCCGCCAGGCTGCACGGCGTCAATATAACCGAGCCCTCGGGCGACCGCATCAGGGGAGTCTCCGCATCGTCGAGGCTGCCCTCCCACGTCGCAGCGCGCCAGGCGAAGGCCGCGAACGATTACCTGCGCTCTCACGGCTATGCGGAGGGCGACATAACGCTGGACGTGCGTAACGACGCCTCCACGGGCTCCAGCATAACTCTATTTAAAGGCCACATAGGAGGCAGCGCTCTGGGCGAAAGGGGTAAGCCGGCCGAAAAAGTGGGGCAGGAGGCCGCATCGCACATCGCGGAAGAGCTAAATACGGGCGCCGCCGTCGACGTGCATCTCGCCGACCAGCTTGTCATTTATATGGCGCTGGCCGATGGCCCGTCAAGCATGACCGTCAGGCATATGACCGGCCATACGTCCGCCGGCATCCTGGTCGCACGGCAAATGCTCGGCAGGGATTTCGATATCATCGAAAAAAAGGTGACGTTCATTCGATCTTCAGGTAATCGGGCGGGACCTGGCCCGACAGGCACACAGGGCCCGCATCGATGATATTGATGCCGTTCTCCATGGCTTTTCTGGCATCGACGGATATGATCACCGGATATTCCGTGCGTATACAGGCGACCTTGACGGCCTCTTCGAGCGTCTTGCTCAAATGCACGTAATGCTGGTTCACCGGTTTCAGCCCGATCTCCAGGACGCGGTCGGCTTCCTCCTCGCTCGTGCCGTAAAACAGCGTATCGAAATCCGCCTTCGGGTAGTCCAGGTCCAGGTGGATGGAGTGGCCATACCTGGCCCTGACCTTATTGTCTTTCCACTCGTACCTGCCTTTCTCATCAGTCTCGAGCATGGCCTCTATGTGGTACCGCCTGGCCCACGGGTACTTTGCGGCGATGGCCCTTTCCAGGTCATCGATGTCCGCCCACCCGTGCTCGTCAAGCGTCAGCCCCAGCTCAGCGGGGAAGTGCCTCAACGCCCCGGATATGATGCGGCCCAGCTTTTCGGCCTTAAAGCCCGAAAGGATGAACCGGCCGGGATTACCGCATTCGCATTGGGTGCCCCTGATATACCCGTGTTTAGGGCACTGCTTGATCTCCGTGATGTGCTCTTTTGTTTCCATGTTCGCACCGTTACGTGCTTGAATCGGATAATTACTAAAGCTCCGGTAAATACTCAATTGCCCTGTTGAGAAATAAACTTTGCCTTCGCCGAAGCCGGCATAACTTTAAATAGTAGAAATATGATTACAAGGGGAAACCGATCAATTGGTTTCATGTGGGTGGTACTTATGGTCTTAGAATCCATCGGCCAGGCATTAAAGTACATCGTCGAGTGCTACCGGATGGTCGTGGAGGAGCCCAAGCTGCTGCTCCCATCGCTGTGTTCGGTGGTCATAGGGGCGTTCGTAGGCATCACGGTCATCGTGGCCTCGATACTGTTCAACGTCTTTTCGCACAGCGTGGTCACTCCGTTCTTCGTCGGCTTCCTGCTGCTCGCCCTGTTCGTCAGCTTTTCCGTGAACTACATGTTCACGGCCGTGGCGTCCTTCGCCATCTACGAGCACGTGAAGTACGGGCGGTCCTCGCTGGGCAAGGCCTTTCGCAGGGCATTATCCAGGTGGCCCACCATACTGGGCCTGGCGGTCATCGCCGCGGTCATCTCCGTCCTCGCCAGTTCCCTGAAGGATTCCAGGCGGAGGCGGCGCAGCGTTATTTATGGCTTGCTATCCTCGACGCTGTCCGTGGTGCTGGAGGAGGGCTGGAAGGTCGCCAGCATGCTCCTCATCCCGGTCGCGGTCATCGGCGACCTGGGCTTCGTCGACACTTTCAAGAAGGCCTTCGACATCGCTAAGAATAATCTGGTGCTTATAGGCGCAGGCGAGGTGGGCATCCGCGTCCTGACCGGCATATTCGGCTTCGTGGGCGTGGCCTTCTCGATCCTGGCGGCCGTCGGCCTGTTCTGGCTCCTCAGCCCGCTGAGCTTTATACCTGGCATCGCCGTCGCGGTCGTCTTCGCCTTCACGGCCATATCCTTCGTCATCACCATCAACCAGTTCGTGCGCACGTCCTACTATACGTTGATCTACGCCTGGGCCGAGGAGCGCCTCGAGCACGGGGGGCCGGCCGTTACGGCGCCGGCGCCGCTCAAGAACGCCTTTGGGATCTAAGCCACACTAAACTTAATAAGACCCAAGATGACGGTTTCAGGCACGAAGGGCCGCTGCAAGCGGCCCCCTCTAAGGCATCCTTAAGCAGCACGAAGAATTTTTTATATTAAAAAGATACAAGCCCGGAACAGCTCGTTTTGCGATGACCATATAATGATTTTTTAAAATAATCTTCGTGTGGCTTAGGTTCGCCTTCGTGGGTCTTCGCAGTCTTCGAGTTGCTTTTAACTTTTAATAAGCGGCGTTCCGGAGCCTTCAGCCGTCTTTTTACTTGCGGCTTTGGCCTTGCGGGCGGGCTTCTTCGCAGGCGCGGCCGATGCTTTCACCGGCGTTACCTTCTTCTCCGCATTCTTCTTCTGCCACTCCTCATAGTTACACTGCGGGCACCCGAGGTCCCAGGGCTTGGAGCCCCCGTTGACGATCTTGATGTGGCTGATGCCGTGCTTCTCGCAGCTCTTATCGGTCACGACAACCGTGCCCATCCTGGGGAGGGGCAATATGAAGTTACAGTCGGGGTAGCCATCACAGCCGATGAACCTGCCGCCCTTCTTGCTCTTTCGGACCAAAAGATCCTTTCCGCAGCTCGGGCACTTGCCGATGAGCTTATCCTCGCGCAAACCCACATAAAGGACGCTCCGGATCTCCTTCTGGTTCTTATCCAGCTCGCCGAAGATGGTCTCCAGCATGCCCTGGGACTCATTTACGACATCTTCCTCCTTGATATTGCCCTCGGCGATGTTATCCATGTCCGCCTCGAGGCGGCTGGTCATGTCGGGCTTGGTGATGAGGTCCGCGTACTTTTCGAGCGCCTCGACGACCGCGAAGGCCGTATTCGTCGGCTGCGGGGGATTCCCGTGCACGTAGCTGCGGGCATACAGTTTTTGGATCGTCTCGTGCCTGGTGGACTTAGTCCCAAGGCCCAGGTCTTCCATCATCTTGACGAGCTTGCCCTGGCCATAGCGGGCGGGGGGCTTCGTGAGCTTTTCGTCCAGCGTGACGCCGCCGACCCGGAGTTCTTCGCCCATCTTTAATTCGGGCAGCAGCTCTTCCTTCGGCATACCGTACGGGTAGTATAGTCTCCACCCTGGAGTGGATAGCATGGAGCCGACCGCCTTGAACTTTTCGCCGTTCACGTCCACGCAGGCGCTCCTGACCTCCCACTCGGCGGGCGGCGCCAGCGTGGCGAAGAACCGGCTCACGACCAGCTCGTAGATGCGCCACTCGTCCGCCCTCAGGTCGGACTTGCGGGCGCTGGCCACCGGATAAATGGGCGGGTGGTCGGTTGTTTCCTTTTTACCGCGGGTAGGCTTGAAGCTGCTCTGCTCCAGCAATCTCCGGGCGTATTTGCCGAACTCGCCGCTCGTGAACTGGGATACGACTTCCTTCAAGTTCAGGCTGGCCGGGTACACGGTGTTGTCCGTACGCGGGTACGAGATCCAGCCGTTCACGTATAAGTTCTCGGCGACCCGCATGGCGTTGGCGGCGCTGAAGCCTATGCTCGCCGCGGCCCTGATGAACTCGGTGGTCGAGAACGGGATGGGGGGGTTCTCTGCCTTCGGCTCCTTCCTGTAGTCGACGACCCTGCCTGTCTTGCCGAGCCTGGCCAGGATGGCGTCCGCCTTCGCCTTCTCGGTGAAGCGGTTACCAATGTGGCCGGCGACGAACACCTCGTTATTAGAAAAGGTAGCGTATAGTTCCCAGTATGGCGTGGGCGTGAAGGACTTGATATCCTTCTCCCTGTCCACGACCAGCGCCAACAAAGGCGTCTGCACCCTGCCCACGGAAAGGAAGCTATTTCCAAGGCGGCCGCAGGATAGGGAGATAAAGCGGGTGAGCGCTGCGCCCCAGACGAGGTCGATCTTCTGGCGGGCCTCGCCGGCGGCGGCCAGGTTAAAGTCAAGAGGGACGGTGTTGGCGAATGCGTGCTCGATCTCGGGCTTCGTGATGGCGCTGTACCTCGCCCTGTCGCAATGCACCGTGGGGTTGGCCTCCCTGATGATATCGTGGGCTTCGACGCCTATGAGCTCTCCCTCGCGGTCGAAGTCAGTTGCGATCGTGACACTGGCAGCGTCCTTAGCGAGCTTCTTGAGGGCCGAAGCTATCTTTTTCTGCGTATAGCAGGTCTCCGTCTCGGCCCAAATCAGCTCCCTGGGGGATACGCCCTGCCAGTTGTTATATTCCGCCGGGAAATCGATGTTGACGATGTGGCCGGATAAGCCCACGATGGCCGTGCCATCGCTCTCGTACACGCTCACGCCATCCACTTTCCTCTCGCTGGCGCTGCCGAAAAGTATCTGCGCGATCTTCCGGGCGGTGATATTCTTCTCTGTCACGATCAGGTGCATTCGAGTAACTCCCTTAATAATAGGTTCACTTCAGTCGGGTCCGCCCGCCCGCTGGTCTTCTCCATGACCTTGCCCACCAGGAAGTTAAAAGCCTGGATCTTTCCGGCCCTGAGGTCCCGGATGGCGGTCTCATTCTCCTTGAGTACCTGGGCGACCGCGACTTTCGTAATATTCGTCTCGACCTTAGCAAGGTTCTTAGCTAATATAATAACTTTCGGGTCGCCATCCTCATCGAGCAATGTGCGAATTACCTCGACAGCTCCCTTATCGGTGATGGCGCCGCTCTTGAGCTGCTCAAGTATGTATATCATCTTCCCGGGCGGGAAAGCATCTTTGACGTCCCTGTCCCTGTAGTTCAATTCGCCCTTCAGGCAATCCGCCACCCAGGTGGCGGCCATGCGGGGCTCACACTTTTCTGCCACGCGCTCGTAGTAGTTGGCCACCCGGATCTCGGCGGTCATGACCCTGGCATGGTTGTCGGAGACGCCATACTGGACCTTGAAGCGCTCGCGCTTGGCGTCGGGAAGCTCCGGCAGGCTTGCCCGCAGGCGGGGCTCCCATCCCTTGACCGACAGGGGCACCAGGTCCGGCTCGGGGTAATAGCGGTACTCTTCCGCCTGCTCCTTGGTACGCAGCGTGATAGTGCAGTTGCGCTCGTCGTCGTAGTGCCTCGTCTCCTGGATCACCTTGACGCCCCGCCGCTTCATGCTATGCTGCCTGGAGATCTCGAAAAGCAGGGCGCGCTCCACGCCCTTGTATGACGAGATGTTCTTGATCTCCACCCTCGAGCCCCCTTTTAAGGATACGTTCGCGTCCACCCTCAACGCCCCTTCCAGCGAGCCGTCGAAGACGTCCAGGTATTCGAGGATATTACGGAGCTTGTTTATAAAACGTCGTGCTTCTTTCGGCGAGCGCAGGTCGGGCTCCGTCACCACCTCTATAAGAGGCATCCCGCTTCGATTGTAGTCCACGAGGACGAACTTGCTTGTCTCGATGGAGCCCTGGTGGACGAGCCGCCCCGGGTCCTCTTCCATGTGCACCCTACGTATCCTTACCGTCCGCTCCTCGCCATCCGTATCGACCGTCAGGACGCCCTCCGAGGCGATCGGATAGTCGTACTGGGTGATCTGGAACCCCCGGGGAAGGTCCGGGTAATAATAATTCTTCCTGTAAAACTGGGTGTGCTCCGCCACCTTGCACTTCAGCGCAAGCCCCACCATTATGGCGTACTCGACGGCCTTTTTGTTGATGACGGGCAGCGCCCCCGGCAGCCCCAGGCACACGGGGCAGGTCATCACGTTAGGCTCGAGGCCCTGCTGCCTGGTCGAGCAGCCGCAGAACAGCTTACTGTTTAATTTATTAAGCTGGCAGTGGACCTCCAGCCCGATGATGACATCTGACATTTAGAACTCCCCCGGGAGCTTCTGGAAATCCGTGTTGAGCTCGAATGTGTAGGCAGTCCTTATAATTTTAGGCTCGTCAAAGAAGCCGCCGATGAACTGTACGCCGACGGGCAGCTTTCCGGCAAAGCCGCAGGGCACCGAGACGGACGGCACGCCCGCCAGGTTGACGGGCACAGTGTCCACGTCGGCCATGTACATGGAAAGCGGGTCGTCCATGCGCTCCCCGAGCCTGAAGGCGGGGAAAGGCATGGTCGGGGCCGCCAGCACGTCCACGTCCTTGAATGCCCGCTCGAAGTCCCGCTTGATGAGCGTCCGGACCTTTAAGGCCTTCAAATAATATTTACCGTAATAGCCCTCGGACAGGGCGTAGGTGCCCAGCATGATGCGGCGCTTTACTTCCTCGCCGAATCCTTCGGCCCGTATCCTGGAAAACGTCGTGTGCCAGTTTTCGTCCTTGCCCGTCCTGAGGCCATACCTCAAGCCGTCAAATCGTGCCAGGTTAGAGGACGCCTCACACATGGCTATAATGTAGTAAGCGGAAAGCGCGTATTTGGTGTGGGGCAACGACACCTCTCTGTAGTCCGCCCCGAGCTTGTTAAGCTTCATGATGGCGTTCCACACGGCATCCTCGACCCTTTTATCCGTGCCTTCGCCGAAATATTCTTTTGGGACGCCGATGGTCAGGCCCCTGGCGTTCTCGACCAGGTGATCGGTATAATGTGCGCCGTCCGCCTCGCCGACGGACGTGGAGTCCTTGGGATCGTGGCCGGAGATGACGTCTAAAAGGAGCGCCGCGTCGCTCACGTTCCTGGCCATCGGGCCCACCTGCTCGAGCGAGTTGGCGTAGGCGATGACGCCATAGCGGGAAACGAGGCCATACGTCGGTTTTATGCCCACGACGCCACAGAATGACGCGGGGCACCTGACCGAGCCCCCGGTATCAGTGCCCAGGGCCATCCGGCACTCCAGGCCCGCAACGGCGGCGCCGCTGCCGCCCGAGGAGCCTCCCGGCACCCTCGTCAAGTCCCACGGGTTCTTCGTCGGCCCATAGTAGCTCGACTCCGTGGTAGTGCCCATGGCGAACTCGTCCATGTTGGTCTTGCCCACGATGGCCGCGCCCTCCTTCTTGAGGCGGGCCACCACTTCCGCATCAAAGGGCGGAACGTACCCCGATAATATCTTAGACCCGCACGTCGTCGGCACGTCCCTGGTCGTGATGCAGTCCTTCACGGCGACCGTCATGCCGGCCAGCCTGCCCTTGACCGCTCCGTCATCAACGCCCCTGGCCGTTCTTATCGCATCTTCGCCGGTAATGGTGATAAACGCGTTAAGCTTACTGCGACGGATGCGGTCCAGCGTCTTATGGACGGACTCTTCGTACAGGGGCATGGCTCACACGATCCTGGGCCCTTTGACGTAGCCTTTATCCTGTTTGGGCACGTTCCTCAGCGCCTCTTCCTGCGGCAGGGACTCGCCCACGGCGTCTTCCCTAAAAACGTTATTCAGGCCAATGACGTGGTACGTAGGCTCGACATCGTCAGTATTTAGGCCGTCGAGCTCTTTGAAATATTCCATGATGGAGTTGAACTGCTTCGCGAAGCGCTCTTGCTGCTCCGCATCGAGGTCGATGCACGCGAGGCTCGCTATGTGTTGGACGTCTTTCACGCTAATGGCCATGATATACCCTCGTATAGTGATTGTAGATAACCTTTAGTGTCCTTAAAGTTTCTTTTAAGCGCCAGCTTTTCGAGCGTTTTCCGGGTACTCGTCCCGTATTGTATGGCCTTCTTGGGCGCATACGAGACTTCGCGGGGTAGATACTTCTCGGACATTTTTCTAAGAACATATTTGCGTATATAATTCTTGCCGTCAAAATACACTTTTAGGGAGGGGTCGGTGCGCTGGGCCACGCCGATCACCCTCATGTCGAGGTATGGCACCCTGAGCTCGATCCCGTGGGCCATAGTGGCGGCATCATCCCTTTCGAGGTTTACCTCCGCGATATGCTCCAGGTCATGCTGGAGCGCCCCGGGGAGCCTGCCGTCACCGGCGGCCGACTCATGCCGGGCATAGCCGCCGAACAGCTCGTCTGCTCCCTGGCCCGATAACAGCACTTTGTACCCGTCACGCCTCGCCTCCCTCGCCAAAATAAAAAGAGGAAGGGCGATGGAGACCTTCATTGGGTCGGCGCTCTCCACGGCATAGGCCACTTCGGGCAGAGCGTCCTCGACGTCATCCTCGTCGAACTCATACACGACGTGCCGCTTCTCTACGCCCATGAGGGAGGCGGCCTTTTTAGCTGCCCTTACGTCGTAAGAGCCTTTTAAGCCTACCGTGCACATGGGCAGGCCCGACATGGCGCCTATGAGCGAGCAGTCCACGCCTCCCGAGAAGGCGACGGCCGCGTCCTTGTGCGCCCTGAGGCTCACGGCATGGGCCAGCGCCTCATCGAGTGCCACGGAGGCTTCCGCCACGTCCTTTATCGCGGGGTCGTACGGGGGCAGGCCTATCGCCTCACGCTCGGCGCCGTCATGGTACACGTGGCCGGGGGCGAGCGCCTTTATTTCGCGGATGCCAGCGCGCATCAGGGCCTTCCTCTCCGATGCGAAGCCGAAGCCGTCCCCGCTCCGCCCATAAAATAAGGGCTTAATGCCCGCCGGGTCCCGGGCCAGCATCAGGCCGGAACCGTCAAAGTATGCGAAGGCATACTCGCCGTCGATGGACGGGGCCGCCTTCAGGAAGCTATCCATGCCGTCCTTTAATATGACGTCGGCCAGCGCCATCGTGTCCGAACTACCGGGCAGGAACCCCGCATAGTTGTAAATTTCGCCATTGAAGACGACTGCCCTGTCGCCGGACACGGCAGGCTGCTCCACGTCGCCCGTCACTTTGAGATGGGCATGCCCCATGCTCACGTCTCCATGGTCCCATACGCGCTCCCCATCAGGCCCCCGGTGCCGGATCGCTTTGACCATCTCGAGCGTCCTGGCCCGGGCATTGGCTCCGACGAACCCGGCGATGCCGCACATAGTCGTATGCAATGAACGGCCCCTTTTAAAAAGCTTTCTTATTAGCGTGTTAAAAGTATTTTACATTCTTACGAATAAAAGTACGACGTTCATTTACTCCGGGACACGACATAATCGCAGAGCGCCTCCAGCCGGCCCCTGGCAAGGCCTTCGGGGAAGCCGTTCAGCAGGCCCTTTGCTTCGGCGGCCTTCTTTGCCGCTATGGAGCCGGCCTCGCCGATGTAAGGCCCGAGGGCGTCTAGGAGCTTTTGCTTATCCATGGTGAGCATCTTTTCCCGGGACAGGCCGTCGTTCGTAGCCAGTATCATGACGATGGTTGGCCTGTCCATCTTCAGGTCAAGGAATGCGGGCTTGCCCATGTGCTCCGTATCAGACGTAAAGTCGAGGATGTCGTCCCTCATCTGGAAGGCCATGCCGAGGTGCCTGCCATAGATCTTCAACGCTTCTATCTGCCTGCGGTCGCCGCTCCCGACCAGGGCGCCGGACTCGGCGGAAGCGCTGAACAGGGAGGCGGTCTTTTTATCCGCGATCCTGTAATAATCGTTGACCGTGAAGTCCCGTTTTTCCAGCTCCATGGCCTCCCCCTCCGCCAGCCTTAGCATGGAGTCCGTCACGCACTCGATCATGGGCTTCGTAAGCCCGAGATCGCTTCGAGTAATTTCGCGGATCGCGAGCGACAGCATCACGTCGCACGCTATGAGCGCCATTTCGTTGCCCCACCGGTTGTTTATGGTGGCCTTTCCGCGCCTTATTTCCGAGCCATCGATGATGTCGTCTAAGACCAGGGACGTGTTATGGAGCATTTCGACGGCAAGGGCTGGCGTGATCGCCCGGTCCATGTCGCCGCCCACCGACTCGCAGGCAAGCGTGAGCACGGTCGAGCGGATCCGCTTTCCCTTTTGCGACAGCGCATACCTGACGACCTCCGATAGCGACGACGGCTCGATGGCATAGCTGAGCATGCTCAGCCGGTGGTCGATGAGCGCCGCGCGCTTCTCCAGCACTGCTTCGATGTCCTTGAGGGAGCTCTCCATATTATCTATCCTTAAGAATCCGCTACAAGATATAATAGTTTGCTTCTACCATTAAGGCACTGCTATGGTTTAAATAGTTATTTTTTTCGTGACCGCTATGAGGTCGTAGGTGCCTTGCTTGCCCAGCTTCGTCATCTTAAAGTCCTCATAGAAGGCCAGGTTTTCGAATCCTGCCTCCGATAATAATTTTTTGAGCCGCTCGACCCTGATCGGGTTGTACTCTACGGTGTTCACCTCGAACTGCGGCATGCCCTTCCTCTCGATGACCGAGAGGATGTTGAACGCGACCTTCTCCTCGTGGTAATCGATGGCGAAGATGAATACGCCCGTGCCGTCGTCATTACTTTTAAATACGGAGGGTATGAACCTCTCCCCGTCCTCGTACAGCCTGTCGAAGTTCTCCATGTGGATGATGCATATCCCGCCCGGGTTGAGTGCCCCGTACATGCGCCTCAAGGCAATTGAAACATTGTCCCCGAACTCGTGAGGCAGCGAGTTTCCCATGGAGAGGACGCAGTCGTACTTTTTCCAGGTATCGAGTGCCTTCACGTCACCCTCATGGACCCGCGCGTCAAGCCCTTTACTCTTTAGATTCTCCCGGGCCTTGCGGACCATTTCCGGCGAAATATCGATGCCCTCTATGTCGTAACCCATCTCCGATAGCATGGCCACGTGGAATCCAGTGCCGCAGAAGCAATCCAGCACCGTATTGATGTTGTTCGTATCCAGCAGGTACTTAAAAAATCGTCTTTCCCTCCTGATACGCCTATCCCAGGGCGCAAAAAGGTCGTACTTGTCGGCGAACCCTGAATAGAAACGGTGCAAGCCTTCTGAATAATCCATATAATAGAAACAACGCCGCGCTCGTTGAAATAGGAAATGAGCGACAAAAGCGGCTATAACCGGGACCAATAATGTAAATAAATGGAAAGAAACTGCGGTCGTCGAGGCGTTTTGGTTCCAGAAAATAATGGATGGTTAGGCACCACGGCTTCTTTTACTGAGACTGAAGGGGGACTGCGCTTCGCTTTAACTAGGGCGCTCCGCGCGGCGCGCCCCTCCTGGACCCCGATTTCTAGATTGCCTGAAGGCAAACGGATAAAAAAAGGAACCATAGGCAGTGCGACCCAAGCCTAAATAAGTAGTAAATGTTGGCGGTCGTCGAGGCGTTTTGGGCATCAGTCCGCATCAGCGGATGCGAAGATGGCCGGGTAAAAGGCGTTTTTTAAGTAAAAACGCCGTTAGGGCTTGCGGAGGCCGCCTGCGAGCGAAGCGAGCTACGGCGCCGGGGTGCTACGCCGCGCGGAGCGCTCTTGCTTACCGACCCGGACATCGGAGCACCCAAAACGCCGAGTAGCCCGGCCATCAGGCCGGGCGTCGACCCGCCAGAAAGAAGCCCAAGCAAACCTCCCTATCTTTCTAGAAGGAGACCCGCCAGAAGGAAGAAGCCCGTGCTAATGCCCATATCAACGTACAACTAGACGCAGGACAACTTTTTGAAAAAAGTTTTCCGCTAGCCTTTCAAAAACTTTTTTTACTGGAGCGCCGAGGAGGAGACTTGAACTCCTAAGGCCTTGCGACCGCTGGTTTTCGAGACCAGTCCCTTACCGTTAGAGTACCTCGGCATACTCGAAAAAACGGGCGACACCATACGCAGCATGCCCGACGCGCTCCCAATTTATATGCCGCGAGTATTTATATCTTGTGCCGGCCAATATTATATTGGTGATACCGATGCCTAACAAGTTCAGAAAGCGGAACATCGAAAGGAAAGGCACCAAGAAGGAGCAGGAAAAAGACCGGAAGCTCCTGGACAAGAACGTGACGGGGCTCACCGACACGGAAGAATTAAACAAGGAATACGATGAGGAGACCGCTCCCGTGGAGGAGGGCGAGGTCGAGTCACGCATCATCGGTCCCAGAGAGGGCGTGTAAAGCTTGAAGGTCACCGTAAAGGTTTTTATGGGCGAGGTAAGCAGCCGCGATGTGGATATGCCCGACGGCTCCACTTACTTCGACCTTCTCTCGTTTTTAAGCGTTAATCCCGAGACCGTTGTCGTCTTCAGGGACGGCGTGCCCGTCGCCTTCGACTCCGCCGTGGAAGGCCCCCGCATCGAGGTCATGCGCGTCGTGTCCGGCGGCTAAATAAGCTTTAATATCTGGCGCCGGCTATTAGCTAGCATATCTTGAGGCATGAGCGGCCATGTACGACGTTTATAAGATAAGGGAGGATTTTCCCGTCCTGAAAAAGGTCATCTACCTTGATAGCGCGGCCACCAGCCAGAAGCCTGTGCCCGTCGTCCGGGCCATGGACGAGTACTTCCTGGAGTACTGCGGGCCCTACGGCAGGGGCGCCCACCGGCTCTCCAAGAAGACCACGGAGAAGTACGAGGACGCCCGGGAGGCGGTCGCATCGTTCCTCGGCGTGCCCCCGCGCAGCACCATTTTCACCAGGAATGCCACCGAGAGCATCAACATGGTCGCCTACGGCCTCGAATGGAAGAAGGGCGACCACATCATCACCTCGGTGTCGGAGCATCACAGCAACCTTCTGCCCTGGATGAGGCTCGGCAGCAAGGGCGTCGACATCACGGTGGTCGATACCGACGACAGGGGCGTCATACCGGTCAGGTCCATCGAGGACGTCATCACCGATAAGACAAAGCTCATCGCCGTCGGCCACATCTCCAACTTTTTCGGGTCCATACAGGACATCCCGGCCATCCTGAAGCTCGCTAAAACGCATGGCATAAAGCTTCTCCTGGACGCTGCCCAGTCGCTGGGCGAGATGAAATACGACTTTAAGCCAGCGGACTGCGACTTTATTTGCGCTCCGGGCCACAAAGGCCTGTTAGGCCCCCAGGGCACGGGCATACTATACGTAAAAAAACCAGAGGAATTAACCCCGGTGTTCGCCGGCGGCGGCACCGTGAACACGGTCAGCCTGAAGGGCTTCAGCTTCGACGAAATCCCCTCCCGGTTCGAGTACGGCACCCCCAACATCCCGGGCGTCATCGGGCTGGGCAGGGCCGTGAGGTATGTCGAGGGCCTGGGCCTCGAAAACGTCGAGTCCCATCTGGCGGGCCTGGCGAAGTATTGCGCTAAACGTTTGGGCGAGATTCCGGAGGTCGAAATATACGGGTCGGAGAACCGGGGCTCCCTCGTATCGTTCAACGTGCGCAACATGAACTCGCACGACGTGGCCATGATCCTGGACGAGACGAGGAAGATCTGCGTCAGGAGCGGGGCCCTGTGCGCCCAGACCGCCCTCGCCCGGCTGTGCATCGCTGGCGCCGTGAGGGCGTCGTTCGGGTGCTACAGTACTAAGGAAGAGGTGGACGCGCTCGCTTCCTCCATAGAAATGATCGCCAAAACGCTCGCGTAAGGTAAGTATTTCACATAATAAATTTATTTTAAAATGCGATCCCCATGCTCAAGTCCCTGGAAAAACGCAAGGAGCTGCTAGGCCTCATCGAGAAGATCGCCCACGGTAAAGGCTACTTCGACGTCTATGACCTGTCGGAGGCCACGGGCATGCCCAGGAGCACCATACAGGACTGGGTCAACCGCTTCGTGGACGACGGGTGCATCAGCGTGCTCGAGGAGTGCGCGGGCCGAAAAAGGGCTAAGTACGCCATGAAGAGGATCCGGAACCTGCCGACGTCGGCCTGCAAGAGGATCTTTACGACGGTCGATGGCGATGACGTGGAGATCTTCCACGAGTGCCGGAGCGAGGGCTGCATCGCTTTTTGCGAGTACATGTACGCTATCGGTAACCCCCGGGTACGCAAGAACGGGCTAATACTAAGACAGAAGGTGAAGGCCGGGCCGGCGGCCCTCGCGCCCAACGTTTCGCTCGACCTGGAGAAAGTCACGGTGAGCAACGGCCTCGTATACCAGCATATCCGCACGTTCGGCGGGCCCGCATACTCGCTCACCGAGATGATGGAGAGCGCGGACGGGGTATTGGATATTAAATACTCTAAGAAGGGTAATTATGTCGAGGGCATCGTGGCCACCGAGGCGCTGACGCACATGGCCATCGGCGTGGACGACACGGACGACGCGGAGTCGGGGGCCACCTTCGCGCTAACGCTGTCTTTGCTGGACCTGCTGTCGTCCATCGAGGGCGTCCGCCGCATCTCCCACAACGTCGGGTTCCTGTACCCGGACGTCCCCGCCAAGACGGCGGGCAACGCGGTGAGCTACATCGAGATGGCCGTGAAAAAGGAGCTGGTCGAGTCGATCACCCAGCGTGCCATCGAGTACCTCCGGTCGCAGACGAGGTCTGATGATACCGGCATGGCGATAAAGCTAGGGCTGAAGACCTGCCCGGAGCTGGTGGACTTCGCCGGTAAGGCCCGCGCGGGCATCGTGACCGTGGAAGACGCCCTGGCCGCCGCCCGGAGATCAAGGGTCCGCACGTACGAGATCACCGGCAGGCGCGGCCTAATCGGCGCCATCGCCTCTCTGGGGATGATAGAGTGCCCGCCCGAAAAGCTCATGGACGCCACCGAGGCTATCTCGCCGAACTGACCATGCATAGGGCGGTGTCTCGATTTTTCTATATTAAAGAAGAATATGGACAGGACCTGCATGGGCGTCGCCTCCACAGAACCGAAAAGGACTTATCCATTGTTGTCATTATCGGTTTGTCCATCGAGTCGCTGCTCGAATATGCATCAGCATAAAAAGGTTAAACCCTATGACGCAACAGCCAGGAGATAGCCTCGTATCAAAGATCGTTTTTATCGGGGCATTACTTATACTTCTACTCATCATGGGAGCCTGTGTCTTCGTCATATACGGCTACGTGAGCCCGCACGGCCCCGTCCTGCCATCGTCGACCCCGCTGCCGTCGCCCGTCGCCACCTACACGCCGATGCCCACAGAGAGGCCGATCTGGACTCCCACGCCTAACGCCACAATAACCCCCACGCCCGACACCGGCTATTACCAGGAGGACACGAAGGTGACCACGGGCGAGTTCGATTTCTACTATCCGGGAGTATGGGACCACTATATCGTCTACGACATGTTCGACGGGATGAAGAACTACTCCATGCTCTATGACACCTACACCCGGGATACGTCCCAGATCGCGGACGGGACCGTGTTCTCCTACGGCACAATGAGCAATGGCAAGGTTTTACTATACTATCCCAAAGGAAGTAAGATCTATTTGTACGATATCAAGGATAAGAGGCCGGACCTCACCTGCACCAATGACGATAACGCCCGGGGCAGCTTTACAATGTTCGATACCAAGCTGGCATATTACCAGGACGTCGGCCATTTCAATACGGATGGAGAATGGGTGCCGGTCTACTCCATACGCGTCTTTAACGCGGTCGACGGGTACGCCGCCAGCGTCATCGATAATTCGCCCCTGCCGCTGGACATCAAGATCTACGGCGACAGGCTGGTATACACGGTCGTCAGCGGCCAGGGAAGCGACGTCTACCTGCTCGACCTCGCCACGCTAAAGCCCGCTCCCCAAAAAATATCAGCCGGCCCCGGGGCGAACAATTACGGGAGGATCTACGGCAACGTCGTCGTTTTCATCTCGGATACCAGCGGCAAGAACAGGGCATACATATACGACATTAATACTGGTAAAACGACTAACCCCACCGCGGAAGGCGAGCAAAGGCACATTGCCATCTATGGTAATACCATAGTCTACGATGACAACCGTGAGGGCAACTGGAATATCTACGCTTATGACCTGAACACCCATGTCGAGCGCAGGGTCACCAACGAGCCCCATGACCAGATGGACCCCGTGATAAACGGTAACCGGATAGCTTATATGGACAACAGGAATGGTTATTGGGCCATTTACACGATGACCATTTAGGTCGTGGCGCATGAACCTTAGGGCGTGGCTCAAAGAATTCCGGGTGCTGTTCCTGTTATTCGTCGCCCTGCCCGTCCTGCTGGGCTCGGCCGTCGCCTACGCCCGCGAGCCGGGGACTTTCAGCCTGTTCTACTGCATAGTCTCGGTCATCGCCATGATGTTACTGCACGCGGGCACGGTAATTTTGAACGATTACTTCGATTTCAAGAGCGGCACGGACGTGCTCAATAAGGAACGGACCCCTTACAGCGGCGGCAGCGGCCTCCTGCCGGAAAAAACATTAAGCCCGGACCACGTGCTCGCCGCCGGGCTGCTGTGTTTCGGGCTCAGCACCGTGCTCGGCTTTTTCATCGTTTTTACGAGAAGCCCTGCCGTGCTCGCGGTCGGCTCCGCAGGCGTTGCCATAGGGCTCTTCTACACGGCGCCGCCGTTCAAGCTTGCCTATCGCGGCTTCGGGGAGACCGCGAGGCTCATCGCGACCCCCCTGATGGTGCTGGGCGCCTTCCTGGTACAGGTCCCATTTTCCGCGGGCGACGTTTACGCCTACTCGGAGCCCCTCGCTGTCGCCATCACGGCCTCCCTCCCTGTGGCGTTCTTGAACACGGCCGCGCTCTACATCTTCGAGTTCCCCGACTATGAGGCGGACTCTGCCGTCGGTAAAAAGAACCTCGTCGTACGGCTGGGCAGGAAGAACGCCGTCTACCTGTTCATCGCCCTGAGCGCCCTCGCATACCTATCGCTCCTGGCCGGCATCCTTTCGGGCCTGCTCCCCTACTATTCAGCCCTGGCCCTCGTCGTGCTCCCCATCAGCGCCCTGGCGTGCAACGGCCTCATGAAAAATCATGGCCGGCCAAAGCAGCTGTTGCCTTACATGAAGGCGGCGAGCGACGCGTACATCCTGGCGACGGCCGCGCTCATCGTGGTATTCCTGGCCTAGCCGGGCTTCCGGCCGTCCCGGCGTTTTCCTAAAAGCATGTACAACAAGCTCTTCTCCACGTACCTCAGCCCGTGGTATACCTGCATAAAGCGCAAATAATTAGTAAATTTCGTCTCGCCCAGCCGCTTCCTTATCGTCACGGGCACCGTGCCTATGCGCAGGCCTTCCTTCCACGAGTTATAGATCATGTCGTACTCGATCTCGAAGCCGGCGGCGACCAGGCGAGGATAGAGCGTCTCCACGGCCTTCCTGCTGAAAAGCCAGTAGCTGGTCTGGATGTCGGGCAGGGGCGTCCCGTAGGCGAAAGATACCAGCCCAGACGTGGACCGGTTAATAAAAAGCGAAAACCGTCCCAGCAATTCCCGCTGCCTCTTCCTGTCCCTGGCGCCCAGCACAAGGTCATAGCCGCCGCTTTTCATCGCATCCAGCATGCGCTCCAGCTCAGACGGCACGCATGTATAGTCAGTATCGATCATGCCCATGTACTCGTGCTTCCCGCCCAGGAAATATTCCATGCCCGACCTGACGCCGCATCCCTTGCCCCTGCCGAACTTCTGAGACAAGAAGCCATATCCGAGACTCCCCGCTGTCTGTCTCGTCCTGTCGGTGGAGCCGCCGTCTACCACGAGCGCGTCCATCCATCCCGGAATCTCCGCCCCGAGCGCCTCAAGCGCTTCTTCCTCGTTGAGCGTGGGCAGTAATAATAAAAAATCGCTCATATGCGGCAATTATTTTATGTAACCTTCCTTTCGCAGGACTTCCTCGACCTGTTCCACGGCCGTGCCTACGTACCTCTCCGGGTCAGTGATCTCGTCGATCTCCGCCGGCGTCAGACTCCTCGAGATCTCCTCGTCCTCCAGGAGGGCCTGCTTGAAGGGCATGTTCCGCTCGAACGCCTTCAGGGAGGCGCTGCGCACGATCTCGTGGGCTTTTTGGCGCCCGAACCCCCTGCTGGCCAGGGCTATCATGACGGCCTCGCTCATCTGGACGCCCTTTAAAATATTCAGGTTGCGCTTGATGTTCTCCGGATAGAAAGTCAGGCCGGAAATGATGCCGGCCGTCTTTTTCAACATGTGGTCCAGCAGGATGGACGCTTCGGGTATGATGACCCGCTCGCACGACGAGTTCGTAAGGTCGCGCTCGTCCCATAGAACGTTATTTTCGAGCGCCGGCCCCACGTAGGCACGGACGACCCTCGCAAGCCCGCACACCTGCTCGGAGTTGATGGGATTCCGCTTGTGGGGCATCGTCGAGGAGCCGACCTGCTTCTTTCCGAAGCCCTCCGCGAGCTCGCCTATCTCGCTGCGCTGCATGAGCCTTATCTCTAAACATATTTTATCCAGAGTGCTGGCGACGAGCGCTAAAAACTCCATGTACTCCGCATGGCGGTCCCTCTGTATTATCTGTGAGGAGACCGTGACGGCCGGGATGCCCAGGTAGCTCATGGTAAGTTCCTTGATCCTGAGGCCCTCTTTCCCGAAGGCCGCCTGCGTGCCCACGGCGCCGCTCATCTGGCCTACGGCCACGCGGGGCTTCATTTGCCGAAGGCGCTCCTGGTGCCTGGCCACCTCCATAGCCCAAATGGCGAACCTCAGGCCATACGTCGTGGGGACCGCCAGCTGCCCGTGGGTGCGTCCCGCGGTGACCAGCACCTTCGTCTCGTCCGCCTTTTTAAGTAAAGCTTGTTTTAGACGCTCCAGCTTATCGTCGATGATCTCCATGGCGTCCTTTAGCTGTAGAGCAAGCCCGGTATCAAGGATATCGTTTGACGTGGCGCCGTAGTGGACCCACTTTCCGGCCTCGCCGCCGCACTGCTCGGCATAGGCGAGCACCACGGCCATCATGTCGTGGCTTATCTCGTCCTCGATCTGCCTGACCCTCTCCACCTTCACGTCGTTCATGCACGCCGCTATGGCCTCGGCGTCCTTTCTGGAGACGAGCCCTACCTCCGCTTCCGCCTTCGCCAGCGCCGCCTCCACCAAAAGAAGCTTCCTCAGCTTGGCCTCCTCCGTCCAGACGGCCTTCATTTCGGGGGTGCCATACCTGAACTCTATAGGGTGTATCGCCATCTTCCCATCAACACCATTAACATTGTACGTTAAACTCAAAATACATATGGATAAGCTTGTTAAAATATTATCCCATCGCCTTAAAATAGCAGGTTATACTATCGCGTGGGCCAGCTTGAACTCCACGAGCCTTTCGGGGTAGTTACTGCATAAATAACGGGGGTCCATGGCCGCGAACCACTCGACCTCCCCGGGCGTATCGGCGTTCCATATGCCCACCTCGAGGCCCTGGCGCCGGACCTCCCCGACGAAGGGCGCCGAGGCGATCTTTTTGCTGAGCATGATGGCATCTGCTTTCACGTCCCCAAGAAGCATATCCAGGCATTTTTCGGGGTCTTCGGGCATCTTGTCCATTATGGCAGCCGTCATGATCTCAGGGCTAAGCCCTTTCACATTTTTAATAGAATCATAGATGAATGACGAGACCATACATTGCCCCGCGATGCCGTTACTTTCTATTGCTTCCACGACGTCCTCCTCGATGCCATTTTCCTTGATCTCCATGTCCATCTTTACACTGCCCTTGGCGAGGTCGATGACCTGTCGGAGCGAAGGTATCCTATGGCCATCCCCTGCGTCGAGCATTTCCAGCTCCTCAAAAGCCATGTCGCACACCTTGCCATGGCCATTCGTAGTCCTGTCAACGGCATCATCATGGATAACCACAAGAACGCCATCCCTGGCCTCGCGAAGGTCGAACTCGATCCAGTCCACGCCGATGTCGATGGCCCGCCGAAAGGACAGCAGCGTATTTTCGGGGGCCTGCATCGGGGCCCCGCGGTGGCCGACCACCTGGAAGTAATACATATAGGAAAATCGGCTCACACGTTTATAGATTTTAACAGGGATTACGCCGTAAAAATAAAACGGGGGCGGGCCCTTATCCCAAACCCACCCATACGCTCTGTACGCGCGACGTATTGTCGAGCTCCCAGTCGACCGTGCGCTTGCCGAGCGACGGAATCGTCGGTATGGTCTTCACGAGCTCGCCCGTCGAGTTATCCGTGATCGACTTGATGGTGACCTTGACGTTGACATTATTGATGTCCGACTTGCCGACGTTATAGACGTAAACTTTGAGCTGCAGAACGGTGGCGTTGTTCGCCCCGGTATCGGACAGGAGCCTGTAGCAATACGCCACAGTCGGGTCGCTCTCCAAAAATTCTCCCATCTTCACCGTGGTCGAGTCGCTCTGGTTTTTAAGGGCCGCGTAATTGGCCGAGACGTTATCATACTCCTCGCCCAGGACGTTGTACCGCTCGTTCAGGTCGGCGTTGTTCGTGACCAGGGCCGTGTACTTGCCCGAGAGGTCATTATAGGAATCGTTCAGCGTATTATACGAATCCTTGGCTATTTTAGCGTCGTTGCTGGCGCCCTTCTCCTGGTTATAAAGTAAGAACACGCCTGCGCATAGGACGAGCACGAGCACGACTAAAACGACTACCGCGACGTTCACAAGTGAACCCGAGGGTGAAAAGCCACCACTACCGAGTGACTTACCATTACTCAAACAACCATCCCCTTCCTTACATCATTATTAGCCGCATTATAATATAAAAGGTTAGTGCTTTATCGCCGGAGGTTGGTTCACGTTTCGTACCAGACCGAGTCCAGGCGTACGGCCGTCGAATACTCCCACTTCAAGTACCTCTTGTCGAGCGCGTCAACATCGGTGAAGGTCTGCTCGCTGATGCTCGTCGAGTTGTCGGCGTTCACGATCCGGGCTTTGACAGTGACCCTATCCTCCCTGCCGTCGCCGACATTATAGATCCATACTTCCAGGTAATTTTTACGGTTGTTCGAAGGCCCGCCCTCGTAAAAGCTGTAACGCATCGCGAAGCTCGGGCCGCCGGTCTCATGCATCCGATTGACCTTGTTATTAAGGTCATCATAGGAGGACTTCAGGTCCTGGTTATCCACCGTCAACTTGTTATATTTATCGTTGAGGTCGGTATACCGCTTGTTCAGGTCATCGTTACTGGTGACCAGCGTCGAATGGTCATACGATAACTTATTATATTTATCGTTAAGCGCGTTATAGTCCGATTCCTTCTGGCTTAGCCGGGACGAGAGGTCCCTCGAATCGAGAAAATAATAGGCCGTGATGGCTACCGTGATGGCCAGGGCGAACGCCAGGACGATATAGAACTTGCCCCGCCATAAAACATTAAATAAGCCATCGATACCATCCTCACCCATGATCGTGTCTCCTCGATATGCTGCCCCTGGTACTCTATCGAGAACTCAAATATAGTTTCTCTCACAATCGGTGAACCTCAAACGAGGGCCGTCATTCGCTTATTATATCCATAGCGCGTCTATGTCGGCGTAGGACGAATAATTCCAGGAAATGCTCCTTTTATCCAGGGGCTGCAGGTCCATGATGACATGCTCGTCGACGCTCGGCTGATTTTCAAATATGATCTTGCACTTGACGGTGACGCGGTCGGCTTTCCTGTCCCCGACATTATAGACCGTAGCGTCCACGAATACCCGGGGGCCGTCCGGCGACTCCCCCCTGCGTACTTTATATGACAGGGCGACCAGGGGCCCGTTTTTTTCCTGAAGACTGCCGACGGTCTCATTGAGCCTCTCATAGTCCGACCGCAAGGAAGACGCATTTGACGACAGGTCGTCATACACATAGCTTAAATTCTCAAATCTTTCGCTCAAGTTATCATTGCGGGCGATCAGCGCCGCATGCTCGCCCGAGAGGCTATAGAACCGGTCGTTGAGGGCGTCGTACTCCGAGCTCTTCTGGCCGAGGGCGGCGGCCCTGTCGTTCGACTGGCCATAATAATAGTACGTCGAGGCGGCCAGGACGAGCGCGGCAAAAGCCAGGACGATGGCGAGCTTATGCCTCCACAGCTGGTATAACAGGCCTAGCTTATTATCAGCGCCCATTGTCATTGCCTCTACGATACACTAAATCTATTCATATCCCAAATATACCTTATCGTGTTATGGATAGTCGCTCGCGAAACATAAATAATTTATATACTATCCAGCATCTAATACACGCAGGTATCGAAATGGACAGACTAGAGCTGGTCACGAGGAACGTGGAAGAAGTCGTGACCATGGAAGAGCTCAAAAAGCTCCTGGACGAGAAACCGCATCCCACGGTCTACGTGGGCTACGAGCCGAGCGGCAACATCCACTTAGGCCACATGATCACGGCGAACAAGCTCATCGACTGCCAGAACGCCGGCTTCAACGTAACTGTTCTGCTGGCCGACCTTCACGCCTATCTCAACCGTAAGGGCACGATGGAGCAGATCGAGAAGATAGCCGGGTATAATAAGCGTTGTTTCATCGCACTGGGGCTGAGCGAGGAGAAGACCCGGTTCATGCTGGGCTCCTCATACCAGCTATCTCCCGAGTACGAGATGAACGTGCTACGGATGGCCTGCGATACGACTCTGAACCGGGCAAAGCGCAGCATGGACGAGGTCTCGAGGGACGCGGAGGACCCCCACGTTTCCCAGATGATCTACCCGCTCATGCAGGCAATGGACATCGCCTCGCTCGACGTGGACGTCGCCATGGGGGGCATAGACCAGCGCAAGATCCACATGATCGCCCGCGAAGAGCTGCCGACGATGGGGTTCAGGAGCCCGGTTTGCTTGCACACGCCCATTTTGCTGGGATTGGACGGTACCAAGATGTCGTCGAGCAAGGGCAACAACATAAGCGTCGACGAGCCGGCGGAAAGCGTAACTAAAAAGATCGAGAAGGCCTTCTGTCCTATGGGCATTGTGGAAAACAACCCCGTGCTCGACCTGTTCAAGTATCATATTTTCATGAGGTACCCTAGCGTAGTCATCGAAAGGCCCGAGAAGCACGGCGGAAACCTTACATATGACAGCTATGAGGCCCTGAAGGGCGACTTCGCGGCTAAAAAGGTCCATCCCCTGGACCTCAAAAAGGCGGCAGCAAAGTACATGAACATGATCCTGGAGCCCGTAAGAAGTAAAGTATAATATCTTTTGTGTATATGCTTACTGGACGAAGGTGATATGCTGAATAAGCCAGGAGGGAAGCGTGGCCAGAACGAGACGGGCGACGTCGTGTGGAGATACACGGGCCCCCAGGTGAACTGGCTGGAACGTAAAGGTTTCCCTATAACACGGAAACGCAGTTTATCACTAAAAAATCACTTGTTGGACTCGTTGACCAGGCCCACGCCGTAGTCGGCGAGCTTCCTCGCCCCCGCCTCGGTCCCGGACTCGGCGAAGACCCGGATGATGGGCTCGGTGCCGGACATCCTTATCAGGACCCACCCCTCGGGCCCATAAATTTTCAGGCCGTCCGTCTTATCCACCTTTCCATCGCTGACGCGGGCCTCTATTAGCCGCATGGCAGCCTCTTTATCCTTACACTTGATCTTCTCCTTGACGCTGTGGTAGGCGGGCATCCCGTCCACTATGGCTGAGAGCTTCTTGCCCGTGTGCGCGAGCATCTCCAGCATCTTCGCGGCGGACATGCCGCCGTCCCGGCAATACTGGAACTCGGGGAATATGAGCCCGCCGTTGCCCTCGCCCCCGAACACCGCCCCCGCGGCCTTCATCGTCCTGGCCACGTAGATGCTGCCCACCATGGTCCATATGACCTTAGCGTGGTATTTCTTAGCGATGTCCTCGACGAGGGAGGAAGAGCTGACCGGCGTGACGATGGTGCCGCCGGGATGCTTTTCCAGCATGTGCTTCGTCATGATGGCCAGCAGGACGTCCTCGTTGACGAACCGGCCCTTCTCGTCCACGAACACGGCCCTGTCGGCGTCGCAGTCGTGGGCCACGCCCAGGTCCGCGCCCGCCGCCACGACGGCAGCCTTAAGGTCGTTGATCTCGTTGCCCGTGGGCTCCGGGTTCCTTCCCGGGAAGGTGCCGTCCACCTGGGCGTTGAGGGTGAGCACCTTGCAGCCTAATTTACGCAGCAGGAAAGGCGTGGTCAGGCTCGCCGCCCCGCAGCCCGGGTCTACGACGACCTTGAACATTTTATTTTTAATGGCCCCGGCGTCGACCTTAGATATGATGCCGTCGACGTACATGGGCTTCGGGTCAGCCGTGCTCAGCCCGCCCGTCCCGTCCCAGGGCGCGCGGGCGAACTCGTGCGAGTTATATATCCGCTCGACGACGGCCTCGTCCTCGTGGGAATATTCGGTGCCGTCGCTGGCTATGCCCTTGATGCCATTGTACTCCGGGGGATTATGCGAGGCGGTGACCATGATGGCGCCATCTATCCCACAACGCTTCACGTAATACTGGACGGCAGGGATGGGGGCGATACCCAGGTCTACCACACGACACCCGGTCGACAGCAGGCCCGAGATGGCGGCGGCCTTGAGCATCTCGCCCGACTCCCTCGTGTCCCGCCCCAGGGCGATGGTGCCCGGCCTGAACGTGCCGAAGCTCTTCGCCAGGCCCATCGCCATCTCGGTAGTCAGCTCTACGTTGGCTATGCCTCTTACGCCATTGGTCCCAAACAGTGCCATACAGCTTCCTCAGTGAATGTCATGTACCCAGAAATCCCCGCCCGCTGTAAATTCCTTCTTCCAGATGGGGACTTCGGCCTTGACGCGCTCTATCGCATCCTTCAGCGCAGGGAATAGCTCCTCCCTGTGCCCGGAAAGAATTACGATAAAAACGATGTCCTCGCCGGCCCCGATACGGCCGGTCCTATGGTAAATAAGGACTTCCAGGATGCCCTTCAGCTTTTTCAAGTCGTCCTCGATGGCCTTTATACGCTCGTTCGCCACCAGGTCGAAGCTCTCGAATTCGAGGGCAGTCGTCCTTTCGTTGCCGGCCATCTCGCGCACCAGGCCGGTGAAGGTGCCGATGGCGCCCGCCTCCTTATAGCGGGGGCTTCGCTTAACCCTGGCCACGAGGGAGCCGAGCGTCACGTAGTCGGGCTGCTCCATCGTGATCTTTACCAGCTCTTCCGCGCTCGCGTTGATGTCGACGCGGGCCACCACGTTCGACGCTTCCACGTCGCCGATAGCTATCTTGGGCAGGCCGCTCCCCTTGAATCCCTCCACGACGGCGAAGTCCATCCCCTGGCCGGCCAGCAACTCAAGCGCCTTTCCCACGTCCGTATTTCCCGTGATCATGACACTTCTGGTAGGCGTGATGCCGATAGTGACACCGGCGCCAGCGTCCAGGTGGCGCTCGGTATCGCCGGAATGCGGCACGATCTCCTCCCTGGTGTGCTTTATCGTCCCGACGGAGCCCCGTTTAGATAGCTCTTTTACGAGGCGCTCCACAAGCGTGGTCTTGCCCGCCTTATGGTAGCCGACAATTGAAATGACCTTCATATCCGCTAAAATAATGATGCGGATATGCATTAAAGGTTATGGCGACGCCCGGCAAGCCATAGGTTTATAATGATTGGCGGTCAAGGTAAAAATAGATCAAGCATGGTTATGATGGTCGTTGCAGGGCCGGCTTCGCAGCTTCTCGCCACCAGGGTGGCGTCGCTCTTAAAATGCGGCGTGGACCTTACCGAGTATAAGGAGTTCCCTGACGGAGAGGTGTACTGTCGTGTCACGGGCGACATAAAAAACAAGGACGTCGTACTTATCCAGAGCACTTTCCATACATCGGACTTCATATACCTGCTCGAGCTCATCGACGCCTGCGACGAGGCAAAGAGCCTTACGGTCGTCGTGCCGTATTTCGGCTATGCCCGCCAGGATAAGCGCTTCAAGCCCGGAGAGCCGGTGACGGCTCGGGCGCTCGCAAAGTGCATCAACGCTGACCGCATCTTTACCATTAACATCCACGACCGCTCCATCTTAAAGTACTTCCCGTGCCCTGCCGTCGACCTTAATGCCGCCCCGGAGCTGGGTAACTATATCGATGGCATGGAGCTTCGCGAGACAACGATTCTTGCCCCCGACGACGGCGCGCTCAACCTGGTCAGGTCGGCGGCGGAGCCGAGGCGCCTGCACTACGATTACCTGGAAAAGACCAGGCTTTCGGGCGAAGAGGTCAGCATCGCCCCCAAGAACCTGGACGTGCGGGGGAGGGACGTGGTGCTCATGGACGACATAATAAGCACGGGGGGCACCATCGCCGAGGCCATAAAGCTCTTGAAGGCGCAGGGCGTCCGGGACGTGTACGTGGCCTGCGTGCATCCGGTCTTCGCCCGCAACGCTTATTTAAAATTATACGATGCGGGCGTTAAGGAGGTCATCGCCACCGACACGCTCGAGAAAGCCATGAGCAAGGTCAGCGTGGCGCCCGTGATCGCGGACGCCATCAAAAGTAAGTAGTATCATAGGATCATCGTTAAAGCGTTGTACAGCAGCACGACGCTGAAGAACAATAGCACGACGCCGCTGACTAGCGTGACTACGGGGTACAGCCACTCGGCTTTTTTACGGGCGAAGTGAAGAGTCATAGAGAAGGAGGAGACCCACAGGCCGATGCCGATGAAAAAGCCTACGATCCCGGGGGCGTTGAAGTTGGCGATCAAGGCCGCGCCGGCCGTGAGCCACCACAGGATCTGCGCGGGGTTGGTGATGCCGACGGTGAGGCCCGTCAGGTAAGGGTTCTTTAATTTTTCTTTACCGTCCTCCTTTAGCGGCCTGTAGAAGTCCTTCAATATCATGACAGCCATGTACGCAAGGATGAGCCCACCGGCCAGCGACACGATTATTTTGACGTTATCGCCGGTGAAGAGCACAGTCACGCCGATGAGCGTTATAACTAAAAAGGTGGCGTCCGCTGTCATCGCCCCCAGCCCCACCTTTATGCCGTTGAGGTACGACTTTTTAACGGACTCGGCGGCGATGATGGCGTTGACCGGGCCAGGCGGGGCGGCCAATGAGAGCCCTATGAGGATCCCTGCGGCCAGGCTATAGGCATCGAGCATCCTCATTCAAAAGAGGCTAAAAAATAATAAATATTGTGCTTTAACGTGATCCCCTGCCTTTTGTCAGCTCCGGTATCCGCTTACCCAGGCATTCCACGCATATGTCATCCCGAATGCATTTAATACAGATGATGCGGCCGCACAGCTTGCAGGTATGCATGCGCCCGGCCGCCCCGCCGCAAATGCCGCATAACCCCGCTACGTGCATAATAAAGAATATAAAATGTGAATTGAAAAAGGTTGCCCGTTTTTGTTACCAGCACAGGCCTTCGTATATGATGTCCTTCCCCTCCGGGTCGACCATCTTGCGTCCGTCGATGACTATGGGCTTCTTCATCCTATTAAAGCCGCCGAGTTTTTTAAACTCGGCCCACTCGGTGGCGATGATGCAGGCATCCGCCCCTATCAGGGCCTCATCGGCGCTTTCGCAATAATCAATGTTGGGGAAGACCCTCTTCATGTGTTCTGCGGCCATGGGGTCGTAAGCTACAACATCGGCGCGTTCAGCCAGCAGGGCCCCGATCACCGGAATAGCGCGGGACTCCCGGATGTCGTCCGTGTCGTTCTTGAACGCCAGGCCCAGCACCGCTATCCTCTTACCCTCAAGGATGGGTACGTGTTTCTTCAACAACTGCAGCAGCATCCCGGGCTGGTCATCGTTCACGGCGAGCACGGTCTTCAATAGCTTAGGCTCATAATTAATTTCCGATGCTTTCCCGATGAGCGCCTTCACGTCCTTGGGGAAGCAGCTACCGCCAAACCCGAGCCCGGAGTTGAGGAAGAACGGAGATATGCGGGCATCCAGCCCCACGCCCTCCATCACCTTATAGGTGTCAATGCCAAGGCGCTTGCAAATGTTGCCGACCTCGTTCGAAAAAGAGATCTTCGTGGCCAGGAATGCGTTGGAGACGTACTTGATCATCTCGGCGGTCTTCGTATCGACCGCCAGGACGGGGCACGTATAGCCGGAATACAAGCTCTTTATAATAGCCTGCGCCCGCGGGTCGTCGCCCCCGATGACTATGCGGTCTGGGTGCATGAAATCATGGACGGCCTTGCCTTCCCTCAAGAACTCGGGGTTCATGCCGACGCCGAAATCACGGCCGGCCCTTTTGCCCGACGCCTCCTCCAGGATGGGGGTGACCACCGACTGCGCCGTCTGAGGGACCACGGTGCTCTTCACGACGACCACGTGATAAGAAGCCTTATTCTTAATGCACTGCCCGATACCACGGCTGGCCTCCCTCACGAAGCGCAGGTCTATCTTGCCGCCCTCATCGGTGGGGGTCGGCACGCATATGAAAGAGATATCGGAATGAGCGATGGCGTCGTCATAGTCGAGCGTCGCCCTCAGGTTCTTGCCGGCATGGGCTTTGAGCAGCTCCTCCAGGCCTTCCTCATATACAGGCGGAATGCCCGTATTTATCATCTTAACTCTGCGGGGGTCGACGTCCACGCAAACAACGTCGTTCCCCTGGTGCGCGAGGCAGGCCCCTGTGACCGTGCCCACATAGCCCGTCCCTATGATACTGATCCTCATGGAAACCATTAACTCCACTGCGCTTAACTGTAAAATAATTTTTCATTATCAAGGCTCGAACGCCCTACGAAGAAGCGCTTTCAGCTCCGCCATGGTGGCCCTGGCCTCTTCGGCGTCCTTTACTTTCCTGAGATCGATGCGGCCGCTGCGGTACACGATGAGCGTCTTGTCCTTAAAATCGAACCGGGCGACCCCCAGGCTCTCCGAGCACTTCGCGCCGTCGACGGACTTAACTAATTCGCACAGCCTGCCCATGTTGAACTTGCGCCCGAACGTCGACTCGGCGATGAAACGTCCGGGGGCATCCGTGCAGGGCTTCGTAATGACGACCTCGTATCCTGACACTGTCACAAGACAGGATTACGCCCATAGTCCGTTAAATATTTTACCATTGCGCCCGCATATTATACAAGCTATGAGGTTCGTCATCCCAACGAATTACGAGGGCGGGCTGGAGTCGCCCGTTTTTAAAGGCTTTTCCAAGTGCAAGTACTTCCTGATCGTGGATGCGGAAGGCGGCAGCGTAAAGAAATACGAGGCGGTGCCGAACCAGATGCCCCCTGACGTCGACGATATAACCGGAGTCCAGGCTTTCTTTTTAGCCGGTAGGGGCGTCGAGGCCGCGCTCGTCAACAGGATAGCGGAGAGGGACAGGCTTGCGCTGGTGGGCAACAACATACGCGTATTCCTCGGGGCCTCGGGGACTGCGTCTGACGCGCTAAAACAATATTTCGACGGCAAGCTAAAGGAAAGCTCGGATTGTAAGAGCGGGAACGTTTGCGAGTGTTGATGGTATGAAGATAGGAGTCCCCATTATGGCGCCTGACGGCCTGGCATCCGAGGTGAACGAGCACTTCGGGATGAGCGAGTACTTCGCCCTGCTGGAGGTCGATGGCGACGAGATAAAAAAAGTCGAGGTCATCGAGGATAAGCCGTCTTTGAAGGAGCGTAAAACTTCGGCCGAGATCATGGCCGGCCATGGCGTGGAAGTGGTGCTGGCAGGGGGCATCGGGCCCCACATGATCAAGGAGCTGCTCGACAGGGGCGTCAGCATATTCCGGGGCGCGGCGGGCACCGTGGAGCAGGCATTCGAGGACTATAAGGCGGGCATGCTTTCGGAAGTGAAGGGCTAAGGCGCCATTGTGTTTAATGCGGGCGGCATTTTTAGAATAAGATTTAATGTATGATGCCGTCATCGGCCATTTGGGCCTCCGACACTCACACACATCATATATCCCACCGTAACCCAATTGAGGCGATATATATGGGCCAAGGACAATATGATATGAAAGCTCGCTTTAAATACGGCATGTGGTGCCGTATTACGTCCGGCCGCAGGTAAAGGCCTCCCTGAGCTATATATACACTTCATCCGTAACTTAACATAAATCTTTTTCTCGATCGTTCAAAAACGTGAAAATATGGGCAGAAAGACAATTACGGCTTATTAATAAAAAAGTAAGTAGCAAGCCCGAAGGCTTGCCAGCATCTTTTTAGTATACGATCTCGGGGGTGACGAACAGGCCAAGCGCCTTGCGCTCATCGAAGGTCTTCTTCGCCTTGTCCTTCTTCTGCTGGTCCATCTTGCCCAGCAGGTCCAGTCCCGACTGGATCTTGGCACCCGGGGCGGACTTGAACTCGTCCATGGACTTCTTCTCGAACAGGCCGTCTGCGATTGCCTTGCCGAGTAAGTCCTTACCCTTGGTAGACCTGGTGAACACCGTTGACCATCCGTCCGGCGTCCCGATGGAGCCGGTGCTGATGTCGGCGAACTCCGCCGTCAGGTCACTGCATACGTGGCAGCCGTCCTGCTCGTACTTGTGGGTCTCCTTGATGGGTATGGCGACTTCCTTGCCGGCGCCCTTGACCTTGAACTTGCCTCCGCCGATCTCCATCTTTGTGACGGCGTCGACGGGCATCTTGCAGTGGTCCTCGATGATGGTCTTCAGGCCCGCGTAGGAGAAGTTCTCCGTGCAGAATATGCCGATCGTTAAGGCGATCTTGTCGGGGATGTGCCTCGCGCCGAACGGGTACAGCTGCATCTTGCGGATGGCGTACACCTGGCAGGGGGTGCCCACTATCGCGAGCTTCTCCAGGCCGTTCTCCCTGACTGCGTCCTTGATAACCGAGACGACCGGGCTGATGGTGTACTTGGTCCCAGCGGCCGCGATGATCTGTTCCTTGGTGGTCGCGATGGTCGGCTTTGGCAGCCAGGGGGTGTCGCCCTTGCCTGCCACGAGCGCGCCATCGATGATGCCCTTGTCAAGCGCGTAGCAGAGCATCGTGGTAACGACTCCGCCGTCTTGTGAGACGCCGGCGATCTTTGCATCCTTGGCCTTGAGGGCCATTACTTCCTTGTAAGTTCCGAATGGCATTATTTTTACCTCCTCACACCAGCTGTGCCTTGATCTTATTCACTGGCAGGAAACTTCTCGGGCACGCGGAGAAGCATGCGCCGCACTTGACACAGCGGACGTTGTTGAAGCTCGGCCTTCCATAGACCATCTCGATGGCCCTGGTCGGGCATGATGCGGCACAGGTGCCGCAGCCAATGCAAAGAGAATTCTGGATGACCTTCGTGTTCAGGTCGCAGCCACAGTGGTAGCCGCCGGTCTCATTGGCCATGAATGGCTTCAAGTACTCGGTGTCGCCGGTCACTGCCGCGATGCAGAAGTTGTAGATGACTTCCGGCGACGGCGGGCAGCCTGGTATGTAAGCGTCGACCTTGACGACCCGGTTGATGGGCACGAACGACTCGTGCTGGGGCTGGTTCCACTGGCCGCCACGGCTGTTGTTCAGCACGTTGCCGGTCGCGGAGCAGCCGCCGTATGCGACTACGAGTCCCGCCTTCTCCCTGGCCTCTTTTATTAGTTCTACGCTCTCCTTGTCCTGGAGACAGACGGCTCCTTCTACGATTGCTATGTCGAACTTGCCCTCAGGCAAGGTTCTGGCGTCAGCGAGGGTCAGGTTGTAGACCATGTCCACTGCGCCCAAAATGTCAAGCAGCTTTTCATAGGTGTCCGCGAGCGATACGAGACAGCCCGTGCAGCCGCTTAGATGAACGTATGCAACTTTTGGCTTAGTCACTTTTGCTTCCTCCTTCTTTGATGGTGATACTTCTTTCTTTACAGTCTCTGGAGCTTTTTTCTCAGGAGCTGCTTGGGGCGCTCCGCCGAAAATGCTCTTCAGCTTGTCGAATAGTCCCATAATCGATCCCTAACTCTTCAAATACCATCTTACAGGCTTCCGGAATCGCGCGCTCCACGTCTGGCGTGAGCTCCATCACGATGTCCGGTTCAGAAACCCTGGCCGGCTGGCACCCGATGACCACGATATCGACCTTGTCCTTAAGCCCGTGTAAAGGCTCACTGAGGGTCCAGTTGTGGGCATCGATGAACTTACCCTTGGGCAGCTCGTCCACCGAAAACTTACGCAGTGTTCCAGGGGCCGCTCCCCAGCTAATACAGTCCAGAATGACAAGTTTCTTGCAGGTCTCGTCGAGCAGGGTAAAGATGAGGTGGGGCGCGCCCGTACCCGCATCTATTACCCTTATACCAGGCGGTAATTCATAAGTCGAAAGTTCCTGGGCTACTCGCGGGCCGAAGCCGTCGTCCTGGAATAATATATTTCCACAGCCAACTACGAGGGTCTCCGCCTCGAGGATCATATCATGGCCTCGTCTACGACCTTACCCTCCTCGTCTATGACGATCATATGAGTAGCGCACGATACGCAGGGGTCGTAAGCCCTGACCACATATTCGGCCCACTTATAGTGCTGCCCTTCCGCCGCCTTCCCGATCGTCGGGATGTTCCACGTCGTGGCGACCAGACAGTTATAATAAGTGACCTTGCCGTCCTTGACCTTCGCCGTGTGGACGTTGACGCCTCTCGGGGCCTCGTTCGCAGCGACGCCCAGCGTCTTGCCGTCACCGCCGTACTCCGGAGGCTTGGTCAAAGTGGGCTTGGTCGTGTCCAGCTGCTGTATTAATTCACGGGCCCTGGTCAGCGCGAGAGGTATCTCCATTGCCCTGGCGATGTTGATAGCCACGGCGCCCCTTACGTCGAAGTCGCCACAGTCCTTCTGGCTGAAGCCCTTATACTTCAGCAGGCGGGCCCTCGGTCCGCCCTCGACGGTCCTGCCGCCGATCATCGGGATGCTGGTGCATGCTTCTATTCCGATATCGCCCGGGTAGTAGGACTTCGGGGTGATCTCGCTGAACTTATAGAAGTATTCCGTCTCAAAGACATCGGAGTTACCATAGTTGACATCAGTGGCCATTAGTTCCCTGTCGTGGACGCCGAGCTTCTTGGGAACCTCGGTGTTGCCCTTCAGGGTCTTCAGCATGAAGTCGACCTGCTCTTTTATGAGAGGCTCACAGTCGTTCAGCATCTGAATGACCTTTCTCTTGGCCGTCTCGGACAGGTTCTTCTGCATGCCGCCGATGCGAATGTTCGGGGCGTGGATGGCCTCTCCGCCGGTGATGTCGACGATGCCCTGCCCGATCTTTCTAATCTTCTGGATGCGGACCGTGGCGGCCAGCGCCGTGTTGGGGTCCTTGACGAAATCCGGCAGGATAAGTAGCTCGTGTAGAGTGTGGCTATGAATCCTGGCGCCCAGGTTACATAGCTGCCTGACAACGTTGCCGTCCTTGGGCGGCATTATGCCGAGCGCCCTCTCGATGCTTTCCGATGACGCGGTAGCGTGCGTTATGGGGCAAATGCCGCAAAATCTTGACGACGCTACCGGCGCAAACTCCATTTGCTTTCCGGTAATAAATTTCTCGAATCCTCTAACGGGCGTAGTACTCAGATAATTACCCTGAGTCACAATCCCGTTGTCATCAACTTCTAGGACTAATTTTGCATGTCCTTCATGTCGAGTTGTCGGTGATACTACTATTTGACTCAAATATACCGCCTCTAATCTATCATTTTCCTATCCGACTATATATAATGTTTCTGGCTGATTATAATAATTAGTAATATTATATTATTATTATATAATAAAATTTTTTATATAATATAAAAAAAGGCGATAAAATCTGTCGCTATTTAGCGTTATTTAGCCTATTGGTTAATAAGTTTGGTTGCGCCTCAACATTTAATCTGGTAAAATATATAGCCCTTTTTGTGTAATTAGATTTAGTTAAAAAAACCAAAAAAAGAAAATGAATGACCTTGACAAACTTTCCTGTTTTAGAGATTTCCCAGTAATCTTTTTATAGCTAATCATAAGATTACTCTATATTACGAAAGGAACATACTATAGCGGTAAAAATGAAAAATTTCGTTAAAAAAAGGTAATTTAAAAAATATAACTATACAAAAAGTGATGACTTACTTAAAGAACCGCTATAAACGCGATTTTTATCAAAAAATTGAGCATACCGGATGCCAGTAATATTAATATAGTACTAATGACAGAATAATATAATCTTTTTTTAGGTCAGTTACTAAGAGCCCGCGGCGCAACTGGCAAAGCGGTAGCGCCCGTGCTTACAAGGCTGACTATAGAATGGAGGATTGATTATGGCATTTAAAGCACCTTTGGACATTTCGAAGGCGGCCTCAACGGCCGGCTGCACGAAATGTAGCATATGGATAGATAAATTATTGCTATTGGGCTTCCTGGCAGGCGCGTATATCGCCTTCGGTGCCCTGCTCAGCGAAATAGTTGCAGGTGGCATGCTATCAGGCGGCAAGATCGGTGACATGGCGGTCGTGTTTCCGCCAGGCCTGCTGAAGTTCGCTGCGGGTGCGGTGTTCCCTGTGGGCCTCATGTTTGTCGTCATCGCAGGTTCCGAACTCTTTACCGGTAACTGCATGTTCTTGCCTATAGGAGTGTTCAACAAGGAAGGCACGTGGACGGGGCTCGCTATCAATTGGATCTGTGTATATGTCGGTAACTTTATCGGCTCTCTCTTTGTGGCATTTTTCCTTGCATACTGGACGGGGCTCTTTAACACCGCGCCATTCGCGGTCTGGGCCGTGCAGAACATCGCTAACACGAAATGCGGCCTGGACTTCGTGACAGCGTTCTTGCGAGGAATCGGCTGCAACTGGCTCGTGTGCCTGGCCGTCTGGCTGGCGATAAGCTCAGATGACGTGATCAGTAAGATCTTCTCTTGCTGGTTCCCGATCATGGCTTTCGTCACCATCGGCTTTGAACACAGCGTCGCGAACATGTTCTTCCTGCCGCTCGGCTGGTTTGTCGCGAACGACCCCCTGGGCATCGTCCCGGCTGCGACAAAGACGAGCCTTACGGCGACTGGTAACATAATGGGAACCCAGGGCTGGATCAACATCCTGTGGGGCAACCTCGTGCCGGTCACGCTGGGCAACATCGTGGGCGGCGCGATCTTCGTGAGCTTTATCTACTGGTGGGTATACCTCAAGTCCCCGCTGGTCAAGGTCAAGGTCGGAGAGCCCGCAAAGGCAGCTCCCCAGGCGAAGTAAACGAATATATAAAGTTGTATTTCCGAAGGGGGTTTACTTTTCACCCCCTCATTTATCAACAATAGTATGGTGCGGATACTTATGGATATCAAACTTGTACCGACGACATGTCCGTATTGCGGTTGCGGTTGCGGATTTAACCTCGTCGTGAAAGATGGAAAAGTCGTGGGAGTTGAGCCCTGGAAGAGACACCCCGTTAATGAGGGCAAGCTCTGTCCGAAGGGCAACTTCGTACACGAGTTCATCCACAGGGATGACAGGCTTACTACGCCGCTCATCAAGAAGAACGGCAAGTTCGAGCCGGCTACCTGGGATGAAGCTCTCTCGCTGATCGCTTCGAAGTTCAAGGAGATAAAGTCAAAGTACAGCCCGGATGCCATGGCGTGCTTCTCGTCGGCCAGGACGACTAACGAAGAGAACTATGTCATGCAGAAGTTCACTCGCGTGGCGCTGGAATCGGCAAACATAGACCACTGCGCCCGGCTGTGCCACGGCACGACCGTTGCTGGCCTGGCGAAGTCGCTTGGCAGCGGCGCAATGACCAACTCCATAAAGGACATCGAAGAATCGAAGACGATAATGATCATTGGGTCAAACACCTTTGAGGACCACCCGCTCATAGCCAGGCGGGTCATGAGGGCGCAGAAGGCCGGCGCAACGCTCATCGTCGTGGACCCGAGGTTCAACATGACCGCCAAGCAGGCGGACGTCTACGTGCAGCACAGGAGCGGCTCGGACGTCGCCCTGATGAACGCCATGATGTACGTGATCCTGTCCGAAGGCCTCGAGGACAAGGAATTCATAAAGAACAGGACCAAGGGCTTTGACTCGCTGAAGGAAGAGGTCATGAAGTGCACGCCGGAATGGGCAGAGCCCATCACGGGAGTGCCGGCCGAAACCATAAGAAAGATCGCGAGGCTCTATGCCAAGAACAAGCCGTCCGCTATAATATATTCGATGGGAATTACCCAGCACACGACGGGCACCGACAACGTCCTCTCCACGTCGAATCTGGCGATGCTTACCGGGAACATGGGTAAGCGCGGCTCGGGCGTAAACCCGCTGAGGGGCCAGAATAACGTGCAGGGCGCCTGCGACATGGGCGCGCTGCCGAACGTGCTATCGGGTTACCAGGCGGTCATCAACCCCGAGTTAAGGGCTAAGGTCTGCGCCGTATGGGGCGTCAAGGACGTCCCGGGCAAGGTGGGCCTCACCATCGTGGAGATCTTGAACGCCGCCGACGAGGGCAAGGTCAAGTCGCTCTACATCATGGGCGAGAACCCCATGGTGTCCGACCCGGACTTAAACCACGTCGAGCACGCGCTGGGCAAGCTCGAGTTCCTGGTCGTCCAGGACATATTCCTGACCGAGACGGCACAGATGGCGCACGTAGTGCTGCCGGCCGCTTCGTTCGCGGAAAAGCTCGGCACGTTCACGAACACCGAGAGGCGCGTACAATTCATAAGGCCCGCGGTAAAGCCGCCCGGACAGGCGAAGGCCGACTGGGAGATCATCTGCCTCATCGCCCAGAAGATGGGCGTTAAGGGATTCGAATACAAGTCCCCGGAGGACATATTCGAGGAGGTCCGAAAGACCACCCCGCAGTACGCCGGCATGACCTACGCCAGGCTGGAAAAGCCCGAGGCGCTGCACTGGCCGTGCCCGACGACGGATCACCCCGGAACCCCGATCCTGCACATGGCGAAGTTCAGCCACCCGGACGGGCTGGGCATATTCTTCGGAGTGCCGTTCAAGTACCAGGCGGAGAGGCCGGACGCGGAGTATCCGTTAATACTTACTACGGGCCGTGTCATATGGCACTGGCATACGGGAAGCATGACCAGGCGCTCGCCGACGCTCGACAACGAGTTAAAGACCGGGTACGTCGAGATCAACACTGGCGACGCGAAAGCGCTGGGCGTCAAGAACGGCGACAAGGTGAAGGTCAAGTCCAGGCGTGGCGAGATCGAGATCACCGCCAGGGTTACGCCCGACATCATGAAGGGCATCATCTTCATACCGTTCCACTTCGTGGAATGTGCGGCGAACAAGCTGACCATCGCGGCGCTCGACCCCTTCGCGAAGATGCCCGAGTTCAAGGTGTGCGCGGCGAAGGTAGAAGTGATCCCGGTTGAGAAGAAAGCGCCTGTAGCTGCTAAGATCCCCGCAGGAGGTCATTAAAATGGTAAACGTTAAGGATATGTTTTACGCCAGCACGACGAGCGACGCCATCAAGGCAAAGGCGGAGTGCGGCGGAGCCATCACGGCGCTCCTGCAGTTCGCGCTCGAGAGCAAGGCGGTCGACGCCGTCCTGGGCATGGTCAGGGGAACCGACCTGTTCGACGGAGTGCCCACGCTCATAACGAAGCCGGCGGACATCATAAAGTCCGCAGGCTCGCTGCACTGCGCGCCCGTGAACACCGGGAAGTTCCTGGCACAGTACCTCGACGGCGCAAAGAACATGAGGATCGCAGTGGCCTGCAAGCCATGCGACGTCGCCACGATCAAGGAGCTCGCGAAGAGGGGCAAGATCAACCTCGCCAACGTGCTCATGATCGGCGTAAACTGCGGCGGTACCATGCGCCCGATGCAGGCCCGCGAGATGATCGAGAAGCTCTACGCGACGAACCCCGACGACGTCATAAAGGAAGAGATCGACAAGGGCAAGTTCATCATCGTAACGAAGGACCACCAGCACAAGGAGATCTCGATCGACGAGCTCGAGGATAAGGGCGCCGGCAGGCGTGAAAACTGCCAGCGCTGCGAGACCAAGATCCCGAGGGATGCGGACCTGGCCTGCGGTAACTGGGGCGTAATCGGCCCCCTGGCCGGCAAAGCGACCTTCGTGGAGGTCTGCAGCGAGAAGGGCGCGAAGCTCCTCGACGGCGCCGTAAAGGCGAAAGTCCTGAGCGTCAGCGCCCCGGACCCGAAGGGCCTCGAGATCAGGGAGAAGACCAACGGCGCGATGCTGAAGCTCGGCGCAAAGAGGCAGAAGACCCAGTTCACCAGGGTGACGAACGACCCGGACTTCTGGGCTAAGGAGTTCAGCAGGTGCATCAAGTGCATGGGCTGTATCGTCCACTGCCCGTTGCAGTACGACGATAAGCCCGTGGCCCCCGCCTATGATGTGAAAGGCCAGCTTCCGCCGGCCCTCACATACCACCTGGCAAAGGTGGCTGCCGAGGGCGGCAACTGCCTGAACTGCGGCGGCTGCGAGGACGTCTGCCCGATGGACATACCAGTGTCGAAGCTGTATCACGACGTGAAGAAGAGGCTGGAAGCCCGCTAAGGGCTTCTTTTCTTTTTTTATTTTCATATCTCATTAATATTAGGGAGGAAGCATGGAAGAGGCTACAGTAGGAAAGAGCGTAAGCACGCTGCATAGCAAGCTTGACTACAACATGTCGTACGCGGTGTCCGCCACTAAGGCCGGCAAGTACGATCACATACTGGAGGGCCAGCACCCCGATATAACGCTGGTCACTTGCTCCGACTCGCGTGTGCTCGAGAGGGCGCTCGACGACGAGATTGGGAAGGTCTTCTCCATTAAAAATATAGGTAACCGCGTTGAGCCGAACCTGGGCAGCATCGAGTATGGCGTCGGGCACTTACACACGCCCATCCTGATGATCCTGGGGCACACGGGCTGCGGGGCCATTCACGCCTCCACGATGGACGTCAGCGGGGAGCATTACCGTATCATCCGCTCGCTGGAGTTCATCAAGCCGACCGTTGCGGATGTCCAGAAGCTGCTGATCAAAAAAGGCGGCATAGCGGGTTACATGGCCGACCACCCTCCGCTGGTGAAGCCCATCGGCGAGGCGGCTTACTTCGAGACGCTGGTGACCGAGGCGAACGTCGATAAGCAGGTCGATGCGGTGCTCGCCGACGATAAAATACGAGAGCTCGTATACACGGGCAAGCTCATGGTCGTGGGCGCCATCTACGATTTCAAGGACATCTATTCGCCGGAGAAAGGTGCCGTGTTCGTCATCAACATAAACGGGGAGACGGACGCGGATAAGCTGAAGAAGCTCAAGATATTCGGCGGCGACGGCAAGGTCGTCCTCGACAAGATAAAGCGGCTGCTGGCATACTAATATAAGCGCCTATTTTTTTCTCTCCCCTTTTATCGAGCCTATCCTGAAATAATATTATATAATTGCATTTTATATTTACACGTTAGGGTGTAACGGGATGGGCAATGTTACTACGGATGTTAAGCCTGAACGATCGAAATTCTCTTATCTGGATTTACTGGCATCCCTGGGCTCGGCCAAGCACATCGGCGGCAAAGGGGCGACCGAAATACTCCTTAACGAGGCCGGGATACAGCCGGGGTCCCGGGTGCTGGACGTCGGCTGCGGCATGGGCAAGACCTCATGCAAGCTGGCAAAGGAGAAGGATTGCAGGGTGGTGGGTCTCGACATCATGCCCCGCATGATCAAAGAATCTAAAACGCGGGCCCGGCAGCTCGGCGTAGACGATAAGACCACCTTTTTGATGTGTGACGCTAAGAGCTTGCCCTTTAAGGCGGATGCCTTCGACGCCGTTATCGTCGAGTCGGTGACCGTCTTCGTGGAAGAGGTGGAGCGTGCAATCAACGAGTACTGTCGCGTGGTGAAGACAGGCGGCCCGGTATGCGACAATGAGGTTTGCGTTACCAGGGATACTATAGGCAAAATGGGCGACCGGCTGGAAGATCTCAAGTCCGTATTCACGGCTTTCAACTCCACGACCAGCAAGGGCATGCTCACCTTCGAGGACTGGAAGGAGATGTACGAGGCCTGCTTTGGCAACGTCAAGGCCAGCCACCATTTGATAGACATGAACGTGGAAATGGAGACCCGGCGGGAGGACGGCTTTAAGACCTTCGCAGCCAACATCAAGTCCATGTGGCTCTACATGACCAACCCCGAGGCTAAACAGATCATGGACGAGGGGCGGAAGATCCTGCAGTTCCAGGGCGAGTTCGGGTACGGGCTCTACGTCAGCCGCAAGTAGATTATAGCAATATAGCGGCTAACCACTGTGGGCATGGTAGTTCATTTTATAATTCAAATAGGGTGTTGCATAATTAGTTTATGATGGTTGTTCGGGGGCTTTTTTCGTGGATTAGCTGGCGGAGTGCTTGGATTTGTCTTGCTATTAATGTTATGCCTACTTTAGTCCATACTTTCTTTCTTCCGGTTGTTTTTAAGTTTGAAAGGCCCGGCTGTTCTTTGAGTAGGAAATTAGCGTGTTCACTGTCAGTAGTTCCGAGCTTGTTGTGTGATGGGTTGTGGTGGTAGAATAGGTTTTAGTATTTAAGGGCGGGGGTGTAAGGGGCTTGTTGATGATTATGAGAGTTCCTGACAGTCCCCGCGTT